>Ga0302250_1002837_pt1 | contig 10067 bp, 10 predicted proteins | sample AAG_RA_Asp_MG_FD_193536 | JGI IMG/M metagenome (GOLD analysis project Ga0302250, IMG submission 193536) | Enriched activated sludge microbial communities from anaerobic digester in WTTP, New Holstein, Wisconsin, United States - AAG_RA_Asp | ecosystem: Engineered > Bioreactor > Anaerobic >... | reverse complement strand
CGCAGAACACCATTTTTGCCAATTTCAAGATCGAGTCGCTCGCTGACCTCAAGGGAAAGAAGATTCGCGTGACTTCCCCGGAACAAGGCGAATTCGTCAAGTCGTTCGGTGGTCTGCCGCTGAATCTCCCGGGAACCGAGGTTCCGACCTCGCTGGAGCGGGGCGTCGTTGATGGGGTGATTACGGCGAGCGCGGGGGGCGCAAAAAACTGGCATGAATTCCTGAAATACAACTACCGTTTCGGGGTCAGCTATTTCAATAGCGTCATCATCGCGAACAAAGACGCCTTCGAGGCGCTTCCGGCCAAGAGCAAGTCGGCCCTGGTCCAGGCGGTCTGGGCGGAATGCGATCGCATCAATACCGAGTTCCTGGAGGACGAGGTCAAGCAGATGGAGGTTCAGAAGAAGGCCGGGATGACCATCATCAATGCGCAGCCGGCCGATTCGCCGCAGGCGATCAAGAAGCTCGAGCCTTACTGGTCGGAATGGGCCAAGGCCAAGGGACCGGAGTTCGTCGAAGCACTGGCGGCCGTAAGAAAGGCGATCGGGAAGTAGGGAAATCCTGCGTTACTCAAGAACTTATAAGCAAATCTGCGGTGGCTCATGGCGCAAGAAGGCGCCATGAGCCAACTGCCAGGAGGCGGTATGAATCTTGTTTCTCAATTACTGGCGCGTCTGTGCAATGCGCTTGGCGGGGCAACCTTGGTCGTCATGACCACGATTGTTGTCGTCGATGTTTTCATGCGTACGCTGCTCAACCAGTCGCTGGGGTTCGTCGAGGAAATTACCGGCTATCTGGTCGTGGTTGTCACCTTTTTCGGGGTCAGCATCACCTTCCGTGAAGGCGCGATGTTTCGCGTCAGCTTCCTGTACGAGAAGTTTCCGGCGGCGCTGCGCAAGGCGTTGGGAATTGTCTATCTGGCAATAACCCTCGTTTTTTGCGCCACGATGATGTGGTTTACGTCGCTGATGGTATGGAGTTCGTTCACTCGGGGAAAGATCGCGGCGACCGAGCTGCAGACACCCATCTATATTCCACAGCTCCTTCTTCCGGTCGGCTTCCTGATCCTGCTGGTATTCGCCGTGGACAAGCTGCTTCAGGGCGGGAACATGGGCGGCTCCGAAGGGCACGCCGTGCCTGTTGATGAAGCGGCAGGAGAATGATTCATGGAAACCATCCTGATTCTTGGTCTGTTGATCGGCTTGCTGCTCGGCGGCTTGTGGGTCCACTTCGCCGTGGGCATTTCGGCGATCGTCTACATTGTTCTGCTCCGTGGTGTCGTCGGTCTGAAGTCACTCGGTCTCGTCAGTTGGGGGGCGGCGGACAGTTTTACCCTCTCGGCGATCCCTCTGTTCGTCCTGATGGCGGAGATCCTGTTGGGCAGCGGTTTGAGTTCCCGGCTGTATTCGGCCATCTCGCCGCTGGTGCGGCATCTTCCCGGTGGCGTGCTCAACACCAACATCTTCGGCTGTGCGATTTTTGCGGCGGTTTCCGGAGGAAGTGCGTCCACGGCCGCAGCGATCGGAACGGTTGCCCTGCCCGAACTGGGGCGGCTGGGCTACAACAAACGTCTCGCAGCAGGCTCCCTGGCCGCCGGGGGAACGCTGGGCATCCTGATTCCCCCCAGCATCACGATGATCGTCTACTCGACGTTCACCGAGACGTCGATCCCGAAACTGTTCATGGCCGGTATCGTGCCGGGGCTTGTGCTGTCGCTTCTCTACGTGATCTACATCATGGGGCGATCAATCGCCAACCCGGCGTTGGCGCCACGTACTCCCGCCGACAGCGGAGTCAGCCTGCTCAAGTCCTTGGGGGATCTGTTTCCGTTCCTCGCGCTGATCGGTCTGGTCATGGGCAGCATCTACGGTGGCGTGGCCACCCCGACGGAAGCCGGTGCCATAGGCGTGGTCAGCGCGCTGGTCATCGCGGCCGGTTACCGCTCGCTGAACGTCCGCATACTCAGGACGGCGCTGCATCGTACGCTGGTGATGAGCGGAAACATCCTGTTCATCGTTTTCGTTTCGATGATCTTCGCCTACGCCACGGCGTTGTCCGGGTTCGGCGAAACGCTGGCTGAATGGCTGCGCGATGCGGGGCTGTCCCGCGTCGGTTTTCTCCTGGCTGCGCTGGTGTTCTATTCTGTTCTCGGCTGCTTCATGGAAGGGCTGGGAATGATCGCCATCACCATCCCGATCATCTTCCCCACGCTCGCGGTGTATGGTATCGATCCGATCTGGTTCGGCATCTACATCGTCATTCTGGTCGAACTCGGCCAGCTGACGCCGCCGCTGGGGGTGATTCTGTTCGTTGTGGCCAGCACCTGGAGAGAACTCAAGGTGGAGGATGTGGTGGCCGGCACGGCACCATTCTTCGCCATCATCATCCTGTTCATCTTCCTGCTGATCGGTGTGCCCGATATTGCGCTTTGGCTGCCAAGCCAGATGCGTTGATCGGCCCATTCTTGTTTTCGGAAAAAAACGATGATTTTTTTGCAGCCCCCCGTGATCCATACGGCGGAAGTCTTTACTTCCATGCCTCAACAATTCCGCCGCACCGGCGTGCGCTCGGCGTGGGCCGAGGCCAACCGGGGCGGGCTCGAGACCGATTCGTTCCTCGAAGGGCCGGTGTTCGATGCCGCGGGCAATCTGTATGTGACCGACATCCCCTTCGGCCGGATCTTCCGTATCGATCCGGCGGGCGAGTGGACGCAAATCGCCGAGTACGACGGCGAACCGAACGGCATGAAGTTCCTGAACGAACGTGAATTGGTCCTCGCCGACTACAAGAACGGCCTGGTCATTTGCGACATCACTACGGGCGAGACGCGCTCGTTCCTGGCACGCCGCAACAGCGAACGGTTCAAGGGGATCAACGACCTGACGTTCGACTCGCAAGGGAACTTGTACTTCACGGACCAGGGGCAGAGCGGTCTGCATGATCCGAGCGGCCGTGTTTATCGGCTGAGAAAAAACGGCCAACTCGATTTGCTGCTCGCCAACGTGCCGAGTCCGAACGGGGTCGTGCTTTCGCCGAACGAACAAATCCTGTTCATCGCCGTCACGCGCGGAAATTGCGTCTGGCGGGCGCCGCTGATGGAAGACGGCAGCGTCTCCAAAGTTAGCCAGTTCTTCACCTCGTTCGGTCCCAGTGGACCGGATGGCCTGGCGATGGACGAAAGCGGCCGCCTCATCGTGGCGAATCCCGGTCTCGGCGTGGCCTGGGTGCTCAACCGCCGCGCCGAGCCGGAAATGGTTATCCGCAGCCCGGTCGGCTTTTTGCCGACCACTGTCGGACCTTCATTGACCAACCTGGCTTATGGCGGACCGGGGCGCTCGACACTGTTCTGCACCGAGTCGGTGACAGGCAGCATCCTGCGCTTTGAAATGGAGATTCCCGGCATGCCGGTGAAAAGCGGGGATGTCGAGGCCGGTTGGCATTAAAGAACCTCGTCATACCGGCGTAGGCCGGTATCCAGTATCGGAGAGCAACCGCCGAGTGTACACCTGGACCCCGGCCTTCGCCGGGGTGACGAGTATCTCAGCACTTCCTGAAAAAACGGAGGGATAAAATCATGCAGGGAGAAACAATCGCCGTGCCGCATTCTTTCGGAGCGGCGCCTCCGAAATTCGTGCTTCCGCCCGGCGCCACCGATTGCCACCATCACATCTTCGACCCACGCTTCCCCCGCCCGAACGGCCGGCAGGGGATCTGGGGAACGGTGGCGGATTACCGGCTGTTGCTCAGACGACTGGGTTTGTCGCGTTCCGTCATCACCTCGCCGCAGAGTTACGGATTCGACAACAGCTGCCTCGTTGATGCGCTCGACAACCTCGGCGCGACCACGCGCGGTGTCGCCGCGGTGAAACTCGATGTCAGCGACCAGGAACTGGCGCGGCTGCACGCGCATGGTGTACGCGGCATCCGCCTTTACCTGATCGGCGACGCGCCGACGCCACCCGAACAGTTCGCAGCGTACGCCGAACGCATCGCCTCGCTCGGCTGGCATATCCAGATGGTCGCGGTGCAGGGCGACGCACTGGTTGCCGCAGAATCGGCGTTGAACCGGCTGCCGTGTACGCTGGTCGTCGATCATTTCGGCTACGTCACTCAACCCGAGGGAATCCGCCACCCGTCGATGAGCGCCTTGCGCAGGCTGCTCGACACCGGGCGCGTCTACGTGAAACTTTCGGCGCCGTACATCACGTCACGCATGGGGCCGCCGGACTACGCCGATCTCGACGAAGTCGTCACGGCGCTGGTTCGTCACGCGCCGGAACGCATGCTTTGGGGAACCGACTGGCCGCACCCGCTGGTAACGACCGTTCCCAAACCAGATGATGCGGCGATACTCGACAAGCTGCTGCTGTGGGCCCCCGACGAGGCAATCCGGCAGAAGATTCTGGTGGACAATCCGACGCGGGTTTATTGGGCTGGCTGATTGCCGTCCTCAAGCGGTTGGTACGGCGCCTTGTTTGTGACTTGTCCATCATGCGGCAGCGATTCAGTGTCGAGAAATTTTACAGTCCGATCGCGCTGATGAGCTGCCGTCTGTCACCATCGGTAGGTAAGTTGCTATATGTCAATGGTTTTATGACTAACCGGATATATCGGGTCCGGATATTGCTTTGGCGATGAGTTGCCTTTTTCCGAAAAAATAATGAAAGTTTCGAAGCTCCTTTCCGCGCTGCTTTTTTCCTCTGTCTGCGCATCGGCATCTGCCGGGATCATGACGCTCTACCAAAGCGATTCGCCTTTCACCATTAACAGCAACAACGACAATGTCGTTGCGGCTCAGTCCTTATCGACGACAGGAACGGACGTTCTCGTTAACTTGACCTTCACGTTCTCCGGAGCGATCGACGGAAACGACTTCCTCGGTCTTTGGCTCGGCTATGATGCGACCGGGACAAGCAACGACAAGAATATTTCGGGTGCGCATACGAGCGGGCCGAACATCGGCATCAAGGGGAATGGTGGCGGCGGTTCGAATCCGCTGGATTTGTTCGTCCGCAACACCGGTACCGGCGGAAGCTGGCTGGCGGGTAGCGCCATTATGCCTGGGACAACCTACCAGTTGTTCGGCCACCTTTATAAATCCGAAGGGTCTTCGACCTACGACCGTTTCGAGGCGTGGCTGAATCCGTCCGCCGCAGAGGTGGCGAACCTGACCAATGCCGATACGACCGCGATCAACAACTCGGGTATCAGCTTGCTGAATACGTTCGGGTTCCGTTCGGCGAATCTGGAAGGCGGCGATTCCATCCAGGTTTCCAGTTTGAGCATTCAGGCGATTCCGGAGCCGGCGACGGTCGCTCTGGCCAGCGTTGCGCTGCTGGGACTGGCAGCCCTCGGCCGGCGGAGAAGAAGAGGGTAGCTTTTCTCGGTTTTTTGCCGTCAAGGGCCGTTGGCCCGCGATGCCGTTCGGTGAGTGCTGAACGGCATTTTTCGTTTTTGGGCGGGGGCGGGCGGTAGCGCAATGGCCGCGTGGTGGCGTGCTATGCCAAGAGCCGGAACAACACCGGCACCAGCACGGAGGTCATCAACGCGTTCAGCCCCATGCCCAGCCCGGCGAAGGCGCCGGTCTGCTCGCTTTCCTGGAAGGCCCGCGCGGTGCCGATACCGTGGCTAACGAGGCCCATCGCGAAACCGCGTACGGCGGGTTCGCGGATGCCTAGCAGCCTGTCGGACTAGTGCCGGCCCGAAGGTGAACAAGTGAACCGCGGAGCAGTTTTCGCGGCTTCTTGGCTGTATTTTTCGGTTTTCTCGGTGTTTTCAAGCTTTTTCACTCCTGAAGACGCAATACGGCCAAGCGTTTCAAATTCCAGGCGAAGCAGACCAGCGTCCATTCACCGGTGACTTTCGTCAGGCCGCGCAGAGAGAACTGACGAAATCCCATGACCGACTTGATGATCCCGAAGACCGGTTCCACGGTTTGTTTGCGTAGCGCATAGAGCGCTCTTCCGGCCTTCGTCTTCAGGCGATGCGCCATCGTCTGGAGGTGCGTCGCGTTCTCCGGCAAGGCCGGCGGTTCGCTGTGGCGTTCGCGCCAGTCGGGGTGATGATCCTCTTTCGCCACGGCGATTAGCGGGGTGATGCCGGCTGTTTCGCAGGCGTTGATGTTTGTCTCGCTGCAAAAGCCGGTGTCGGCGATCAGGCCGGTGACTTTGCCCAGTCGTTTGGCTTGCGCCGCCAAGGTCTCCAGCATCGGTTTGACCTGTTCCTTGTCGTTGGGCGCTTGGGTCAGCCCGGTGGCGACGACGAGCATCGATTCGGTATCGACCGCGGCTTGGGCGTTGAAAGCTTGTTCGAAGCCACCACCCGAGACCGGCATGATCCGGGATTCTTCATCGGTCAGATTGACTTGATCGCTGTCTTTCGGTCCGGGCGTCGGGACACTGGGCGGTTTGCCGCCGGGTTTCTTGCCGGAGGTCTTTTCTTTCTCGGTGCGTCTGGCCAGCTTCGCGTCGTACTCGGCCTTTTCCCGCTGATAGCGTTCTTCGGCCCGGGCGGCGATCTTGGCTTTGGCTTCGGCCATGGCGGCGAGACGGTCTTCACGTCGCCGGATTTCCGCTGGCAGATCGATTCCATCGGGGACATCGGCTTGGTCGGTCTTTTCCGCCAGGGCGAGCAGTTCCTGCACTTCAGCCTTCAGTTGCGCTTCCAGCTTCTCAATGTGCCCGTGCGAGGGCGCGCTGTGGCGCGAGGCGTTGGCCTGCACCTTGGTGCCGTCCAGGCAGACGTTGCCGAGTTTGAGCAGTTTCATTTCCCGGGCCAGTTCGAGCACCTGAACAAACAGTTCGGAGAATTCGCCAAGAAACCGGCGACGGAAGGTCGCCAGCGTGTCGTGATCCGGGTGGGTGCCGGCGGCAAGGTAGCGGAAGGCGACCGAGTCGTAGGTCGCCCGCTCCAGCTTGCGGCTTGAGAAGATGCCGGTGCAGTAGCCGTAGATCAGAATCGATAACAGCGTCGCCGGGTGATGGGCCTTCGAGCCGCGCCCCGCGTACTGACGCGTGAGCCGACTCAGGTCGAGTTGATCGACGACTTCGACGATGTAGCGTGCCAGATGGTCTTCGTTCAGCCAGTCATCCACCGACGGCGGGAGCAAGTAGTCGGTCTTGCGGTCTGTTACGATGAAATTCGACATTCTCCCACCCCACAATTACGCATACGTCATTATCTCACGCAAGGAGAAAGTCCGACAGGCTGCTAGCTGTCAGTGCCATGCATCCACACGGCGACGCGTCCATGCGACCCATCCTCAGTCCGGACGTACTGGAGAAATTCACTCGGCAACATCTTGCGCGCGGCTATCTTGTGAGCACGCCAGGCAAAAAGAACGATCGTGTTCTGTATTTGCTTGAAGGACGAATCCGGGTCTTTGTCGCCTGTGACGACAAAGAGTTGACCCTCGCCTATCTGACGGCCGGCGAGATGTTCAGTACACACAGCAATGCCTATCTCCGCTGCGAAAGTGCGTGCGAGCTGCTGAGCATATCCACGGCCGAATTCGCGCTTAGCCTGGCGCACGAACCGGGCATGCTCGGCAGGGTAATGCCAGTTCTGGGCCGGATCCTGGACAACAGCATCGCGCTGATCGAGGATCTGGCGTTTCGCGATGTGGCGGGCAGGCTTGCCCGCTTCTTGCTGGTTTCGGCGCGGCAGCAAGGGCGAACCGTGGCACCTGGAATCGGCTTCTCACTGGATCTGTCTGTCGGCGAGATCGCACTGCTGCTCGGCTGTACTCGCCAGACCGTTTCCGCTCTGCTCAAGCTTCTGGAGCGTGAGGCGATCATTGCTCGGCCGTCACGTAAGCAGTTCCGCATCTTGCAGCCGGACTCTTTGCTGCATTGGCAGGAGGGTCAGGCGACATCTTCCAGTCAAATTGTCGGCTAGCCGACAAAACAAAACCGGATCGCTGATTAGAATCAAACTTTCGTTATTCAACCGCGAGTGATCACCATGAGCCACCCCAGCCAGAATCAATCAGCGACCGCCGGCGGCAATCCGGCCAAATCTGACCGTTATGTCAGCTTCATCGGCATGGACTGCGATGCCAAAGCCGCACACCTGATGGAGCATATCAATCGTCACATTGATGATCCGAGCAAGACCAACGTGTTCTGGGAGTATTTCAAGAAAAAGGCCGCCGGTGGTAGCGGCCCGAAGCCAGACGCGCTCTTTCTCATCCACAGCAATCTCAACCAGATTCGCGAACTGTTCGAGCACTATGCGGATACCACCGCGCTCGAGTTGCTGGATCAAATCGAGGAGGAATTCTGCTGAGACCGGGGTTGCCCCCGCGAAGGCCGTGGCTCAGCCTGCCAATTTGCGTGGGTAGTGGATTCCGGTCCTGCGTTCAGGGCTTCGTATCCAACTTTGCCAGATGGCGGCGAAACGCTGGTGCCAGCAGCAGCAACGTCAATATCAACCAGAGCGGCAGCACTTCAAGGGCGCTGGCGAAGGCCTGTTCAGAAGAACTGGTGCCGTTCAGGGCACGCAAGGCCAGCGCAAACATCAGACTGACAAAACCGTAGCCAAGATTGAAGACCAGTCCCTTGAACGAGAGAACGGTAGCGCGTTGCGCCGAACGGGCCTGGGCGTTCAGGGTGTTTGAAACGATATAGCCCAGCCCGGTCATCGCCGCAGCAAGCGGAATGGCGAACACGACGCCCCATAGCGGCACCTTGAGCGCAACGCCTGCCAGTCCTGCCAGCGTCAACGTGGCGAGAATCATGAAATTGCGCAGCAATGACGTGGAGCCGACCAGGCGCCTGGCCAGCGGTGCGACCAATATTCCCAGCCCGGCCATGCCGGCACCGATGAATCCGAAGCTGGCCTCGGGCAGATCGATCAGGCGGTAGTACGCACTGCTGAAAGTCAGGAACAAGCGAATCACGCTGTCGATCAGCACCCCGGCGATGATGACGAAGAGCGCGGCGGGGGTCCGCAGGATCCACACCCCGGCATCCTTGATGTCCTGCCAGCCGGTGGCGGAATGTGGGGGCGTGCTGATTGCGGCCGGTTCGCGCATGCCGAGGGCCAGCCACAACACGGCGAGCGCGCTGGCCAGATTCAAGGCAATCGGAAAACGTAGCGCAATGCCTTGATCGATGCGCAGGTCGCTGCCCACAAATGCCATGACGCGGTTTGTCAGATGCGGGTCGTACACGGCCGCGCCGACGAGCATGGCCAGACACAGGCCCAATGACTGCCAGCGCATGACATCGGCCATCACATCGGGCCATTCGTGGGCGCGGGATTCGGTCGCGAGCGAGTCGTAAGCCAGCGATTCGTCGGCACCGCTGGCCAGCGCTTCCGCCAGTCCGCTGAGCATCCGGTTCGCCAGACAGATCAGTAGCAGGGCCAGTCCACCATTACGTGGGGCGAGGAGCAGCAAGGACATCTCGAGCACCATGCAGGCCGCCGATGCGATGATCAAGGGGCGGCGCCCGATGCGGTCTGCCAGCGCTCCGAAGGGGACTTCAGCCACGACGATTGCAATGGCCCAGACGAAATTGAGCAGCGTGTACTGCGTCGCCGAAAGCCCGAGGTCGAGAAAGAGCACCGCCAGTACCGGATAGTAGAAGCGGGCGTTGAACAGCACGCGAAACCCGATGAAGCGTCTTCGATTGGAGTCGGCAAAGCCTGATAAAGGCGGAGCATTCACCGTACGCGGCCTTTCCATTGACGAGAGCCGGGATCCGGCCAGGCCGTTTCCTGGTGAGCAGTTTACACGCGAGCCGATTCTACTCGTCCCCGGGATGGCCGGATCAAGCCGTCGTTTCACGCTCCGACAGCGAGTGCCCCATGCGGTATGCACCCGAGACCACGTTGATGCCTCCTTGCGCCTCGATTTTCTCCACGGCGAGCTGGTGCGCGGCGAGGTTGCCGACTACCTTCTCGTCGTAGCCGGTGACGAGGACGACCCAATCGACGCAGCTGTCCTTTCCCCGGATTCGCTGTTCCTGCGTCATCTCGGGCGTCAGTGCTGCTTCGAACAGGTGGGCACTGGTCAGTCCAGGCGTGCCGGGAAGCGCAGGCAGGGTGTCCATAACGAGCCAGTC
>Ga0302250_1002833_pt1 | contig 10078 bp, 6 predicted proteins | sample AAG_RA_Asp_MG_FD_193536 | JGI IMG/M metagenome (GOLD analysis project Ga0302250, IMG submission 193536) | Enriched activated sludge microbial communities from anaerobic digester in WTTP, New Holstein, Wisconsin, United States - AAG_RA_Asp | ecosystem: Engineered > Bioreactor > Anaerobic >... | reverse complement strand
GGGGAGGAGGGGATCGCCGCGTTGCTGGCCACGCTGCCCCCCGACCGGAACCGGGCCCTGGTGATCGGGGAGGACGGGATCCCGCTGGCGACCCGGCTGGCGCGCCATTTCCGGGAGGTCCGCTGCGTCCTCCGGGACCCGGCCTACGCCGACCTCTTCCGGCAGGCCTTCGTGGCTTCGGGGACTCCGCCGGACCTGCTGGACCGGGTGGCCTTCGTCGCCGCGGACGAGCGGGCATGGGTCCAGCAGCGGGCCCGGGAGGGATCCGGAAGCGGAACGGATGGCCCGGACCTCGCCGTGGTGGCCGGGGGCGAGCCGACGACGCTGCTGGCCAACCGTCTCTACACCGTGGAATTCCTGGAGGAATTGCGCCGGGTCCTGGCCCCGGGGGGGGTCCTCGCGGTCCCGATCCGGTCCGGCGAGAACACCCTGGGCACCGAGACGCTCCGCTACGGCCAGTCGGTCTGGCGGACCCTGGAGACCGTCTTCGGGACGGTCGGGGCCATCCCGGGGGACCGGGCGGTGCTGGTCGCCTCGGATCGCCCGCCCGTCCTGGATCCTGTCGTCCTGGCGGACCGCTACCGGACCTTCGCCCCCTCGCCGGCCCCCTTTCCCCCCGAGGCCTTCGTGACGCTGCTGCCGCCGGACCGCGTGGCCCTGGCGGCGACCCTGTACGGCCAAGCGACGCCGGACCTGGTGAACCGGGACGACCGGCCCCTGGCATCGCTGCTGCACCTCCTGGCCCGCCTCCGGGAGTCGGACTCGGCGCTGGTCGGGATGCTGTCCCGGGCCTCCCGGACCGGCCCCTGGCTGCTGGCGGGACTCCTGGCGATCCTCGGGTGGGTGTTGTTCCGGGAACGGGTCCGCCGGGACTCGGCCCCGGAGGGGTACGCGGCCTCGGTGGTCATCGGCGTGGTCGGCGGGACCTCCATCACCGCCCACGCCCTGATGCTGGCGACCTACCAGGCCCGCATCGGGGCGATCTACGGGGAGATCGCCCTGCCGACCACGGCGTCGATGGCGGGCATGGCCCTTGGGTCCCTCGGGGCCCACCGGTGGGCCGGGCACCTGGATGTCCCGGCGGTCCGGCGACGGGTGGCGGGCTGCGCGCTGGCCGCGGCGGCGATGCTGGCGCTGGCGCCGGTCCTGCTGGATGGCCTGGGGGAATCCCGGTGGGGATTCGGGCTGGCCTTCCTGGCGGCGGGCCTGGCCGCGGGATGCGCCTGGCCCCTCGCGGCGGGCCTCTCCCCCGGGGATCGGGTCGCGGCGCGCCTGGAGGCGGCGGACCACTGGGGAGCCATGGCCATGTCGGCAGTCGGCGGGGTGATCTGCCTGGCGGCCTTCGGCATCTCCGCGACCTTCCGGGCGCTGGCGGGCATGGTGGCCATCGCCGGGGCCCTGGCGGTCCTCGACGGCGCCCTATCCCGGCGACGGCGGCCGTCGAGCCGTCGCCTGTGGAGGTCCCTGTCCTCCCCGGCCTTCCCCTGGCGCTGGGCCCCGGCGGCGGGCGCCTTCCTGGCCCTGGGTTCCCTGCTGCTGTGGCACGCCTCCCGAGAGCCCGATCCGGGGCTGTCCCCCCGGCTGACCCCCGAGGACCTCCGGCGCATCGAACCCTTCTCGACCGCCGTCCCCCGGGAGGATCCCTTTCCCCACCACCGCCTGGAGGGCCTGGAGACGGGTCCGGGCGGCGCGGTCGTCGCCTCCACCCAGGCCGTCGCCCCCGAGGTCCGGGGCTACGGCGGCCCCCTGAACCTCGCCCTCTCGGTGGGGGACGACGGCCGGATCCGGGGGGCGGCGGTGATCGCCCACCGGGAGACCCCCTCCTACGTCCGGGGCCTGCCCGCCCTGCTCCAGGCCCTGGCCGGACGGGACGCCCGCCGACCCCTGGCCACCGGGGACCTGCGGGAGATCGACGCCATGACCGGGGCCACGGTGACCCGGGACGCGGTGCTGGCGGCCCTGGACCGGACCCGGGCGGCCCTCGCCGCGGAGGTCCTCGGGATCCCGGCCGAAGGGGCCGCCCCGAAATCCCCCTGGTGGCACTCCCTGGCCGATGCCCGGGTCGTCTGGGTGGCCGTCTCGCTGCTGGCCGCCGTGCTGGTGCACCTCCGCGGAGGTCCCCGGTCGCGCCTGGCCCTGCTGGCCGTCTCCGCGATCGTCGGCGGCGCGGTCTTCAACCTGCAACTGTCCGCATCGTGGGTCGCGTCCCTGGCCCGGGGCCAGTGGCCGTCCTGGGAGGCCAACGGGGCCCTGGCGCTGCTGTCGGCGGGAGCCCTTCTCCTGGCGGCGATCCTGGGGCCGATCTACTGCGCCCACCTGTGCCCCTTCGGGGCCCTCCAGGAACTCGTCGGCCGGGTTTCGGAACGCCTGGGATGGATCGGACGACCCGGCCCGCGCCTCTCCCGGATCGCCAGGAGCCTCAAGTACGGAGTGCTGGTGCTGGTGGTCCTCTCGCTGTTCTCGCGCCGCCCCGAGGGCGCCCTGGCCTTCGACCCCCTGGCGGCGGCCTTCTCGGGCCGCCTGGAGGGCCCCGGGACCTTCCTGGCCGTGACGGCCCTGGCAGGAAGCCTGCTAGCCTTCCGTTTCTGGTGCCGGGTCTTCTGCCCGGTCGGGGCCTTCCTATTGATGGGCAACCGCGTGGCCGGCTGGCTGGGCCTGGGTCCGCAACGTTCCTTCGCCGCGTGCGACCTGGATGTCCAGGGCCCCCACGACCTCGAATGCCTGCGGTGCAACCGGTGCGTCGCGGCGGGCCGGACCGGGCCGGTTCCCCGGCAGGAGGAAGGTCCATGAGGCACCGGGCCCACCAGGCGGCATACGCCCTGCTGGCGGCCCTCTGCGCCGCGACCATCCTCTGGACCTGGGCCACGGGCGGCCGGGAGACCCCGGGCTTCCTCCCCTCCGGAAGGCAGTTCCGTTCCGTCGATCCGGCCGAAATCGAGCGCCGGATCCAGCAGCAGCGCCTGTCGGACCGGGAGGCGATGTTCTACCGGCCGTTTCCGTGACCGTTCCGGCACCATCGGCCGGGTGCCCGGCCCCGCCCCGGGGTCACCGGCGGTCCTCCAGGGGCCGGTAGAGGGACGCCATGCCCGGCGTCGCCCTCGTCGTGATGGTCCCCCCGGGACCCTGAAGCAGGAAGAGCGCCTCGACCCCCTCCCGGGCCGCCACCTCCAGCCCCTCCGTCGGTCCCAGGACCGCCAGCCCCGTCGCCAGGGCATCCACCCGCGCCCCTTCCCGGGCGCCCGCCCGGGAGACCACCGTGACCCCCAGCACGTCCAGCGACGCCGACTCCCCCGTCCGCGGGTCGAAGACGTGGTGGAACACCCGGCCCTCGATCACCACGGGCTGCTCGTAGGGCCCGCTGGTCGACACGAAAAACGGGCCCGGAGCCTCGATCACCCCGATGGGCTGCCCCGGGATCCGGGGATGCTGGACGCCGATCCGCCACGGCCTGCCCTCCGGGGACAGGCCCGAGACGGCGATCTCCCCCCCGATGCGCACCAGGTACCGGGTCGCCCCCTCCCGTTCCAGCAGATCCACCACGCGGTCCACCGCGTATCCCTTCGCGATCCCCCCCAGGTCCAGGGCCGCTTCGGGCACCTCGAACCGGACCCGATCCCCCTCGAGGTGCACCCGGCCCATGCCCACCCGGGCCCGGGCCTCGGCCAGGCGATCCGGGTCCGGCAGCCGCCCCTCGGCCCGGGCCTGGCGGAAGACCTGCTTCAGGGGCCACACGGTGGGGTCGAATGCCCCCGAGGTGGCCTCGAAGACCTGCCGGCAGAGGCGCAGCAGTCCCGCCAGTTCCCCGGACACCGGCCACCAGTCCGTCTTCCGGGCCCCGTTGATCCGGCCCACCTCCGAGTCCGGCGAGAACGCGTTCACCACCTCTCCGACCCGGTCCACCTCCTCCCAGCAGGCCGCCAGCAGGCCCCGGGCCTCCTCCCGCCGTCCGGCCGGGGCCTCGAAGGTGATCTCCGCCGGGATCCCCGCGTAGACGTCCCGGGCTTCGTGGACGAAGTCCCCGGCGCCTGGGGCCGGGCGGCAGGACGCTCCCCAGGCGGCCAGAGCCGCCAGCACCGCGACCCGCCTGCCGAGGAGGCCCCCCATGGAGGGCGGGTGTCTCCCCGGAACGGCCCTGGGCGGAGGGTCCTTCCTCACCTCCTCCCCCCCTCGCCGACGGCCTCGACCGACCGCATCTCCATCCCGCTGTCCAGCCGCACCACCGCCTCCCCCTCCCCCAGGTCCGCCAGGACGAAATTCCGGTACCCCTCCCGCAGGTTCCCCTTCCATCGATCGGGGATGGGCGCCCAGGTCCCCGAGTTCGCGTAGGCCACCCCCCGGGCCAGGGGCACCAGCAGGGGCGCGTGAGAATGCCCGAAGGTGACCAGTCGCACGGGAACCACCCGGGCCACCTCCCGGGCCCGCTCGGGCATCCGCCGCTCGGCGGTGAAGATGTCCTCGCCCCGCGCCAGGCTTTCATAGAGGAAGAACGCCAGCGGGAAGGCCGACAGGGGCACCATCAGTTTGATCCACAGCGGGATGGGGACCAGGGCCAGCGTCACCGTGCCGCCGATCATCAGCAGGGAGATCAGCAGCCGGTCCACCCAGAACTCCCGGACGATCCGGAAGAAGCGCCCGGTGATGGGAGGCAGGTGCAGCCGGTGCAGGGCCGCGACGACCCCCCGGGGCAGTCCCTTCCGATCCGCCTCCCGTCCCAGCAGGTCCTCGCAGTCGGGAGCCTGGCGGCGGAGGGCCGCCCGCACCCGCAGCAGCCGCCCCATCACCACCAGGCTCCCCCAGAGCCAGGACCCCACCAGGCTGCGCCGGGAGAAGGCGTAGAACCGCAACCAGTGCCAGAGGTAGGAGAACAGGTTCAGGATGAAGTCCGACGCATGGGGATTGAAGAAGCCCATCCGGCTCAGCAGGTAGCGGTTGGACAGGTTGCCCATCGGCAGGGCGATCCGGACCTCCCCGTCCAGCCGGACCGTCGGGCAGAGGACGTTCCGGAACGAACTGTAGTAGTCGTACTGGTTCCCGTGCTCCGCGTAGATCTCCCCGGGCTCCAGGAAGAACCACGGCTCGAAGCGGATCCGGGAATCGTCCATCCGGTCCCCCAGGGACTCGACCTCCCGGCGGATTCGGTCCAGCAGCACCTGGCGCACCTCCGGGAAGTGGAGTTCCCGGTCGTGGTTGCCCATCACGAACACGACCCGGTGCCCGTCCCGGGCCAGTCCGGCGAGGAGTTCCACGAAGCCCGGGTGGTCGTCCAGGATGCGCCCCATCTTCCAGGCCGACTTCTCCGGCGTCGGGTCCAGGCCCCGCTTCCGCTCGGACCGGCTGACCTTCCAGGGCGGGTTCCCGGGCACCGCGGTGACCAGGTCGAAGTCGAAGACGTCCCCGTTCAGCACCAGCGTGAACGGGACCCCTTCCGGCCGCCCGCGCACGGCGTCCCGGACCAGGTCCGCCAGTTCCCCATCGAACCGGTAGCGGGAGGATTTGTAGTCCTTCCACCCGTCGGGGTGGTCCTCGACATCGCAGAGGTGCAGGTCCGAGAGGATCAGGTAGCGGTTCATCTCGCGGCGGCTCCGGACCGCGCCAGGATACCGCGTCCCGAACCGGTTGGCGACAGCATCTCACGGCCTTCCGACGCCCGGGGGTAGAATGACGGGCGATGGACTGGTGGACGGACCCGACCCTCCAGGTGCTGGCGGCGGGTGCCTGCCTGATGGGCGCCCTGGCGGGGACCGTGGGGACCCTGCTGCTGCTGCGCCGCCAGAGCCTGCTGGGGGACGCGTTGAGCCATGCCGCCCTCCCGGGCATCGTGCTGGCCTTCTGGTGGACCGGGAGCCGTGAGACCCCGGTCCTGCTGGCCGGCGCCGCCGCGGCGGGAATCGTCGGGACCCTCTGGACCCTCTGGTTGCTCCGGACCACCCGGCTGTCCGAGGACACGGCCCTGGGACTGCTGCTGGCCCTCTTCTTCGGCCTGGGCATCGCCCTGCTGAGCCGCGTCCAGCAACAGGCGGACGCCCGGCAGGCCGGACTGGACCGCTTCCTCTTCGGGCAGGCCGCGGGCATGCGTCCCGGGGACCTGGCCTGGATGGCAGGGGGACTCCTGGTCACCGGGGTCCTGCTGGGACTGTTCTGGAAGGAATGGAAGCAGGTCCTCTTCGACCGGGAGTACGCGACGACCCAGGGGGTCCCGGTGCGGACGATGGACCTGCTGGCGAACGGGATGGCCGTCGGGGTGGTCGTACTGGGCATCCAGTCGGTGGGAGTCGTGCTGATGAGCGCGATGCTGGTGGCCCCGGCCGCCGCGGCCCGCCAGTGGACCGACCGGTTCGGGGTGATGCTGGCCCTGGCGGCGCTGTTCGGGGTCCTGGGAGGCCTGTCGGGAACCCTGGTCAGCGCCGCGGCCCGGAACGTCCCCACCGGACCCGCCTCGGTGCTCGGCGTCACGGCCATCGCCGGGGCATCCCTGCTCCTGGCCCCGCGTCACGGCCTGCTGCCCGCCTGGTGGCGTCGCCGGGTCGGCGGCCGGACCCGATCGTCCCCCGAGGACCTGCTCCGGGACTTCCTGGCCCTGGCCCGGGCCCACGGGGACCGGCCGGCCTGGCATTCCCGGGAGGTCTTCCGCCTGATGGCCCCCGGGGAGGCCCGCCTCGAGGAGTCCCTGCGCATCCTGGAGAACCGGGGGTGGATCCAGCGGGACGCCGAGGGACGCCTGGCCCTGACCGAGGAAGGCCTCCGCCGGGCAGCGGAAGGGGACCCGCCATGACCTGGTACCGCTGGGAGGTGCTGGCCATCGCGGCGGTCACCTCCGTCGCCTGCGCCCTGCCGGGAACCGTGCTCGTGCTGCGCCGGCACGCCCTCCTCGCCGACGCCGTCAGCCACTCGGTGCTGCCCGGCATCGTGCTGGCCTACCTCCTGGTGAAGGACCTGTCCTCCCCCCTGCTGGTCGCCGGGGCCACCGCCTTCGGCCTGCTGGCGGTCCTGGTCATCGAGGCCCTCCAGCGGTCGGGCCGCCTCCGGCAGGACGCCGCGACGGGGCTGGTCTTCCCGGCCTTCTTCGCCCTGGGCGTGCTGCTGGTGGCCCTCCAGGCCGGGCAGGTGCACCTGGACACCGATGCCGTGCTGCTGGGGGAACTGGCCTTCGCGCCGCTGGACCGCTTCGTGGTGGCGGGCCGGGACCTGGGTCCCCGGGCCTTCTTCGTGATGGCCGGGGTGCTGGCATTGCAGGTGGCCCTGCTCTCGACCTTCTTCCGGGAGATCCAGGCATCCTCCTTCGACCCGGAGTTCGCCCGGGCCCTGGGGCTCCACCCCCGGGGAATCCACCTGGGCCTGATGACCGTGACCGCCCTGACGGTGGTGACCGCCTTCGACGCCGTGGGTTCCGTCCTGGTCGTGGCCCTGATGATCGCCCCGGGTGCCGCCGCCCGCCTCTGGGCCGATTCCTTCGCCCGGATGCTGGCCGCATCGGCGGCCCTGGCCGTCGCGGGATCCATCCTGGGGTTCGCCCTGGCCTGGTGGTCGGACACCTCCCTGGCGGGATCGATGGCCGTCGCCGTCGGGGGACTGTTCGTCGCGTCCTGGGTCCTGGCTCCCCGGGAGGGCCTGGTCTCCCGGCTGGCGGCCCGGAGGGCCCGGCGCCGCCACTTCGCGCTGCGAACCCTCTGCGTGCACCTCCTGCAGCACCAGGACCAGCCCGAGGCCGCCGTCGAGTGCCGGGAGGACCACCTGCTGCAGCACGTGGCCTGGAAGCCGGCCTTCGCCCGGGAGGTCGTCCGGAGCGCCCTGGGCCGGGGCCTCGTCCGGCGCCTCGACGGGCACCTGTCCCTGACCGATGCCGGCCGGACGCTGGCCCTCGACACCCTGGGACGCTAGGACGCGGCGGTTCCCGGGCCCTCGGGATCACGACCCCGGCCGGGGATTCCAGGCGGCCGGAGGCCCCTGGCGAGGCGCCGGGAGAACGGGCAGCGGCCCGGGGAGCCGGGATTGCCGGATGCTCCGGGTGCCGTCGCAGGGAGCCCAGGAGGTCCCGTCGGGCTGGAGGCACGAGCACCGGGGCAGGTCCAGGCGGGCCAGGTAGGCGTCGATCGCCGCCGGGTCCGACGTGATGGCCAACGAACCGAAGATCCGGAGCAGTTCGCCGGTCTGCAGCGGGCCCTCGGCCTCCCGGCAGCCGGCCACCCGTCCGCCCCGGCCCCAGTCCGGCACGCCGGAGATGCAGACCCGATCGGCCGCCCGGGTCGCTGGGTCCCCCGCCAGGTCCATCGTCACGGCCACCACCCGGCCCCAGTCCCGGACGTCCAGGTCCCGGACCACGCCCTCCTCCAGGCCCCCGACCAGCAGGGCGTCCAGGTTCAGCAGCGCCTCGCCGAAGATCCAGTCCCCGGACCTGGGAGGCCCGAAGGACGTCACGGTGACCCGGTCCCCGAAGACCTCGGCCGAGAGGGCCGCCGAGGCCCAGGTGCCGTAGAGGGGATGGCGGGTCCCCCCGATCCAGGCCGTCAGGTTCGCGATGGCCCCCAGAGGCGCCGGGGCGTCGGGCTGGTTCAGGCCACCCCGGACCCGCCACTCCAGCCGCTCCCCATCCGTGGCCCCCTGGAAGAAGTCCTCCGGGACGTGGCAGGGAGAGGGCTCGGCCGCGGGAGGGTCCATCACGAGGCGCAGCACCTCGCCCTGGATCCCCGCGAACTGCGCCGGGAAGGCTCCCCCCATGTAGGACAGCGTCACGTCCCCCTCCGGGACGTGGATCGTGCTGGCCGAGTAGCCGTAGATCAGCCCCCCGTGGCCGAAGGCGACTCCGACGGGACTCTCGGTCCGGGTGATCCCCAGGCCGTACTTCGTCTGCTCCCCGAGGATCCGGCAGGGCGGGAAGGACAGCATGGCCTCCATCGTTCCCGGCTGCAGGATTTCGCCCCGGACCAGGGCCCGCATGAAGACGGCCATGTCCGCCGGCGTGCTGACCAGGCCTCCCGCCGTGAAGGCCACCGAGGGGTGGAACAGGTAGGCGCAGTCCAGCAGGTGGTCGTCCACGAACAGGTCGCCGGGGATCAGGTCCACCAGCCCCGGCGGGATCCCCAGGTCCGCGAAGGCGGGCCGCGGATCCATGTACCCGTGGACCAGCGCCGGGTCCTCCTCGCCCCCCATGTCCAGGTAGGTGTGGGTGAGCCCCAGGGGACGAATCACATAGTCCTGAATGAGGTCCGCGGCGGGCCGCCCGGCGGCCTTCTCCGCCACCAGTCCCGCCAGCAGGTAGTTGGTGTTGCTGTACAGGCACTCGGTCCCCGGCTCGAACTGGAGCGGCAGTCCGGAAACGTACCGGAGCAGCCGGTCCGGGGAAATCGCCTCCCCCGGGTTCGCCACGATGCCGATCCAGAGGCTCTGGTCCAGCAGGTAGTCGGGGATGCCACTGCGCATCCCCAGCAGTTGCCTCACGGTGATCGCCTTCCAGTTCGGGTACTCGGGAAGCCATCGTTCCAGGGGGTCGTCGAGTCCCAGGAGCCCCTCCTCGACCAGGCGGAGCACCAGGGTCGAGATCACCGGCTTCGTGCCGCTGCCGATGCGGAATGCCGGCTCAAAGGGCAGGGGCGACCCGCTCCGGAGGTCCGTCACCCCCGCCCCGCCCCGCCAGCGGGCTTCCCCGGGGAGTTGCAGGGCCAGGGCGAGGTTGTACTCCCCCGAAAAGACCAGGTACTCCTCCACCAGGGCCTGGAGGTGACGGGCCAGCAGCGGGGGTACGGTGGGCGGGTCCCAGCCGTCGCGACCCCCGGGATCCCCCGGCAGGTCCCGGGGCTCTTGACCATCGTCGGAGCCTCCCGCATCCCCGGGCGAATCCCCGGGGTCCTGCGCCTCCCCGTCCGACATCCCCTCGTCCGGCAGGCCGGGTTCCAGGACCTCCGACGGGGGAAATGCGTCCCACAGATCCAGCCCGGGTACCCCCTCGCCACCGCCTCCGCACCCGGCCAGGCCCAACAGGATCGGGACGAGGACCCGCGGCAGTCCCCTTCGTCGAATGCCCATGCCTCCCCCGAGAAGATGTCCGGACGATTCTAGACCCGATCCGGAATCCCCGGCACCG
>Ga0302250_1002830_pt1 | contig 10080 bp, 9 predicted proteins | sample AAG_RA_Asp_MG_FD_193536 | JGI IMG/M metagenome (GOLD analysis project Ga0302250, IMG submission 193536) | Enriched activated sludge microbial communities from anaerobic digester in WTTP, New Holstein, Wisconsin, United States - AAG_RA_Asp | ecosystem: Engineered > Bioreactor > Anaerobic >... | reverse complement strand
GCCGTTCCGGGTGCTGGCCGTGGTGGCCATCATCATTCTCGGAAAATCGCTGGCAGCCATGGTGCTGGTGCTGGCCTTGCGTTATCCCTTGAATACGGCGCTGACCGTCGCGGCGAGTCTCGCGCAGATCGGCGAGTTCTCCTTCATCCTGGCCGGGCTGGGTGTCTCGCTGGGCTTGCTCAGCGGGGAGGGACAGAGTCTGGTGCTGGCCGGCGCGTTGATTTCGATTGCGCTCAATCCGCTGGTTTTCGCCATCGTCACCCCGTTGCGGACGTGGATCATCGCGCGTTCCGCCGTGGCGCGGCGACTCGAACAACGCCCCGACCCCTTCGCCGAACTGCCGATGGAAACGGAGAGCAAGTACCTGAAGGGGCAGGTGGTCCTCGTCGGCTACGGCCGTGTGGGTCGGCGGATTGCCCGTGCCCTCGGCGAGAACGGCATTCCGTTCATCGTCGCGGAGCAGAACCGGGAACGGGTGGAGGCCTTGCGCAAGGAAGGGGTGGCGGCTGTGTGCGGCGACGCGGCTGGCGATCCGGGAACGCTGATCCAGGCGCATATCGTCGATGCGGCGATGCTGGTCATTGCCACGCCGGATACCGTCGACGTCCGGAAAATGACCACGATTGCCCGGACGCTCAATCCGGATATCGAGATCATCGTGCGTACGCATAGCGAGTCGGAGATGGAACTGCTGGAAAGCGACGGCGTCGGGCGGGGATTTTTTGGAGTGGAGGAACTGGCAAGAGGAATGAGTCAGTACGTGCTAGGGCGTTTCCTTCCGGAAGAGAGAGGGGGCGGAGGGCGTCATTGAGGATGCGGGTCATACCGGAGCAGTCGAAACTGGAGGAGGCGTGTCATGGCTGAACTGAAAGCGTTGTTGGCGGCGACCGATTTTTCTTCTTCGGCAAGGCATGCAGCCGAAAGGGCTGCGTTGATCGCCGTTGAGGCGGGAGCCCGCCTCGATTTGCTGCACGTGCTTAGCCTCGCACCGTTGCAGGAATTGCAACGGTTGGTGACCGAGGTTCCTGCGGAGATTGCCGAACAGGCCTTGTGCAGCGAAGTGCGGACAGAACTCGAAGCCGTTGCGGCAGGCCTGCAGGCACGATTTGCGGTAACCCCGGCTTGCCGGGTTGTCAGTGGTCCGCTTTTGAATACGTTGCACGAGGAAGTGATTGCATCAGGAGCCGACCTGCTTGTGTTCGGCGCACGCGGCGAGAATTTTTTCCGGCATCTGCTCCTCGGCACAACGGCCATACGCATGGTGAGCAAGGCGCGGAAACCGATTCTGATGGTCAAGCAGCCGGTGCGTCGCGCCTACCAGATGCTACTGATTCCGGTTGATTTTTCGCCGTCGTCGCTGGCTTCAATCGAAGTCGCGCGAATGGTGGCGCCGAAGGCTGACGTCATCCTCATGCATGCCTTCGATGTTCCGTTCGAGAGCCGTTTGCGCCTGGCGAACGTCAGCGACGAGATCATCAACCACTACCGGGTCGTGGCTCGGCAACAGGCGCAACGGGATCTTCTGGCTTTGCGCGAGAAAGCCGGTTTGTCGACCGGAAAGACACGTTTTGTTGTCGTTCATGGTGATGCGTCGCAGCGTGTTCTCGAGCAAGAGCAAACGTTCGACTGCGACCTCATCATCATGGGCAAGCACGGGAAGAGTCCGCTCGAAGAGTTCATCGTCGGCAGCGTTACCAAAAAGGTGCTGGCCGAATCGCAATGCGACGTACTGGTATCCGTCAGCGAGCAGTAATGTGCGGCGACGGAGTCACATATGGAGGTCCATGTGAGGGGAGTGATCTGAAACCATGATGGAGCATCTCGCGCAAATCCTGCTTCTGCTGGCTGTGGCCATCGGCGTGGTGGTGGTCTTCCAGCATTTCAGGATTCCAACCAGCCTGGGTTACCTGCTGGTAGGCGTCATTCTCGGCCCGCATACCCTGGGACCGACGGTCGTGATACCGGAGTTCCAGGCGATGGCAGAGTTTGGCGTCGTTTTCCTGCTGTTCACCATCGGGCTGAATTTTTCCCTGCCCCGGCTGTATGCCCTGCGGCACCAGGTGCTGGGCCTCGGCACCGGTCAGGTCGCGGCAACCACGCTGGTCGTTGGCGTGATCACCTGGCTTGCCGGCCTTTCGGCACCGGTGGCGTTCGTGTTCGGGGCTGTTTTCGCCCAGTCCTCAACGACCATCATCTCCAGCCTGTTGAGCGAGCAGGGCGAGGAGAACAGTCAGCACGGCCGACTGGGGTTGGCGATGTCCGTATTTCAGGATGTCACCGCAGTTCCTTTCATCGTGATCATTCCCGTGCTCGGCGTTTCGGTGGCGGGCAGCGTGTTGGCGGCATCGCTGGGAGTCGCGCTGGCCAAGGCCGTCCTGGCCTTTGGCGCGGTGTATTTCGCCGGACGCTGGTTGCTCGGGCCGCTGTTTCACCTGGTGTCGAGGCGCCAGTCGCCGGAGGTATTCACGCTGGCGGTGTTGCTGGTGTCGCTGCTCGCCGCCTGGACGACCAGCACGCTCGGGCTGTCGCTTGCCTTCGGCGGATTTCTGGCCGGGATGATGCTCGGGGAAACCGAGTTTCGTCATCAGATCGAGTCGTCCATCCGCCCCTTCCGCGACGTGTTGCTCGGCCTCTTCTTCATCGGAATCGGCATGCGTTTCGAACCGGCGGTGCTGCCGGCGATATGGCCGTCAGTCATTCTCGGCGCCGTGCTCATCCTTGCAAGCAAAACGCTGCTTGTGGCAGCGATGGTGCGCAGGACAGGCATCGCGCCGGATATCGCATTGCGGACCGGCCTGATGCTGGCGGTGGGCGGTGAATTTGGCCTCGCCCTGGTTGCCGTGGCCTTGGATGCCGCCGTGATCGATTCCCGGTTGGGGCAACTGGCGATCAATTCGGTGCTGTTGGCGATGATCCTTGGTGCCGTGCTGATCCGCTTCAACGGCGTTGTCGCCGCAAGCTTAGTGAAGAAACCCGTCAGCGAGAATTATGCCGAAGCGGAACTGCCCGGGCAGTCGGAACAGACTGTGGTAATTGGCGGCTACGGGCGAGTCGGTCACACCGTGGCCGTTCTGTTGCATTCCAAGGATATTCCCTTCGTGGCCTTCGACGCAGATCCAAAACAGGTAGCCAAGGGACGAGCCGATGGCTTTCCGGTGTTTTATGGCGATATCACCGATCCGGGGTTGCTCGCGGCGATTCACGTCGAGCGCGCTGCGCTTGTAGTCGTTACCGTCGATAAATCGGCTACCGCGCTGAGTGCGGTTTCTTCTTTGAGCCGGCTGTGTCCGCAGGTGCCGGTCATCGCTCGCGCCAGGGATCTTGCGACCAGTTCACGGCTGATGGAGGCGGGGGCTGTCGACGCTTACCCCGAGACAATCGAGGCCAGTTTGCGCCTGGGAGCATCGGCGCTACGCATGTTGCAGGTTGCCGAAGACGATATCGACGCCATGCTCCAGGATGTGCGTAACTGGGGTTACAGGCCGGTGCTTGGCGAAAATCAGGAGACGTAGCAGGTTAAGGAAAGAATGGGTCTTGTTCTCCGAAGGGGTTACTGCGGCCCCTGCCGCTGAATCACCTTCCCTTCGAACCGCGCGGCCAGGAAGTCCACGAAGACGCGCACCTTGGCCGGCAGGTTGCGTTTCTGGGGATAGACCGCGTAGATGTCCGCCGGTGGAAGCTCGTAATCGTCGAGCAGGATTGTCAATTTCCCATCCTGCACGAAGGGGGCAGCGTCCCATTCGGAGCGCATGATGATTCCGTGTCCCTCCAGTGCCCAGGTCAGTACCGCGCCGCCGTCGTTGCTGCTGAGATTCCCGCGCACCTTCACGCTCTGTGTCTTCCGTGCCTTGGTGAAGTGCCATTGTCCGTAGGCGACGTCGTCCTGGCGAACGATCAGGCAGTTGTGGTGCGCGAGATCGTCCGGGGTCAGCGGGAGTGGACGATCCTTCAGATACATCGGCGAGGCGAAGATGCGCCGGCGATGGTTGGCGATCTTGCGCGCCATGACCCGGCTGTCCGGCGGCGGACCGAAGCGCACGCTGACGTCGATGTCGCCATCGGCGAGACTGGCGGGTCTGTCCGACAGGAGCAACTGGATTTCGAGGTCCGGGTACTGGCGCGAGAATTCCGAGATGGCCGGGGCGATGAAACTGCGCCCGAAACCGAAAGTCGCCTGAATCTTCAGCAGTCCGATAGGGACTCCGTGGCTGCTTGAGATGGCGTGCTCCAGATCGTCGATTTCGCTGAGGATGCGCTGCCCCTCGGCGAGATAGATTTCTCCCTCCTGCGTCAGGCTGAAGCGGCGAGTGTTGCGCGCGATCAGCCGGACTCCCAGCCTCTCTTCGAGTTGCGCCAGCCATTTGCTGACTGCCGACGGCGTGACGTTGAATTCCTGGGCTGCGGCGGAAAGACTGCCGCATTTCACCAGCGTGGAGAAAAAAGAAAGGTCGGTGCGTAGTTTCATATTTTCCTGTGCGGAACATATGGTTTGCCAAAAACGGTATTTCTGTCCTGATGGGAACTATATAAATTACCCACGTCGCCCGCAAGGGTGTTGTCAGGAGAGAGGAAATTGGAAAAGCAAACAGCCGTTCAGTCATTGACTGAAACCATGGCGAAGTTCACCGCCTACATCGGCAAGCATCTTCCGACCGACGTCGAAAAGAAGCTCGCGGAACTTCGCGCCAGGGAAACCAAACCGCTGGCCAAGGCGATCTATCTGTCGATGGCCGAAAACCAGGACGCTGCCAACCGGCTCGACCGGCCGAGTTGCCAGGATACGGGCGTCATCCAGTACTTCGTCACCGCCGGGGCGAAATTCCCGCTGCTCGGCGAACTCGGCGACATCCTCGCCGAGGCCACGCGCGAGGCAACCGAGAAGGCGCCGCTGCGGCACAACGCGGTGGAGACCTTCGTCGAAAAGAATACGGGGACCAACACCGGCACCAAGATTCCCTGGCTGGACTGGGAAATCGTGCCGGACGACGACAGCGTGACGATCGATGTCTACATGGCCGGCGGCGGCTGCACCTTGCCCGGTTCGGCGACGGTGCTGATGCCGGGGCAGGGCTACGAAGGTGTTGCCGAATTCGTCTTCAACGTCATCTCGTCGCGCGGAGTCAACGCCTGCCCGCCACTGCTGGTCGGGGTCGGCGTATCGACCGCCGTGGAAACCGCGGCGCGTCTTTCCAAGAAGGCGCTGATGCGGCCGGTCGGTTCGCATAACGCGGACCCGAACGCCGCGAAGATGGAAAAACTCCTTGAAGACGGCCTCAACGAGATGGGTATCGGCCCGCAGGGGCTGACCGGCACCGACAGCGTGATGGGCGTGAACATCGAGTCGTCCGCCCGCCATCCCTCGACGATCGGCGTGGCCGTCAATACCGGCTGCTGGGCGCACCGGCGCGGGCGTATCCGCATCAACGCCGATATGTCCTACGAAATCCTGACGCATGAAGGAGCCAAACTGTGAGCAAGAAAGTACTTACCACGCCGATCAAGGACGAGGATCTCGAAGATTTGCGGGTCGGCGACGTCGTCTATCTCACCGGCCATATCGTTACCTGCCGCGATGTCGCGCATCGCCGGTTGATCGAGCTGAAGCGCGAACTTCCCGTGGATCTCAAGGGCGGGGCGATCTTCCACGCCGGGCCGATCGTGCGCAAGCTCGACGACGGCAAGTTCGAGATGGTGTCGATCGGCCCGACGACCAGCATGCGCATGGAGAAATTCGAGCGCGAGTTCATCGAGCAGACCGGCGTCAAGCTGATCGTCGGCAAGGGCGGCATGGGGCCGCTGACCGAGGAAGGCTGCAAGAAGCACAAGGCCGTGCATGCCATCTTCCCCGGCGGCTGCGCGGTGCTGGCGGCGACGCAGGTCGAGGAGATCGAGCGCGCCGAGTGGCAGGACCTAGGCATGCCGGAAACCCTGTGGGTCAATCGTGTGAAGGAACTCGGCCCGCTGATCATCTCGATCGACACGCAGGGCAACAACCTGATCGAAAAGAACAAGGCGGAATTCAACGCCAAGAAGAGCCCGATTCTGGAAAAGATCTACAGCCAAGTTGGATTCATCAAATAAGGAGGGTTACAAACCATGAAAAAACTCGTCATTTCCTCGCTTCTTGCTGTCAGCGCGCTGTCGTTGACCTTCCCCGCCGCTGCACAGGAGGCGATCAAACTCAAGCTCGGCCACGTCGCGCCGACCGATGAGCCGTATCACCAGGCTGCAGAAAAGTTCGCAGAACTGGTCAAGAAGAACACCGGCGGCGCGGTTGAGATTCAGATCTTCCCGAACAGCCTGCTCGGCGGACAACGCGAATTGCTCGAAGGGCTGCAACTCGGCTCGGTCGACATCACGCTGACGACGGCGGCGGTGCTGTCGAGCTTCCTGCCCAAGACGCAGGTGATCGAACTGCCGTTCATGTTCCGCGATAGCGAACATGTCTACAAGGTGGTCGACGGACCTCTCGCCAAGGAAATCTACGCCGGCGACGAAAAGAAAAAGATGAAGGTGATCGACACGTGGGAGAACGGTTTCCGCAATATCACCAACAATGTCCGCCCAATCGAGACGCCCGATGACATGAAGGGCGTGAAGATCCGCGTGATGGAAAACAAGATGTACATCGAGATGTTCAAGGCGCTCGGTGCCAACCCGACCCCGATGGCGCGCGGCGAACTGTTTACCGGCCTGCAGACCAAGGTGGTCGACGGGCAGGAAAATCCCCTCGGGCAGATCTACACCTCGCGCTTTTACGAGGTGCAGAAGTACGCGACCCTGAGCGGCCACACCTATTCGCCGGAAGCCGTAGTCTTCAGCCTTGCCTCGTGGAAAAAGATTCCGGCCAAGTATCAGGAAGAGATCCTGAAGGCGAGCGCCGAAGCGAAGAAATTCAACCGCGAACTGTCGGCGAAGATGGACAAGGAATACGTCGGCAAGCTCGAGGAAAAGGGCATGACCGTCACGAAGCTGACACCGCAGCAAATCGCGGCGTTCCAGGAAAAGATGATGCCGGTGTGGGATCTGTTCGCCGACAAGATCGGCAAGGATCTGATCCAGAAGATCAAGGACACCAAATAACAGGGGTGAAGCTTGAGAGGGGCGGTCTCCGGATCGCCCTTTTTTCAGCGGAGGGGCAATGAAATTTATCGACACACTTACCAACATCACTGTCGCCTGTGCGAAATGGTGCGGTGTTTCCACCGCCGTCGTCATGACGGTGATGATTTTCCTGCAGGTCATTTACCGCTACGTTCTCGGCGAATCGCTCAGCTTTTCCGAGGAACTGGCGCGCTATATGTTCATCTGGTCGGTCGCCATGGGCTCGGCACTGGCGCTCCGGACGCGCTCGCACATCGGCGTGGAAATCCTCGTGGAGAGGCTGCCCGCCAGCATGGCCAAGCCGGCCAAGCTCCTGGCCTGCGCGATCAGCCTCGTCTTCTACGGGATGCTCATCTGGTACGGATTCGAAATGGTCGGCGAGACGATGGATCAGGAATCTGCGGCGCTGGAGTTGCCGATGGGCTACGTCTATCTGGCCGTCCCGCTGTCGGCGATCGTGCTGTTCATCTGTGAAATAAAGAATGTCCTGGACGACCTGTTCGTCGCCAAGGGTAACGAATCGGTGAAGGGAGCGTAGTGAAATGACTGTCACACTCTTGTTTGTCGCGCTGGGAGTCCTGCTCCTGCTCAACGTGCCGATTGCCGTCGCGTTGGGGCTGTCGACCGCATTGTCGATCTGGTACTCGGATCTGCCGCTGACCATCGTCGTGCAGCGGATGCTGGCCTCGAACGACTCGTTCCCGTTGATGGCCATTCCGTTCTTCATCATGGCCGGATCGTGCATGTCGCAAGGTGGGGTATCGAAGCGGCTGGTCCTGTTTGCCGATTCGCTGTTCGGCTGGCTGACGGGCGGCCTCGGCATCGTCGCGCAGATTACCGGCGTTTTCTTCTCGGCCATTTCCGGTTCCTCGGCGGCGACGACGGCAGCGGTCGGCGGCGTGCTCTTCCCGGAAATGGAAAAGCGCGGCTACGACAAAAGCTTCTCAGCGGCAATCATCGCTGCAGCAGGCGAAACCGGGATCATCATCCCGCCGAGCGTGCCGATGGTCGTCTATGGCGTCATCGCCGGCGTGTCGATCGGCGACATGTTCCTCGCCGGTGTCGTGCCCGGACTGATCATGGGGATTTCCCTGTGCTTCCTCATCTATTACAAATCGAAAAAGCTGGGCTACGGCGGCGAGAAGTTCAAGGGCGGCGCCAACGTCTGGAAAACCTTCCGCGAAGCCAGCTGGGGTCTGCTCATGCCGGTGATCATCCTCGGGGGGATCTACGGGGGCATCTTCACCGCAACGGAAGCGGCGGTTGTCGCCGTCGTGTACGGCTTGATTGTCGGTTTCGTCATCTACCGCGATCTGAAGATCTCGCACCTGCCAAAGATCTTCGAGAGCACCGTGATCGGCACGGCGGTGGTCATGTTCATCATGAACGCGGCCGGGTTGTTCAGCTGGGTTATTACCCGCGAGCAGTTCCCGGCGCAACTGGCGGCGTACTTCATCAGCCTGACGACCAACCCGATCGTGTTCCTGATGCTGATCAACGTCCTGTTGTTCATCGTCGGCGTTTTGCTGAATGCCTCGGCGGCGATCACCATCCTGACACCGATTCTCGTGCCGATCGTGGTCAAGCTGGGCATCGATCCGGTCTTCTTCGGCGTGATCATGGTCACGAACCTGGCCATCGGCTGCATCACCCCGCCGGTCGGTGTGGACCTGTTCGTCGCCTCGAGCATTGCCAAGGTGTCGATGACCAATTTGTCGCGGGCAGTCATCAGCTTTATCGGTGTCCTGGTTGTGTGCCAGCTGGTTCTGACCTACATTCCATCGATTACGATGTGGTTGCCGACGGCGCTGAAATAGCGCATTCGCCCGCGGGCATTGATCGTTTGAAGCATTGAACGAGCGCGATCGTCTGTCCGGATGATCGCGCTTTTACTTGAGAGGAAGGAACGATGAAGGAGTTGAAAATCGCCGTGATCGCCGGCGACGGCATCGGCAAGGAGGTCATGCCCGAGGGCATCCGCTGCCTCGACGCGGTTGCAAAAAAATACGGAATCCGCTTCGTCTGGGACGAGTTCGACTGGGACTGCGACTACTACCTGAAGCACGGCGCGATGATGCCCGACAACTGGAAGGAACTGATCGGCAATCACGACGCGATCTACTTCGGCGCCGTCGGTTGGCCCGAGAAGGTGCCCGACCACATCTCGCTGTGGGGTTCGCTGCTCAAGTTCCGGCGCGAGTTCGACCAGTACGTCAATCTGCGCCCGGCGCGACTGATGCCCGGCGTTCCGTCGCCGCTGGCCGGGCGCAAGCCGGGCGACATCGATTTCTACATCGTGCGGGAAAACACCGAGGGCGAGTATTCCAGCGTCGGCGGGAAAATGTTCGAGGGCACCGAGCGGGAATTCGTCGTGCAGGAGAGCGTTTTCACCCGCATCGGCGTCGATCGGGTGATCCGTTTCGCCTTCGAACTCGCGTCGAAGCGGCCGGCGAAGCATCTGACGTCGGCGACCAAGTCGAACGGGATTTCGATCTCCATGCCGTATTGGGACGAGCGCTTCGCCGCAATCGCGCAGGAGTATCCCGACGTCCGCACCGACAAGTTCCACATCGACATCCTGACGGCGAACTTCGTTCGCCATCCCGATTGGTTCGACGTGGTGGTGGCCTCCAACCTGTTCGGCGACATCCTCTCCGATCTGGGGCCGGCCTGCACCGGAACCATCGGCATCGCACCATCGGCAAACCTCAACCCGGACCGCAAGTTCCCGTCGCTGTTCGAGCCGGTACACGGTTCGGCGCCGGACATCTTCGGCAAGGGCATCGCCAACCCCGTCGGGCAGATCTGGGCCGGGGCGATGATGCTCGAACATCTTGGTTGCCAGGAAGCCGGGGGGGAACTGCTGCGCGCCATCGAGACGGTCCTCGCAGAAGGCGCGCGTACGCCGGACATGGGTGGCAACGCCACGACCAGCGATGTCGGCAAGTCGATTGCCTCGCTCGTCGCTTGATTCGT
>Ga0302250_1002828_pt1 | contig 10084 bp, 6 predicted proteins | sample AAG_RA_Asp_MG_FD_193536 | JGI IMG/M metagenome (GOLD analysis project Ga0302250, IMG submission 193536) | Enriched activated sludge microbial communities from anaerobic digester in WTTP, New Holstein, Wisconsin, United States - AAG_RA_Asp | ecosystem: Engineered > Bioreactor > Anaerobic >... | reverse complement strand
CCGGTTGGCGCGTCGCCACCGTTACCTGCTGGTGGACGAATTTCAGGACACCAACCCGCCCCAGTACAAGCTGGTCCAGTTGTTGAGCGGCGAACACCGCAACCTGTGTGTGGTCGGTGACGAGGACCAGTCGATCTACGGTTTCCGCGGGGCCATCCTGGCCAACATCCTGAACTTCGAGCGGGACTTCCCCGGCGCGAAGCTGTTCAAGCTGGAACAGAATTACCGCTCCACCCGGGCCATTCTGCGGGCGGCGTCCGGGCTGGTAGCCCACAACCGGCAGCGCCGCGAGAAATCTCTCTGGACCGATAACGTCGAAGGCGAGCCGGTGGTGTTGTATCGGGCCGGCGATCCCAAAGAAGAGGCTAACTGGATAGCTCGGGCCGTCAAGGATTTGCTGCTCAACGATTTCTCCGGCAGCGTGGGCATCCTCTACCGGGCCAATTTCCAGTCTCGCCGGGTGGAGGATGGCCTGAAGGGCCTGGCCATCGCCTATCGGGTGGTGGGCGGCCAGGCGTTTTACTCCCGGAAGGAAATCAAGGATCTGATCGCCTACCTCAAGCTGGCGTTCAACCGGCGCGATGACGCCGCGTTTCTGCGCGTGGTGAACGCCCCGCCCCGCGGTCTGGGCGACCGGGCCATGGAGCTCCTCCGACGGCAGGCCGTGGCGCGCGGCAACGACCTGTGGGGCGCCCTGGAGGACATCCTGGCCGACGAGAGCGTGCCCACCCGCCTGCGGACGGCCTTCCGGCTGTTCCACGACCTCGTCCAGTTGCTCGCGCACAGCGCGGCGGAGAAAACTCTGGGTGAGTTCATCGAACAACTGGTCAACCAATCCGGTTACCAGAAGTATCTGTCCCAACAGTCCGATCCGGAATCGCAATCCCGGCTGGAGAACATCCAGGAGTTCATCACCGCCGCCCGCGAGCACCAGCAGGAAGGGGGAACCGTGCAATCGTTCCTGGATCGGGCCGCCCTGGTCAGCGACTCAGAGACCGTCGCGGGATCGGGCCGGGTGACCCTGATGACCCTGCATGGCGCCAAGGGCCTGGAATTCGACCACGTGTTTCTGGTCGGAGTGGAACAGGGCCTCCTGCCCCATCACCGCAGTCAGGAGACTGACGAGGACATCGAAGAAGAGCGTCGACTGTGCTACGTAGGCATGACCCGGGCCCGCAAGCGCCTGGCGCTGAGCCACTCCTGGTCGCGCCCCACCCCCGACGGATCGCGAACCGACCCGGTCCGGCCATCCATGTTCTTGGACGAGATTCCGGCGGACGCGCTGCTGGAGTTACCCCGCTACACACCGTTCCCGTTGACGGCCGCCGGCGCCCGGCCGGTGCGCCTCCGCACCAAGCTCAAGGAGCAGGGATTCCGCACCCTGGACACCGCGGCCGAAATCCAAGCGTTCTTCGGCAAGTCGGGCGGCGCGCGCGCCGCCGACCCGAAGGCCGGGCCCCGGATCGTCCACCGGGTGACCCCTCGCCCGGACGCCGCAGCGCCGGCCGCCACCGGCAAGCCGAAGCCCGCCACCAAGCCCGGCGCGCGGGCGGCCGCCGGGTGGAAGCTGGGCGACCGGGTCGTCCACCCCACTTTCGGGCGCGGCACCATCCAGCGCATCGACGACACCGCCAACGGGCGCAAGCTGACGATTTATTTCGAGCGCTTCGGCCTGCGGCGCCTGATGGACCACCTGGCTGATCTCGAGCGTGGCTGACGGTCCGGGCAGCCGCTGCCGTGGCTCGCCGTGTCACAAACAGACATAGAGGAGATGAGCGACGGGGGGATCCTGCGGTTTAAGGCCGCTTGGCCAACTGCTCCTGGTAGTCCTTCCAGAAGGGTGAGATGTCGCGCAGGCGCTCGATGAGCGGCGGCAGGTGCTCGAGCACGTAGTCGATCTCTGCTTCCGTGTTGTACCGGCTCAGGCTGAACCGGATCGAGCCATGGGACGCCGTGAACGGCACCCCCATCGCCCGCAGGACGTGGGATGGTTCCAGCGAACCCGACGTACAGGCTGAACCGGACGAGGCGCAGATGCCCAGCTGGTCCAGCAGGAGGAGGATAGCTTCTCCCTCGATGTACTCGAAGCTGATGCTGGTGGTGTTGGGCAGCCGGTGTTCCCGGTTGCCATTGACCCGCACGTTGGGGACGGAACGGAGGATCCCGTCTTCCAACTTGTCCCGGAGGCGGCGGACCCGGTTATTTTCCTCCCCCAGCGCGGCCCGGGCCAGCTCGCAGGCGCGCCCCAGACCGACGATGGAGGCGACGTTTTCGGTCCCGCCACGGCGGTTCCGCTCCTGGTGCCCGCCGATGATGAGTGGCACCAGCCGGATGCCCTTGCGGATGTATAGCACGCCCACGCCCTTCGGGGCATGGAGCTTGTGGCCCGACAAGCTGAGCAGGTCGATGGTGCTTTGCGACATGTCCAGTGGGAGCTTTCCCACCGCCTGGACGGCGTCCACGTGAAACGCTGCCCCGTGGGCCTTGACGATCTGCCCGATTTCCTCGACTGGGAAAACGACGCCGGTCTCGTTGTTGGCATACATCACCGACACCACGGCGGTGTCGGGGCGCAGCGCGTTGCGCAGCTCGGCGAGGTCGAGCCCCCCTTCGCCGTCCACACCGAGGAGCGTCACCTCGTAACCGCGCTTCCGCAGGTGGTTGCAGAGGCTGAGCACCGCGGGGTGTTCCACGCGGGTGCTGATGACGTGGCGTTTGTCCGGATTGGCCTCGAGCACGCCGCGAATGGCCATGTTGTCGCTTTCGGAGCCGCAGCTGACAAACAGGATTTCAGTGGGATCGGCGCCGAGGACGGCGGCCACCTGCTCGCGGGCGTGGACGATGTGGTGGGCCACCTGACCCCCAAAGGCGTGCATGCTCGATGGATTGCCGTAGAGTTCGGTGTAGAACGGCAACATCGCCGCGGCCACCTCGTCGGCCACCCGGGTCGTGGCGTTGTTGTCGAGGTAGACGACGCGGCTCATGACTTGACCTCCACTACCTGGAGGTCCGCGGCGACAAACTCGCGCAGCTTGGCTTCCACGGCCCAGCGGATGGTCAGCTCGGAACTGGGGCAGGACGCGCAGGTGCCCCGCATGGCCACGAGGACCTTGGATCCTTCCACGTCCACGAGCTCGATGTCGCCGCCGTCCTGCTGCAACGAGGGTCGGATCTCCTCTTCCAGAATCTCCTTGATCTTGAGGATACGTTCCACGTTGGTGAGCTTCCGCTGTTCCCGGACCGGCTGCTTCGCCGGTGTTTCCACCCGCTCCTGGCGCACCTCACGGATGATCTCCTCGATATCCATATGGCAGCTCTGGCAGCCGCCGCCGGCCTTGCAGTAATTGGTCACTTCCTCGATGGAGGCCAAATTGTTCTCGCGGACCACCTTGCGGATCAGTCCCTCGGTCACACCGAAGCAGTGGCAGATGATGCGTCCCTCGTCTTCCTCCTCCAGATGCTTGCGTTCCAGGCCGTAATAGTTGGCCACGGCCGCTTCGAGCGCCTCCCGACCCATGACGGAGCAATGCATCTTCTCGGGCGGCAATCCGCCCAGGAAGTCGGCGATCTGCTGGTTGGTGATCTGCATGGCTTCGTCCAGGGTTTTGCCCTTCACCATCTCGGTCAGGGCGGATGCCGCCGCGATCGCCGAGCCGCAGCCGAAGGTCTTGAAACGGACATCCACGATGCGTTTCTGATCGTCCACTTTCAGATATATCCGCAAGGCGTCCCCGCAGGCGATGGAACCCACCTCGCCGACCGCGTCGGCGCCGGGAAGATCCCCGACGTTGCGCGGATTAAAGAAATGATCCTTGACCTTGTCCGTGTATTCCCACATGGATGTCTCCTCCAGACTGCTGCCGAAATCCGGCTTGAGTGCGATCCACTCCATCTGCTTAGAAGCATTCCGGAACGTTCGGTTTCAGCTTAGTATCTGCCGCGGGCCGGGACCCTGCGACCGGCCGTTTGTTCTATTTAGCTCAGCCGGCGGAGTTTGTCAAATGCTGCGGGCCTGAGCGCCGCCTCCGTGGATCCAAAAGGCGGGCTGGGAGCTTCCCGGCCTTGGCCGGGAGCTCCGTGTGGTTGGTAGGGTCAAAGAGTTGGTGGTCGAATTAGATGGGACTGCTAGGCAGTTTTTTCAGGTGTGTTTGATTTGGATGGGCTATCAGACTTCTTGTCGGTTGTCTCCTTCCGGTCGCCGCTGCTGGCGGGGCTGGACTTGTGGGCGTAGTCGGTGATGTACCAACCGCTCCCCTTGAACTGGATGGCCGGGGCGGAAGGCGCAAGCTCCACCCGCTGGCCGCAGTCCGGACAGTCCGTGACCGGGGGATCCGAAAATTTCTGGATCTTTTCAAAACGGTGGTTGCACACGGTGCACACATACTCGTAAATGGGCATCTGTGGAACCTCCGACTTGCTGGCTGACCCACCTTTATATGAAATTCGATTGTTTCTGTCAACATTTTTTATTAATTTTTTCTAGCATCCCCTCCGGCCGCAAATCACTTGACTCCCTGACGACAGTGATCCAATATCCAGCCGAATCCTTGAATTCCGTCATGATCACAATCGAATCCGACGGCGTGCCAGTCCCATGACCTGTCTAACTCTCAGCGGCTCAGCTTCCCTCAAACCGGACGGCGAGTCGCGCCCCCCCGCTTCGTGGTCGGCATTTGAGCTGCGTCTGGACCTGCATCCCGACACCGCGCTTCCGCCCGCCGGCGACTTGCCCGTCATCTACACGTGCCGCCGGCCGCAGGACGGCGGTCGGTTCGCGGACTCCGAGGTCGAACGGGCGGCCGTGCTGCGGCGCGCCCTGGCCGCCTGCCGGCCGGATGATCGCATCGACATCGAGTGGGACAGCGCGTTCCGCGACTGGCCTCGTCGCCATCCCGGCACCGGATTCATCGTGTCATATCATAATTTGTCGGTCACTCCGCCGGATCTGGACGGAATTCTCACCCAAATGGCGGCGGAGCCGGCCCGTGAATACAAAATCATCACCGCCGCCGGATCGTGGCGGGATATCGTCGCCATCAAGCGGCTCCTGGCCGAGGCCCGGCGGCGCGCCATCCCCCTGACGGCGTATTGCTGCGGTCCCCTCGGTCCCGTCAGCCGCCTGCTGGCCCTGACGTGGGGCACCTGGCGGCTCTACCTGGCCGCCGCCACGCCGCTGGTGCCAGGCATGCTCACCGCGGCGGAGTTTTTCAAGGTGTATCGCGCCCAGCGGGTGAATGTCGGCAGCCGGCTCTATGGCGTGGCGGGATATCCGGTGGAACGGTCTCTCTCCCCCTGCTTGCACAACTGGTTGTTCGAGATCCGAAGCAATCCCGATCTCTACGTTCCCCTGCCCGTTCCCGATGCGGCTGATTTCCTGGCGGCCCTGCCCGACCTGGACATCACCGGCCTGAGCGTGACCGTCCCGCTCAAGGAGCATCTGCAGGGCCTGTGCGTTTCCTGCAGCGCCGAGGCCGCCCGCATCCGCGCCGTAAACACCCTGACTCGCGTCGATGGCGGCTGGCACGGCGACAACACCGACTGGTCCGGTTTCCGCGACGGCGCGGCCGGATTCCTCCCGGCCGCCGGCCCGGTACTCGTCCTGGGAGCGGGCGGATCGGCCCGGGCGGTGATGTACGCGCTGGAGCAGGCGGGGATCAAGCCGTTCGTCTGGAACCGCGGTCGGGAGCGTCTGGAGCGCCTGCTTGCGGACTATCCGGCTGTCCAGCGATGGGACGCTTCCCGCGCTCCGACCGTTCAGGCGGTGATCAACACTCTGCCACACGATGCCGTGACCGGGTTGAACGAAGTGGGTTTGAGCGGGCATCCGCCTGTGCCGGTCTTCGACTTGAATTACGGATCGCCCGCCTCCCGCGTTCTGCGTGATGCCGCCGCCTGGCAGTGGCCCGCCCGGGATGGCTTGTCCATGCTGTACCACCAGGCCCGTGCCCAGCACCGCCGCTGGACCGGCGGCGATCCCCCCGTGAGCTGGGGCCAGGCCCGCCAGCTGCTCCTTCAGGCGGTGCGGGAACGATCATCGGGCGGCGAGCCGGCTTCCGGTGGCGATGATTGAGGCGGGCGTGGCTCCAGACCGAGTCGGACAGCCGTGTATGACCCCGTAAACCCAGGCAGGCAAAGTTCCAGCCACTCCTCGGGCCGGACCGCTCCCGCCGGGCCGACATAGGTCGTGAAGCTCAGCTCGACGGCCTGCCCCGACTCGGTTGCGTCGGCCGCCAGCAGGAGCGGGCGCACCTCGCGCAGACGGCCCTCCTTGCCCGGCCGGCGGTCGACGACGGACAGCGACTCCTGCGCCAGCAGCTGTCGAACTCGGGCACGCAACGTGTCCAGCCATTCTTCCTGCGCACCCGTCCCTGCGGACAGTCCGTCCGCAAGCTCCGCCGCGGGCACGTCGATGCGGAACCGGGCGATCCCGGCCCAACGGTCGATCGACGGCGCGTCTTCCGGCAGTGCCTCCATCCCGACGAACGCGACACCTTCGATGCTGACCGCGTTCAACGCCGCCAGAGTGGATTCGCCATCGCACGTCGCGCCCAGCCACACGTCCGCGAGTTCCCGTTCCCCGCCCACCCCCACACCGAGTGCCGGTCCAAAACTCACCTGCGGCCGGGGATGAAAGCCTTGCGTGTAGCTCAGGGGCAAGCCGGACCGCCGCAGAATCCGCTGCATGGTCCGGACCAGGTCCAGATGGGAGAGCCAGGCCGCCGGACCCAGCTTCGTGAAGGTGATGCGATACCGTTGAGCGGCGCCGGTCGTCACCGATGCGGCGACTTCCGCCGCTCGCCGGCTCATCTCGGCCAGTGCCGCCAAATTTTGTTCCCGCCGCTCACGCATCGCCGGGATGTCGCATCCTGCCCCGCACGCCAGGCAATGCGCGGTTACCGGCATCTCGGGCACCGCGGCCGGCCGCACGCCGCATGCCGGCGTGATCCGACCCTCACCCGCCGCCGCCCACTCCCGGCGTAGAAAGGACTCCGAGGCGCCAAGGTCGATGTGCCCCCACGGCAACCCGCCGCCGGGTATCACCGGGGCCAGATACACAGACGGATCCACACGACCTCGCTCGAACGCGGCGGCCCACAGGTCCGGCCGGAAACACTCGTCCCACCCATCGAAGCGCGCGCCCGACCGCCAGGCGTCCAGGATGACCGGAGTCAGGCGGCGATCGCCGCGGGACAAGATCGCTTCCAGCCGGCTGAGCCGGGCGTCGTGCCACTTCAGCCGCACTTCGCGGGAGCGGAGGTGTTGCCGCAGCATCCGTATCTTGCGGGTCAGTGTCTCTGGGGCATCCATGCCCGCCCACTGAAACGGCGTATGAGCCTTGGGGATGAAAGACGCCACGCTTAGATTGACCTGAAATTTGCGCCGGCGACCGCGATAATCCGGCTCGGCGCGGACCGCGGCCACGATCCGGTCGGCCAGCTCGGCGATGCCGGCGACGTCCGCGTCCGACTCGAACGGCAGACCGATCATGAAATAGAGCTTGATCAAATCCCATCCGGCGCGGTAGGCCGCCAGGATGCCCTCGAGAATTTCAGGCTCGGTCAGGTTCTTGTTGATACGGTCCCGCATGGCCTGGGTGCCCGCCTCCGGCGCCACCGTGAAACCGGTCTTGCGCGTTTCGGAAACGGCCGCCGCCAGCCGGGCGCTGAGCCCGGACACCCGGAGCGAAGGGAATGAGAGCGCGACCCGATCCTCCGCCAACCGGCCGGCCAGGACTTCCGCCAACATTTCGATGCCGCCGAAATCGGCCGAAGACAGCGAGGCGAGGGACACCTCTTCGTAGCCGGTGCGCGCCACTGCCGTCTGGACCCAGGCTACCAGATCCGCCGCGTCCCGCTCGCGCTGCGGCCGATAGAAGAACGAGGCATGGCAGTAACGGCACCCCTGCAGACAGCCACGGCTGATCTCGGCCGAAAGCCGGTCATGGATGATCTCGGTGTTGGGGACCACCAGATCCACCGGCAGCGGCATGTCGGCCAACTCGGGGTGCCAGCGCCGCCGGACAGGCATCGGGAGTCCTTCCCGCCGGGCCGGTTCGGCATCCACGACCATCCACGAACCCGCCGCCCGAACGGCATAAAGAGACGGCACGTACACGCCCGGGATCTCGGTAAAAGCGCGCAGCCAGTCGTCCCGCCGGGCGAACGACCCCTTCCGCGGGCGCAGCTTCGCCTCCAGGCGGACGATTTCACCGAACGCCTCCTCCCCCTCACCGATGAGGAACAGGTCGAAGCAGTCGGCCATCGGCTCGGGGTTGGACGCCACGGGCCCACCGCCGATGACCAGCGGTGCGTGCGCATCCCGATCCCGCGTCTGGAGTGGAATGCCGGCCAGGTCGAGAAGAGTGATCACATTGGTGAAGGTCATCTCGTAGAGCAGGGAGAATCCGATCACATCGCATTCGCCCAGCGTCAGGCCGCTATCCAGCGACCGCAGGGGCAGTCCCAGACGGCGCAACCCCATTTCCATATCCGGCCACGGGCAGTGGAACCGTTCCACGGCCACACCGTCTTCCCGATTCAGCCGGTGATACAGCAACCGGGAACCCCAGTGCGACATGCCGATTTCGTACGTATCGGGGAACACCAGCGCCACCCGGCTGCGCGCCGTGACCCGGCGGATCACGTTGAATTCGCACCCGAGGTAGCGGACCGGTTTTTGCACAGTCCGCAGCAGGGCCGGTGGATACAATAGATTCATCGCCGTCGCTCCGCCGCTCTCAATCGAAACATTGGATGAGATCTCGGGCCGGGGGAATCCGCTTCAGACCGTGTATCGGTGGATCCGGAAGTTGATCAGCAGACCCATGGCCATGAACGCGGTGACCACCGACGAACCGCCCCAGCTCAGCGGCGGCAGGGGGATCCCGATCACCGGCATCAAGCCGAGGGTCATGCCGACGTTGATGGCCAGGTGCACGGCGTAAAGCGCGACGATGCCCGCGCTCGCATACATGGCCATCCGATCCGAGGTTTCCATCGCGGTCGCCAGGCCGCGCTGAAAGATCGCCCCGTACAGCAGCAGAACCAGCACGGCGCCCAGGAAACCCGTTTCCTCGCCGACCACCGCATAGATGAAGTCGGTATGGCGCTCGGGCAGGAAGCCCAACGCCCCCTGACTGCCCTCGCCCAGCCCGCGTCCGGTGAATCCGCCGGACCCGATGGCGATGACCGACTGGATGGTCTGGTATCCGGTGCCCTTCGGATCGCGGCCCGGATCGGCGAGGACAAGAATCCGCTCCTTCTGGTAGTCCCGTAACACGAACCACGAACCGGCCAGAAGCAGGATCAGGATGATACCCGCCAGTGCCACCACCCGCTTGCGAATTCCCGCCAGCAGGATCAGCACGATGAACACGGGCATCATCGTCAGGGCCGTCCCGAGATCGCGTTGGAGGATGATCATGCCCGTCGGCACCAGCACGATCAAGCCGGCGACCAGCAAAGTGACCGGGCGCAGATACCGTTCGGGATAGTCCGCCAGAAATTTGGCCAGGGTCAGGATGATGACCAGCTTGACCAGCTCCGAAGGCTGAAAGGTCACCCCGCCGAGCCGCAACCAGCTCTTGGACCCGTGGATCTCCACACCGATCAGGAGCACCACGCCCAGCACCAGCACCGACAGACCGTACAGGATCCAGATGTGGTTCAGGACGATGCGGTAGTCCACCCACAGCACCGCCACAAACAGCAGCATCCCCAAGCCGAGGCGCACCAGATGCTTCTCCAGGTAGGGTGAATCCCCCGCCACCTGCGTGGAGTAGTAGATCTCCACACACCCGATCAGGCAGAGGATCAGGAAGGCCCCAACCAGTATTTTGTCGAACTGCCGCCAGTCCTTATTGCCCACGGCGCGCCTCGACCAGTCGATCAGCTCCCGGCAGGGGGTAGAGCTCGAAGTACTTGCGCATCACTTCACCCGCGATGGGCGCAGCGGCCGTCCCCCCGTGGCCGCCGTGCTCGATGATCACGGCCACAGCGATGCGGGGATCGTCCACCGGTGCGAAGCAGGCAAACCAGGAATTCTCCTTGAACCGGGTCTCATAATTTTTCAGCCGTTCGGCCGT
>Ga0302250_1002824_pt1 | contig 10100 bp, 4 predicted proteins | sample AAG_RA_Asp_MG_FD_193536 | JGI IMG/M metagenome (GOLD analysis project Ga0302250, IMG submission 193536) | Enriched activated sludge microbial communities from anaerobic digester in WTTP, New Holstein, Wisconsin, United States - AAG_RA_Asp | ecosystem: Engineered > Bioreactor > Anaerobic >... | reverse complement strand
GCTGGCGGTGATCGAGGTCGAGTCGGGCTTTCGGGCCGACGTGGTCTCGCCGGCCGGGGCCCAGGGGCTGATGCAGCTGATGCCGGTCACGTCGGAGACGATGCAGGTGGCGGATCCCTTCGACCCGGAACAGAACATCCTGGGGGGAGCCCGGCTGCTGCGAAGGCTGTCGGACCGCTTTCAGGGAGACCTGGAACGGACGATCGCGTCGTACTACGCGGGGGCTGCGGCGGTGACGAGGGCCGGGGGACCGCCGGACGAGGCCACCCGGGGGTACGTCCGGAAGGTGCTGGATCGCTACCGCCGGCACTCGGAGGTCTCGGGACCCCGCGGTGTCGGCCCCGAGAGCCCGGCCGCCCCCCCCTATTGACGAGAGGACCGGTCACGCGGTAACCTACATCGGCCTTTCTCTGGTCCGGGCCCGACATGGCTTTCCCGAAGGTTGCGATCGGCATGATCCTGGCGGCGGCGTTTCTCGCGGGGTGCGGAGGGGGCCAGACCGTCCGGGACGTCCCGCACGCGACGCAGGGCCGACGGACGGTCCTGTCGGAGAGCCGGGACGACTACCTGGCGGGGTTGAAGGCCCTGCGGGACGGCGACTACGCCACGGCCATCGAGACGCTCCAGCGGGTCGCGAGGGGACCCTCGTACATCCCCTACACGGCGATGGCCCGCCTGCGAATCGCCGATGCGCTCTTCTACCAGGAGAAGTACGAGGAGGCCGTCGAGGGCTATCGGACCTTCATCGACACCTCGGCCGGGGACCCGAACCTGCACTACGCCTATTTCCGGATGGCCGAATCGAAGGTGAAGGCCATCGCGGGGGAGTTCTTCCTGGTGCCGCCGTCGGATCGCCGGGACCAGCAGCGGGTGCGGGGGGCCCTGGCGGCCTGCCGGGACTTCCTGGCCCGGTTCCCCGACAGCCCCTTCGTCCCCGAGGCCCTGGCCATGATGGACCGGATGAGTCGGACCGTGGCCTCCTTCGAGATGGAGGTGGCGCGCTTCTACCGGAGCCGGGACAAGCCGGCGGGAGCCGCGGGACGCCTCCGCAGGCTGATGGAGGACCTGCCCCAGGCCGGGCGGCTCGAGGAGGTCCGGGCGGCGTGGGTCGAGGCGATGGTCCAGGCCCGGGAACCGGGATGGGAGCAGGAGTGTCGGCGGTACCTCGAGGACTTTCCGGGCGGGGCGTCCCATGCCCGGATTCGGCGTCTTTGCGGGAAACCGGGATCGTCCTCCTGACCAGGGGCGAAACCGGACAGGCATCCGGAGGTGTCTTCATGCAGGGATTTCGGGTTGGCGACAAGGCGGTCTATCCCGCCCAGGGAGTCGCGGAGGTCCTGGGCATCGAAAGCCGCGAAGTGGCCGGGAACCAGGAGACGTTCTACATGCTTCGCCTGGTGGACACCGACCGGCGGATCATGATCCCGCTGGCCAAGGCCATGCAGGTCGGCCTCCGGCGCGTCATCCCCAGCGAGCAGGTGCCGGAGGTGCTGGGGTTCTTGCGGACCCGGCCCCCGCGACGCTCGCAGCAGAACTGGAACCGACGGTACCGGGGATACGTGGACAAACTGAAGACGGGGTCGGTGTTCGACGTGGCCGAGGTGCTCCGGGACCTCTATCTTCTCCGGTACCAGAAGCCCCTTTCCTTCGGGGAAAGGCGCCTGCTGGACACGGCGAAGGAACTGCTGGTCCGGGAGATCGCGGTCGCCACGGACAGCCTCGTCACCCAGGTGGAGGGGGAGGTGGAATCGATCTTCCCGCCTGCCCAGCAGCCGACCGCCCTTGCCGGGGGCGCCTCCAGCGAGGAATGAATCCTACGTGTCCCTCCAGCCGCCCACGATGACCCTGCGGGTGGGAACGCGTCCTGTCGTTCGGGTCCTCTCTCGGGTGGTTGCCGGGATCGCCCTGCTCGGCCCGCTGTCCGTCCAGGGAGAGGAGAGGGAAGGGGAGGTGGGCTGCGGCGCCCTGTCCCTGCCCGACAATCCCGACGACCGGACGCTCGATCTCCATGCCCGTGCCGTCCTCCGGGCCCTCGATTCGGACGCCACCTTTCCCGACCGCTGTCCCGGCTGGTCCGACGCCCTGATGGAGAACGTGGAGGCCAGCAACCGCATGGGGTCCTGGAGACGATCCAGGAACCTCTGCAACGCGATGGAAGGGCGAGGGGTGCCCCGGAGGACTCCCGAGGCGGTGCTGGCATGCGTGGACCCACTGCTGGCCGAGGGGGATCTGGACGAGGCCGCACGGCAGGTGGATCGGGCCCTGGAGAATCTCGGAGGGGACCGGGAGGCACTGCTGAGACTGCTCCGGGCCGTCGTCGCCCTGATGGAGAACCGCACCCGGCCGGGGATGGCGGCGATCTACCTGGGGAAGGCGCAGGAACTGCGGCCGGAGGACATGGACCTCGCCTTGAGAAGATTGGAGCGCCTGCTGGAGGCCGGCGACGAGGCGGGATCGGGGGAGCAGTGGACGATCCTCCAGGGCCGCTTCGGGAACCGCCCCGCGGTGATGCGAAAGGTCATCCTGCTGGCGCTGGCCCTCGATGCCAGGGACCTGGCATACAAGGCGGCCACGGCTCTGCTGGAATGCCCGGAACTGGTGGCGGAGGACCTGGACGTGCTGGTCGCCGTCGGGGCGCGCCACGAGGACGTCCCGTTTCTGCGCCGGGTGGTGGACCGATGGATCCGGCGTCCGGGAGACCGGGCGGCGCGCTACTCCCGTTCCCTGGAGGCGGTGTCGGTCCTGGAGCGGCAGGGGCGCCATGTGCTGGCCGCGGAATGCCTGGCCCAGGCGATCTCCCTGTGGGGGACCCGGGACCCGGAAAACCTCATTCGCCTGGGCGCGATCCGGGCATCCGCCGGACAGCGGGACCGGGCCCGGGGGGCGTTCCAGGCGGCGATCGACCTGGCCCAGGGGGATCCGGCCGTCGTGATGGAGTCGGTCCGGAGGGCTCTGTCTTCCGGAGATGCCGCCTGGGCCGGCGAGGTGATGGACCGGGAACAGCGGCGGATCCGGGCACCATCGGGGGAGTGGTGGGAAACCCTGGCCCGGGTGCGACTGGCCCTCGGGGATCGGAAGGGGGCCGACGCGGCATGGGAGCGCGCAGCGGAAGGATCCAGGGACCCGGCCCGGCTCTGGGTCGCCATCGGGGAGGAACGCCTCCGGGATCGGGGCGGCATTGCCGTGGCCGAGTGGGCTTTCCGGAAGGCCCTCGCCGCGGGGCCCTCCGGGGATCTCCTCGGGGAGGCGCTGGTGGGGCTCGTCGAAAGTCTGGTGCTTCAGGGGAAGGAGGCGGGAGATTTCCTGCCTCCCCTGAGGGAGGCGATCCAGGCCGGCCGGGTGCCCTCCGAGGGCCTGGCGCGCATCGAGAACCTGGCGGCCAGGGTGCCGGACGATTCGAGTCTCCGGCTGATCGGCCTGGAGGCCGGGGTCCGTCGGGAGCCGAACCGGCCGGACCGATGGTTCCGCCTGGCCCGTGGACTGCTGAAGGTGCCGGATCTTCCCAGGTCCCTGGAGGCCTTTTCGGAGGCGGTCCGCCGGAGCGGTGACCGCCGTTCGTCGCTGTCGGAGGCCGTGTCGGCGCTGGTGCAGGCGGGGGGGGTCTCCGAGGCGATCCGGTTGTCGGAGGTCTTCGGCACGGCGGCCTCCACCGGGTCGGGGGTCGCCCGGGTATTGACCACGGCCTGTCTGGCCATCCAGGACGCTCCCTGCGTCGCCCGATTCGCGGCTGCGATCCTGCGGGGGCCCCTGGACGTGGACCTCGACTACCTGGATCTGGCCCGGCGACTGGCGTCCCTGGACCTCCGGGTCCCGGCCCTGAAGGCGGCGGAGATCGCCGAGAGGGCTCTTCCCCGGGAACGGACGTGGGAAGCCGTCGTGCTGGGGGCGGAACTAGCCGCGACCTGGAGAATGGACTCGGAATACCAGCGGCGGATCCAACGCCTTTCCGAGGGGGCGTTCCTGCCCGGCGCGGCACCCCTGAAGATGGCCCGGAGGCTGGTGGAAGCGGGAAGGCCCCATCTGGCGATTCCCTGGTTCCTCCGGGCCATGGAAGGCGGCGACGAAGGGATCCGGGCGGAGGCGATTGCCGAAGCCGTCGAGGTCGCGGCGCGCACGGGAAACGGGACGGCCCTGGAGAAGGCGATCGGGGAGGCCCGGGGTTTCCGATGGCCCGATTCGTCCCTCTGGATGAAGGCGGTGAACGGGCTTCTGAGGGCCGGCCTGGATGGACCGGCAATCGAGCTCTGGAAGGCGGGGAAGGATGGCGTGGGTCGCCGGGAGGGCCTTCCCCCCTGGCCCCCGGGCACGCAGCCGCCGGGAAATCCCAGGGGAGACGAGGAAGCGGGGAGGTGGGTGCAGGAGTCCTGCCAGCGCCCCGGACTGATCGGGGACCGGGACTGCCTCCGGGCCGCGGACTGGCTGGATCGTCAGGGCCGGGGGGACGAGGCCATCCGGTGGCTCCGGCAACGGGCACGGACGGGACTGGCCGGGGAGGGGATCCGTGTGGAACTCGTCCTGCGCCTGCTGCGGGCCGGGCATTTCTCCGAGGGGGAGGAGGCGGCCCAGGAACTGTTGAGGGGGCCTCTGCAGGAGCCCTCTTCGCTGGAACGGCTGGGCCGCAGGATGCGGGAGTCGGGACTCGGGCGTTCCTGGATGGTCCTCCTGGAAACCTTTGCTCCCCGCACTGCGGAGTCCAGGGAAGCCGCCACGCTGGAACGGGTGCGCACGGCCCTGTTCCTGGGGGACGCGGATCGCGCCGAGGCGGTGTTGTCGGGCGGCCGCGAAGGGCTGCAGCCCACCGGCGTGGGAGCCAGGGCGGCGTGGCGGGAGGGAGGGTTCCTCCGGAGGGCTGCGGACCTGTTTCTGGAGGAGATCCTGGAAAACGGCTTCCGGGGAGGAACCCAGGCCTTCCGGCAGGGCGTCGAGGACGTCCTGCGCCTGGGCTGGGGGAACCGGCTGGCGGCCGGGGAGGACCGACCAGCGGTGACGCGGGAGGAGGGAGGCCGGGAGGAGGAGGCGCGGGCACGGCTTGGAAAGGCCCTGGTCATGGCCGGGGAATGGGAACGGGCCATCCGGGTGCTCTCGGGCCTGGGACCGAGGACGCTGGACGACGAGGGACGCTTCCAGTGGTTCCGTGCTCTGTGGGCCAGTGGCCGGAAGGCCGAGGCCCGAAAGGTGCTGATTTCGTGGTGGGGAGAAGGAGGGCCCGGTTCGCGGCGGGAGGGAAAGAACCCCGATCCGCTGGCGGGAACGGAGGCGGTGCTGGGCTTCCTGCTGTCCGAGGGGGCGCTGGAGGACGCGCTGGCTCTCCTGAACTCCTGGAAGGGACCCCAATGGACCCTGCCGGGGATTGGGGACGTCCGGGCCGTCAGGAACCGGATCGAGTGGTCCCTCGGCCGGGAGAACTGGGAGGGATTCATGACCTGGATCGCCCCGGGGGAGGGTTCCTTCTGGGAAGGGGTTTCCCGGATCCAGGAGGCTGCGCGGAGAGGCCGGCTGGAGGGAAGTCTGGAGTTCCTGGAACGGGCTCGGGGACGACTGGCATGGGATCTGGGCCTGCTGGGGAGAAGTCTTCGCGGGGACCCCGTCGGGACCCTGGAGGCTCTGGTCGTGAGCCGGATGGAGGAAAGCGGCGAGAACCTTCCGACGGTGGAGGGCGCGGCATGGGCGTTCCTGCTGGGCGGACGCTGGGAACCGGCGTCCCGGTGGCTCCGGAGGGCGATCGGGCTGGCTGGCAGGCCTTCGGCGAAGACCGTCGGCCTGCTGGTGGCCGCATCGACGATGGCGGGGCGCCCCGCAGTTCGCGAGGCACTGGCCCTGGCGGACCAGGAGATCGAGGACCCGATCGACCGGCTGGCGGTTCGCGGGACGATCCGGAAATGGGCCGGCGACGACGATGGGGAGGCGGCCGAACTGGCGGAACGCTGGCGAAGGATCCCGCGGGATCGGGAAGCGGCGAAGGAAGCCCTGGAGGCCGCCCTGCGAGCCGGGAACGACCGGATCCGGCAGGAGGTGGAAACGCAGTGGATCCGGGGGGCCGAGGACCCGATGGCCGCCCGGATGGAACTTGCGAAGTTGTACCGGAAATACTGGAAAGGAGAAATGCTCGTCGGTGTGCTGGAGCCGGCAAGGCAGGCCTGGCCGGGGGACGCCTTCCTGGCGGCGGAAGTGGTTCGCGGCTGGTCGATGGCAGGACGCCCCGAGGAGGCCCGGGAGGCGGCCGAGCGGTGGATCGCCGGGTGGCCGGACCCTGCCCAGGCGGCCCAGCGGGTGGTGGAACTGGCGGCCGAGATGCTGGAGATTCCGCTGGTGGAGCGGTGGCTTCCCGAGGCCCTGAACGGGCCGCGGGGGGACGAGGGAAGCAGGGCGATCCTGTCGGCGGCGATGGCCCTCGGAAGGGCCGGAAAGACGGACCTCGCCCGGAAGTACCTGGGAGCCTGGTTCTCCCGGGCACCCGATCCCCTGGATTGGAGAATCCGGGTGGCCGGGCGCCTGCTCCAGGAACCGGACGTCCCCCTGGAGGTGATTCCGTGGTTTTCCGGGGATGGGACGGTCCCGGAAGGACAGGGCGGTCCTCTGCCCCTCGAGGCGCTGCTGGCGTGCGAGGAGGCAGGGGACCCGTCCCGGATCCAGCCTTGCGTCGCCCGGTGGGGCATGGGAACCGGGCAGGACGGCACCCTGGTGCTGCTGGCCGCCCGGGCCCTGGCGGCGGGGCGGTGGCAGAACGCCCGGGAGTGGATCGTGGCCGCCGATCGCCTGTCCGGGGAGTCGAGGACGGTCCGGCTGCAGGCCGCCCGGGTGATCGTGAACTTCCTGGGAGATCCGGAGGGGTGGAGCGGGGAGGCCCGGAGAAGCCTGGGGGCCCTGGCGGCGGGATGGTTTTCCGGGGAGGACGGGGGACCGGAGGCCTCCACGGACCGGATACTCCAGGCGCACCTCACGGAAATGGCCCTCGGCCCAGAGGCAGGGGCCCGGTGGTACCGCAGGGCCCTGGCCGCGGACCCGTCCTCGGGGTCGATCCGGAACAACCTGGCCTACCTGCTCAGCCTGGCCGGTGGGGACCTGGAGGAGGCGATCCGGGAGGCGCGGGCGGCTTGGGTCCTTTCCCCCGCGGGATTGCCGTGGTATCTGGAGACCGAGGCCTGGGCGAGGTTCCTTCGAGGAGAGACCCAGGCGGCCCTGCGGATGCAGCGCCGGGTCTCCCGGCACTGGACCGAGGAAGGGGCCGACGGCTGGTCCGAGGGGCTCTGGCATCTGGGAAGGATGCTCGAGAAGGCCGGGCGGCTGCCGGAGGCCAAGGAGGCCTGGAGGAGGGCAGCGGTGTGGTCCCCTCGGGGGGACTGGCACGGGATCCGGGCCCTCCGCCGGTGGCGAGGGGTGCCCTGACGGAAACCCGGTGGCGGGGGAGTGGGCAGCCGCCGTTCCGCCGATGCGGAAGCGAGGGGATCGCTGGATCCACCAGGAGGGAGACGGAATGGCGGTCAAGATTGGAACCGGTGTCCTGCTGGCCGCGGTGGCCCTTGCGGGAATCCTCTGGGGCCCCTTCTGGGCGGTGGGACCGGTCGCCGTGCTGGTGCTGATCGGGGCCCAGTACGAGTTCCTGCGCTTGTCGGGAGGGGTCCTGGACCGCACGGACCTGGCGATTTCCCTGGCCGGGGGCCTCTCCGTCGTGCTGGTGGCCGCCCTGGCCCCCTGGCAGGAATTCAGCGGGTGGATGCTTTCGGTGGTGATGCTGGCGGGAATCGCCGTGCTGCTGCGGGTCCTGGCGACGCCCCTGCGGAAGCCCGAGGACCTGCCCCGGGCCTCCCTCCGGGCCCTGTGGATGATGGGGAGCCTGTTCTATCTGCCGCTGCTGGGAGGAGGAGCAGTGATGCTGATGAGGGACTCCCTGGGAAGCCAGGGACGCGCCCTGGTGCTGATGGCCGGCTTTGTCGCCTGGATGAACGACACCTTCGCCTACTTCGGCGGCAAGACGATGGGGCGTCATCGCATGTATCCCGCCGTCAGCCCGAACAAGACCTGGGAAGGATCGGCCTGGGGCATGGCAGGAAGCCTGGCCGGGGCCCTGGGCGTCCGCGCACTGCTGCTCCCGGAGGCGGACCTGCTGTCGGTGGTGCTGTTCGCCCTGACCGGAGGAGCCCTGGCCCAGGCGGGAGACCTGGTGGAGTCCGTGTTCAAGCGGGCCGCCAACGTGAAGGACTCCGCCGGGTTCCTGCCGGGTCACGGAGGCTTCCTGGACCGAATCGACGCGTTCCTGTTCGTCATCCCCTGGACGGTTGCCTGGTTCCTGCTGTGGTGGCCGTTGTCCCGTCGATAGCGGATCCCCGGATCAGTCGTTGGAACCGAGGTCCCAGGACAGCGTCTCTCCCGGCGAGAGGTGGACACGGAGATGCCGGGACAGGGGGAATTTCCGGGATTTCGCCTCCAGCCAGTGCTCTCCGGGATCCAGGTTCCGCAGAGTGACCCGCTCCCCCGGGAGCAGGACGCCCAGGCTCCTCGGGCCGTCGAACAACTCCTGGGGGTCCCCCAGTCGGTTCGTGATCACCAGCGTCGCCAGGGAGGATCCGAGGACCTGGGTGACCCTGGATCCCGAGGGAAGGGTCATGCGGTGCTCCGTGGAACGGAACGAGGTCACCCCGACGGCCTCCAGCAGGTGCAGTCCGGGAGGAACGGCGACTTCCGAGCGCTCCTTCGGGGCAAGGACGGCGATCGGTTCCCGGTCCAGCAGCACCCGCACCTCCTCGTCGCGGTCGTTCCGGAGCAAGAGGGTGGCCTGGAGTGCGGGGATCGCCCATGCGACCTCCCCGCCGGCCGGGACCTGGATCTCGGCCTCCTGCACCTCCCGGTCCCGCTCCCCGAGGGCCTGGACCCGGTGGCGTCCCGGCGAGAGCCCCATCACCAGGCGGCGCCCCTTGGGGGCCACCCTGCCACGGTCCACGCCGTCCACACGCAGCCGCTGTTCCTGGAAGGTGGGGTTCTCGACCCGGAGGCCGCCCTGTTCGCCCTCCCGCTCGTCGGCCGACCCGGGGCGCACCAGCCACAGGAGCGGGACATCCTCCGCCAGCACCATGCGGGTCCGGGCAACCACCTTCCCGTCGATCGTCGCTGCCGACAGCCGGACTCGCCCGGCGGGCAGCCCCCGGAACTCGGCCCCGCCTTCCGCCTCGCAGAGGCCCAGGGATCGACCGTCCATGCGGATCTGCACCGGGAAGGAAAGTTCCGAGATCACCGACAGCGTGGCGCCCGGGGAGGGGATCCGGACCTCGCCGACCTCCCCGGTTTGAAGCAACGCCCGGCCTCTCCAGACGGGTCTCCCGACTTCGTCCGTGGCCGCCACGTCCACGGCATCCCCCTCGAGATCGACGAAGACGGTTTCCTCGTCGAGCGCCAGGGAACGGGCCGGGGATCCGGGAACCAGCACCCGGACCGGTCCGCCGGACTGGTTGAGGACCCGCAGGGCGGCCCGGGGGGGATGGATCGTCCAGGCCGGCACGACCCCGGGACCCACGGTGACGGACGCCTGCACCGCGAACCCGGTCCGGGTGCCCTCGGCCTTCACCGCGACCGTACCGGGAGTCAGGCCGCTCCAGAGCCGGTCCGAGTCGGGCCAGAGGATCTCCCGGCTCTCCCCGTCCAGGAAGAGTCGCACCGGTTCGCCGGATCGGTTCCGGACGTTCAAGGCGCCGGTTGGAAGGGCCTTCAGGGCCGCCTCCTGGTCCGCCTCCCCGAGGACCACCCAGCGGGTCTCCTGGGCCGGAACGAGGGTGACCATCGACACGAAGCGCCACCCGGTCCGGGCCCCCCGGGCTTCCACCGGGGCCTCCCCGGAAAGCAGGCGATCGATGACGGCCTCCCGGCCGGCTTCCAGTTCGGCCATCACCCGGTCTCCCCGGACGAAGACCTCCAGGGGCTCTCCGGCCCGGTTCACGACCCGCAGCACGCCTCCGGGGGACACGGAAGGGGGACGGGTGGCGGCGCAGGCCGTCCAGATCACCAGCCACAGCACCAGCGGGCCCGTCATCATCTTCCGGTTCACGGTTCGGCTCCCCGGCCAGCGGACGTCGAATCGTAGCAGAAAGGAGGGGGAGCCGGGCAGGTTG
>Ga0302250_1002820_pt1 | contig 10105 bp, 10 predicted proteins | sample AAG_RA_Asp_MG_FD_193536 | JGI IMG/M metagenome (GOLD analysis project Ga0302250, IMG submission 193536) | Enriched activated sludge microbial communities from anaerobic digester in WTTP, New Holstein, Wisconsin, United States - AAG_RA_Asp | ecosystem: Engineered > Bioreactor > Anaerobic >... | reverse complement strand
CCTTGCCGAAGTCGGCGACAATCCAAACGTCAGTCTGTCCGCCGTGGCTGCCTGACTCGTGCTCCTACCTTGCCGGAGCCCATGACCTACCGACCCCTTCTTACACCACCGCGCGGGACACGATCAAGTGCTGGTTGACGCGCTCAGTGCCAACCTCGACGAAGAGGTTCCCGCATTTGAGACATTCAACCAAGGCAGTTACGCCATGCACACCGGCGTGGTCCCGCTGGACGGGAATTACGACATAGATGTCGGGGTTATCTTCGACTGCAATCAGAGCAAGTATCCAGACCCCGTTGTTCTCAAAAAGAACGTCCGCGATGCTCTCGACACGCACGGTCGCACAGTCCAGATTCGTCGGCCCTGCGTGACGGTTAGCTACATGTGCGATGCCGTGCCCGAGTACCACGTGGACTTGGTTCTCTACACCAAACGTGACGACGGGCTTCTGGCCATCGGCAAAGGCCGGGAGAACTCCGCTCAGGAGTTTCGTTTCTGGGAAGCGGCTGACCCCAAGAAACTCACTGAGCTCGTCTGTACCGCGTTCACTGATGATAAGGAGCTTGCGCAGTACCGCCGCTGCATCCGTTACTTCAAGCGCTGGCGCGACATCCAATTTCGCGATGGCGGCGCACCGCTCAGTATTGCACTGACCGTTGCCGCCAGACAGTGGTTCACGCCACGATTTGAAGCGTCGGGCAAGCCGGCTGATTTGTGTGCCCTGCTTGATTGGATGACCGTTATCCTCAATCAGTTTCAAGGTACCGTGACCGACGAGGGGTATCACGAGCGGTTGGCGGTCTATCTGCCGGTTACGCCTGGTGGTGACTTGATGGAACGTATGACCAAGCAGCAAATGGAGACCTTCCAGTCGAAGCTCGAAGCGCTACGAGACGCCCTCAACGAGGCTTACAACGAGGACTTGCCTGAAGACGCCTGCAAGGTGCTTAAGAAGCAATTTGGCGAAGATTTCAAGGTGCCTGAGAAAGCAGAAACTGCAAAGGCGGCAGTTGCCCCCGTTATCAGCACTGGGAACTCGGCTTGACCGCAGCAGCTCCGCCCGTACCTTCCGTCACAGATGATGGTTTTGCTGCGGTTCAGCAGGCTTGTCTAGAGCGTGGGCTACTTGTCGCAAGGCTGGCAGGCGTTGCTGATGGGTGGTTGGGGGTGCAAATCCAGGGGGGGCAGCAGCCTTGGGACCTCGATGTCGATTGCAAGAGCGATGCTCTGACCCGGCTGCCGAGCATCTCCTTGCGCACCCCCGCTCGGCTTCTAGCCCATGTGGGCTATGAAGGCACGGTCTGCGTCAGTGACAACCAGGGACTGTCTCTGGACCCGGGCCGGCGGTCCGAAATCGTCGCGTTTACGGTTCTAGCTGCGTTCGATTTGCTAGAGAAATGGAATGCCGATGCAGCGGCTAACGCTGATGAGTTCTACAACGAGCTGGAGGGGTACTGGTTGGGCTTGCCAGGGTCTGTCCGAGCTCGCGCCACCATTGAAGTTGATGGCAAAGACCGCCTGCTTACGGCCTATCTAAAGACAGAAAAAGGTACCCCGAAGTGGTACTTCGCAGAGCGTGAAGGTAAGTCGCTTTTGGCCTTCGACACCAAGGGCCTTGCTTCGCATCGCGCGCTCTATGTCCACTTGCCCAAGCCTTTAGCGCCACCACTGTATCCGAACAAGCTGGGACCGGATTTCATTGAATCAGTCCGTGAGCAGCTGACGGCAGAACAGCGAAGTCTTTGGGACAAGCTCGTTGGCCCGTCGAAGAACGGCCCAAAGCGTCTCGCGTTGCTGGTTTCCGTACCTAGAGCTGCTGGCGGACTTTCTCTCGTTGGTGCCGTTTTCGGAGCCAAGGCAGGAAAGCTCGACGTCACATCCCCCGTAACACCGCTTACTGTACGACGGCACACGCCGTCGTATATGCGTGAGCGGGGAGGCGCTTCACTCGAACTACTCGGTAAGCACGTAGTGGTGCTTGGTTGTGGCGCTGTTGGCTCTGTAGTTGCCGATTCTCTCGCATCCGCGGGCGTAGGTCGGCTGAGTCTGGTCGATGGCGACAGCTATTCCGAAGACAACGTATTCCGACACATCATCGACCCGGTCTTCATCGACTTCCCAAAGGTCATAGGGCTGGGATTTGAACTCAAGCGCCGCTACCCAGGAATTCAGGTTACTGAGGTGGCTGGTTGGGCCCAGGAGTGGCTAAAGACAGCCGATTTTTCGAAGATTGACGGTGTCGTGTTTGCCTTTGGCCTTCCAACCTTGGAGCGCTCGTTCTGCCGTGCAATTCGGGCCCGGGCAAAACGACGTCTGCCGATGATTTTCACCTGGTTGGAGCCTCTCGACCTTGGTGGGCACTCAGTTGCCTGTTGGACCGAGGAGCCTGGATGCCTCGACTGTCTGTACCGTGACGATGAAGGACAAAATTCATTGCAAGTACGGACTGCGTTTTTGGAGCCGAACCAAGCGGTGTCCAAGAATCTGACAGGTTGCTCCAGCGTTTTCGTGCCATATGGCGCTTTGCAGTCAAGACGGACTGGCCTAATGGCGGCAGAGCACCTACTTGCAGCGCTGAACTCATCTGGCCCGTCTTATCGCTACTGGGTAGGTGATGGGCGCGTTGGTGCCGAGCGGGGACTGCGTACAACCCCATGGCGCGATACGGCCAAGTCGTTGAGTTTTGAGGAAGCCACTCGGCGAGTGTTTGGTCGGCCGTGTAAGCACTGCCGAGGCACCCCATGAAGCTGGTGTTCAAAGTAACATCGAAGCAGCGTCTCATCATTACCACTCAGGCCGTCGAACAGTTGCTGGCGCATGTCCAAAAAAGGTGCTGGCAGCGTGAAGCAGGAGGAGTGCTTCTGGGGCGGCACCTGCTCGATTCGGAAGACGTCGTTGTCGACGAAGTAACCAGCCCACAGTCCTCTGACCGACGGACTCGCTTGAGTTTCTTCCGTTCCAAGAAGCACGAACACATCGCAAGGGAGCGGTGGCTAGCGGAGGCGAACACGCTGGCCTATCTGGGCCTTTGGCATACACATCCTGAAGACTGCCCTACCCCGAGCCCCGTCGACCGGGAAGACTGGCAGCAAGCAGTCGCAAATGACACGTTCGACGGGGCGAGACTGTTTTTCCCCATCGTAGGGCGCAAGGAAATTCGGGTTTGGACAAAGAGTCGGTTCGGTGGCATCAGAGAACTAAAAAGGGAGAACTCATGACACAAGCTGGTCAATGCATCTGGCATTGGAATACACATGCTTAGCCAGTTGCTATATACCGTCACTACACGGCTGCTCGAATGGTTCACGAGGCCGCGCTCGGTCGGCATCGCGTTGCTCAAGTACGGCTCTGGACTGGTAATCGCAACCGCTGGTGCTGATTTCGCGGTTCAATTCGCCAGACAGACCAAGGAGGATGGATGGTCCTTCTCCTTCGGTATTGGGCAAGGCGTTCCGCTCTGGCTCACTCTGGTTTTTGCCGGAACCGGACTTGCTCTGGTCGCCGTAGGCGCAGTCATTTTGATGGCGGACTACCGACGCGAGTGCCGACGTCGATTGGTCGTCATTGAGCTGCGCGGCTTGCATACCAGTCCGGATTCACCTGCAGTGGATAAGGTGGTTACAGCGTTCCGTGGTGACCGCCGCCATTTGCTTATCGATTTCCGGCCTCAGGGCTTAGACGCCCGCGTGGACCCCACCTACTTGTTGGAGCGTGTGTCTTCGATGAAAGGAGCGTTGCACACGCTTGTAGACGGTGCTGACAAACGAGATGTACAGGTCGCTTTAGGCGGTCTCGCAGCTGTGCCTGCTCTCTTCTTGGCGGGGATGCTTATTGATGATGAGTCCCACGTCCACTTGTACGACTGGGACCGCAGTGCGAAGTGCTGGCGTGCGATTGATGGCCCTGATGACTCGGTTAGGTTCCTGCCGATAGAGGGGTTACCTGCCGCCGGAGCCGCCTCAGAGGCGGTCCTGATTGTCGAGGCATCGTACCCTGTAAATCAAGCCGACGTTGCAGCTTCATTTGCGAGCTCATTGCCGGTAACGCGTTTGCGAATCGAGACGCCGCTTGCCGACCGTTTTTGGTCCGAACAGAAGCAAGCAGCCTTGGCTGCGCAGTTTAGAGACACGGTGCAGAACTTGAGCGCTATAGGCGTTCGCAGGATTCACTTGGTAGTTGCTGCTCCGGCGAGCCTTAGCGTTCGCCTGGGAATGTGCTACGACCGGCGCCTATTACCCGACGTTGTCGTGTACCAGTTCGAGAAGGGGCTGTCCAAGCCATACCCGTGGGGTTTGCAGATGCCAACGGTTGGCAGTTCGGCCGCAATCGTTCGGGCATAACCAACGCCTGTCCGCCCCAACGACCGCCTGACAGCGCCGATATCTAAAATCAACCCCTGTCGCCAAAAAACAGATACTGGTTGTAGACTTTACATTACAATCAGTATCTATGTACTTGATTTGTAATGTGAAGTATAGTTTACCCTCCTAGTCTATGGAGGGTTTCTTGATGGCACGTCGACTCAAGAGTCCAACGCGAACAATTTCCAATCGCGGCGACCATCCGAGGTTTATTGGTCAGTTTCCTTGCAACAAGGGGACGTCGTTTCCCCTCACCTTTGATTCTCTGAGCGCACTCACCGTCGGGATTTATCTTGAATGGCGCCCAGATATTCAGAAACTTTCCTTCGAGCCAAGGGAGCACTCCTTTGCTGCAACGGAAAGATTGCCGGCAGTTCGCTGTAATCCTGATTATGAAGCCGAGATGGATTGCGGAACCGTCGCATTTTTCGAAGCAAAGTACGACGAGGAGTCGCTTCGGCCGGAAGAGAGGGAAAAATTACAGCACACGGCCGCCCATTTCCATGCTTCTGGATATGACTACCAAGTCATCTTTCGCCGGGAGTTAGAAAAGTCCGGATTCATCGATACCGTTTTGCTGCTTCGTCGATACGGACTGCAGCGCATTTCGCCAGATATGGTTTCCAATGCGCTGACTCGCCTGGCTAAACCCGACACAGAGGCGCTAGCTCTCGAACAATGGCGAGACCTTGCGCTTAGCGCTGGTGTTCCAGTGTCACTGCTTTACCACCTGCTCTACCACCAGTATTTACCACTCTTTTACCGACCGCTTCTCATCTCCGAGTTTTTGTCATGTCGTCCCTAGTTTGTTTCGACATTCAACCGGGTCGTCGCATACGTCTGCGTGAGACGATGTATCACGTCACTGCGGTAGAAAAAGGAAACGCAACACTGACTCTGTCGAATGAAGCGGGCAACGGTAAACCGCTGCGGATGACCTGGAATGAACTGGCTACGCTGCTCGTACAACAAGACGCGGAGTTGATTAACGAACTGGAAGACCCTGACGCGTCGCCGCGCAAGTTCACCAATCTGTCGTTTTTGACGCTGCAACGGATACTTGACTGGCACGGCAAGGTATTTCTCATGCGACAAATGCAGTTACATGAAGGGGCTTCGCCCAAGTCGCCAATTTTTCAGCAGGCATTTTCGGCAGCCTGCGAGACCTTGCGCAACTGGCATGAAAATCTCGGCATCATCGGTGGTGCCAAGAAGTGGTCAGCCTGGACCATCTATCACGACTGTCAACGCTGGCGCTCACAGAATTTTGCATACGCTGCAATTCAACGTAAAGGGGTCGAATACAGCCCTTGGGAGCATCGAAAATCTGATTTCTATCTGCTTGCGCGACAAATCGCAGAGGAACTGGCCGCCGAAAAACCGGGACTATGCGCCGCCGCACTTCATACCCAGACACTGTCTCAACTAGCCAAAGTACAAGGTGAGGTCAGCGATGACTGATGCCGGAAAGACTTCGTTTTCCTACGAGTTTATTCGTCAAATTCATAAGTCTCGCGACAAATTCGATTTCACTGCAAAACTGTTGGGCAAGCTTTACGCTCATCAGTCAGTTCGTGAAATTCGCCGATTGCATAGCCGATATGCAGGTTTTAGATGCGAATACGATTACACCAAATACGGTCTATTTCTCTATCCGGACGCAAAATGGAATGAACCGCTGCTTTACTACACCGGTTTCGGAGCCGACCACCGGTCATCGGTGATAAAGGGGTTTTCCACGACGGTGGACCCTTCCGCTCGCGATGCGGTACGCCTGTTCAGGAATTGTGTACTGCCCAAGTCTGCTTGGCTACCCGAGTCGTTGTCGCATTATGGACAAGACTGGAATGTTTTCGGGACTGAGGTCGTTGCCGCAATTGATAATGCAACAGACCTCACAGCGAACGCTGTCGTCCTGATGTTCATGCTAAACGGCGTCATCCTCCTGCGGATGCCTCCTCGTCGTGGTGATTTGAAAGGTTTGATAGAGCGAACCCATTATTCGCTTGAAACCCGCCATATAAGCCACCTCCCCGGATATGTCTCACGTAAATACGTCGGTTTAGACCCACGTTACAAACGTGTCCGTGAAAGGGCGAAAAGAAATGCTCGACTCACAGTCGCTGAGTACGAAGCGAAGTTGGTTGAATTTATCCTTGAGCACAACCGTTCAGCGCACCCAACATTGCTCCGGCCGCGAAGTGATGTGTGGCATGAAGACGCGGAACTTTATCCGCCCTGTTTCCCAATCGGGCGAAAACAAATCAGGACGATATTTGCGCTGACCTATGAGGTAACGCTGACACGTCAAGGCGTTGAAGTCGAAAATCTTCACTTCAACAGTCCTGAGCTCCATTCAATTTATCGTACCTATTCCGGCAAAGTGCATGTGAAGCTCTATCCGGACGACGTTCGCTCGGTGTTCGTGTTCATCCCCCAATTCGACGAGCCCGTGGAGGCTACGCTGACGACATTTGAACTCGATTTTCCAATCTCCCTTGAGCTTCTAAAACTGCTGCTCTCGAGGGCTGAGATACGGTACGGAAAGGATGGCGACTGGACTCATGACGCGGGGTTCGCAGTTCTTGATGAACTACGAAGGCTTCAGACCGACCCCGTAACTCGAACGCCTGGCAAAACATTACGTACGGACGCGCAAGCCAGTACGCATGCAACCGCGCTGCCCGTACCCAAAATTACATCCCAGACCAACCAAAGGTTCGACATTTCCGCCTTGCTCAAAGGAAGCGAAATTGAGTGACGCTGACCATTACCTGCTTCCGTTTCAACAGCAGTTGATACATCAGGTTGAGACGGGGCTCGCCGAAATCGAAGCTGGCGGCAACAGCGTTGGCATTCTGCTGATTGGCCCGTCTGGTTCAGGTAAAACACATGCACTTGACCAGATTGCCGTACGTCATCCGCCTAGTTACGTTGGTTTCCAACCGCTTTCACCCTGCTGCCGCATTGCTGTTACGTCCCAGGCCGATGCAAGCGCAACAGCCGCATCAGTACTGCGGCAACTGGGGAAACCACTACCAGGGGGATTGTCACGTGTAAGCCTGAAACACCTTGAGCCCGACATGTGGGCAGCGCTGAAGACGCGTCAAGTGAACATGCTTTTTTTTGAAGAATTCCATAACGCGCTTCTCGCCGGAAGCCCGCAGCTTCGTGGCCAGTTGGCACGATTTCTAAAGAACATCTGGAATCAACATCCTGTCTCGTCGTCACATCGCTGGGCAAGCCCCGATGCCGAGCGCGGCGATTTCCGATTGCTTATTCTGATTTCGGGAACCGACGAATTGCTCGCGGTGTTTGAACGTGATGAAGAGCTTGCAAGCCGGTTTAGCTGCGTCATCCGAGCTGAAAAGGTCGGTTTTTCAACGAACGAGTCATTCCGTGATTTCCGATATGTATTTCGGAGCTTGAGCGAACGTTTCGGCGTAGCTCATCTGTTCAACCCAAACGATAACGATATTGCGGCCCGTTGTCTTTTTGCGTGCGACTCCCATTTGCGCCGACTGGAAAAACTACTTCAGCGCGCCGCGACACTATCCAAGCGTCGAGGTGAAATGCCAGCGCTTGAACTCCTTGCGGATTCCTTTGATGAAGTCGGCGGTTTGTCGAATTTCACCAACCCGTTCAGATGGCCGATGGACGAACTCGCCGCACAGATTCGGCGTGCTCAGAAGAAATAGACCGGATAGACATGTCAGTGAAAAGCAAACTGTTGCCAGGGTGTTATGCCAATTTTCCCAGCAAACGTAACGAATCTTTGCCGGGTTACCTTCTGCGCCTGTCAGAAGCGAATGGGTACGACGACGTGTTTACCATGCTCAAATCTCTGCGCGTCTCGGGACACCTCCCTCGTACTAAGGCCTTGTTGGCATTGATGAGAGACGAATCAGCCTTGAAAACGTTGGGGCGAATATCGACGGGTGTGACCGACTCGTTGATGCACTTCAAACTTAGCCCAATCGGAATCGACACGGCGGTAATGATTCGCGGATGCCGTGTCGATTTCGACGCCATTCTCGACTACTACGCGCAGGTTTGCCCGATTTGCCTGGCCGAAAACGGCTACGCACGCGATGACTGGGATATTGCGACAGTTTCGGTTTGCTCACATCACAACACCATCTTGCTAGATACATGTCCAGGTTGCGGCGAAAGACTGACATGGGACCGGCCATCATTGATGCTCTGTGCCAAATGTGGCTCGGACCTCCGGTCGTGGGATGCAAGAACCGCTAGCCCCGAAGAAACGGAGGTGTCAGATGATTTTTCAGCGTTGGCGCCGTTTCGCATATCCACCGGCGAGAATGTTCAGACGGTGATGTGGGATGCAATGTTCAGGCTGTTCAAGACCTTCGCATTGAGCACCGCGCAGTGGGCCTTGATGGACTGGCCGAACCGGTATTTGGCTAAGCTCAGTGCCGAGCATCGCCACGAAATTACGCGGAAGCTCTCGGAAACAAAGAAATCGGGCACTTATCACCTAACGGAATTCAGCAAGTTCGCGAGCGAACGACTTGTTACGCTAAGAATCATCCCTAAGCAGAACATAATTTCGGAACACACGATGGAGTTTCTGTTCAGTACAGCTGCAATCCCTCGTGAACTTGCGGAAGCGATATCGTACGGAGGAAAGCCCAATCGCCCGCTAAAAGGGCATGAAGTGTTTGGTAACCGCCCTCTCACGCTGCGCTCGGTTGAAGAGGTTCGCTCGTTTCTTGCCATAAACGAAGATACGCTCGCCGGACTCTATAAACGGGGTTATACGTTCCCGAAAAAGGCCGAGCATGAGGGAGTCGATATCGACGAGGTGCTCGCCGCTCAGCGTTTTCTGACTGATGGTTTGCTCTCACTTGAGCAATTCGCGGTCGTCGTGGGCACTCAACTTAATGCCGACGATGTGCGGCGACTCGGTCTTTTAAAGTCATGGAATCCATTTAACAACCTTGATATGCGCCTTGCTGTCAGTGATGTCGTCGGAACTCAATGCACTCTGACAAACCTAGCCGACTTTGAATATCCACAGACATCTGCAAATCGAGCATCAAAACCCGTTAACTTGAACGGGAAACCATTGTCCGTCGTTATCAAAGCCGTTGCGCTAGCCAGTTGCGGTGGCTTATCGCCGTTCGGGTGGGGCCCTCCTTATCGTTGGTCGGACCTCATAGTTGATGCTGGTGCCTTGGAATCGTTATCAGTTTCTTGACTGCCGTGCTGGCGTAAGCACGTTTAGCTTTGTCCTGCCGGTGCAGGACGTTTCCGTCCCGCCCGCTGACGTTGCTTTCCCTTCGGCAGCATGGTCAGCGGATTGATGGTCGCGGGGGCAATACCATCCAGCCAGTCTTCGCGACCCAACGACCGGACAACAGCAATCAGGGTCTTGATTGTCGACCCCGCACCAGCTTCGAGATTCTGCAATGCGCGGCAACTGATTCCTGCACGCGCCGAGAGAGTCTTCTGGTCGATGTTGCGATTCAAGCGCAAATTGCGTAAATGCTCGCCCAGCAGAACCTCAAGCTCTTCAAGCGTGTAGGCTGGTCTCATGCTCGACTCCAGAAGTCGGACGACTGGCGGCGTTAGCCTGCCCACTCGCCCAGAAACGTAGTAAGCCCCCGGCGAAGTCATCTATGAATTAAGGCGTTAGCTCGTGAGGATAGTGTCCACTAAAAAACATGGTGGACACGATCGATGGAGATAGAGAAGCTGACACGGCGCCGGCGACATCACCC
>Ga0302250_1002816_pt1 | contig 10124 bp, 14 predicted proteins | sample AAG_RA_Asp_MG_FD_193536 | JGI IMG/M metagenome (GOLD analysis project Ga0302250, IMG submission 193536) | Enriched activated sludge microbial communities from anaerobic digester in WTTP, New Holstein, Wisconsin, United States - AAG_RA_Asp | ecosystem: Engineered > Bioreactor > Anaerobic >... | reverse complement strand
ATCCCCCGGTGAAGAGAATCCGGCAGAAACAATAAAAGTCCGCAGCCTGCCGGGTATTGTGGTTACTCACAGAGCACATATAATGAGGGAGCGGAGCGGCAGTGGTCTTTTTCGTTTTCACCTCAAGCCGTGCGCCTGAATAAGATATATCAAAATTATAGGTGTTCTCTCGGACTGCCCCCGGGAGCGCCTTTAATACGATCTCCTCACCGAGACAGCCCACAAAGTTACCCTGCCCCTTCATAAATGACTGCTTAAGCACCCCCAATTTTTCAGCATTGTCCCGGGCACTTTCCAGCATTTCAAATGATATGGGGACTTCAATCACAATAGCATAATAGTAGTTAGCCAATATAGCACGTATTCGGATAGAGTAAAATACTATAATACTAATATCCAGTTATGGCAATTGCGTTTAAACCCGGATCGGATCTTTACGAACTGGTCAAGAAAATCTATATGGCAGTAGGAATGGCCCCCTTTACCCGCAAAGAACTTGGTGAGAAAGGGATCACGTTTCACCCTTCAAAACTCCGGGCCATGAGGCAATCAGGGATCATAATCCCTGTGGGTAGAGTAGGGACAACTCCCGCGAAGGTGTATCAGATCACCCCCCGGTATGCTGCATATCTCGTGGAAGACGGGGCCCCCCTTTTCCATGAAGAGGCAAGAGGGGTGGCATAATATGGCGATTGCAAAGGCACAGGGGGAAACGGGCATCCATTTCACAGAAGGAGACTCCCGGGTTTTTCGTATCCTCTTATCCCCTACCCCCTCCCACATTCAGTTTGCCGCACGGTTAGAAGATAACCGGGACTATAAGAGATTCCAAAAGGTGAAACAAGATTTGGAACAAGAAAAGGGAGTCCGTATGTGGGAGGTAGTGATCCGATCAGATGGAGAAATGAAACTCATCCGGCCCGATGGGTCCGAAACGTAACAACCCCCTTTTTTAGATAGTTATAAATACTATAGGTGTTATAACATATATTATACCGGGGACAAAGGGAAACTCCTCCGGGCAGGTAGGTAAAAAAATGGTATTCGCAGCATATTACCGCAAAGAGGCAACATTCAGGGAGGACAAGACCCTCACCAAGATGGATCTCCACGGGTGCAACAAAACAAAGATGGATGAGGGCTGTGAGGACTGTGGCACCCCCTCCCGGTGTTGCCCCTTAACCCGCATTCACAATGAGATCGCAGCCCGGCAGAAGGAAGAAGCCCGGTATGTGATAAGGGACAGTTATGATCCCCGGGATGATCCGGATCACATCTGTCACCCCTGTTTTGAAACCGACTGTAACCACTGCCCCCGGGGGAATGATGCATAACCTACCTTTAAATATATCTTTTCTGTCAGACCTTAAAAGATAACAAAGTTATATAACACCATAGTCTATAACAATAGTTATGCAGACTATAAGGGTCCACATTGTAGGTATCTCACAACGGGCCCCTTACCTTGAATACCTCCGGAAACACTTACCCGGGGCGTATTTTTACATTGATATGGGGAATGCCATGGAGGCCTTCCTTGCCTCACTCCGGGCCGCCGGGGACGATCCGATCATCGGCATGGAGGACGATGCCATTTTATGCAAAGACTTCCTCACAAAGGCCACAGCCTGCATTGAACAGCATCCAAATGATGTGATTAATTTCTTCTCAAGGAGACAGGACGATCTCACTATCGGGAGTAGATATGTCCCGGGATCAAATTTCATCGCAGCCATCTGTGCGTATTACCCCCCGGGCATTGCTCGGGAGATCGTAAACTATTACCCCCGATGGGAACGGGCAGAGGAGCACCCTACAGGAGTGGATTACCTTGTGGCAGATTACCTCAAGAGCATCAAGAAAAGGGTGTATATCCCGATCCCAAATCTGGTGGATCACAGGATAGGGAAATCAGCCATTGATCCCCGCAGATCATCAAAACGGGTATCACTCACTTTCATTGACGGAGCGGATTGATATGGAGATTCAAAACGAAACAGATTTCAGGGCATTTGTAGCCCACAAGAAATGGACCTTCGCAAAGTCTATGGCCCACATTCCTCATGAGTATGTCGTGAGGCAGGGCCCCGGGGATGCAGCATTCGTGAACGCAGTCCTCTTTATCAGGGCACACGGCAGGGCAGAGAAGTTTTTCAAAAAGTCATATACTTACTTCTACTGTGACGGCTGGAAATATTGGACCATGGGGAACCCGATTGATGAAACCACGATCATCAACAGGGCAAAAGCATGAGAGTTTACCTTAAAGAAAACGTGTTTCAGGCCGCCACCTCACGCATTCAATGGCTCTTTCAAGAGTTTGATAACATCGTGATCGGAGTCAGCGGGGGAAAGGATTCCACAGTAGTGTTCAACATCGCCCTCACCGTTGCCCGGGAGATGGACAGATTACCACTCCGGGTGATGTTCCTTGACCAAGAGGCAGAGTGGCAAGCAACCGTGGACATGATAAAAAAGATCATGTATCACCCGGACGTTGATCCCCTCTGGTATCAGATCCCGATCAAGATATTCAACGCCACAAGCAGTTATGATCAATGGCTCGAGTGTTGGGACGAATCCGAAAAAGAAAAGTGGGTCCATCCAAAAGACCCGATCTCAATCAAGGAAAACACATTTGGCACGGATCGATTCCATGACATTTTCCCTGCCATTGCAAAAGCATTGGCCCCGGACTCACCCATTGCATATATCTCCGGAGTCCGGGCAGAAGAGTCCCCACTGCGTTCCATGGGCCTTGTGCAGGGCAATGTGTATAAGGGCATACCATGGGGAAAAGTCCTGAATAAAAAACTCACCCACATCACCACATACCCGATCTATGATTGGAAACTCCACGATGTATGGAAAGCCATCCATTCAAACAAGTGGGAATACAACAAAATTTATGATAAACTTTTCCAGTATGGTGTTCCGATCCGTGAAATGAGGGTAAGCAACCTCCATCACGAGACCGCTGTGAAAAACCTCTTTTACCTTCAGGAGATTGACCCGAAAACATACGCAAGACTCACCCGGAGGCTCAAAGGGATTGACACTGCCGGAAAACTCAATAAAACGAATTACTTCGTGGACTCCCTGCCCTTCATGTTTCGTGACTGGAAAGAATACCGGGATTACCTCCTTGAGAAATTTATCACGGATGAAATGCAGCGGGAAAAACTCCATAAAAAGTTCACATGGTTTGATGGCATCTTTCAGCCCGCCGGAGGGGAGCCCTATTACAAAGCAGAAGTGCAGTGCATCCTCACCCACGATTGGGAAGGCGTAAAACTTGATAATTACCGGACCCGCCCCACAAAAGAAGGGAGCAAGATGCAAAGCGAATACCGGAAACACGGAGGAGCAAAATGCAGGAAATAACATTCCCCGATCAACCCGTCAGTAAAGTGATATGGGTGCCCCTTGAGAAGGTCCACCCCAATACCTATAACCCTAATTCAGTGGCCCCGAATGAACTGCGATTATTGTATGTCAGCATCCAGCAGGACGGTTACACGCAGCCCGTGGTCACGATCTATGACAAAGAGCATGACCAATACGTGATAGTCGATGGATTCCACCGCTATTTTGTCATGAAAACCTATAAGGACATTCTTGCCCGGACTAAAGGACACCTGCCCATTGTTGTAATTGATAAGGGGATCAATGATCGGATCGCAAGCACCGTGAGACATAACAGGGCCCGGGGAAAACACAGCGTCACCGGAATGTCCAACCTCGTATTCAAACTGTTAGACAACGGGTGGTCAGACACCGACATATGCAACGAGATAGGATTGGAACCGGACGAACTGATCCGACTGAAACACATCACAGGGTTTTCAAAACTCTTTGAGAATGCAGAATATAGCCGGGCATGGATTCATAAAAACCAGATACTACAGCAGAAAAAAGAGGCACAACCATGAATACGATAACAATACCTCCCGCACTACAGGGATTAATAAGGGATATATCGACCATAAAACCATATTGGCGTAACCCCCGAAAGAACAGCGCAGCAATTGACGCACTCACCAAAAGCATTGAAACCTATGGATTCAACGTCCCGATCCTCGTGGACCTTGAAGGCGTTATTATAGCCGGACATACCCGGTATAAAGCAGCCCTCAAGATAGGGCTCGATGCCATCCCGTGCGTCACGCTCGATCTCCCTCCAGAGAAAGCAAAAGAATACCGGATAGTGGACAACCGGACCTCTGAACTCACAGAATGGGATCTCGATCTCCTCATTCCGGAGATCCGTGAGATCATGGATATACCCCAATTCCTTGATGATTATTTCACCGGGGATGAAATCTGTGATCTCTTTGATGCCATGGAACCCCTGCCTGATATAGGGAATGCCCCTGTGAGCCCCACAGAAGGCCACAGCACGATGCCAAAAGCGATACCTGCCGTATCAGCCGGGCAGGTGGAGAAAGCAGGGGAAAAGATATTCCAGAACCTTGCAAACATGGGGCACGATCCTGATCAGGGCCTTACCCCTGTAGTGTGTCCCGGGTGCGGAGAGGAATTTTTCCTCAACCTCAAGAACATTCAGACCGCACAGGAACATGACGAATGGAAGGGAGCAGAATGAGCGGGGAAAGAGAAACCCGCCTCCCATGGGAGAGGCAGCCGGGAGAGTCAGAGCAAGCGTGGGAGGCCTTCCAGTTATACCGGGATATAGGGACCGATAGAAGTTATATGGGTGTTGCGGAGAGGTTGCATAAGAGCGGGCAGATCATGAGACGATGGGCGCACCGCTGGATGTGGGAGGATCGCGTTCTCGCATGGGACAACCACCTTGATGAGATCGCCCGGCAGGAGATCGAGAAGGGCCGGATCGCCATGGTAAAGCGGCACATCAAACTCGCAGAGCATTTACAAGCCGTGGCAGCATCGCAGATCAACGAATGGGCACAGAAGGTTAAGGAAAAGAAGCCGCTCAACCTCACCCCCGCAGATGTGACTCGCATGTTTGATGTGGCAATGAAGGCAGAGCGCCTCTCCCGGGGAGAACCTACCGAAAACACACAAGTCACAAGGCCCGGGGAATCCGTTGATCTCACTCCGCACGACCTGTTTGGCTCATCGGAATACCGCGCCCTCCGTGAGAAGATCCTTGAGGAGTTAGTGGCACAGAAGGCCTTGAGGAAAGGAAAGGAACAATTCCCCGCTGCCGTATCCGATGATTGACCGCACCAACATCATGAGCCCGGCGGAATGGGCATATATTGTATCAGCGGGCCAATGGCTACCCGCCAAACATCTCCGGATAATTAATACGAAACTCATGGAGATCGCAGGCGGAGAACTCACCCGCCTTGCCGTATTTCTCCCGCCCCGGCACGGCAAGAGTGAACTCCTCTCAAAGTATTTCCCTGCATGGTATTTGGGCCATAACCCCCGGGAGCGTGTGATCCTTACCTCATACGAAAGCACCTTCGCAACATCGTGGGGGAGGAAATGCAGGGATCTCATACTCCGGTATGGGAAAAGCCACTTTCCTGATAAGATAGAACTGTCACCAGACCGCTCCAGCGCGTCAGATTGGGAGATCAAAGGGTATGGGGGAGGAATGATCACCACAGGCGCGGGAGGGGCAATAACAGGCCGTGGGGCTAACCTTTTGATCATTGACGATCCCCACAAGAACGCAGAAGAAGCGAACAGCCGGACACAGCGGGATAATATATGGGACTGGTATACCTCCACCGCCTTAACCCGATTGGAGCCGGGAGGGGCCCTTATCCTCATTCAAACACGATGGCATGAGGACGATCTCGCAGGGCACATCTTGAGAGAAGCCCGGGCAGAGGGGGGAGAACAGTGGGAAGTGATCAGCCTCCCCGCACTTGCAGAGCCCGGCGATCCATTAGGCAGGGCCCCCGGGCAACCGCTATGGCCTGAAAGATTCCCCGTGGAGGAACTACAGAAGATCAGGCGGACCCTTGGAACCTACTGGTGGAATGCCCTGTATATGCAGCATCCGGTCCCACCCGGGGGGGAGAGATTCAAAAGGGAATGGTTCAAAATTGTCAAGGATTGGCCCCGGGCAGGTAAGAAGGTCCGTTTTTGGGATCAAGCAGGCACGGAAGGGGATGGAGATTATACCGCAGGGGCTTTTCTCTGTCTCCATGAGGGGCGCTTATACATCGTGGATATGGTCCGGGGGCAATGGTCCCCGCACAACGTAGTGGAAAACGTAAAACTTACCGCAGCATTGGACGGGAAGGAGATCCCGATCCGGATTGAACAAGAGGGGGGCTCATCCGGAAAGCAGACCGTCCACACCTACACGACTTCTCACCTTCTCGGATATGATGCCCGGGGAGTCAAGCCACAGTTATCCAAAGAACTCCGGGCCGATCCCGTGGCAGCCATGGCAGAGGCCGGGAATGTCTTTCTGGTGGAGGGCCCGTGGAACAAAGCCTGCATTGATGAGTTTACCTCATTCCCCCGGGGTGAAAACGATGATCAGGTTGATGCAGTCAGTGGGGGATTCCAGTATCTTGCAACAGCCCCCCGCCCGCTCAAAATCAGGGCACGGAGCACACAATGAGCGACCCATATTTTGCCTATGATCATGTAATGGCCTGCATGTGCAAAGCATGTGGGCACCTTACTTTAACCCCCTTCGGAACCTGCCCCAAGTGCGGGTATCGGGGGATACAGGTATATTACCAGAGCAACACCACGACGGGTGGAGGACATACAATAATAGTCTATTCAATAAGTGGACAAATGTAGAATTTGACCAGTGGAAAAATAGACAATTGGGTTAATAGTCTAATGATACAGTGGACAACTGCATAATTAGTCTATCACCCGGGCTATGTATCCAAAGACACGTTATAACCACATACCCCCACTTTTTACATAATATTTATAGGGGCTATCTATGGATTACGCACAGGAATATACCAACTCCGGGGCGTGGGGCCTCCATACCCTGATTGATCTTCACGGATGCAATCCGCAGGCGATACGATCACCTGAAACGGTTGCCCGATTCCTCAAGGAGATCGTGGACCGTATTGAGATGAAAGCATATGGTGAGCCGATCATCCTGAAGTTTGGTGACGATCCGAAGGTTGAGGGCCTCTCCTTTCTGCAACTGATCGAAACTTCCCTTATCTCCGGGCACATCGCAGAGGCCACGGATTCCGTGTATCTTGATATTTTCTCCTGCAAAGCATATGATCCGGATAAGGCTGCCTGTTATGCACAAGGGTATTTCGGGGCCCGGTCCATGACCCACAGAGTTGTGATGAGGGGCTAATCATGGAGCGCACCCCCTTCTGCATTGTCACCAAGGACGGCAGGACCGTAAAGAGTGACATACTTGAATCATATGCCATCAAGGAAGGAGAAATCACCCGGCAGATCAAGGCCGATCAGTTTGCAGGGGAATATTCCAACTCCGGATTAATGCCCCCACTTTATAACCCGGAGATCCTTGCCAAAGTCCTTGAGATGAACACCTATCATTACAGGTGTGTCTACACCAAGGCCCGGGATACCGCAGGGCTCGGGTGGTCCCTCAAACCCCTCACAGAAAACCCCAATGAGAAGGAACGAGAGAGATTAGACACCTTCTTCTCGGGCATTGCCCCGTCACTCTCCATCGTTCTCACCAACATGCAGAAAGATGTTGAGTCAGTAGGATACGGGGCCCTTGAGTTGATCAGGGAAAACTATGATCCTACAGGCCTGCCCGCCACGATCACCCATATCCCCGCTCATACGCTCCGGATACACAGGTCCGGGTATAAATTCCAGCAGAAGAGGGGGACAAAAACCCGGTGGTTCAAAGCAGCCGGATATGAGAAAGATGTGGATATGGACACCGGGGAGGAACACGAGATCGGAGAACTGCCCGCAGAGAAGAGGGCAACAGAAATCTTGTGGTTCGTGAACTACACCCCGCGCTCCGATTATTACGGACTGCCGGACATTATCCCCGCAATAGGGGCTGTGCATGGCGACATAGCCCGCAGGGATTACAACATCGCATTTTTTGATAATTACGGTATCCCCGCCTATGCCGTATTCATCACCGGCAACTTTGACCCGGGGACTGAAGATGCCACAACCCACAAAACACCCCTTGAGCAAAGCATTGAGGACCACTTCAAGGAGATCAAGAACAGCCCCCACTCTACCCTGATCCTTTCGGTCCCCTCATCCTCTGGTGAAGGGGAGGTGAAGGTTGAATTCGTCCCCCTCTCCACCGGGATCAAAGAGGCATCCTTCAGGTTATACCGGCAGGATAACAGGGATGAGATCCTCGCAGTCCACGGGGTACCGGGATACCGGATCGGAATATCAGAGGCCGGGGCCCTTGCCGGAAACCTCGCAGAAGAGGCAACGGAGATATACAAGCGATCCGTGATTGCACCCCGGCAGGAGATCATTGAATCCATCATAAATAGAGTGATCGTGTGGGATGCCTTTGAGGCGGAGGCATGGGCATTCAAATTATCCCCGATTGATACCACAGATGAATCCCACGATCTTGAGATGGTGGGAAAACTCTTCATTATGGGGGCCATGACTCCTAATCAGATCATCGCACAATACAAGGACAAGTTTGGGCTTGACAAGGTGAAACACCCTGCCATGGATGCCCATTACATCAACGGGTATCCAATTGATCTTGAAGAGGGCCTCACACTCCCACAGACAAGAGAGGTGGAAGATACCCTCAAGTCACTCAAGGCACTCATGGGGCAGAAGTAGGGAGGGCCCCCGGATGCCTCACGATATTGATTACCTCTTAAAGAGGATTCAATCAATCAAGCGGACCCCTGCCAAACAGATGCAGATGGAAGCCCGATTAAAGAAACGAGTGACCACGCACTTCAAGGGCCTTATCTCTTCAGCAGCCGGACTTATTCAGGATCTTGATTACCTCCCGGGCCCGGACGATCCCGCAACCTCCGCGATCCGTGATCTCTTCAAGGCCAACACAGGTCCGTATATCGCCATCGTTGCCCGGGCCAATGCAGAAGCCTATGTGATGGGGCAAAGGCGCTTAAAGGTCCGTGGCAGGGCCCGCAAAGAGTCCAAAACAGTCCCCCCGGGAGTGCCCCCGGAATACCTGCCCTATCTGATTTACTTTGAGGGACTCGTGGAACCAAGCATTGCCCTTATGCTCCTTGACCAGTGCTTTGAGGCAAGCGCCGGGACCATGGACCGCGTGACAGGCGATGTTATGGCGAACCTTGCCGTGTCCTACACAGAAGGGGTAGGTAACTATCAGGCATCCGTGAATCTCTTTGAAGTGTTTCAGGGAATCCAGATGTATGAGGCAGAGCGGATCGCCCGCACGGAGATCAATAGTGCGCAGAACTATGGGGCCTTCCTGCAACTGGAAAGCGCAGGAGTATCCCGGGTGCAGTGGATAACCGCGTTAGATTCCCGTGTGCGCGGATTAGATATGAAGGACAGCGCCGATCACATCTCTATGCACGGGGAAACGGTCAAATTAGGTGAGGAATTTTCAAACGGGCTGCAATATCCGGGGGACCGGGCCGGACCTATTGAAGAGTGGATCAACTGCCGGTGTCAACTTCGGGACGCTTAACCCCCCTTTTTTGTGAGAAAGTTATATATACTATAAGTGTTATAACTATGTATATACCGGGATAAGCCCGGTAGGTAGGTAACAGAAATGGCAACTGAAGCAAAACTCACCCCGGCTGAAATCAGCAGCACACTCCGGTGATTCACGGGAACGATGGAATACCACAGCCTCGGGGCGCTTTTCCCCTCACTGGTCCTCACGGACGGTGCGGCATCCTTTGTAAGGAGATCGCCAGATGGCTTGTCATGGACATTGCAGCCGTGTATCAATGCAAATACAGAAAGATCCCCTTTCAGGTGTGGGAGTTGAAAAAGAAAGAGGACGGCACAGCAGTCCTGACGATGAAAGAGGACAGCGGGCAGCCTGTGAAGTATCGGCAGGAGTATGAGTGGGTAGACTTCCCGCTGAACGAGATCAAATTATACGTCATTGATGGCGTGATGCTCCTCCCCTCTGAATACTAATTTTTCTTATTTTAGTGCATTTTAGTAAGTTATATATACTATAATGGCTATAAAGTAAGTTA
>Ga0302250_1002814_pt1 | contig 10134 bp, 12 predicted proteins | sample AAG_RA_Asp_MG_FD_193536 | JGI IMG/M metagenome (GOLD analysis project Ga0302250, IMG submission 193536) | Enriched activated sludge microbial communities from anaerobic digester in WTTP, New Holstein, Wisconsin, United States - AAG_RA_Asp | ecosystem: Engineered > Bioreactor > Anaerobic >... | reverse complement strand
AGGTGCTGTTCGATGGAACCGACCACCACCTGTTCGATCTTCTGGTGCAGGACATAACCAGAACAGATGAAGATGACGGCGGTGCAGATGAACAGGCCGCTGATCAGGCGGCCGGTCATGGACAAGGCGGGATTTTTCATGGATTGGCCTTAAGTACGTAACCGGCACCGCGGATAGTATGAATGAGGGGCCGGTCAAACTCCCTGTCGATTTTTTTGCGCAAGTAATTGATGTAGACGTCAATTACATTGCTTTCCCAGTCGTATTCAGAGTCGTAGAGATGTTCGATCAGCTCTGTGCGGGAGACGACTCGTTCGGCATTGATGGCCAGATGTTCCAGCAGTGTGAATTCCCGGGCTGAGAGCTGGATCTCCTTGCCGTTTCTGGTGACGGTGCGGGCATTGGTGTCGATGCACAGATCAGCAACTTCCAGCATGGGAGATGCTTTGCCTTTGCTGCGTCTGATTACGGAACGCAGTCTGGCGATCAATTCCTCAAGGTCAAACGGCTTGGTAATGTAATCGTCGGCACCGCGGTTGAGCCCTTTGAGGCGATCTTCCAGTTCCCCCCTGGCTGTAAGCATCAGTACCGGCGTTTCAAAGTTCTTATCCCTGAGTATTTGCAGGATGGTCAGGCCATCCATGGAGGGGAGCATGATATCCAGTACAATGGCGTCATAAGGTGTGTTCTCCGCCATATAAAGACCTTCCTCGCCGTCATGGGACAGGTCAACAACAAAGTCATTTTCCTCCAGCCCCTGTTTGATCAGTTTGGCCAGACGCTTTTCATCTTCAACTACCAGCAGTTTCATATGTTCACCGTTTCAGTGTTTTGTCTCTTTGACGCTGATCTTCCAGGCGCTGAAATCTTTGCCCTGGCTGCTGCCTTCAATCTTGACGACTGAGCCGATCTTGAGAGGGCGACCTTTGGTAATGATGCGTGTATTGTTTTTGACGATGATCTTGCGCCCTGAAACAGTCCAGGTACCGATTCGGTCTTTGGGCAGTTTTTCGATGGTGCCGTAAAACTCATTGTCGTTAACCTCAATCTCGGTGGCGGTAAAGGTTTTCAGGTCGTTGTAGCCTTCCACCTCAACGTGTGCGCCAACCTTGACCTTGCCGGTCTTCTCCTCTATCTGCGTATCCGGCGTGACGGTGATCTTGCGGCCGCTGACGATCCAGACCCCGACCATGTTGGGCGGGTGTTTTTCGATGGTGCCGTAAAATTTGCTTTCCAGTTTCATTTGTTTGCTGCCGTAATCTCCGGCCCGGAAGGTGCGTTCTTCGGCAGATGAAGGTACGGCAAGGGCCAGGTACAATGCTGTCAAGGCCAGAACTGCTGCTGACAAATAATCTGTTTTCATGGTTGCTCCCATATTGAAATGCGGGGTGAGTGGTGGCTGATGGACATGTTCGAAAATATAGCACGTTTTTATCCGTCAGCCATGGTTATGATGATTATATCCACCACAAAAATGCCATTAGTACACCGATGACTGCCATTGCCTTGATATCCTGATCTGCCATATGTGCCTCTCTGTTACGGAAATGTTTTGTGATGGTCCTTTACGTGACAGATTACCATCATGATTGTTAAAGCAAGATTAAACACGGGCACATTTATTTGATGCACTTGTATGAGCCGTTTTTGCGGGCAGATTGCAGGCTGTCTTGCATAAGGAAATAAATGCGTGTAAAATTAGTAAAATTTTGTTAACTCAGCCTGTTTTTAATGGCAGGCCATCCTTGTATGGAGGGACACATGGGACTTTGGGACAAACTTAAAGGCGAACTGATAGATATCGTTGAGTGGATTGACGATACGCATGAAACCCTGGTTTACCGTTTTGAACGCTACGACAATGAGATAAAGTACGGCGCCAAGCTGGTCGTGCGCGAAGGTCAGATGGCTGTGTTTATCAATGAAGGTCAACTGGCAGATGTTTACAAGCCTGGCACCTATACGCTGGAAACACAGAATATGCCGATACTGACCACACTGAAAGGCTGGAAATACGGATTTTCCAGCCCCTTCAAGGCAGAGGTCTATTTCTGCAGCACCCGCCAGTTTACTAACCTGAAATGGGGCACACCTGGCCCGGTAACCATGCGTGATCAGGAGTTCGGTGCGGTGCGTGTGACAGCATACGGACTCTACTCTATCAAACTGAAGGACCCGGCAGTGTTTATCCGAGAGATTGTCGGCACCGACGGCAATTTCACCACGGAAGAGATCGAGGACAACCTGCGCGGCAAGATCGGCACCCGCATCAAAGAGGTCATGCCAGATGCCGGCATCCCGATCATTGACCTGGAGAGCAAGGTGGTGCAGCTTGGCGAAACCCTGAAGACTAGGATCGCCCCCGGTTTTGAAGGTTTCGGCCTGGAAATCACCGAAGTGCAGGTCCAGGATGTCGGTCTGCCGGAAGAGGTAGAAAAGGCTATCGACAAAGCTGGAGCCATGCGAGCGATTGGCAATATGCAGACCTATACACAGTACGAGACAGCCAGCGCCATCAAGGATGCCGCCAATAACCCGGGTGGTCTGGCGGCTGCCGGCGTAGGGGTAGGCATGGGGTTTGGCATGGGGGGTCAGATGGCTGGTGCCATGGGCGGCATGTTTGGTGGACAGACTCAGCAACCAGCAACTGCGCCGGCAGCACCGCCCCCGCTGCCCGCTCAGATACAGTTGTTTGTGGCCCTGAACGGTCAGCAGGCCGGTCCGTTTGACACGGCTGCCCTGCAGCAGATGGTCCAGTCCGGTCAGTTGACCCGCGAAACCTTGGTCTGGAAACAGGGGATGGCCAGCTGGACCGCCGCTGGTCAGGTGCAGGAGTTGGCCGGCGTGTTCGGCACGGTGCCGCCGCCGCTACCCCCAGCATAACAGACTTTTGAAAAACTATTGCGGAGGCCATCTGCGGTGTTGAGCGGTACTCGCGTTTCGGCTAAGCACTTCTTATGCCTTACATGCTCCGTTCCGTGCGCCTTGCTCCGGTCTTCCTCATAACGTTTTTCAAAGTCCTGTAAAGACTGTTCCATGGTCACAATCTGAATTACTGTGAGGTGATACGTGACAGAAGACAATAAGGCCAAAACCTTTCCATGTGGGTCTTGCGGTGCCAAGCTGGAGTTCTCCCCCGGCGCTTCCAAGCTGAAGTGCCCATACTGCGGTCATCAGAATGATCTGCCCCAAACTGCGGAAGAGGTGAATGAGCTGGATTTCTACGAATTCTTTGCCCGGGCGGCGGAGGAGGGGGAATCGGAAGAAAAGCAGGTGGTCAAGTGTTCCTCCTGCAATGCCGAGTCAACCGTAGACAAGAACATCTCCATGAGCAAGTGCCCCTTCTGCGGTTCACAGCTGACCGCACAGGCGCGCAGCAGCCGACTGATCAAGCCTGGCGCCATACTGCCGTTCAAGATCACCCGCAATCAGGCCGCCGAAAAGTTCCGTTCCTGGCTGGGGGAGCTGTGGTTTGCCCCGGGGGATTTGAAGCGTATGGCCGGTTCTCTGGACGGTATCAAGGGGATGTATATCCCCTACTGGACCTACGATTCCAAGACCACAACGGTCTATGACGGCGAGCGGGGCGAGAATTATTATGAGACCGAGTATTATGATGAACAGGACTCAAACGGCAATGTCGTCACCCGTTCCCGCCAGGTGATGCATACCCGCTGGTATTCAGCCAGCGGCACGGTCCAGAACGACTTCGATGATGTGCTGGTGCTGGCCGGCAGGTCGCTACCGGAGGATATCATTGGTTATCTGCAGCCCTGGGACCTGAAAAACCTAGTGACGTATCAGGATGAATACATGAGCGGATTCCAGGCCGAGGCCTACCAGGTGGATCTGGGGGCCGGTTTTGAAACGGCCAAGTCAATCATGGATGATGATATCAGGAAAACCATCGAACGTGACATCGGCGGTGACCAGCAGCGTATCCATGCCGCCCGTACCCAGTATGATGACATCACCTTCAAGCATATCCTGCTGCCGGTCTGGATCAGCGCCTACCGCTATCGCAACAAGACCTACCGCTACATTGTCAATGCGCGCAACGGACAGGCGCAGGGCGAGCGGCCATATTCCATGCTGAAGATCGGTCTGGCTGTCAGTGCGGCCATCTTTATACTGATTATGCTGGCGGTGATCTTCAAACACTAACGGCTAGCCGGGTAGGTCAGGTTTTTCTGGAATGTTTTTTCCGTTTGCGTAAGTTTTTGCGGATGAATTTTTCCTGGGGTGGCTGGTATCCGCAGGTGGGAGGCAGCCAGTGCAGCTGCGGCACCAGTTCTGGGGTCAGTTTGACGCAGCTGGGGTTGATTTCAAAGCGCCGCTCGTAAATGCGGCATTGCCGGGTTTCAAAATCAAGGTATTTGCAGGCGGTGTCCAGATAGATGATGCGGCCGCGGCTGTCTTCCAGTTTTTCAAAGCAGCAGAGTCCGCACTGTTTGCAAAGGTTGTCCCACTCATTATTGTGATCTGTCTGATTGCTCATATTGTGGCAAAGGATAGGCATTGCAGGGCGGGATGTCAATGTCTGGTTGTGGCTGAATATGGAAACGCTGCTGATGAGTAATTCACCAGCAGCGTTTTTTTGTTTAAGGCTCCAGGATGGTAATCAGGTCCGGAACGGCCTTCTGCATGGCGGATTGCAGAGCATCCTGCAATACCTTGCCGGCCAGCAGATTTCTATCCTTGATACTCCTGTCGGAGTTTTTGGATTCATACTGCAGTTTTTTAACCAGCTGCCCCTTCTTGTAGACATCCAGAGATACTGAGATACGGCAGGAGGCTTTCAGGTCGGCAATGTCAGAGATCTGCTCCAGTGCGAGATCAACCTTGGTCAGCTCGACGGTTTTAACCTGGTCCGGTTGGCGGCTGGCGGTGGCAACGACCGTATAACCGGAGCGCCTCAATTCCTGTGTCAATGCATCTTGAATCAATTCTTCGGCGGATTTTGAACTCATAACCTCGTCGATCTTTTTACCATCATCATCTTTGACAATGCCGATCACCCATTTAACATCATCGGCCTTGGTTTGCTTGTCAGCAGGGGTAACGATGTACAGGGTACCGCTGCCGCCTTTCGACATGGTTACAGGATCGTAAAGGTGCGATACGTTTCTGGCATAGCGGGCACAGCCCGAAGCAGAAAGGAAAAGAGCCATTAAAAAAACGGTTAGTGATAATCTGCAGATTTTTGAAGCCATCATGACAAACCTTCCTTTTGAAAATGTTTAAACAGGCGGTAAGCCCGGATCATATAAACTTCTTAATAGACCTAACCATGATCAATGTAAACAAAAATGATGCCTGATTTGTTACTGGAGGCTTAGTTAGCAAAGGTGTCTCAAAGCTGAACAGCCGGCATGCATCCTCAAAGGGGTTACATGACGGCTGTTTTGTCCTGGCTGGTTGAACTGCTGTTATGCGTATGCTGTTAGCAGTCTATTTGCTGCCGGTCGCCTTTTTAGGTTTAGCTGCTTTGGTAGTACCGGTCCAGTAAACCTTGTATTCCTCAAAGGTGATGATCCCGTCTTTGTTGGTATCGATGCGTTTGGCCGCTTGTTTGATCACCTTGGTGAACTCATCCAGGGTCAGTTTGCCGTCTTTATTTGCATCAGCAGCTCCAAAGTTCATGCTCCAGAACACTACACACTCATCCGGTTCCACGTCAGAGTTAGCGTTTCTGTCCTGTTGCTTGAACATGTTGACTCTTTTCTTTGATGGTTTGGCAGCACCTTTTTTTACGGCGCCTGGATCCGCGGCCTTGCCGCACCAATACATGACAAACTCATCGGCGATCAACACGCCATCCTTATCTGTGTCACGTGCAGCAAAGTCTTTCTTCAGGCTGTCGATGAATTCCTGAATCTTTATCTTGCCGTTTTTGTCACCGTCAATGGACATGAAGTAAGTGTTGCGTTCCTCTGTAATCTCCATCGGGCTAAGTGTTGCACTGCCATCTTTATCGCCGCGCATTGAAGATGGTTTTGCATTGTCCGCCGCAGATGTAGTGCCAGCCAACATCAGGATTGCTGCTGCCGCCATGATAATGTTTTTCAATTGCATGTTTTGCCTCCCCAGGTGTGATTTGGACTTGCTATGGTAACTTCTTTCATGTTTAACGCAGTTTTATAGGCATGGTTACTTCTTAAGGTGTTGGTTTTTTCGGGTCAGGTGATTTGACTTGCTGGATCGGCTGTGCTGTCTGGGCTGGTTGTTGAAATTGAGCAGGTTGCTGCATGGGTAGTTGAATCTCGCTGGTTACGACGCATCTGCCGGTTGAGCCTTTGGCACAGACACGCTTGTCCAGCCAGATGGCACCGTCCAGAACAGCCTGATCCATATTGGCGGCGGTCACAGCAGATTGGAAGAATCCGGCCATTTTGAGGTTGGCACCTGAAAAATTAACCCGTTCCAGGTTGGACTCGGTAAAATCGGTTCGTTCCAGATTGGCACGACTCAGGTCTGCACCCCGCAGGTTGCAGCGGCTGAGATTCATGCCGACCAGATTCAGGCCGCTCAGGTTTCTGCCGGACAGATCGCGGGTGGTGCGCAGCAGTTGATTGACCTGCTTGAGGGTCAGTCTGACACCCGGCACGGGATTCTCAATAATGGGGTCAAGGCTGTCGTCGTCCTTTTGTTTCTTTTTACGGCTTGAAGTGTCCTGCCCATATGCATCCCCGCCTTCCATCTCTGGTGTTCCCTGGGGGACGCCGCCTACTCCGAGTTGGTCATTCTGGGCATGGAGCGGGTTTGGCGGTGCAACCAACAGCAAAAACATCAGTATGTTGATGGCGACGATCTGACGGTGTTTCATTGCTTCCTCCCTGATGAGAGTTTACCTCAAAAACTGAAAATTATACCGCATAGGTGTCAATGATATGCCTGGATATGCTGCGGGCCAGCGGCAGGTCCGGCAGCGCGTCGACATGAAACCAGCGGGCATCCTCAAGTTCGTGATGATCGACTACAATATCTCCGGATTCGTATTCCGCTGTGAAACCGGCCATCAGCTGTGCCGGGAAGGGCCAGTTCTGGCTGCCGACGTAGCGTACGTTGCGGATGCTGATGCCGGTCTCTTCTTGGACCTCGCGGATGGCGCATTCCTCCAGCGATTCACCGAAATCCAGGAATCCGGCTACCAGACTGTAGCGGCCGGACACCCACTCCGCCTTGCGGGTGAGCAGCACTTCTTTTCCACGCTTCACCAGTACGATGGCGCAGGGGTGCAGATGCGGGAAGTGCTGGGCAGCGCAGTTTGGGCAGCGTTTGCCCCAGGTGCCGTAGATCGGTTCGTTGGCTGTACCGCAGCAGGCGCAGAATCGGCTCCTGGAAAGCCAGTGCAGCACCTGTTTGGCGATACCTCCCAGGGTCAGTGTCTGAATATCCAGGATGTTGGCGCCGGCGTTAAACGGTTCCGCAATCCAGTCGTCTGCAAGTTTGATATCTCTGCTGATCGTAAAGGCCCTTAATGGTCTGCCATGCCACATGCCAACGGTAACCGGTGGCTTGACTGGCACCAGCCAGTCCGGCAGGGCGCCTTCCGGCAAAGTGTAGCGTGCCGCATTTTTACGGTTAACAAGAATGTTGCCACCCTGGATGATTGCCCAGTATCCTGTCGGGGCTTCATCAGGAAGGTCCGTTTGATGGTGGAAGACGAAATCGTCTTTGATTGCAGCATAATTGAAGGGCAGATTGATCTGTTCGGGGTAGGCCATGCTATTGTTCTCTTTCGGGGCTGTTCAGGACAAACATGCTGAATTTGCCGTTGGCGCCGCTGGTGTTTAAATAGGATATATGCATTCAGTTGCATCTGGCAAATATAATATGTTTAGCGCAGCTTGACTACTCTGGCAATTCTTTCCATAATGCCGCATGCGTTTACCCAATTGGCCCCTCAAATATTACATCCTCTCTTTTTCCTGTTTGATGCTGCTGCTTGTATCGGTGTGGTTCGGATTTAATCTGGCGGTTCCGGCAGGCAACGGTTCGGTCGTCAAGGATATCTCTCTGCCATCCAAAAGCGGCGTTAAGAAGCTGGCCGCAGATCTGGAGAACGGCGGCATTATCCGCAGCCGTCTGCATTTCATGCTGCTAGGCAGGTTGACCGGTCTTTCCGGGCGTCTGAAGGCAGGGGATTACAGGTTTAACAATGCCATGACACCCTATGCTGTCCTCTCCAAGGTGGCCAGGGGGGATGTGGATTATCGGCGCTTTACCCTGCCGGAAGGATACTCCATCTATCAGGCGGCAGAACTGCTTGAACAGAAGGGATATTTTACAAAAGATGAATTCCTGAAGGCGTGCCGTGATCCGCAGCTGCTGGCCAGACTGGGGATAACGGCTTCCAGCGCCGAAGGCTACCTGTTTCCGGCTACCTACAATCTGACGCTTTCCGCGACAGCGGAACAGCTGGTGTCGCAGATGGTTAACCGCTTTGAAAAGGGGGTGGCCGCCATCAAGAGCGGGGGCAGGGGGCTTTCGCGACATCAACTGGTAACGCTGGCGTCCATGATAGAAAAAGAGGCGGTGGTGGGAACTGAAAAACCGCTGATCTCGTCAGTTTTTCACAATCGGCTCAAACTGGGCATGCCGCTGCAAAGCGATCCTACGGCTGTTTACGGTGTTAGGGCCTTTGCTGGCAAGGTGACCAAGTCGGACATCCAGCGCCCTTCTCCTTACAACACCTATCTGATCAAGGGGCTGCCACCGGGCCCTATCGGCAATCCGGGCGCGGATACCCTCAAGGCGGCCGCCCAACCGGCGGATTCCAACTATCTCTATTTTGTCGCCCGCAAGGATGGCACCCACCATTTTTCCAGGACGCTGGAGGAGCATAACCGGGCGGTAAGAACCTATTTGCGCTGATCTTTTTAACCGGCTATTGAGCGATTTGGTCAGGCTTAGCTTTGGGGATGATGTCGATGACCGATACCTCCGGCTTTGCCAGGAAGCGGATGGGAGGACCCCAGGTGCCGGTGCCTCTGCTGGTGTGGAGTATTGAACCGTGTTCCAGCTTGGTGGTGCCGGCCGGCAGAGGGAACTGGAGCTTGGTCAGCAGGTAAAAGGGGAATATCTGACCGCGGTGCGTATGACCTGACAGCTGTAGGTCAAACAGCCCCATGGAGTCGGCCTTTACCACTGGGCGATGTTTTAGGTGCAGGCGGAAACAGTCCGGGGGGAGATTTTTCAGCAGCAGCTGTTCTTCAACAGCGGGAGGTGGGTCTCCGGTGCGTTTCCAAGCTGCATCGTCGACACCGCTGATACAGATGCCGTTCTGCAACTTGATATATTCGTTGCGTAGCAGCCTGAAGCCTGCTGCCTCAGTGACTTCGATGGCATGGCCCAGTCCGGCGTAATATTCATGATTGCCCAGCACAGCATACTTGCCTGCAGGCGCCTTGACTGCACTTAGCATCTTTTTCAGTTGTTTGAAACCTTCACCGTCTTCCTTGCGTGACAGCCTGCCATCGATCAGATCACCAGTTGAAACGAATATGTCCGGCCTGGCCTGATTGATCACCTCCAGCATCTCTTGCAGCCGTTTTTCCTGTATCAGCAGTCCCAAATGCACATCGGAAACCTGTACAACCCTGACTCGGGGCATGGAAAGCTTGTCCGAACGGATGGTGACGTGTTCTACCGAGATGTTGCGAGCTTCGTAAAATCCGTAGCAGCTAATGGCGATGGATACCAGCAGAGCCATTTCTAAGGAAAGTCTGGCCGATAGGATCTCCGGCATTTCCCGACGCCTTTTGCGCACGATCAGCCAGACGGCCAGGCGTAGCAGGTCTATGATGCCCAGCATGGCCACCAGGATGAAGATGAATCCCATCCAGCTGTATCCGGGCCAGGCAATCAGCCGTGCCAGCAGGTCGTAACCGCTGTTTTCCGCAATTCTGACCATGATCGGTGACAGGGTTGCAAAGGCGGTGATCAGAATGAAAAGTGTGTTGGGCACCGGGGCAGGGTGCAGGGCGCGGCGCAGCCTGATGAATGCATAAAGGTGGATGCTGCCGTAGAGCAGAAAGAATAGCAGCAGGAACAGATTCATCTTACGTGCTCCCTGACACCGGCGAAGGTCTTGCGATGGATGGGGAGTGGCCCCAACCGCCTGATGTTCTC
>Ga0302250_1002813_pt1 | contig 10135 bp, 9 predicted proteins | sample AAG_RA_Asp_MG_FD_193536 | JGI IMG/M metagenome (GOLD analysis project Ga0302250, IMG submission 193536) | Enriched activated sludge microbial communities from anaerobic digester in WTTP, New Holstein, Wisconsin, United States - AAG_RA_Asp | ecosystem: Engineered > Bioreactor > Anaerobic >... | reverse complement strand
ATTGTTAAATTGTTAATGAACTTGAACGTGAATCCCCAACTTTGGGCCGTTCTCTTAAACCCCGTTCTCTCAAACGAGGACGAAATTATATATTTAACCTCCTTAAATCTAGGTTAAATGAATGAAGGAGTTTTTATTTAGTAATTTTGTGCAGAAATGTAGGTGTATCCTGTTTCTTTCATAACTGTAATTGTTACATTACCATCAGGATTAATTAGTGTAATATTCATATCAGAGATTAACATCATATTATACCAATTAACATTGGGATTAGGATCAGCATCACGATAAGGCCTTCCTAATGAATCGAAAGCAACTCTTCTTATGTTATTGTGATTTATATTATCTCCACCTGTAAAAACTATATTATTAACACCATATTTTCTGGTTAAATTAATCATTTTGCTATCACTAACTGTATTATCAAATGAGCCATTTCCTAATGTTTCTCTTGTCAAAGGGTCTATAGCTTCTTCTTCAATGGTCGAATTACCATTATAAGGACTTCTATCTGAAAAAATTTCATAGAACCATTCTTGTTCATTATTATTGTTAACATCATGCACACTTCGAATCCAAAAAATCCACATTTCAGAATACCACTGTTGGCTATTTGGATTGAAACGGTCATCTATCATAGCAAGGTGTTGAGTATAGCGAATGTGACTGACAACTTGATCGGCGGCTTCACGCAAGGGATTGCGTTGAAAACTAGAAGATACAAAATAAGATAAAATACCTACGATAACAATGACAAACACCAGTTCAAGCATTGTAAACGCTTTTTTCATTTTATCCTCTTTTTATTTGAAACTATAAAGATAAAAGGTCTTCACTACCTTACCATAATATGTGATATCAATCTGTTCATAACCTTCTTCAATCTCTTTTTGGAGTGAAAGTTTATAATTTCCACCTCGTTCTATTTGATAAAATTTAAGTCTGAGTGCCATTTTATCATCTTTCATCATTACTTTTGTAATGCCTTTAGATTTAAGGGCATCAGCTAACTCTTTGGCAATGTCATAATTGATCGCAAAATGTTTTGATGGCTCATTCATAAAAGCGTAAAGCGGCTTATGAAAAAAGCTTAACATAGTATTTGCAACAAGGAAAACAAGTACTGTTATAAAAAAGAATGTATGCAGTTTACGAAAAGCAGGTAATCTAACGCGATAACTATTGAAAAAGACTTTAACCATTAAAGGAACAGAAAGAACCACAAAAGGAGCAAAATCTTCGAGTAAAAGTCGCTGTCGTAAAGAGAGCAAGAGTGAGACAACTAACGAAAAAAATGAAATGTACCATAAAAGATTCTTTTCTTCTTTAATAAGAATACGATACATCGCATAGACAAAATACAAAAATAAAAGTGGAGAAAAGACAATAGCATAAACGCCTAACGTATCAACAAAATACCCCTTAGGTTTTCCACCTGTGTCAAAACCATACAGATACATCGAAGCACTAAACAAGATCAACGTTAAAATTAATAGATCTGTTTTACGCTTCATAATTGCATAGGCAAACAGTGCAATATAAAAAATCGCAAAAGAATTATCGATGAAAAGGCATACAATAAGAACTAAGTGCGAAGCAACTTTATACTCTTTAAGATAAAGATAGGTAAATAATAAACTAAAAAAGATAACAATAATGCCATTGTTGACTAATAATGCGACGCCATTCACCCCTGGTAAAAGGGCGTAGATAGCAATGGATATAATACGATCTACTCGTTTTTTGAGAAAAAGCTTACCAATTTTATAGAGTAAAACAATAGACGCTAAATGAAACAGAATAAATGGCAAACGAAGAGCAAAATCATTTTGTCCTAAAAACTGTGTTGAGTAAACAGCCAAATAATGAATAAAGCCATTTCCATTAAAGAAAATATTTGCCTCATCATAGCTAATCGATATACTCTGTGTTGCAAACGAGAGTAAGATACCGCTTAAAACGAGGATAAGAAGTAAAAAAAGTCTTTCTCTCATAGTTTTAAAAAATTATTTAAGATAGCGTGGCCATGTTCACTTAAAATGGACTCTGGGTGAAACTGAACACCGTAAATTTGTTTGTCTTTAATCTGCAATGCCATAATCTCATGATCATCTGTACTATACGCCGTTGGAATAACGACATCAGGTAAACTCTCCTGTTCAACCGTTAAAGAGTGATATCGTGTTGTCGTGAATGTCTCTGGTAATCCCTCAAATAAACAACTGTTATGAAGTTGCTTGGTAGTAGATGTTTTACCGTGCATCATACGTTTTGCACGTACGACTTTACCACCAAAAGCTTGACCAATTGCTTGATGTCCTAGACAAATTCCTAAAATAGGAATTTTGCCGCCAAAATGCTTGATGACTTCTAGGCTTACACCCGCTTCATTAGGGGTTGCAGGACCAGGAGAGATAATAATTTTTTCAGGATGTAACGCTTCAATCTCCTCGATGCTGAGTTCGTCATTTCGAATAACTTTCAGATCAGCTCCAAGTTCTAAGCAATACTGAACAATGTTGTATGTAAAACTGTCGTAATTGTCTATCATTAAGACCATAAGTGTTTATCCATTTAAATAAGCTAGGTTTAATAATGATAACACTCTTTTGCTTAAGAATTGACTATTTGGGCAAGTAGCCACGTCATGGCTAAAAGATCGGCACTGCCCCCTGGAGAGAGATTTTTCTCTATCATTGCTCTATCAAAATCATCCAAATATGCATCGAGCATCTCTATTTCATTGATACTTTGCAAAAGATTGCACGCTTGGGTTTTAGCATAGACAAGCCCTTCTATTCCACCTCTCGACCACAACGTACTATCATCCAACTCACTGATGAGTAAAAGTAGTGTCTTTTTAAGCGCAATCTCTTCACTCTCTTCTTTCGCACATGCCCTATAATAAGGCAGACTTTTCTCAAAAACAATCGCAAAACCACTTTGAGCAATACCCCTAATACCAGTACTTCCACTCTCATAAAAGAAACGAGCCCCTGCACTATTCGGCTTTGCATGAACAAGATCGTCTTCGACAAGATTATGACAAAGAGCTTTCATATGAACGTGTACATTTCGATATGTGAGATTTTCATGGTTTCCATGAATGCGTCCAATAGCACCACATAAAATAGCCAAACAGAAGATCATTCCTTTATGGGTATTGACCCCTTTTGTCGTTTCAAACATCGCTTGCTCACAATCTATACCAATCTCTCGTAGTCTTTTAAAACATATTTTTGCCTCTTCATGAGCATACGCGTGTGCCGTCTGTATTAAACGAGGTATAAAAGATTTGATCGCCTTAATGCTTGCATAAAAGGTATAAATGTCCATATCTTGGTGTGCCCCACTATTGGTTCTATCGACCAAGCCTGGTTTAGGGGTGAGTTCCACCTCTTTTTGCATCGCTCGTTCACACCATAAAGCGATAGAGTTGGCAAAAGCATGTTTTTCTACCAGTCTCTTAATATGAAGATTTAACTCTGTGTAGCTGTGTTTTTGCGCTCTTGCACAAAGGTGTGCTGAGTCATTACACACAAAACATTGACGTTTAGAAAGTCCAAGTTGATCTCTAGAGACAATAGAGCCAGAAAAATCCAGTACATCTATATCCATCAAACGTCCAAGAGGATGTGCTTGCTCTAGCGAACACGTTAACACTTTGAGCATTTTTGCATCTGCGCTGCACACAAAGAGCGACTCCGCTCCTGTTGGGGCTATTTTACTTTCGCACAACAATAACTCCATACCCTCTTCTTTTAAAAGCGAGAGAATACTTTGATGAGCTATTTCATGAATGACAACAGCTTCATGCGAAAGCTTAATAAGACTTGGAATATTGATGGATAATGAGATAAGTGACGCTAGAGGAAAGCGTGCCAAAAGCTCTTTTTGCTTAAGTGCACGCTCCTCCTTCGCTTTTAAAATAGCATCTAATGTTGTTGGTTTGTCTATCATTTATGCAAGTTGGCGCACGACATCAATGATCGAACCGTCACGGTAGCGGATAACCGCAACCACTTTATCTTTATACTTAATTTCAGCAGGTTCACCACACAACGCAATTGCTCTTTCATAAAGCTCTTGCATTTCTACGATTTGAAGCCCTGCTTTTTTAAGTCGCTCTTTAAGCTCTTTGTTTTTAGGATTCACCGCTATACCTTGATCAGTGACAACAATGTCAACGGTTGAACCAGGGGTTACAATCGTATTGACTCGTTTTGTCACAGTTGGAAGACGTCCGCGTGTGAGTGGTGCGACAATGATAGAAAGCTTTGCCTCAGCTGCTGTGTCACTATGACCTCCTGATGCCCCTCGTAAAAAGCCTTTAGAGCCTGTAATGACATTAACATTAAAATCAAGGTCAACTTCAAGCGCACTTAAAACAACAATATCCAGTTGTTTAATGGAAGCACCTTTAGAACTTGGATTAGCATATTCATTCGCGCTGATTTCGATATGGTTTTTATTTTCACCTAATGATTTTGCAGCAAATTCATCAAAGCTTTGTACATCTAAAAGCGTTTTAATGAGTCCACGTTTTAGCATATAAACCATAGTCCCTGTGATACCACCTAAGCCAAAGCTAGCAGTAATGCCTTTTTCTTCCATTTTTTCACTCAAAAAGACGGTTGTTGCCAAAGATGCACCACCTGTACCTGTCTGAATACTAAAGCCATCTTTAAATAGGCCTGAGTACTCAATCACCTTTGCAGTATGACTCGCAAGCAGTAGCTCTTTGGGATTGGTCGTCATACGGGTTTCACCTGCACCAATTTTAGAAGGATCGCCTACCTCATCGACAACTACCACAGCATCCACTTGGTCTTGATGTAAGCTTGCAGGTACATTTGGATACTCTTCCAAAGACTCCGTAAGGACAATCACATAGTCCGCATACTGTGCATCAATCATCGCGTAACCTAAAGAACCACATTTGGAGCGACCTGAATAGCCATTGGCATTTCCAAAAGCATCACACACTGGCACACCCAAAAAAGCGACATCGATTTTAAGCTCACCAGATTGCACCAGATGAACACGACCACCGTGTGAATGAATCTGCACAGGTTTTTCCATCAACCCTTTAGAGATTGCCTCTCCAAGCTTGCTTCTAAGACCTGATGTGTATATCTGCGTTACGACACCGTTTTTGATATGCTCAATCACAGGATCATGCACAGAAGCAAGTGAACTTGACGCTAATGTGAGATTTTTAAAACCCATTTTAGCAATGACATTCATCACATTGTTAATCAACAAATCTCCACCGCGAAATGCATGATGAAACGAAATCGTCATGCCATCTTTGAGTTCTGAGCGTTTAATGGCTTCTTCGATGCTCTCACAGATTTTAGCACGTCTGTCTTCACCCTTAACGTTCTCTTTTTCACTGTAGAAAGAGGCATTTATAGGCGTTAAGGCTTCTTTCGTAAAATGTTTTGCTATATCTTTCATTGATCTTCTCCTAAAACACCTGAAGCACGGGCTAAATTCATAATCCATTCTGCTCTTAAAATAATAGGCGCATCAACCATTTTACCATCGAGTGAAATAACACCTAAACCTCTCTCTTTAGCATCTTTTGCTGCTTCAAGTACTTCTATCGCCCAGTTGATATCTTTTTGGCGTGGTTCAAACGCTTTATGAAGCCATGGAATTTGCGTCGGGTTAATGAGCGATTTCCCATCAAACCCAAGCCCTTTAATGTACTCTACCTCATGCATAAAGCCCTCTTTGTCTTTTACATCCGAAAAAACAGAGTCAAACGCACCAATTTTTGCAGCACGCGCAGCAAGCAAGATTTGATTACGTGCTGCCATAAGTTCAAGTCCCTCTTTGGTACGTTGGGTATGAAGGTCACGTACAAAATCCTCTGCACCAAGCGCAATTCCCATCATACGCTTAGAGCATCGTGCGATATCTACCGCATTGACGACACCAAGTGCACTTTCAATCGCCGCTAGAAGTAAGGTTTTTTTCTCACGTCCTATTCGATTTTCAATATGAGCTATCTCCTGCTCCATCTCCAAAACATCATCGACGGTATCTGTTTTCGGAAGACGGATGATATCTACTCCAGCACGAATGACTGCTTCTAAGTCTAAAAGACCAAACGGAGAGTTAAGAGGATTAACACGTACAGCAGTTTCGATGTTTTTGTAGGTAAAATGCTGTAATGCATGAAAGACCATCATACGAGCAGAGTCTTTTTCACTAAGAGCTACTGAGTCTTCTAAATCGAACATGACGGTATCTGGCTTATAGATAAATGCGTTACAGACCATACCTGTATTAGATCCTGGCACAAAAAGCATGCTTCTTCGTAATTTTTGTTTCATGAGAGTTCGCTCCAATCCGGTTGAGTCTGAGACGCAGCCCTTAAAATAGCAGTTTGAACACGCGCTTTGATAACATAATCTAGCGCTCCTTTATCTTGAACGATGAGTTTAACACCATCGACTTTCATTGCTTTTGCCGTTTCTAAGATGAGATCGCGTATGGCATCTCCATAGATCTCTTCTACGCTACTCTCTAACTCAATTTCAATGCCTTTTGCATCAATAGGAATCACACGTACAAACGCATCACTTGATTCTAATGTCCCAGCATGGGCTGTTTCTAGCTTTTTGCTCATTTTTCTTCCTCTTTAGACATCATTTTTTCAATCAATGCATACGTCGTTGGAGGGACAAGCGGTATGATCTCTTCCAAACGATTTTCGTGCATTAATTTTCTGACTCTCGAAGCCGAAATTGGCTCACCACCATATTCAATGCGCCCTAGCACAACCACTTCAATGGGTGGGAATTCACCAGGTGCTGCAAGTAATTTTTTCATTTGCTCATTATACTCATTTGTCACGGCACATAAAGGCTCTTCTCCAACATAACGGTGTGTAATGCCGAGTTGTGGGGCTAAATGATTTCTAAAGATATTCAGATCAAGCTCGGTATAGAGTGAATCGATCTGACGTTTGTCCTTAATAAAATAAGTCGGAAACGTCGCTTTAGAAATGATATAGTCTGAACCCTCATGTATCGTGAGGTTTTGCAAATCTTCCAAGCCTTCGCAAATGAGCTTGTATCGATCTTGAAACGTAAAAAAGGAAGCATCTTCCTTCACCACAAACAAATGAACCCAGTGTGATCTTTCACACGCTTGTTCTACAAGATAACGATGTCCTAGCGTAAAAGGATTGCAGTTCATGACAATACTGCCCACAACGTGACCTGTATGCTTATACTTTCGCAATCGTTTCTTGTAAAGATCTAAATTGTAGCTGTTTTCCATCAAAATGACTTGATGGTTTGCTTGTTCTATGTACTTAAAGCCGCACGATTCAAACACCTCCTCATATTCAGGTTTTGTAAATAAAAAAAGATCATGTCTGCCTTCACGAAATGCTACCTTAAGGAGTTCGCTCATTAAACTCAGCGCTAAGCCCTCGCCTCTTATAGATTCATCAAGCGCAATATTTTTTAATACTTTACCACTGAGTCCTCCACAAGCAACAACGCGATCATCCTCTTTTGTGATCACAAAAATTTCGACATCTTCCGACATCTCAAGATCAACACTCTGTAAAAAATCCTTCACTTTTTGCATTCGAATAACGCTGGTAGATGGTACTTCTGAGAAAGTAAAACTCATCTATCCCCTTTGGGGCGAAGGTATTTCACAAAAACAGGCGCTACACTCATCACCAAAAACATTCTCACGATATGATGTAATGCTACATACGGCAAATTTGCGGCAACAATGATGGCGATAAGGTTCATTTCTGACTGACCTCCTGGAGAAAACGCCAAAAGAATTGAGACTAAAGGAAATTCTGTCATCTCTGTGACAACAAAAACAAATAAAGCAGAGATCATTGCTAAAATGACAAAATAGCCCAACGTTTGCCCTAAAATTTTGACAATCTCTTTTGCTTTTACGCCAACAAAAACAAACCCTACCGTAGTCCCAAGAATAAGCTGAATCAGTTTGATAATCTCACTGGGTGGTCTAGAATACACCATACCAGAACCATACACAAAGGCACCCAAGATCATCGGCCCTAGCATGGTTCCACCTGGGAGTTTAAGCTTTAATGCTCCCCACCAACCCAAAAGCGCACAGACAATTAAAATAACCATATCATGAGGGTCACTGTGTAGTAAAGGCTGGGTAATGCTGACTCTGCCATCTAATGAGACATGAGAAATCGCTTGAATGATAAAGGGAAGCGTAAAGACAATACATAAAAGACGAACCGACTGCGTCATTGTCACTTTATAGACGTTTGCGCCCATCGCTTCAGCCAAAGTGACCATCTCAAGAAGGCCTCCGGGCATCGAGCTAAAATAGGCTGTCATCTTATCAAACTTCAGCCACTTCCAATAATAAAGCATGCCACAAAAAGTAGTTAGAAGCACAAAAGGTAAAATTAAAACGATACTGGAAATGAAATCTTCTAAGTAATGCAAAATGGTAGGATTAAAAGCACTACCAATCGTAATACCAAGCACAGCGCGTGCTGGAGCGGAGAACATTTTAGGAGAGCGAAGAGGAATTTTGGGGAAACGACTGGCTATCGCAATGGCGACAATAGCACCCAAAAGCCATGGCAAAGGCACATAAATAAATGAAAAAATGATGGCTCCTAAAACTCCTATAAACAGCGATGCTACTACAGGTAAAAAGCCTTCAAGCCATTGCATTGAACATCCATTAAATGATCTGTGTAAGTCATGGCAATGATACCTTTTCTTTTATTAAGAACAACTAAGAAAAAAGAAGCTCAAATACGGCTATTTATGGGCATTTTGTGCATAAAGGCCACTCAAAATTAAACAGAGCTTTTTTGCATTTTTCATGAGGTAAGTTTTAATAAAAATTCAATAAATATCTTCATCCAGTATAGATAAAACGAAATTATACAAAAGAATAAAACACTGGTCTTGATCCGCATATTATAGAAATAAATATCTCTAGGTACTGCTGTTGGATGAGCCACTAATACATCTTTAGAATTAGCGTACTTAATGTAAAGAGTGTTGCAGTCTTAGAGCAAAAAGAAGTGTACCAAGAACAATAAATGCAAGAAGCCCTAAAAAGATATGCCATCCTAGGTAATGATAAAAAACACCCGGAGCGAATGTACCAACGGTTCCACCTGCATAATAAAACGAGAGATAAAGCCCATTTGAGATAGCTCGCTTTTCATGCGCTAATTTACTAATGAGTCCTGAAGCAACCGAGTGAATGATAAAGAAGCCTGCACAGAAGACAAACATTCCGCCAAACATTACCATATAGTTATTTATATGAAAAATCTGTAGTCCTATGACATAGGTTATGATACCAACAATGATAGTTTTACTTTCACTTTTAAAAAGACGAATCATCCATAAAATACGAATAGAAATAATAAAACCAATGATATAACCTGCGTACATCATACCTACTTTGCCGTACCCCATCGTTGAGCTAAAGGTTTTGAGTTGAAAAGGGATGAAATTGAGCAGTGCCTGAAACACGAAAAAGATAAAAAACATCATCATGTAGATATTGAAAAATGTCTTATTTTTCAAAACATCCATAATTTGAGAAAATTTAGGTTTGACAAAATCAACCTTCACTTCTTCACTTAAAAAGCTAAGGCATCCAAACATCGCAATAAGGGCAATGCCCAAAAGGACAAAAAAGAGTCTCCATCCAAAATAATCGCTCAGCACTCCTGAGAGCAATCGTCCAACAAATCCACCCAAAATAGTAGCCCCGATATAATACCCAATTGCCTGTTGCACCCTATCTTTAGGTGTAATAAAACTGATATAGCTCATTAAGGAAGTAAGCACTGCAGGGATTAACAGACCTTGTAATGCGCGGATTGCCAAAAGTACAGGGTAGGTATCGCTCCATGCAAAACAGAGTTCTAAAATACCTAAAATCAAAACAGCATTTCTCAAAAAGAGCTTAGAAGAAAACGTCTCTAAAATGTAACCATAAAAAATCGGTGCAAATCCAAGAGGTAACATAATGACCGTTGTAAAAATAACCGCTTCAAAGCGACTTAAACTAAACTCTTTTTCAAAAAGGGGTTGAATGGGTTGTACCGCATAAAGCGTACACAGTGTTAAAATCG
>Ga0302250_1002808_pt1 | contig 10144 bp, 9 predicted proteins | sample AAG_RA_Asp_MG_FD_193536 | JGI IMG/M metagenome (GOLD analysis project Ga0302250, IMG submission 193536) | Enriched activated sludge microbial communities from anaerobic digester in WTTP, New Holstein, Wisconsin, United States - AAG_RA_Asp | ecosystem: Engineered > Bioreactor > Anaerobic >... | reverse complement strand
TGGGTATCACTTCCGTAAAAGGTTTTAATCTGCTTCCCAATCCACCGGATAAAATCACTGCTTGCATAAATAAATCGCTCTTATTTTCTCTTTCTTAAATTTGAACTTGTATTTGAGGCTGACGGGCAGGAATATTGTCCCGATAATATTTCATAAACATAATAGCCAGCATTATACCTCCGTCTGACAAAGGACTGCCGTTGGCAAAACCAGTTGCGATAAAAGCGATAAACAGCACAAAAAAACCATAGTTTTTAGTTTTCCTGCCTATTATATATGAATCTCTTAATAAAAAATAGAGCAGCAGATAATACCAGATAGAACCGATAATTCCATAAGTAATAAAAGGATAGATTATACCCAATAGATTTTGACCGGTTTCCCGTCCTAAATAATTATAATAATCACTTGCTTGTTTGGACATGTCTATTCCTAACAGCCAGGAAGAGCTGAAAAATCTTTTAAAAGCCTCCCAACTTTGTGTTCTGGCACTAAATGATCCGTAAGCGATTCCTCCTGCTTGAACATCCAAATACCTATATTGAATTAAGTCAAAAAGAGGGAATCCCGAATACAACAATAAGCCGATACATAAAAATAACACTACTAAGACCGCTATCTGGTTAACGGCACGATTTAACAGACGATAAATCTGAGAAGTTATAATTAAATAAACAATTATTAAATACCTTTGCCTGGTTAACACACTATAAAGTAAAACTGCTGCGCATAACAACGCTATCCACCATCCGTTTTTTTTCTTCTCAATCATATATCCCAATAAAACAGCATAAGGAGCCATAAGTGAAAAGCCGCTGGCAGTATCACTGACATAAGACCAAATAGAATGCAATCTGTATTGGAAATTGCTGAATTTATCCCACTCAAATTCTTCTGAAACATTTTTGCTAACAAGAAATAACGGATTATAGAACTGCTGAATGATAATGACGACTAAACTGACAACTATTAATGCTGCCATCCATTTTAGAGCTTGATTATAGACTTTGGCAGAGATATAAGAATTAGCAGCGATCAATAAAAAAATACACAGCAATGCTTCATTATTGAATTTTACTCTAAAATTGGATCCAGATAGTGCCGGTATTAAAATTATAGCAAGGTAGTATATGCTCGCAAATAAAAAATAGCGGGAAAGCTTAAGATGACTAATTTTTAATAGCGAGGAAATTAAAGCTATTATGGCTATTCCCCATGCAATAACTATCGAACCTCTAAGCTTCCACACCGTTCCAGCTAAATAACCTATAAGGGGTGACAGAAGCAGCCAAAAAATGGTTATAACGCTCCAGATATCTTGCCGCGTGGAAATATAGCTTTCACTATTCTCAAGTACACGCATCTTATTTAACTTTTGAGGTTCCATTAATAAATCATAGTTTGCATTCATATCTATGCCCTATACATGTTCTTTATAAATATATCATGCTTTTTTAGCAAGCTTACGCTCAACCTTCTTCTTTGAACTGCTCTAACCATGGTTTTAATTCCGTTCTTAAAAACATATGCTTACCGCTCGGTGTTCGTGGTATTTCATCTACATATTCAATTTCTATCTGCATATCATCAGTCAATTCTTTTCTTAGTTCCCTTAGAATATTCTCTTCATCCAAAGATGTATAACCCGGTTTTTTTAGAACTAAAAATTTACAATATCCTTTTTTCTCCTGATAAAATTGATATTGTGCTATGTGATCAAGAATATTTAATACATCATAGGGCAATAATACATTACCCGGAATAAGCTTACCTTTTTTTGTAACTAAATACTCCTGAGTCCTGCCTTCCACATCTTTAAAAACCATAAAATTTCTACCGCATGAACATTTTTCCGAAGTGGTAATGATTATATCTTCCGTTTTAAATCTGATTAAAGGCATAGCCTTCCGGTTAAAACTTGTTACTACCAATTCTCCTTTCCCGTCTTTACCCAAAACCTCGTTCCCTTGTGTATCCAGCACTTCCGCATAACCGTATTGAGGAAAAATATGATACAAAGAACTAATTTCACATTCTCCCGCCAGACAACCTCTTTCGGAATGTCCATACCAAGTGTATACTCTTACTCCGAAAGCCTTTTGGATTATCTCTTTTTGAGCGCTATAGATATTTTCAGAGCCGCATAATATTGCTTTTAACCGTGGCATATTCACAATTAACTTATTATCTACAATGTATTTGGCTAAAATAAAAATTATTGAAGGATAGGCATGTATATAATCCGGATTAAATTTCTGTAAAATGTCGAAGTATTCTTTTAGTTTACTTGTTTGATTTAAATATGATGATAATATTAATTTATTTCCTACAATTTCATAATCACCATGAGACGGCACTAAACCCCTCAGTATGGCCATTCTATTTATCTTATACACATCAAACCCAACCCTTTTCCATTGAGAATACATAAAAGCTCTTTCTATCTCATTATTATTCTTTTCATTATAGTAAATTGCAGGTACACCTGTGGAGCCCCCTGAATAAATTACTTGCAAATCTTCTTTTTTATATTGCTTCGATATAAATTCATTAATATTGCTTTGTATTATATCTTTTGTGACTAAAGGTATTATCCTTATATCTTCAAAAACCTTAATATCGTCAGGTTTAAATCCTATTTTGTCCCATTCTCTCTTGTAATAAGGAACGGTATTGTAAGCATGCGAAATTATTTCCTTTAATTTTTGGAATTGATATGCTTGAATCTGCCCAAAATCCCAGAATTCCGATTTTTCCAGAAATCGATAGGTCTTCCTGAATGCTGCAGATTTAGTCCAATATTCGGGAATGTTGTTAACAAGAGCAGTCCGTATTTTTTTGGGTATCAAATCCTTTATCAATGTTGGCACCCCGCATTAACGACTCTGCTTGTTCTATAGGGCAGATAATCGACAACACCGATATATTCTTCATACGCAGGTTCATTAGGATCCTCGTCATGCATATCCCAAATCAATTCATCAATCTCATCAGTATTTGTCGTAAACCAATAGTTTTGTTCACAATTATGAATTTCAATTTCATAAAACCTGCCTCGTGCTTTAACAGCATACTGAGAACAATTAAGATTATTATAATTTGCGTTAAACCAAGACGGTCTCCATCTTACATAAGCTGTATTTAGAATACCAATTATCCCTTGAATATTACAGTATTGTATATTTGTATTACTACTACCGGCCGTTTCTATACATGTATTGGAAGCTATAAAATCACAATGTTCCACTAATCCTGTAGTTTCGTAGGAGTTCAATATATCCCTAACTGAATTATGGAAAAAATAACAATTGCTGACATTCGCTTCAGTGCTTGTATCTTGACTTATAGCTATTGCATTATTAATAAAAACACTATTATTAATTTCTGTTTGATTACACTGGATAAATGAAATACCCCATAATCCCGTGCTGTCTGAGTAGCTTATATTGCAACGGGAAACGGTAACATCATTTATATTGCTAAATTGTAATCCGCTGCCGCAATATTTAAACACCATTTCATTTATTTGAATACCCGCTGTCTGCAAAGTCCAACCGTTAGTGGAAAAGGTCGTTACTGCTTTTTGTATAGAATTGTTTCCAATCTGAATTCCCTGATAACAAGAAATACCGTTCCAGCGTCTGATCTGTGAGGGCAAAATTTTATTTGAAATATACATGCTATCAGCGGAAGTAACTAAGAAAAAGCCGGGATTTGCAGTCTCAATATTTAATGAAGCGACGCAGGTTATCCCGGCATTCGGGTTAAACCAAATATTAGTTGTAGGATATATGGTTACATCGCCTGAAAAAGTTAAGTTATTCTTAATAATATAGCTGTGCCCGGCTTTAAAACTGAATGCTTCCGCTATGACTCCGCTCAGACTCAGAGCAGGATAAAGCTCTATATTATTGGCTTTCAATTGGGAGCAAATTTTGCTGTTGAGATCATTCTCACCGTCTTGAATATCTACATCATAAAGATACCGGACACCCCATCCTTCTTTCATTACAACCAGATTATAGGTTCCGGGTTTGATATTGCTCAGGGAAAAAGAACCGTCGCCTGCAGTGTGCGTAACTTTTACCGGATTTTGCAAACGATGGTCAAATTCCGTCTCTTGAGAAACCTGAACACCTAAATTTGGATAGGTATTATTCAATCTGACAAAGGTAGTATCCAATTCGGCAGGTTTATATAAAGCAACTGTTACACCGGAATAATCAACCGGATCAAGCGCAGGATTGCCGGTATCGTTATTTAAAATTACCGTCCCGCTTAATTTCCCGTCTTTACCTTCAGTGCTTTTGCTGCAGCCAAAGACAAGCAGAACCAACACAGGTAATAAAATAGGCAGGAAAAATTTTTGCTTATTAATGTTCATTTTACTACCAATCTTTTTTATTCTTTATCCATAATTTTCTATCGATGTGGGAACATTGTTATATGTAAATCCGTCTCTTTCTCATTTACATAATATTGCTTACAGCTTCGCTCCATAACTTACAGCCACAATCAGGCCAAGCTGAACAATATAACCGATTAGATAATCAACAGAATAATTTCTGCCTTAAAAACTAAGCTCTAATGAGATTTGCAATTTTTAGTAAATACTTCTTATCTTCTAATGTGACATTAAGTTAATTTGATTTATGGCAAACAATACTTCATTACGAATATTATAACTCTTGGCTTTTATATCAGACTTATATTCATTCATAATGTTATATATTTTTAAGAAGTATGCCATTCAATAATCTGACCTCATTAAAAGCTTTTAATTCCTTTATCTGAAATTAATCTGATTATGTCAATAATTTTTTTCTTATACCTTCATTTTTGATACTCTGTGTTTTTATTCTAAAGGCTTGACCCCGAAGTCCGGAATTCCATTTTGACTATCTAAATTTTTTTGATAGGGAAGGAATTCCGAACTCCGAGCTATTTGTTATCCACAGCCTTAAAAAACTATATTACATCTCCTTATTCAAATTTTCACAGCCTCTCACCTTTTCCAGCAGATTTGCTTCCACTGCTTTGGCAATAGTCCTGCAGGGATAATCATGACTAATGATCTCTTCGCGGGTGAGAGTATCAAAATTAACTTCAGGATATGCTAACTTCATTTTCATCATCACTTTGATAAAGACATTGTTCCAAGACGACATTGCTTTCCCGTAACGCCGGTTTTTCTGATTGTAAAGATCAATATACCGGCGGCAATTTTCAATATAGCCCTCGGAAAGATTTAAACTTTTCTGCAACTTACCCAAAGCAATGAAATCATTATTCGCCGGAACTTTTTTCGGAGTGACTTTTCTTCTTGCTATCAGTTTATTGAGTTTGGGATTGTAATAGATGATCATATCATCCATCTGTCCGGCAAAACCCGGAAGAGCTAATTTTACCTTAGCTTTCATTTTATTTTATCCTCCTTTTCGGATATATATTTCACTTTTGGCTTCTTTTAGCTTATTTATCAATCTGTTACGAATTCTTCGCCTACCTACAAAAAATCGTCCTCTATTAATTAATACCGAATAAATTAAGGGCTACCGAAGAAACTTTCAATTTTTTTAATGCTAAAATTCGCAGACAAAAAACAAGCGAAGATAAAGAAAAAACTCTTATCCAACTAAGATAGTTATGGTGGAACAACAAGGAGCCTCTGGGAAAAAATCCCAGAGAGACCGCGGCATCACTACCGTAACTAATAAAGCAAGAAATAAGATGAATGGCAGGATCAAAAATTTATTGCTTTCACTTTTATTAAAGATAATATTTAATTTATGAAATACCTATAGAAAAATACAAAGGGTGCTTAATCAAGCTTGACAAAATATCAAAAATTCAAAAAAGGAAAAATGAAAAAACTTAATAAAGGGTAAAGAAATAAGAAATGCAAAAAATAATCAGGAAAATAAAAGCCAGGCCATCCCTTCTTTTTTTTCTCAAATACCTATTTTTATTCACTCTTCTTTTTCTCAGTATAGCTTCAGCGGCTCTTCACAACATAATAGCGGTAGAAAGCAATCCTTTCTTTTATGCCGCTTTTTAAGAAAAAACCCAGATTTAACTATAAAGGAGTAATAAAATGGAAGAAAAATTGATTGATTTTATTAAGCATGAATTTGTCACTGACGACGATGTTGAGATCACCCCGGATACTAAATTAATTTCCAGCGGTTTAATTGACAGCTTTTCCCTGGTTTCATTGCAGAGTTTTATTAAAAATGAATTCGGTAAAATGATTCCCGCACCCAAAATTACCGTAGAAAGCTTTGATACCGTGCGCCAAATGGTTGATATTATTAATCAGTTTTAATATATGTTCACCAATCTTTACTATTTTCCCTTCCTAATTGTAACTGCAGTAATCTATTGGCTGTTGCCGAAGCGGTGGATGCGGACAGCTTTTTTGACTGTTTGCAGTTTAGGCTTCATTGGGTATTTTGATCAGAAAGCTGTTTATGTTGTAATCGGACTTACGCTCTTTACTTATTTTATTGCTTATTGGATGGAAAAGGGAAAACATGCCGGTTTGGCTCATACAATCGGTGTTTTGGGTTTATTGGCAGTTTTAATTATCTTTAAGTATTTGGGCTTTTTAACAGGCACAATTAACAGTTTATTGAGTTTCTTTCATGCTCTGCCCGTTTTTCATTTTGAAGAATTAGCACTTCCGCTTGGTATTTCTTACATCACTTTCAAGTATATCAGCTATTTGACGGACATTCGTTGGAAAATTGTTTCCGGAGGAAATTTACTCGATTTTGCCTGTTACGGTTCTCTTTTTACCATCTTTGTTGCCGGACCCATAGAACGATTTGAAAGGTTGAAACCTCAACTTGAGGCTAAAGCGGAGAAATTTAAACCGGAATATTTAGAAATTGCCTTTCAAAGGATTGTTTACGGTTTAGCCAAAAAGTTGATTTTAGCTGATTGGTTAGGCTATTTTATCAATCCTGTATGGCAAAATCCGACCAACTATTCCGCCCTGATAAGAATTGCTGCTTTATTCGGATACTCATTTCAAATTTATTTTGATTTTGCCGGATACAGTGATATTGCCATTGGTTCTTCTCGACTATTCGGTCTGAAGATTATGGAAAACTTCAATAAACCCTATTTGGCACCAAATATAAGTCAATTCTGGCGCAGATGGCATATTTCTTTATCGGATTGGATACGGGACTATCTTTTCTTTCCTCTTTCTCAAGGTAAAACCAATCAATTTTGGCTGATCTTTTGCGTTCCCGTAATTGCTATGGGACTTTGCGGTCTTTGGCATGGCGCGGCTTGGCATTATGTAATTTGGGGTATTTGGCACGGCGTCGGCATTTCAATTCTACAATGCTGGAATTTATTCAAAAGAGCTCACAAGAAAAAGATGGCTTTTGTTTCCAAATCTTGGTTTAAATATTGCAGTACGGCTCTTACCTTTGTCTATGTAACTGCAGGTTGGTGGTGGTTCAGATAAAAAATATGAAGAAAATGTTTTTCTTTTGTAACACAAAAAAAATAGAATGAAGAAATCAAAAGACCCAAAACATCAAAAAATAACACTGATCTTATTATTTTTATGTAGTATTATTATTGCCTTGGCAATTGTAGAATTAATAACTTCAGAAGTATTACATTATCCGCATTATACTCCAGGTTCTCGTAAATTTATATTGAGCGAAAAATTGGGACCATATAATGTTCTTGCCTGGCGTCCTCCTTTTTACAGCTTTTTAAGCGTAGAAGGTAATAATCATGTTTACCGTTATAATAACATAGGTTTACCGGGAAGCGATTTGCATTTGCCATTATCTGACAATAATATTTTTGTTTTGGGTTCATCTTTTATTGAGGCAACAACTGTTAAAAATACAGAAACTGCAACGGCTCAATTTCAAAAACTGCTTGACGCAACTGGTTTATCTTATAATGTTTTTAATTTAGGTTCAAGCGGACACGATCCCTATGTAATGTGGTTTCGAGCACAATTTTTCAAACGCTATTTTACGCCGAAACATATTATCGTCGTTATAGATCCCAGCAGTATAAATTATTTTGCAGATAGATGGTCGGATACTTTATCTTTTCAACTTCCGCCTTTCTTTGCCAAGGAGATAAAGCAAAATACAATGCTGAAATATTTGTCTTTACCCCGTAAATATTCTGCATTTCTTAATTTGATAATTCAAAGTCATGCTACAAGAAAAAACAGGCAAAATGATCTTCCTGAGCAACAGATAATATTATCTCATAGTTCAGAAAAAGAAATTTGGAATAAATTTGATCAAAGCATAGAAGAATTTAAAAAAAGTTTTGGCGAAAAAATAATGGTCGTTTCAATAATTCCGGACCAATCTCAAAATCAACGTCTAAGGGATATTTGCAGAGCTAATAATTGCTATTTTACTTGTAATGAATCTATCCTAAAACCCGAAAACAGATTTAACGGCACAGGGCATCTTAATACAAAAGGAAATAAACTTTTGGGAGAATTTCTTTTTATTTCATATCTTAATTTTTTACGGTTAACTTGCTCCAAAGTTTAATATGTTTATATAATGAAAAAATCTCTCTTCTTATTTTAGCTTTTATTTTTGCTTTTTTGCTAAGCGAATTGTTTATCAGATATGTTATTCAATATCCCTGTTACGGTTTAAGTTATAAAGTGCATTATAGATGAGGCGGAGATTATTGGACTAATATTTGGAAACCATATACAAAATATTGGAATGTTGATTTTAGAAAAGGACTACACAGATTGGTTCAACAGACATCCAAATCCATTCTGTTTCCAACCTGATAACCAATTAGGAACTATTAATAACAGTAAAACGGTAAAACTGCAAACTCTGCTCCGCAATAATTTCTCTTATTTCGCGCTGCTTGCTACCGGCACTAAAGGAAAAACGAACAATTCAGAGAAAGAAATACAGAATAGTGCCAATAAAAATACTTTAGAGGTTTCGCAGGAATTACTCTCCTGTCTTAAGCAATTTGATAGTATTTATGAGAATGACTTTATTCTCATTTCCATAACGGAAGATCAAGATTTCAATCATGATTTGGATACCCTATGCAGACAAAACGGTATTAATTACATCTCTTGCCCTTTGTTAGACAAGGAGTTGCAACTACACGGAAACGGACATTTAAATGAACGGGGTAATCAGCGATTGGGACAAGCTTTGATTAATACTTATCTAAAGTTTTATCCCGATTAAATAATTATATTTTCCTTTTGAATAAAAATACTCTACAAGACAGCGGCCTGTTTGAGCGTTAATCTTTCGCTTGACATTTAATCCTTTTTACAAGAGCAAGGGATTTTATAACATGAAAGGATTAGATTTGTCATGATTGCTATTCTAATTGATTACAAATTAGAGAAATACACGCTGGCAATTGAGTATGCGTTTGACTATATCTTTGAGACCTTGGGGCTCAGTCATCGCTTTATTCAGGCTCCGGCTAATTTGCGCGAACATGACATCCTTTTGCTTTACGGATTGATTGAACCCACTCTGCAGGAGTTGCAAGCGCTTTCCCGCGAACATATCAATATTTTTATTCCGTGCGATCCGCGTTTGTATGAAGCGCAGGGTTTTACGGCGGAACAATTAAAAAAAGCCGTGCGGGAAATCAAAATGTTCTCTCCCACTCCGGTAATTTCGGAAAAGAAATTTGATTATCCGGCGGAAAATTATGTGGAACTTGATATTTTTGCCTGCAAAATAAATTTTGATTTACCGGGAAATATCTTTTTCCATTTAGCGAATCGGGAAGAGGATTGTGATCCGACACGCGATGCAAACGATTGTTATCCCGAAACTTCCAGTATTTTTTACCCTTGGAAAGACACCCCTTATTTGGATAATTTTCTCTGGCTGTTGGATAATTTGATTATGGAACAAGCCAAAGCCAAAGGACAATATATCGTCAAAAAACATTATTGGCCCAAGGCTCAAAACATGGCTGCCGCCTTAACTCACTCGGTTGACGACCTGCAAAAATGGGATTTCAACAGCATGCTCTTTTCCATTCCTGACGATTTAATTCTGTTTGTCACTTTACGCTGGAAGCAATTATTCCGCAATCTTTGGAGCAAACTGAAATTTATCCTCACCAATACTGAATTCTACTG
>Ga0302250_1002806_pt1 | contig 10146 bp, 7 predicted proteins | sample AAG_RA_Asp_MG_FD_193536 | JGI IMG/M metagenome (GOLD analysis project Ga0302250, IMG submission 193536) | Enriched activated sludge microbial communities from anaerobic digester in WTTP, New Holstein, Wisconsin, United States - AAG_RA_Asp | ecosystem: Engineered > Bioreactor > Anaerobic >... | reverse complement strand
TCGAGACGCCCCACAACGGGTCCGACGGCAAGGACCACGGGGCCTTCGCCGTCACCGGCGGCCTGGTCGTGGTGAACGACTTCGGGCTTCCCTACATGAGCCGGGCAACGGACGCCCGGAAACTGGGCGATCGCTTCGACTCGATCACCGGCATCGTGAAGTACTCCTACGGGGAGTACGTGCTGGCCCCGCGGTTCCCCGAGGACATGGTCGCCGAGGGGCAGACGCCCCCGGAAGGCGGGGAGGACACCGGCACCGGCCGGGACGTCATCGAACCCCCGGAGACTTGGACCGACACGGGCGTCTCGGGCACGACGATCCAGCAGATCCAGGACGCCTCCCAGAGCACCGGCTGCACGGCCTCCTCCTCGATCCAGACCATCCAGCAGGGCATCACCTTCGCCCCGATGGTGGTGATCTCCCCGAAGTACGTGGCCTCGGCGAACAAGCTGGACGGGTACGTCGTGGCGGACCTGGGCCAGCAGACGGCCCAGCCTTACCGGGGGACCCTGTTGACCGTGGACGTGGCCCAGGGAACGGCCTTCCAGCCTGGAGACGTGCTGGCGGTCCAGGGGGACTGGGTCGAGTTCTACTGCCTGACGGAGATCAAGGCCACGGCGGTCCAGAAGACCGGAACCGCGGAGGTCCCCGCCCCGAGGCTGCTGTCCGCAGGGGAGATCACGGGCCTGGCCGGGCAGGACCCGGCGACCTGCGAGCCCCTCGAGGGGGTGCTGGTGGAACTGCAGGACGTCGTGGTGACCGACGCCAACCCGGACCAGGCCAGCGGCAAGGACTACGGGTCCTTCGCGGTGGCGGGCGGGGTGATCGTGGCGAACACCTTCAAGGTCCCCTACATGAACAAGGACACGGACCAGCGCCGGGTCGGGGACCGCTTCAGCCGCCTGGTGGGCGTCGTGTCCTACTCCTTCGGGAAGTACGTGCTGCTTCCCCGGCACGACCAGGACCTGGTCCTGGCCACCCAGACGCCCGAGGCGACCGAACCCACCCCCGACGTCCCGGTGACCGACCCCGGCAGCACCGTGGACCCGGGGACCCCGACCGACCCGGGGACCGACACCGCCGAGACCCGGTACTCGGTCCGGGATCTCCAGCAGGGAGCGGCGTCGGTGGGCTGCACCGCGAACAGCATCCAGACGATCCAGGCGGGGATCCGGCTGAAGCCCGTCGTCGTGATGACCCCCCGCTTCTCGGCCGCACAGACTCTCCACGGGTACTACGTGGCCGACACGGACCGGGGCGGCGACTCCTGGGGAATGCTGGTGGTGGTGGCCAAGACGCTGAACACCGACTGGAAGGCCGGGGACCTGGTGGCCCCGGGCGGCGACCACGTGGAGTACTACTGCATGACCGAGTTCACGGCGAAGGACCACCTGGAGACCGTGGGCACGGCCGCCGTCCCGAACCCCGTGGCCCTCCAGGCCTCGGCCCTGGAGGGCGGCGGCACCGCGGCCCTGGAACCGATGGAGGGCCTGCTGGTGTCGGTCGAGGACGTCTCGGTCACCGCGACGACCAGCACCAACGGATGGTTCCAGGTGGGCAACGGCATCGAGGTCGTCCAGGACGTCTGCTACGCGTCCCCCTCGATCTACACGCCCCAGTTGAACGATCACTTCACCCGGCTCACGGGGGTCCTGAAGTACCACTACGGCAAGTACCGCATCGCCCCCCGTTCCCTCGAGGACATGGTCCGCTGACCGCCGCGATTCGCCTTGACACCCCGCCGAACCGGGGGGACGATACCCACGCCTTCCCGAAGGGCGGGTCTCCTCCCGGACGGGAACCCGAGCAAGGAGCGAACCATGAGGCGATGGCTCGTCTGGTCCCTGGGGGTGCTGTTCGCCCCCGCCCTGGTCCTGGCACAACCGACCGTCTACTACTCGGACCGGCCCATCGTGCTGCCCAAGGGGCAGCGGGAGGCCAACCTGGACGTCAGCGTGGGGCTGAACCGCGGCTACCGCGGCGAGGATTTCGGGATCGCCGCCGGCCTGGCCAACGACCGGCACCCGGGGCTCCACTTCCGGGCCGGCGTGCTGAAGAACTTCGAACTGGGCCTGAGCCTCGCGTTCGAGTATTCGATGCACCACGGGGACGCCTACCGGGTCCGGCCGCCGATCCCCGTCGCCACCTCCCACCAGGGCGTCTTCTCGGCCCCGGAGGGGACCGTCCAGAACCGCCCGCCCCGGCTGAATCCCGGGCCCGAGGGGAACGGGACCCGGCGCATCGCCGGGTGGCCCTACCGGTTCGGCGACGAGCAGGCCCACCTGAACCCGCTGTACATCTACGGCCGCTACGCCATCGTGCCCCAGTTCGGACTGGAACTGGGCCTGCTGGTCCCCACCGATTCGCTGCAGGGCAACAACCGCCCCACCCTGCGCCTGGGACTGCCGTTCCAGTGGATCCTGAGCCGGGGCCTGTTCTCGGTCCACATGCAGCCGGACCTGTTGGTGGGGTTCGCGAAGAAGGGCACCGGCTTCGACATGCCGCAGGAAACGGTGCTGGTGTCCTACTTCGTCGACGCGGGATTCACGCTGGCCCTCGCCGGGGCGTTCCTGGACGTCTCCCTGGCCTGGGGACAGGACGCCTGGCCCTTCCACCGGGGCGTGCTCCCGATGACCTTCACGATGGGCTACACGATCCTGCCGGAGTGGGACCTGGCCCTGGGCGTGTCGCTGGACAACCTGATCCCCAAGGAAGGCAAGGCGGATGATGCCCGCCGCCTGTGCCTGATGAATCGGATTCGCTTCTGATGACGACCAGACCTCCCCGCATCGGCCAGGGCGTCCGCTGGGGCTTGTGCCTCGCGGTCCTCCTGCTGTCGCCGGGGATCCGGGCCCAGGTCACCCGCCCGATCATCCTCCCGGAGGGGGTCGGCGAACTCTCGGTGGACCTGGAGGTCGGCCTGAACCGCGGCCAGGAGGGGCGGCTGGTCGGGCTGTCGTCGGGCCTGGCCCAGGACCGGCAGCCGGGCCTTTCGGTGTCCTACGGCCTGGCCCGGGGCATCGAGGGGGGCCTCTTCGTCCCCTACGTGAACCTCGATCTCGGAAAGGACCTCGTGGAGTCCTACAACCTGGCCATGGGGGGATGGCCCCTCCAGCGGGACACCCGGACCCGGAACCACTTCGGCCCCGTGGGCGTCTTCGCAGGCTTCCGGCTGGCCCCCTGGGTCGCCGTGGAGGTGGCCGCCCTGGTCCCCATCGAGCAGTTGCGGGCCAACCGGGTGGCGATCCGGGGCAGCCTGCCCATCCGCTACGCCCTGCTCCCCGGCCGCCTGGCGATCCGCTTCCGGCCGGACCTGGTGCTCGGGTTCGGAAGGTCCGACAAGAACCAGGGGGCCTCGGTGCAGGCCTCCTTCTTCGTGGACGCGGGGATCCTCTACCAGCCCATCGCCGCCCTGTGGCTGGACCTGGGAATCGGCTACGGGCGCATGATCCAGCCGTCCCCCTCCTCGGTCCTCCGGGAGTGGCCCGGGGACCCGAATCCCCCGGCCCGGGGAGTCCTGCCCCTGTCCCTGGTGATCGGCTACTGCATCACCCCGTCGGTGGACCTCTTCGGCGGCTTCTCCCTGTCCAACCTGGTCGCCCCCTCCGGGGCCGCCGATGCCCGGAACCTGAACCTCGGGGTAAACTACCGGTTCTGAGGATCCCAGGGAGGTCCGCCATGCCGGGACGATTCCTGCCGGTCGCCCTGTTCTGCCTGGGTCTTCTGGCCCCGGCAGTCGCCCCGGCCCGGGACATGAACGGGAAGTTCGGCCTGGGCTACGAGCAGACCCTGGGGGGGGTCTCGGGCATCCACCTGAAGTACCACGTGCGGGACTTCGTGATCCAGGGGGTCCTGGGGTTCGACATCTTCAAGCCCTCGGACTCGGACCCCCGGACTGCCGTCCGGGGCGCCCTGGGGGTGGCCTACCACTTCGCCCGGTTCGAGGTGGTGAACCTGGGGATCGGGATCCGGGGGGACGTGGGGTGGCGCAACGGCGAGGCCGTGACCGCCTCGGCCCGGAGCGCCTGCCGGGAACAGGGGGGGACCGACTGCGACCTGCGGAAGGAACCGAGCGCCTGGGAGTTCAACCTGGAAATCCCCCTCGCCGCCGAGGTCTTCTTCACGGACCACTTCGCCCTGTCGCTCCAGACCGGCGTCCTCTTCCAGTTCGTCACGAAGGGCCGGGTGGTCCTGGACGGTCCCTCCTCGGGGGAGGTCACCGACGGCAAGGAAAAGGGCTTCGGCTTCGGGTTCGGCGGCGGAGGCCTCTTCGCGTCGATGGGATTCACGGTCTATTTCTGACGCCCGGGGCGGTCCGCGATCGGTGGTCCGGGGTGCCGGCGGGAAGGAGAAGGTCTTGAGACGCGGCTGGCCGATCCTGTGTGCCTTCTGGGTCGCCTGCGGAAACGGAGGCGGCGGGAACGCGGACGTGCAGGGCCCGGGGGACGTCCCGGTGGCCGACACCCGAGACCTGCCGGCGGAGGAGGCGACGGTCCGGGACGAGGGACCGGGGGAATTCCCGGTCTGCGTCCCCGGGACCCGGGTCCAGTGCACCGACGACTCCCGGGGCGAGGTGGTCTGCAACGGCGAGGGGACCGGCTACACGGTGCGGCCCTGCACCGGCGAAAGCATCTGCCAGGACGCCGCGGTCGGGTGCACCTCCTGCATCCCGGGGCGCCTGGCCTGCCTGAACGACGAGACGGTGGTCCGGTGCGATGCCTCCGGGAGCCGCTTCGAGGTGGCCGAGCACTGCAACCCCGGGACCACCGGCAAGGTCTGCCGGAACGGGGTCTGCATCGGGCTGTGCGAACTGGCCGACAAGCTCTCGTCCTACATCGGGTGCGAGTACTGGGGCGTGGACCTGGACAACGCCCTGGTCAGCGCCGGGGAGGGCAGTTACCTGGACGCCGCCGGGTCCCAGTTCGCCATCGTCGTGTCGAACCCCAGCGACCGCTTCCCGGCCACGGTGCAGGTCTTCACCGCCTTCGGGGAGATCCTCCACGACTCCCGCTGCAACCCCCTGCCCCGGGACCCGATCCCTCCCCGGGGGCTCCGGGTCTTCAACCTGCCCCGCTTCCTGCCCACCGACGGCTGTGAACCCTGCGCGAACGGCCCCGGGGAGACCTACCCCGGCGCGGGTTGCACCAGGACCTTCCAGATGGACGTGGACCTGACCTCCCTGGCGCCCCAGGCCTTCCGGGTGAAGTCCAGCATCCCCATCACCGCCTATCAGTTCAACCCCCTCGAGAACGTCGGCGTCTACAGCAACGACGCCAGCATCCTGTTGCCGACCAATGCCATCGGCAAGGCGTACCTGGTGATGACCCGGGAGCAGACCTTCCAGGACCTGAAGGGCTTCCTGACGGTGGTGGCCGTGGACCGCAGCGAGACCCAGGTGTACGTGCAGGTCACGGCCCCGACCCTGCCGGGCCGCACCCGGACCGGGGAGCCGATCCCGGCGATGGCCCCGGGGGAGAGCCGGACCTTCCGCCTGCAGCAGTACGACGTGCTGAACCTCGAGACCAACGCCTACGGCGCCGACCTGACGGGGTCCGTGGTCTATGCCAACCACCCGGTGGCCGTCTTCGGGGGCAGCGAGGCGTCGAACGCCCCGAACACCAACCACTGCTGCCCTCCCGGAGGCTGCCGGGGCTACCAGGACTGGATGTCCTGTGCCTCGGGCGGATGCGTCTGCGAGTGGCCCGCCCGGATGATGAACCCGCCCCGAGAGGTCCCCTGCACGACGAACTGGGGATGCATCAACTACAACACCTGCTGCGCGGACCACCTGGAAATGCAGATGTTCCCGGTGAAGACCTGGGGCCTGAAGTACGTCGTGTCCCGGTCCTATCCCCGGAAGGAGGAACAGGACTCGATCCGGCTGATGGCCGCCCAGGACGGCACCCGGGTGACCACCTATCCCCTCCAGGGCGAGGGGACCTACGTGCTGAACCGGGGGGAGTGGGTGGATTTCGAGTCCGACGAGGACTTCGAGGTCCGGGCGAACCGGCCCGTGCTGGTGGGGCAGTTTCTCCAGGCCCAGGACGCCCCCGACCCGAACCAGGGCCTCAAGGACCCGAGGGACGCCGGGACCGGGGACCCCTCCTTCCTGCTGGCGGTCCCCATCGAGCAGTTCCGGACCGAGTACGTCTTCCTGACCCCCGACAAGTACCGCTTCGACGCCGTGAACCTGATCGTCGAGACGGGGGTGCCCGTGTGGCTGGACGGCCGGGAGGTGCGCCCCGAGGACCTGACCTTCCGGCCGGCCCGGGACATCCTCCAGGAGATGGCCGCCCAGGAGCCGCCCCTGGACCATCCCTGGCAACTGGGACCCTCCTTCGGGCAGTACGGCGTGATCGGGGACGGCACCTGGTCGGTCTTCCGGGTCGTCCTGAAGGACGGGGTCCACGCGGCCCAGTGCGCGAAGCCCTTCGGGGCCATCGTGTACGGCTACGACCGCTATGTGTCCTACGGGTACCCGGCGGGACTGAACCTGGAGGACCTGAAGATCGTGCAGGAGGAGCCCCCGGCGCCATGAAGCCGCTTCCATCCTGGGCATGGGTCCTCGGCCTCGCCTTGCTGGCGATCCGGGCCGAACCCGCCCGGGGCGACTACGGGCCCATCCGCCGGGTGGTCCAGGGCACGGCCTGGACGCTGGAGGAGGGGGAACTGGCCGTCGGCCTGGTCAGCCCGCTGCAGTACGGGGTGATCGACGAACTGACCCTTTCGACCCACCCGGTGCTGGACCTGCTGCTGACCCCGAACGTGACGCTGAAGGGCAAGGTCTTGGACCGGGGCCCCGTGGCCCTGGCCCTGAACGCCTCCTACCTGCAGACCTTCCTCCGGTCCCGATCGGGGGAGATCCCCGGCACCCTGTCCCTCTGGCCATCGGTCAGCGTGGCCGCGGGCAGCACCGTGTCCCTGACCTTCCAGGCGGGGTGGGCGATGGACCTGTCGCCCCTGCGCCACGGCGTCCAGGCCGGCCTGGCGATGAACCTGCTGCTGGGTCCCTCGGACCTGCTGCAGGTGAGCATCCAGGAACGCTGGATGGGCGGCGGGGCCGGGTTCGAGATCCCCGTCGGCGTGATCACCTACGGCCACGCCTGGGACCAGGTGCGGGTCACGGTGGGGATCGCCGCGGGGCGCTTCCCGCTGCCGATCGGCACCGGGAGCCGGGTGCTGAACCTGCCGGTCTGGCCGGTGGTGGACGTCTGGTGGCTGCTCTGACGGGCTTACTCGACCGGGTCCCGGGACCCCGGGTTCCTCGGGGCCTCGATCGACCGGGCGGACCGGAGGCGGCGTCTCCCGGTCCGGCACGGCTCGCGGCGGCGGCCTCCCGGCCCGGTCCGTCGGCGGGGCATTCCGTCAGCCCGCCCCGGCGCAGGCATGGTCACCGGTCCTGCCCGGGCCTCACAGCGACACCGCGCAGCGGAAGCCCAGGTCCGGCACCCGGGTGCCGGCGTCGTCCGCATTGCGTGCGTAGGCCGGAGGGAAGGTCCGGGGCTCCATCAGCCAGCTGCCGCCCCGGTTGCCGTATCCCGACAGGCCCGGGTCCGCCTGGCCGCCCGGGTAGGCCCCGTAGGCGTCCGCCACCCACTCCCGGACGTTGCCGCCCAGGTCCCGGGCCTGGCACCACGACACGTCCTTCGGCCTCGACCCCGCCGGCAGCGGCCCTCCGGTCCCGCACCCCGGGCCGCTGGCATCGGCCATCGCCGTCCGGTCGCAGGAGAGCGCCCCGTCGGTCCAGGGCCAGGTCCGGCCCTCGGGTCCCCGGGCGGCGGCCTCCCACTCCGTTTCCGTGGGGAGCCGCCAGCCCTTCCAGGCGCAGTAGGCCCGGGCGCCCTCGTGGGACACGCAGTTGATCGGGTGGGACTCGAGGCCGCTCTTCTGCCAGGTGCATCCCCGGCCCTTGCCGGCGGGGGGGCAGGCCCTCGCGGCCACGCACAGGTCGTATTCCTCCATCGTGACCTCCCGGGCCCCGATGGCGAAGCGGGCCAGCGTCACGGTCCGGGCCGGCCGGGCGTCCTTCGGGCAGGAGGCGTCCCGGTCCGGAAGGCAGCCGACGGGGTACTCGCCGGCCGGGACCCGGACCATGCCCGGGGGCGGATCGGGTTCGGGCGGCGGCCGGGGGGGGAGCCGGATCGGGCGCCGGTGCCGCCGGGGCCTCGGCCGCCGCCGGCGTGTGGACCGGCGCCCCGACCGCCGGATCCCCCGAGCGTTCCCCCCGGTTCCAGATGGCGACCGCCAGCACTCCCGCCAGCACCAGGACCCCCGCGCCGGCCAGGATCTTCCAGGGCCGCTTGGGCCGGTACGGGGCGGCCGCGACCTCCCGGTCGGTCCGGGGGACCGGCGGCTCCGGCGCCGGAGCCGGCTTCGGCGGGGTCGGTGACGGGTCCGGAGCATCGGGGAGGGTCCCGGCGCCGGACACCGGCCCGGGTGCCCCATCGCGGGATCCCTGGCCCACCGGGACGGTCGGTTCCTCGACCGACACCGGGTCCGCCGGCACCCGGGACGGCGCCCCGAGGCTGCGGATCGCCGCGATGCGGGCCAGCACGTCGTCGGCGCTGGCCGGGCGCCGCCCCGGGTCCTTTTCCAGCAGCGCCATCACCAGCCCCTCGACCTCCCGGGGGACCTCGGGGCAGCACTGGCGGAGGGGCGGCGGCGGCTCGTGCATGTGCATCAGCAGCAGGCGCATCGGCGTGTCGGACTGGAAGGGCGGGCGGCCCGCCAGCATCTCGTAGATCATCACCCCCAGCGAGTAGAGGTCCGACCGGGCATCGATCCGCCGGCCCTCGGCCTGCTCGGGGCTCATGTACTTCGGCGTGCCGATGGCCCCCCGGGTCAGGCTCGGATCCCCGCTGCTCTTGGCGATGCCGAAGTCCAGGACCTTCACGAAGTCCGTCTCGCCCCGCATCCGGACCAGGAAGACGTTTTCGGGCTTGATGTCCCGGTGCACGATGGGCGGGTCCATCGCGTGGGCCTCGCCCAGGGACTTCAGCACCTGCTCGGCGATGCGCAGCACCCGGTCCGGGGACATCGGGCCGCAGGCCCGCATCTCCTTCCAGAGGGACTGCCCCTCCAGGTACTCCATCACCAGGTACAGGCGCCCGTCCTCGGCCTGGCCGAAGTCGAAGATCCGGATCGTGTTCACGTGGTGCAGGCGGCTCGAGGCCCGGGCCTCCCGGTAGAAGCGCTCGATGGCCTCCAGGTCCTCGGCGGCCTCCCGCCGCAGGACCTTGATGGCCGCCAGGGAGTCCATGGCCAGGTTCCGGGCCTGGTACACCGCCCCCATCCCGCCCCGGCCCAGGATTCGCAGGATCTCGTACTTGCCCCCGATGACCTGCCCGACCAGGTCCTCGCCCCGCAGCAGGCGCTCGTCCACCGTGGCCACCCGGCATTTCGGGCAGGGTCACGTCCGTCAAGGTGGTGTAAGAGTTGGACACCGTGTCATCTCCTCGGGTGACTACGCCGCAGGGCTCTCGAGTTGTTGCGTTCTCCCCTCGGTGATTTGCTGAGGCTCCTGTTTTCTGACGGCCTCTGCCAGGGACTCCTGGCTCATGGATCGCCTGGCGACGGCCCAGTCGTCGTGCTGTTCGCACAAGACGGCGCCGACGAGGCGGATGATGGCTTCGCGGTTGGGGAAGATGCCGACGACGTCGGTGCGGCGTCGGAGTTCCTTGTTCAGGCGCTCCTGGGGATTGTTGGACCAGATCTGGCGCCAGTGCTCCTTGGGGAAGGCGGCGAAGGCCAGGATGTCGGGCCCGGCCTCCTCGAGCATCGCCGCGGCCTGGGGGAAGCGCTGCACAAGCTGCTCGACGACGCGGCGGTGCTGGGCATGGACCTCCTCGGGCGTCGGCTGGGCGAAGACGGACCGGACCGCGGCCGCGACCAGGTCCTGGGAGTGCTTGGGGACGCGGGTCAGCAGGTTCCGGGCGAAGTGGGTCCGGCACCGCTGCCACGACGCCCCGGCCAGGACCGCGGCGATGGCCGATTTCAGGCCCTCGTGGGCGTCCGAGACCGGTCCAAACCGGGTAGATCCGTTACAGGTCAGCCCGGGCAGATGGGTGACACTTGGAGGCATCGGATGGAGCGAGGAGCCCGGCGATGCCATGGAGGTATCGAAGCATCATGGACGCGCGGATGGAG
>Ga0302250_1002804_pt1 | contig 10155 bp, 10 predicted proteins | sample AAG_RA_Asp_MG_FD_193536 | JGI IMG/M metagenome (GOLD analysis project Ga0302250, IMG submission 193536) | Enriched activated sludge microbial communities from anaerobic digester in WTTP, New Holstein, Wisconsin, United States - AAG_RA_Asp | ecosystem: Engineered > Bioreactor > Anaerobic >... | reverse complement strand
CTGTACGAGAGCTGGGCGGTGCCGTTCGCCGTGCTGCTGGCGGTGCCGCTCGGCGTGTTCGGCGCCATGCTCGGCCTCTGGCTGACCGGGCTGAACAACAACATCTACGCGCAGATCGGGCTGGTGCTGCTGATCGGACTGGCGGCGAAAAACGCGATCCTGATCGTCGAGTTCGCCAAGATGAAGCTCGAACAGGGCGAAGACGCCGTTTCCGCGGCGGTGGGCGCGGCCAAGCTGCGCCTGCGCCCGATCATCATGACCTCGTTCGCCTTCATTCTCGGCGTTGTGCCGCTGATCATCGCCTCGGGGGCCGGCGCCGCCGCACGCGTCTCGATGGGCATCACGGTTTTCGGCGGCATGCTGGCGGCAACGCTGCTGGCGATCTTCATGGTGCCGGTCCTGTTCGTCACCGTCGATCGCGTCGTCAATCGCTTCTCGCGAGGGAAGTCGAGCCGGAAGGGGGTTGAAGCATGATCGCGCGCCGTATTGCCATACCGCTGCTCGGCGCATTGCTCGCCGGCTGTGCCGTCGGCCCGGACTATCGCCGGCCGGAAATCGACCTGCCCGGCCGTTTCGCCGGTGTGGCGAACGGAGAGATGGACGGAAAAGCGGCCGGAAAAACGGACGCGGCCTCGCTGGCGAGCCAGAACTGGCGCGAGGTATTCACCGATGCGGCATTGCAGAAGCTGATCGACGAAGCGCTGACGGCCGGCCCGGATGCACTGCTCGCCGCCGCGCGCATTCGCGAAGCCGAGGCGCTGGCCGGCGTCAGCCGCGCGCCACTCTATCCACAGGCGTCGGTGTCGCTGAATACCTCGCCGACCGTTCGCCAGGCCGGCGACAGCCAGACTTCCAGCTATCTCGGCGGCGCCGGCATCTCCTGGGAAATCGACCTGTGGGGGCGTTATCGCCGGGCCAGCGAAGCGGCGCGTGCCGATCTGCTGGCCAGCGAGGAGGCCCGCTACGGCATGCAGGCCTCGCTGGTCGCCGGCGTTGCCCGTTATTATTTCCAGCTGGCGACGCTGCACGACATCTACCTCATCACCGAGCGCGGCGCTCGCAATCAGGCCGAGGTGCTGCGCCTGGTCCGGCGCCTTTCCGCGGCCGGCATCTCCTCCGCCGCCGAAGAGCGACAACAGGAAAGCGCACTGGCGACGACGGAGGCGAGCCTGCCGACGCTGCGCCGGCAGATCGCCGAAACCGGGAATGCGCTGGCCGTGCTGATCGGGCGCCATCCTGGGGCGTTGCCGGTGGACACGCCGCCCGTGCTGAACTTGCCTGGCCAGATTCCCGCGGGACTGCCCTCCAGTCTGCTCGAACAGCGGCCGGATATCCGCCAGGCGGAAGCGCGACTGGTGGCCGCCAACGCGCGTGTCGGCGAAGCCAAGGCGATGTTCTTCCCGAGTCTGTCGCTGACCGCCTTCTTAGGCGGCATCAGCACCAGTCTCTCGGATGTCGTCAAGGGCCGCGCGCCCGACGTCGTTTCGGTCGGCCCGAACCTGCTGCTGCCGCTGTTTGCCGGCGGACAACTCTACTTCAATCGCGAAGCCGCGCAGGCCCGGCTCGATCAGGCGGTGATCAGCTATCGCAAGACCATCCTGAACGCACTGGGCGAAGTGGCGAACGGCCTGGTCGCCTACGAGACCAGCCACGACCTGATGGTCAAGCAGGCCGCCCGCGTCGCAGCGTCACGCGAAGCCATGCGCCTGGCCGAACTGCGCTTCCGGGCCGGGACGGCTAACTTCATCGAAGTGCTCGACGCGCAGCGCCAGTTGCTGGCCGCCGAGACAGAGGAGGCGCAGGCGCTGCTGGAGCGGCGTCTGGCGCTGGTCAATATCTATCTGGCGCTGGGCGGGGGGTGGCAGGCCGAGCGCCGTTGAGCATGGCCACGTGCTCGTCGACGCCGCGTGCCTGACGTCGGCGACTCGCATACGATGTCGCCATCTGGGCAAGGGAGTGACGGATGATGGAGGGTTTCGACCACTCGAAGATCGTGGCGCTGTATTCGGCGCTGGCCGATCTGCCTGGGAGACTTTTTGACGAGACGGTTGCGCTCGGCGCAATCTGCCGGTTCGCGGCAGGCAGCGAAGTGTTCGCCGAAGGTCTACCGTGCCCGGGATTCCCGCTGTTGATCGAGGGTTCGCTGAAGGTCGTCAAGCTGGCCGGCAACGGGCGTGAACTGCTGCTGTATCGGGTTCGGCCGGGGGGTTCCTGCATCATCACCTCCGGCTGCCTTCTCGGCCACACTGCCTACAATGCGCGCGGCATCGCGGAGACGCCACTGACCTTGCTGGTATTGCCGGCCGGCGCTTTCAGGCGTCTGGTGGCCGGGCACCTGCCGTTTCGCGACTATGTGTTCCATCTCCTCGCGGAGCGGATTGGCGAACTGATGCAGTTGGTCGAGGAAGTGGCCTTCGCCAGGCTCGACCAGCGGCTGGCCAGACTGCTTCTGGCGAAAGACGTCATGGTCATCGCCGTTACGCATCAGCAACTGGCGGATGAGTTGGGTAGCGTGCGCGAAATCGTCAGCCGCCTGCTCAAGGGGTTCGCCGCGCAGGGCCTGGTTGCGCTATCGCGCGAGCAATTGACGCTTGTTGACCGGGATGGATTGCGCCGGCTGGCCGCTGTGTGACCCAGGTTACAGACAGGCCCGCTTCCTGCGGCTACATTGAGTGTGTCCGACAAACCACAGGAGTCAGGTCATGAAATCCAATGTTGGCGGTATCGACAAGGTCGTACGTATCGTGGGCGGTCTGGCGCTGGTCGTCTGGGCATTGACGGGCGGTCCGGTGTGGGCATGGATCGGCGTCGTGCCGCTGGCCACCGGGGCGTTCGGAATGTGCCCGCTGTATTCGCTGCTAGGAATCAACACCTGCCCGTTGAAGCGGGAGTAGGGGGGCGAAGGCAGGGAAGCAATACGCGCCGGTGGCGCGTCAGAGCAGCAAGTCCGCCATCTCGACGAGGTTGCTTGCGACCTTGGCCAGCGGCTGCGAGCGTTCCATGGCCAGTTTCCTGAGCGTTGCGTAGGCGGTTTCCTCGTCGATGCTGCGTGTTTTCATCAGGATGCCCTTGGCTTTCTCGATGATCTTCCGTTCGCTGAGCTTGCGGCTGGTCTCCGCCAGTTCCTGGCGCAACGCCTGGTGTTCCTCGAAGTGGGCGATGGCGACGTCGACGACCGGCTTCAGGCGGTCGATGTCGAAGCCGTCGACGACATAGGCCGCGACGCCGGAGCGGATGGCCGAGCGGATGGTGGTCTGGTCGCCGTCCTGCGAGAACATGATCACCGGGCGCGGCATGTCCCGGTTCATCACCGCCAGGTGTTCGAGCGTGTCGCGCGATGGCGATTCGGTCTCGATCAGGATGATGTCGGGCCGGATTTCCTGGATGCGTTCGGCGAGCTCCAGTGACGACGGGAGCACCGCGGCGACCTGATGCCCGGCCTGGATCAGCCCGGTGCAGATTTCCACGGCCCGTTGTTGCGATTCATCGATGACCAGTACGCTTGCCATGCTGTTCCAGTGCAATGTTGCAATTTCCGCTGCTGGCGTTGCCTTGGGCCAGACGAGGGGCCCTCGAATGGACAGCGTTCTCTCCGGGTTCGTTCCTTGTTCCGTGGCCCCGGGTTGTTCGTGCGTTAATGCGCGTAGAATTCCACGGTCTTCCCCGGTCTTTTGTGAGGCTCCCATGAAATCACTGAAATCTTCGCTCGTTGCCTTTGTCGTGGCCGTCTGTCTGGCGCCCGCCGCCGTTCTTGCCGAGAAGGGCGGCAAGCATGAAAAGGAGAAGGGGCCCGGCAACAAAGGGCGTCCGGAGCGTGTCGAGTCGCGGAACAACGGGCGCTCTCCCGTGCCGGCGCAAAATGACCGGATGAGTGTCGAGTTCCGCTTCGGCGAGCAGGAGCGGTACGTCGTGCGGGACTATTATGGCGCCCAGGCACGAGGCGGGAAATGTCCGCCCGGGCTGGCCAAGAAGGGGAACGGCTGCATGCCGCCGGGTCAGGCGAAAAAATGGGCGATGGGACGGCCCCTGCCGCGCGATGTCGTCTATCACGACCTGCCGTACGACCTGATGGTCCGCTTGCCGGCGCCTCCCGCCGGGCATCGTTATGTACAGGTGGCCGGCGACGTGCTGCTGATCGCCGTCGGCACCTCGATGGTTGTCGACGCGATTCAGGACATCCTGCGCTAAGGCGTTCGATCTGACGGATTGACGGACGGCAGCCCGTCGCGCGGGCGTGTCATCCGTCGAGGGCGTTCATGCGTTAGGACGGTTTTAGCCCTCCCTCCAGCCGATTTAGTTTCCCCGTGAATATCAAGAATCTCTCCGGTTTTCTCCTGTTTCCCCTGGCGCTGCTGATCTTCGCCATTTCCGATGCCACCGCGAAGTACATGTCCGCCTACTTCGCCGTTCCTTTGCTGGTATGGGTGCGTTACGTGACGCAGCTGGTGTTCATGCTGGCGACCGTGGCACCGGGCATGGGGCGGGAGATCGTGGTGACGTCGCGGCCGGGGATGATGATCCTGCGCGGCTGCATGCAGGTGGCCAGCACGATGCTTGGGCTGTTGGCCTTCCGTACCCTGCCGCTGGCCGAGACGACCGCCCTGGTGTTCATTACGCCCCTGCTGGTGGCGCTGCTGGCCGGGCCGATGCTCGGCGAGAAGATTCACCTGCGCAGCTGGCTGGCGACGGTGGCGGGATTGGCCGGGGTGTTGCTGATTGCCCGCCCGAGCGGCTACATGGATGGCGTCGGGGTGATCTACGCGCTCGGTGCGGCGCTGTGCTATTCGCTGTATCAGATCCTGACACGCAAGCTGGCGGCCAGCGAGCCGCCGATGCGCCAGCTGTTTTACCTCGCGCTGGTCGGGACGTTCATCATGTCGCTGTTCCTGCCGTTGTTCTGGACCGATACCGTGCCGACGCTGAAACAGGCGGTGCTGATCCTTTCGCTCGGGCTGTACGGCGGCGCCGGGCATTTCCTGTTGATCCGCGCTTTCCACGAATCGCCGGCGTCCCGCCTGGCGCCGATGCTGTACCTCCAGATCGTCTGGGCGATGCTGCTCGGCTGGATGGTTTTCGGCCACTTCCCCGACCGGATGTCCATCATCGGGATGGCGATCATCGGCATGGCCGGCTTGAGCCTCGTTTTCGGGAATCGTCCGGCCCGCGCCTGATTTTCCCGCCTCCTGAAAAACAAACAGCCGCAGAGCGATCTGCGGCTGTTTCGTTACGGGGAGGTGTTTCTGCTACTTCTCGTTCGCGTCGTCCTGCGCCTCCAGCCAGAGGGCGTTGACGATGGCCAGCAGGACGGCGAAGCCGAGGCCGAGAATCCAGGTGAAATACCACATGGTCGTTGTTCCTTTCCGTTAATCAGTAGACGGTCTTGTCGTTCTTGACGATGAAGTCGCGGGTGACCTTGCCGGACATCACGCGGTAGGCCCAGCCGGTGTAGGCGACGACGAGCGGCGTGAAGATCAATGCCACCCAGAACATTACGTTCAGCGTGAAGTGGCTCGACGTGGCGTCCCAGGCAGTGAGGCTGGCCTTGGGCATTTCCGACGAGGGCAGGACGAAGGGGAACAGCGCCACGCCGGCGGTCAGGATCACCGAGACGCAGGCCAGCGACGAGCCGACGAAGGCCAGCAGCGTCCAGCCGGCGCGCACGCAGGCGATGACCAGCAGTCCGCCGAGGTAGGCCAGCGCCGGGATCAGCCAGAGGATCGGCGTCTTGTCGTAGTTGGCAAACCAGGCGCCCGGCGCGCGGCTGACTTCCTTCATCAGCGGGTTGATCGACGCGCCGACGTCGGCGATCGAATCGATCACGTAGCCGTCGATGCGCGAGACCCAGAAGCCGGCGAGGGAGAAGGCGACGAGCAGTATGATGGCGACCAGGCTCGCCGTTTTCTTCGCCCGCACCTGCAGGTCGCCCTCGGTGCGGTGCGCGAGGAAGGTCGCCCCCTGCAGCGTGAGCAGCATCAGGCTGGTGATGCCGACGAGCAGGGCGAAGGGGTTGAGCAGCGCCCAGAACGAGCCCGAGTAGAACGAACGCATCGTCTCGTCGAGGCGGAACGGCACGCCGAGGAACAGGTTGCCGAAGGCCACGCCGAAGACCAGCGCCGGGATCGCGCTGCCGGCGAACAGGCCCCAGTCCCAGGATTGGCGCCAGGTCGGGCTGGGCAGCTTGGAGCGGTACTCGAAGCCGACCGGGCGGAAGAACAGGGCGAAAAGCACCAGCAGCAGCGCCCAGTACAGGCCCGAGAAGGCGGTGGCATAGACGAACGGCCAGGCGGCGAAGACGGCTCCGCCGGCGGTGATGAACCACACCTGGTTGCCGTCCCAGTGCGGGGCGATGGTGTTGATCATCACCCGCCGCTCGGTGTCGTCCTTGCCGAGGAAGTTGAGCAGGATGCCGACGCCCATGTCGTGGCCGTCCATGATGGCGAAGCCGATCAGCAGCACGCCGACGAGCAGCCACCAGATGAGTTTCAGGGTTTCGTAGTCAAACATTTGTCATCTCCCTCAGGCGTGGTTCGGTTGCAGGGCGGCCGGGCCAAGACGGGCGTACTTGAACATCAGGTACATCTCGACGATCAGCAGCAGCGTGTAGAAGCCGACGAAGCCGGCGATCGAGCCGAGCAGGTCTCCTGCCGACAGGCTTGACGCCGAGAGATGGGTCGGCAGCATGCCGAACACCGTCCAGGGCTGGCGACCGTATTCGGCGATGAACCAGCCGCACATGATGGCGATCCACGGCGCCGGAATGCTCCATACGAAGAGCTTGAGGAACAGCGGGTGCTTCTTGTGGGTGTTGTAGATCGACAGCCAGATGGCGACGATGAACAGGCCGAGCATCATGAAGCCGAGACCGACCATGATCCGGAAGCTCCAGAACAGCGGCGCCACTTTCGGCACGGAATCCCTCGCCGCCTGCTCGATCATTTCCGGCGTGGCCTGGCTGACGTCCGGCGCGTAGGCCTTGACCAGCAGGCCGTAGCCCATGTCGGCCCGGTGCTTCTCGAAAGTGTCCTTGGCGGCGGCGTCGTTCGGGTCCTTGCGCATGACGTCCAGCGCCTTCAACGCCTCGATGCCGGAAACGATGCGTTCCTTGTTCTTGGCGCGGATCTCGCGGATGCCCGGCAGCACCTCGGTGGTCGAGCGGGTGGCGATCAGGCCGAGCATGTACGGCACCTTGATTGCCCAGTCGTTGGCCTGTTTTTCCTCGTTCGGCCAGGCCACGATGTTGAAGCCGGCCGGCGCGGGCTCGGTTTCCCACATGGCTTCGAGGGCGGCCAGTTTCGACTTCTGCGACTCGGAGACGGCGTAGCCCGACTCGTCGCCGAGCACGATCACCGAAAGGGTGCCGGCGATGCCGAAGGCGGCGGCGATGCGGAACGAGCGGCGGGCGAACTCGACGTGCTTGTTCTTGAGCAGGTACCAGGCCGAGATGCCGAGCACGAACAGCGCGCCGGTGACGTAGCCGGCGGCGACGGTATGCACGAACTTGGATTGCGCGACCGGGTTGAGAATGAGTGCCGCGAAGTCGGTCAACTCCATGCGCATCGTCACCGGGTTGAAGGTCGAGCCGACCGGGTCCTGCATCCAGGCGTTGGCGATCAGGATCAGGATCGCCGAGAGGTTGGAGCCCAGCGCCAGCAGCGTGGTGACGGCGAGGTGGCCGCGCTTGGAAAGGCGGTCCCAGCCGAAGAAGAACAGGCCGAACATCGTCGATTCGAGGAAGAAGGCCATCAGCCCCTCGATCGCCAGCGGCGCGCCGAAGATGTCGCCGACGTAATGCGAGTAGTAGGCCCAGTTGGTCCCGAACTGGAACTCCATGGTGATGCCGGTGGTGACCCCGAGTGCGAAGTTGATGCCGAACAGCTTGCCCCAGAACTGAGTCATCTCCTTGTAGATCGGCTTGCCGGTCATGACATACACCGATTCCATGATCACGAGGATCCATGACAATCCAAGGGTCAGGGGGACGAAGATGAAGTGGTACATCGCTGTCGCTGCGAACTGCAGCCGCGACAGTTCAACGACCGTCGAGTCGATCATTTGCTTTCTCCTGGGGAGGTTGGGATACGGTAGCGGGAAACCGGGAGCGGGTTCGTCATGATGGAAAGGCGCGCAATAAACCGTGCGGCTGGCGAAGTTCTTGTCGATGAGTCATTGTTGTTTATGATTATTTTCTAATGTTGCCAGGGGGCGATCAACCTTTTTTCTGGTTCTAGCCGAGGTTGCCGGCGAATACAAGTCGCTTGGCATGCCGGTGGATCGGGCGGCGCTGGCAAGACAGCGCCGCAGTGAATAAAGTTCCCCGAAAGTGCTTTGCACCATCGCCGGACGTGGCGAATGGCTGTGATGGCGAGGCTGTGCGGCATTTTGCCCGAACCGGGTGCGCTGTCGGCAACGCGGTTTTTACGCGGCTGGCCTCAGGGCTTCTTTTTGCACGCTTTTGGGGCGCCCCGTCTGGTGGTATGTTTCTGCCCGGGCACCGTGCTGGTGCTGTCCAGGCGGGAGAGGGGAACCGGATCTGTGCGGAGAAGCCGCTCAACTGTCTGATGCTTGGCGTATCCCGTTGATTGTTCTACTGTTCTGTTTTTGGCATGGTTGATGCTAATGAACGGTTGCGAGTTTTCGACAAGATGCGAGTGCGTTGCCCCGGCTTGTGTGAGAGCCTGCAGGACCGGCTCGACGACTCGCGGGATTCTCCGGTTGATTCAAACAATATTCCTGAAGGAGTTCTGTTGATGGGCAAAAAAATACTTCTCGCCGGCATCGGCGCCCTGGCCATGTTTGGCGGTCAGGCTTACGCGGACCATCTCGTGGCCATCGCCGGTCCGATGACCGGTCAGTATGCCTCGGCCGGCGACCAGATCCGCAAGGGGGCCGAGATGGCCATCGCCGACATCAATGCCAAGGGCGGTGTGCTCGGGCAGAAACTCGTGCTGGAAGTGGGCGACGATGCCTGCGATCCGAAGCAGGCCGTATCGGTGGCCAACACCATGGTCAACAAGAAGATCGTCTTCATGCACGGCCACTGGTGTTCCAGTTCGACGATCCCGGCATCGGACGTGTACAACGAGTCGCAGATATTGATGGCTACCGTGTCGACCAACCCGAAAGTCACCGAGCGCGGCCTGAAGAACATCTTCCGCATCATGGGGCGTGACGACCAGCAGGGCCTCGTTGCTGGCGGCTATCTCGCCGATACCTTCAAGGGCAAGAAGATCGCCGTGGTCGACGACAAGAGCGCCTACGGCAAGGGCCTGGCCGACGAGATGGCCAAGGCGCTGCAGGGCAAGGGCGTGAAGCCGGCGCTGCGCGAGTCGATCACCGCCGGCGAGAAGGATTATTCGGGCCTCGTCAGCAAGCTGAAGTCGGCCGGCGTTGAAGTGATGGCCTACGGCGGTTACCACACCGAAGTTGCGCTCATCCTGCGCCAGGCGCAGCAGGCAGGCCTCAAGTTGACGGTGATGGGCGGCGATACGATGACCAACACCGAACTGGTCACGGCGGCCGGCCCGGCGGCCGACAACGTTCTCTTCACCTTCTCGCCCGATCCGCGCAAGAACCCGGCGGCGGCCGACATCGTCAAGAAGTTCCGTGACGCCAAGGTCGAGCCGGAGGGTTACGTGATGTACGCCTATGCCGCGATGCAGCTCTTCGCGCAGGCCGCCGAACAAGCCAAGAGCGTGAAGTACGGCGATCTGGAGAAGGCGATGCGCGGCGGCAGCTTCGACACCGTCATCGGCAAGCTCTCCTTCGATGCCAAGGGTGACAACAAGCTGCCCGGCTTCATGGTCTATCAGTGGATGGGCGGCAAGTACGATTACGTAGCCAAGTAGTCGCGCCCCTGACCGTCTCCTCGACTTCGGTCGGGGGGGCGTTCCCGAAGCACCTCCGGTTGCCGGCGTCCGTCGGAAACCAAAAGGAAAAAAACATGAGCGAATCCAACAGTAGCGCGCTTCGCGCGGCGCTGCGTGAGGCTTATCGCGCCGACGAAACGCACATTGTCGAGGTGTTGATCGACAAAGCGCGCTTCACGCCGGAGCAGCAACAACGGATTTTCGAGCGGGCGCGGCCGCTCGTGCAGATCATCCGCGACAAGCGCCTGAAAACCACCGGCATCGACGCCTTCCTGAATACCTACGACCT
>Ga0302250_1002802_pt1 | contig 10162 bp, 5 predicted proteins | sample AAG_RA_Asp_MG_FD_193536 | JGI IMG/M metagenome (GOLD analysis project Ga0302250, IMG submission 193536) | Enriched activated sludge microbial communities from anaerobic digester in WTTP, New Holstein, Wisconsin, United States - AAG_RA_Asp | ecosystem: Engineered > Bioreactor > Anaerobic >... | reverse complement strand
TATATCGGTATAGATAGTGGTGTTATCCGCCCAGGTTTCCACTTGGCTGATAATCTCTTCATAGCTTTGTCCCGCTTCTATAGCTCGGGCCACTCTCAGCGTTAAAAGTCCTTCGGTAACTGCCAGTTGCCGGGAATTCACCACTTTTAGCTTATCAGGCATGGTCTGGGCAATGGCTGTAGCGTTCTGATAAACCCCGCTCAACTTATCAGAAATGCTGATGCAGATTACCTTTTCATAGTTTGCGGCGCTGGTCTCCAGAATCGTTTTCACCGTTAAAGGGCTGGGTTGTGAGCTTTTGGGCAAGATCCTGGATTGGGCGAGCATCTCATAGAAGCTCTTTGCGCCAAGGCTCAAGCCATCCAGATAATAGCGTTGCCCAAAATTTAGCCCAAAAGGTATAACCGCAATCTGATAGTGGTCTACTATTTCTTGAGGCAGATTTGCTGCACTGTCCGTGATCAGACCAATGGGAAACAGCCGGGAATTGCTTATTTGAAACTGCCTCAGCATATCGTCGATCTTCACTCCGCTTACCTCGCTCCGGCTGAATAGTATGCCAAAAAGGCTCTCGGGATCGTTGGTATGAATATGCAGATGCAGTTTTTCGGTATTGCCGGCCAGGATCAGCGAATCGCCCAGGTTTTTTATCATATCCCGCAGTGCGCTAAGGTCACCTTGGCAATTCGTAAGTATCGCCTCGGTGCAGTAGCGGTATTTTTCCGGAGCTGAGCTATGCACCACGGGATTTTCCAAATCAGCCGGCACGTAGGCCTTCAAATCTGTGTCGCGCAGCGAGCCTTTGTGGATGTAATTCACCACCCCTTCCAAAAAAGCGACAAAACCGCTGGCCCCGGCATCCACCACTCCGGCTTCGGCCAAAACCTTCAGATGCTTTGGAGTTTCCTGCAGGCTTTTTTTTGCCTTGGCCAGGGATTCTGTTAAGAGCTGCAGAAAATCCTGGGTTTTGGCGCTGTGCTCCACCAGGAAGTCCGACCACTCCCTGATCACGGTCAGCATCGTGCCTTCCACGGGATTCAGCAGACTGTCGTAAAGATGGTTTACCGCCTTCCGTGCTCCCTGGGCAAAGCTTTGTGCGCTCAGCATACCTTTCTCTGGCAGTTCGTGGCTCAGGCCATGCAGATATTGGGCCAGGATGATTCCAGAATTTCCCCTGGCTCCGGAAAGCGCTGCATCGGCCACGGTTTTCAGGGTTTCTTTCAGGCTTTTACCGATCTTGCTTTTTTGCAGGATGGCTTGCACGGTAAGCGCCATATTCAGCCCCGTGTCGGCATCGGCTACGGGAAAAACGTTGATTTTATTCAAGTAGGCCTGTTTGCTTACCAGTTCTCTGGCGCCGGCCACCAGACCGCGATAGAACCTTTTTCCGTCCAGATATCCGATTTTCATCTTTACAACATCCTTTTCGTAATTATCTGCACCATATAGTTTTACTCTCGAACTCACAATTTTCCGACCTCTGTACCCTATTCTCTTCCTTGCTTGAAAGCGTTAATCAAGTGATTATCCCCCCTTAATCAAGTCTTAATTATTAACGCTTGATTAAGGGTAGATGAATACCTGATCGAGGCTGCGAAGGGAGAGCGATAAGCGGGGGGAAGAGGTTGATTCAGCACTGCCTGCCTCCGCTCTCCAAGCCATCTGGCTTTATGGACAAAGGACAGAAAGCGTCTTTGATCATTTTGCTATTCCCATACCTGGGGGATTTTGACGATTTTCTCGGTTTTATAGCCCTGTTGCTTCAGGTTTGCCAGGATTTTAGCATATTCGCCAGCGGATATTTCCTTCTCACGGCTCATGATCCACAGGAATCTGCGGTTGGGTACGCCAATGGCGGTATGCAGATAGTTCTGATCCAGATAGATGATCAGGTACTTTGCCCAAAAGTGTTTGAAAAGCTGCACCCGCCATTCGGCGTTAGTAGTTTTATTAAACACTTTCCCCTTGGGGTGCATGACCTTTTGCTTTCCGCCCTTGCTGAAAGTATAGGTAATGGCGATTGTGCCGTCGTGATTCAGAGAATAACTTTCGATGCCGTTGCTGGAATTCTTTTCGATCGGATTGGGCAGAATGGCATGCACGTACCAATCTCCCATAAACCTATGCAGTTCTACCTTTTCCACTGTGTTATAGTTCCGGCTGCATCCCATCATAATTCCCATTAAGGCAATTGCCAGGGCAATCAGCCTCATTTCAAGGCCTTTTGTATGGCAGCGAGCAGTTTGGGGTCTTCCGGGGTGGTCTGTGAGGAAAAGCGGTCGATGATCCTGCCATCCCGGGAGATCAGGAACTTGTTGAAATTCCAGGTGATCTTGCCTCCGAACTGGGGATTGCTTTTTTTATCCGTTAGGAACTTGTAAAGGGGATGGATGTTCTTGCCTCCCACCGAGATCTTGGCGAACATTGGGAAGCTGACTCCGTAATTGATCTGGCAGAAACTGGCGATCTCCTCGTTGCTTCCAGGTTCCTGACGCATAAAGTTGTTCGCGGGAAAGCCCAGAATCACCAGGCCATCCTTTTCGTAGGTTTCATATAGCTTTTGCAAGCCTGCATACTGCTTGGTAAAACCGCATTTGCTGGCAGTATTCACGATCAGAATCACCTTGCCTTTGTAGGCGTCCAGGCTTTGCTGCTTTCCGTTTATAGTTTCCACCTGAAAGTCATAGATTTTCTTTGCGTCTAACATGCTCAATCCTCCCATGGCCAGGGCCAGTAGCAACAGGGCCACGATCTTTGGTTTATTAAATGTTAACATGGTAAAGTCCTTATGTTTTGTAGTTATTACTGATATACACAAGTTAATGCTGCAGGTCATTAGTGCAAGTGGCGAACCTGAAAGCTGGCGAAATAAAGGATGTTATGATTATGCTTGGCCAGTAGCGCGCAAACGTTTATATTATTATTATCGTCAAAGTGAGGAGCTAACATGAAACAAGGCCTTCTAATCCTGATCCTTATTTGCTGTCTGGGCTCATTAAGTGCGGATATCCGCCCGGCAAGCGCCCGTCCCCGTTTATCGAGTTTTTATCTTGCCCCTGTTTACCCCTATGAGAATGCCAGCATAATTCCCCTCTTAGCCCGGAATCAACTGGTGGTTTTGGATATGGAAATCGGGGAATTCAATTCCGATCTGCTGGATGGGATAAGAGCTGCCAATTCTGAAATCAAAATCTGTGCCTATATCCATATCAGCGAGATAACCACCACCAATCCCAGCCCTCCCTATTATCCCCTGCGCGCTTTGCTGAAAGGGGGAATTCACGATTCCTGGTATCTGCGCACCTCAACCGGAGCGCATGCCAGCGTTTGGCCAAATACCTGGATGCTGAATTGCTCTCCCTTTTGCCCGGAAGTAAACGGCCACACCTGGAATAGCTACCTGAAGGATTTTATCAACCAACAAGTGCTTGACACTGGACTATGGGACGGAGTGTTTCTGGACGGCTGCTATTCCGGCTTACCCTGGAATGAAGCTCCGGACTTGGATTTGAATCGCGATGGGACGGTGGACGACTTCAGTTGGCGCGACCAGCAGTGGCAAGCTGGACTGAACCCCTTCCTGCAAAGTCTGAGAGCAGAGAATCCCGGAAAAATCTGCATTGGGAACGCCGCCTACAGCTATGGAGACAATCTGAATGGAGCCATGCTGGAAGAATGGCAGGATCCCATTCCGGAATTTAACTTCGGGCTTACCTGGATGGAATTTATGGCCCGCTACCAGAGTATGGATTCGGATTTTCAGAGCCCCACCTACAATATGATCCAAGCCAGGCAACCCAATAACCAGCAAACAAATTACCGGCATATGCGCTTCACCCTCAGCACAGCCATGCTGGGTGATGCCTATTACGGCATAGACTACGGCCCGAACGACCATTCTGACACCTGGTGGTACGACGAATACAACGTAAACTTGGGTGAACCGCTGAGCGTAAACGAATATCTTGATCCAAGCCAGATAGCCAATGGGAACTTCAGCAGCGGCCAAAGCTATTGGGAAATGGAACTGCACTATCCAAATACGGCAAACCTCTCGATCATCAGTTCTACAGGAAACCCCTATGCCCAGATAAACATAACCAATTTGGAGGCCAATCTACCTGAAAGCCTCGAATACAAAATAATGCTGAAGCATGTGAATGACCCAAACTTCAGTTTTAGCCACCAGAATTATTACAAGATATCATTGCGCGCCAAGGCCAGCAGCCCGCGCTTGATCAGGGCCGTGATTGCACGCAGCAACGGAGATTATGCCTGGCTCATGAATAGCTCCCTTACCTGCCAGTTGGATACTGATTGGCAAACTTATGAATTCTACGTTCAGGCAGTTAATCCCCAAAACTACCAGGGTTCCGATATCCGCCTCTGTATCAATCTGGCTCAGGCAGCCAGCACGGTTTGTATCGACGATGTAAAAATCCAGCGTCTGCCAAATGGTTTTGTCCGCAGCCGCGAATATGAGCATGGCCTGGTGATCTGCAATCCGGGAAACTCCAGCGTCAGCATCCCTCTCTCGGAAACTTACTACCGCATACAAGGCACCCAGGACCCCATAATAAACAATGGCAATAGCTGCACCCAGATAAGCATTGCCGCCCAGGATGGGATAATCCTGCTGAAAAGCCGACCCCAAATAAGCCTGGTTGGAGCTTCCAGCCTTAGCTTTCCCAGCATGTGGGTAGGGCAATGCTCCTCCTTGCAAAGCTTCACGATAAAAAACAGCGGCACCGCCCCGCTCACCATTTCCGGGCTTGGCTATGCCGGGACAGATGGCAATTTCAGCTGCGCCGGCCTGGTTTTTCCCCAGGTTCTGTCCGTGAATCAAAGCCTGCAAATCCCGATCGTGTATTGCCCGCATACCGACGGCAACCATAGCGAAACCTTGTTGGTAATGAATAACTCGATCAATAACCCTATTCTGGCCATCGAACTAAGCGGCTCGGCAGTTTATCCCGAGCCCCTGCCCCCGGAAAATGTACAGGTGTCGGTATCGGGAAATGATGTGCTGATCACCTGGAACCCGGTTAGCGAAAGCGTTCAGGGAATACCCTTTACACCCGATTCTTATCTGGTGTTTTATAACGGCTCGAACGACCCGGATAACGAGTATTACTTTCATGGACTAAGCTATAACTGCCAATACACACACCAACATGTGGTTAACCATGCGCCTCATATGTTTTACCGGATTCTGGCCTACAAGGCTTCCTCCCGACAGACTGCCATCAACCCCGAGGAAATCGAATTCAATACCCCTGAAGCTGAACTGAGAAAGCTATTGAAATTACCGTAGACGAATACTCTTCCCACAACTGGATTCCGGGTTTCCTACACAGCGCATTCCTCTTTTCCCGGGTCCAAATGCCGTTTGGATCAGATCTTAAATTCTGAATAACATCCAAAATTCCAAGCATACCCAAACACCTGCAAGGAGATAGGATTAAGCAATGGTTTTCTTGACAAAATTCTGGCTTATTGTTGCACTAGCTCTTACTCTCGGAAGCATTTTTTTGAGCTTGCAGATATCTGGACAAACTTTTGTAATGCAGTCCATTGGTTTCTTGGTATGTGAAGAGCATAGCACTAAGGATAATCTGCCCCAGAAGGGGTAATAATTGCACCTAACCTGTACAACACCCTTTCTTTCACCGCGGTATCGAGTAGATTATTCTGGGTATATTTATCGAGGTGAAAGGAGAAAAAAATGAACTTCCGCTCACATAAAACCAAGATAGTCTGCACGATAGGCCCCGCTATCGACTCGCCAGAAATGCTGCTCCAAATGATCGAAGCTGGCATGGATATCGCCCGGCTGAACTATTCCCACGGAGAATTTTCCACCCATGCTGCAAACATCGCAAAGCTCCGCCAAGCCGCCAAGGAAGTGGGACGAAGGCTTACCATCATGGCCGATTTGCCGGGTCCCAAAATGCGCATCGGCAAGCTGGACCGCGAAAGCTATACCTTACGAACCAACGACGAGCTTATCCTCACTACCGAACAAATAATCGGTAACTTCAATCGCGTGTCGGTTAGTTTCGAGCCTTTGCCCAGGGTGGTGAAACCCGGAGATAAGATTTCCCTGAACGACGGCATCATCCAGGTTGAAGTGGAAAAGGTAGAAGGCACTGAGGTTTTCTGCCGCATCAAGGTAGGCGGGGAGATACGCTCCAATAAAGGTCTGAACATCCTGGATATTGACCTGGGGATCGAAGTTTTTACCCCACACGACCGCGATTGTTTGAAGTCTGCATTGGAAAATGGCGTGGATGCAGTAAGCCAGTCCTTCGTTAACCGGGCTGAGGATATCCTCGCTTTACGTGAAGAAGCTGCCAGACTGGGCTACAAACCCTTTGTGATAGCCAAGATAGAGCGCGGTGAAGCACTGCGGAGAATCGATGAGATAATAGAGGTATCAGACGGCATCATGATTGCCAGAGGTGACCTGGGAGTAGAAACCGATATTTCCCGCATCGCCCTGGCTCAGAAACATCTTACCGCCCGTGCCAACTACTTCGGAATACCGGTGATCACCGCTACCCAAATGCTGGAATCGATGGTCAGCAATCCACTTCCCACCCGGGCTGAGGTTACAGATGTGGCAAATGCCATTCTGGACGGCTCCGATTGCGTGATGCTTTCAGAAGAATCGGCAGTGGGGAAATATCCATTGAACGCCGTTAGGATGCTGGCCAAAATCGCAGAGCACACGGAAGCGCAAAGGCAGGATCCGGAAATCGGGAAACCACGCAAAGACTTTTTCCGCAGCGACACGGTGCATATCTCCGACCTACTGACTCATAACGTTTCTCTTAGTGTGGAAAAACTGCAGCCAGCCCTGGTGGTTGTCAATACGCTTACCGGACACACTGCCAGGATGATCTCTCGCTTCAAACTACCGGTTTGGATGCTTGCAGTAACCTGCGAACACAGCGTTTGCCAGGGTTTGCAGTTTTCCAGTGGCGTTTTCCCCTATCAGGTGAAAGAGGAACCCGAGGACTGGGACGCCTTTATCAGAAGCATTACCAGGAACATACAGCTTACTTCAAACCTTCTGATTCTGGTGGAAGGCCCCTCCCCCCGGAATCCCAGAGCCAACCATCGGCTGGAAATTCTCGACCTGAGCAATTGAGGTGAGAATAGGTACACGGATTTAGGCCATAAGAGACTTTTTACTCCCTCTCGACCCCTCGACTTCTCGACCTTTGCGCCCCCCACCCAAACACCTGGACTTCTAATCCCATACCCATCCATATCTTACCCTGTGTTTATTGGATGGGTAAAGGATGGGAACAGAGTTGGATATCTTGTAACATGGTACAGGCGGATGCCAATCCGCCCTTCATTTTCAGCGCTTCGGCAAGCGCCGGTACAGAAAAACATTGACAGCCTCACTGCCTTCTGCACCGCATGAAAAAACGTAAAAACACAGCTGGAGGTGTCGCTTGGAGCAGATCTTACTTGGCAAAAGCGAACAAAACGTCTATCTGAATGCCCGTTATGGAAACCGCCATGGTTTGGTTTCCGGAGCTACCGGAACTGGTAAAACAGTCTCTCTTATAGTGCTGGCAGAGGGTTTTTCCCGGATCGGAGTGCCAGTTTTTATTGCTGACGTAAAAGGCGATGTGGCAGGTTTGGCAATGCCCGGAGTGTTAAGCGAAAAACTGCAGCAACGCATTGACCAGCTTGGCCTTAGTGGTTATAGCCTCGAAGCCAATCCCGTGATGTTGTGGGATGTTTTTGGCCAATCCGGCCATCCGGTTCGCACCACAGTTTCGGAGATGGGACCAGCTCTTTTGGCCCGCATTCTGGAACTGAACGATGTGCAAACCGGCACCCTGGAGGTCGCTTTTCATCTGGCTGATGCCGAAGGCTTGCTGCTGCTCGATCTGGATGATCTGCGTGCTCTTTTGAATTTTCTGGCTGAAAACCGCGCTGAAGTTTCCAAGACCTATGGTTTGGTAAGCCCGCCGAGCATTGCCGCCATTCAGCGCTCTTTGCTAAGCCTGGACAGCGCCGGCGGAAACCTGCTGTTCGGCGAAACCGCTTTGGAGCTTGGCGATTTAATGCGTACCGACCTCAGCGGACGTGGCATCATCAGCATCCTGGCTGCCGACAAGCTGATCCTGAAACCGAAGCTTTATTCCAGCCTGTTGCTCTGGCTGCTTTCCGAGCTTTATGAAAACCTGCCCGAAATCGGCGATGCGGACAAACCCAGAATGGTGTTTATCTTCGATGAAGCGCATCTGCTGTTTGACGATGCCCCGCCGGCCCTAAGGCAAAAGGTGGAACAGGTGATCCGGCTGATCCGTTCCAAGGGAGTGGGGGTTTATTTTTGTTCTCAATACCCCGATGACATCCCCTCTGAAGTACTTGGCCAGCTCGGAAACCGTATCCAGCACGCCCTTAGAGCCTATACCCCTCGTGACCAGAAAGCCGTGAAAACCGCTGCCGAAACCTTTGTGCCCAATCCTAAGCTCGATGTGGTAAGCGCTATCTCCCAACTCGCCGTGGGCGAAGCTTTGGTCTCCACCCTGCAGGACAAAGGCGTGCCCAGCCCGGTGGAAAAAGCCTTCATCTGCCCTCCCCATTGCCGCATGGGAACCCTGAGCCCCGAAGAACGCAGCGCCATCATTGCCCGCAGCCCGGTTGGGATAAAGTATGACAAGGCCATCAACCGCGAATCTGCTTATGAGATATTGCAACGCAGAACCAGCCAAAACTCGGATGCAGCCAAACCAGAAGCCGAAAAACCCCAAGCCGCAGAACGCAGCGCGATTGGCGAACTGCTGTGGGGAACCAAAAAACGCCAGGGCCTGGTGGAAACCATGGCCAAACAAACCGCCCGCACGGTTGGTAGCCAGGTAGGGCGATCCATTATCCGCGGAATCCTGGGAAGCATTTTGGGAGGGAAAAGATAGGGGCGGCAAAGGCATTTCTGAAGCTGTATCCCAATGCAGGGTTAATATGGTAAATAACAGTAGTTATGATGAGTTTCTTGGTTTTAATTAAGACAGATACAAATAAGCTTGACTCATGCCCAACCTTTTCCCATGACATCAGCCACAAGCTGTTTTATCTCGTTCTGTGAGAATGGCTTGGAAAGATAGTGAGAGAAACCGGCCGACAAAAACCTTTCTTTGTCGCCCACCATGGAATATGCCGTGATAGCGATAATAGGGGTATACTTATAAGTTGGTAGCTGCCTGATTTGCTTTATCGTGACCAGTCCATTGATGCCTGAGCCCAGGTTTATGTCCAGGAGCACCACCTGGTACTTCGCACCTTTAAGTAAATCCAGGCCTTCTTCACCGCTATAAGCGCAGTCCAATTCCGCAATCCCTTCCAGCATCTTCCTGGCAAGCTTGTGGCTTGTTTTATCATCATCTATCAGGAGAAAAAGGGGCAGCATCTCCTGTACCGGGATCAACTCCGCCTCATCCTTCCCAATAATCTTTTCCGCTGTTTCTGGGAGGGGTGTTTTCAACTGCAGGTATCGCCTGGGAAAGCTTACTGAAAACTCACTGCCCAGCCCAGGCTCGCTTAACAGGCATATATCACCCCCCAGGAGATCCACATACTGGCGGGAAATAGTTAAACCCAGTCCGGTTCCTTCGTAGCTGCGTTCATACCCTTCGCTTGCTTGTCTGAAGGAATCGAAGATAAATTGCTGCTTATGTTTGGGAATTCCTATCCCTGTATCGGTCACTTTGATTAACACACAGCAGTTTTCATCCAGGGGGTTTACTTCCAGCCTAATAGTTACGCTGCCCGCGTGAGTAAATTTGATAGCATTGTTTATCAGATCGTTCACTACATGTTCCAAGAGGCTGGAATCGGTTAGCAGGCTTATCTCATGGCTGTATGGGACAAAGATCAACGCCAGTTGTTTTCTCATTGCCAGTGGTTCAAACAGCCTTACAAGTTTTTCCAGAAAGCCATTCAATTCCACCGGTTTCAGCTTGATGTCCTGCTTGTTGGCCTCAACCCTGGATAAATCCAGAATCAGATTCAGCGTTTTTAACAGCCTTTTACCGGAGCTGTGGATAGTTCTTGCCATTTCTTTTGTTTCGGCATTGTCCAGCATGGACAGCAGGATTTCCGAGAAGCCCAGAATGCCATTCATTGGAGTCCGCAGTTC
>Ga0302250_1002800_pt1 | contig 10166 bp, 7 predicted proteins | sample AAG_RA_Asp_MG_FD_193536 | JGI IMG/M metagenome (GOLD analysis project Ga0302250, IMG submission 193536) | Enriched activated sludge microbial communities from anaerobic digester in WTTP, New Holstein, Wisconsin, United States - AAG_RA_Asp | ecosystem: Engineered > Bioreactor > Anaerobic >... | reverse complement strand
ACGTTGTCAGCAATAACACCGGGGTTGCGCGGATCGTCTTCCGGGATGCCGGCTTCGATCTTGCCCACCAGGTCAGAACCGACGTCAGCAGCCTTGGTGAAGATACCGCCGCCTACGCGGGCAAACAGCGCAATGGATGAAGCGCCCATGGCGAATCCGTTGATGTACTGGGCATTCTCAGCTGTGCCCCAGGCCAGATAGGCCAGGCCAACACCGATCAGACCAAGGCTGGCCACCGCCAGACCCATAACCGAACCACCACCGTAGGAAATCATCAGGGCAGCAGCGATACCCTTGCTGCGAGCGGCCTCAGATGTACGCACATTGGCCTTGGTAGCGGCCTGCATGCCGAACCAGCCCGCAAAGATGGAGCAGATTGCCCCGCCGACGAAGGCGATGCCGGTCTTCAATCCCAGTGATGGCACCAGCGCCATAATGCCGAAGATAATGACGATAAAAACCGCCAGCACCCTGTACTCGCGGTTAAGGAAGGCCATGGCCCCCTTGTGGATCTCTTCCGAGATTTCAACCATTTTTTCTGTGCCTGCAGGTTGCGACTTGATACCGTTGTAAATGATCACAGCGATAACCATGCCGACAATCCCCAGAACCGGAGCCAACATTTCAACTGTCATGCTTTTCCCCCTTTTTGATATTGAAGCATTTAAGTGACTGCACAGATGTCAATAAAACATCTTTTTTTAAAGGGAATAGGCATGTTTGTCAATCAGTTTATCGTGCCATTAGGTGCAGCATCTATGGCCGTTTTAATATTGTGATTGACAGCTAATATATTGAGACCTAAATTGTCGAAGTTGATCACCAACTGACAGTCAGCCAGTAAATATTATCAGTGCAGTAAAAGACAAAAATCATCAGACATAAACAATTCACTACATGTCTACTTATCCCGCTGTTTATCCTTTTCTAAAGGGGTTGCTCTGCAACTAAACAAAAATGCGTAGGAGGGTACTAATGCTTAAGTGTGTTTGGAAAATGTTACCTATGTCGATGTTAATTGCTGTTTTACTGCTTATGATGTCTGCTTCGGCATTTGCCGGCGAAGCGGATATCAAGCTGCCTGACCTGTCTCAGGTCGCTTTCATGGGCGGATCTCTCAGCGGCATGGCCATCCTGAACTTGGGGCTTCTGATCTGCATCGTTGGTATGATTTTCGGATGGTTCCAGTATATTCAGACCAAAAACCTTCCGGCCCATCAGGCCATGCTGGAAGTTTCCGGCACCATTTGGGAAACCTGCAAAACCTACATCCTCCAGCAGGGCAAATTCCTGGCGGCTCTATGGGTTCTAATCGCCATCTGTATTTTCTATTATTTCGGTATTCTTCAGCACGCTGGCTTCGGTGAAATCCTGCTCATCCTAATCTGCTCAATCATGGGCATTCTCGGTTCCTACGTCGTTGCTCTCTTCGGTATGAGGATCAACACCGTTGCTAACTCCCGCGCCGCCTTCGCCTCTCTCAGCGGCAATCCACTAAGCATAGTCAATATCTGCCTCCGTTCAGGTATGAGTGTAGGTTTATTGTTGGTCAGTATCGAATTGTTTTTCATGATATTGATCCTCGGTTATGTCCCACTGGGACTGTCTGGCGCATGTTTTATCGGTTTTGCCATCGGCGAATCACTGGGAGCCAGCGCCCTGCGCATCTGCGGCGGTATCTTCACAAAAATTGCTGACATCGGTTCTGACCTGATGAAGATTATCTTCCATCTGCCTGAGGACGACCCAAGAAACCCCGGTGTTATAGCAGATTGCACCGGCGACAATGCTGGCGATAGCGTAGGCCCGACTGCTGACGGTTTTGAAACCTACGGTGTAACCGGTGTGGCCCTGATTTCCTTCCTGGCACTGGCCTTCGCGGATAACGCAGAGATGGGCGGCAAGCTGATCATCTGGATCTTCGCCATGCGAATCCTGATGGTAGTCACTTCACTTGGGTCATATTTCGTCAATGATATGATTAGCAACTCTCTTTTTAACGGCAAGAAAGATTTTGATTTCGAGCATCCGCTGACCAATCTGGTCTGGATAACCTCTATCGTTTCAATCATCGTAACATTCGTAGCAAGTTACCTGTTATTGGCAGACCTGCCGAACCCGGCTGGCATGCCTCTTTGGCTTGCCCTGGCCATCATCATCAGCTGCGGCACTATTGCAGGGGCCATCATTCCGGAGTTCACCAAGATCTTTACCAGTCCCAACTCCAAACATTGTGAAGAGGTGGTTAACGCCTCCAGGCAAGGTGGTCCTTCACTGAACGTGCTGTCAGGGCTGGTGGCTGGCAATATATCAGCCTTCTGGGAGGGGCTTGTCATTCTGGTGTTGATGTTCATCGCATACGTGGTTTCTCAGACTCCATCAATCATGAATATTATGCCTTCCGCCTTCACCTTCGCCGCGCCTGTATTTGCCTTTGGCCTGGTTGCTTTCGGCTTTCTGGGCATGGGACCGGTGACCATTGCCGTTGACAGCTTTGGCCCCGTATCGGACAACGCCCAATCCATCTATGAGCTGTCGCTGATTGAGAGCCGCAGCGATGCCAGTGACGTGGTCAAGCAGCACTTCGGTGTCGAGCCCGATTTTGAGCTATCCAAGCATTATCTGGAATCAGCCGATGGCGCCGGTAATACATTCAAAGCCACAGCAAAACCTGTGCTCATCGGCACCGCCGTTGTCGGCGCCACCACCATGGTCTTCGGCATCATCATCCTGCTGGAAAAGATGTTTGGAAATGTCGTAGCAAAACTCAGCCTTGTACAACCAGAAATCATCCTGGGCATGCTGATGGGCGGCTGTGTAATTTACTGGTTTACCGGCGCTTCGATTCAGGCGGTTGTAACCGGTTCCTACCGTGCTGTTGTCTTTATCAAGGAAAATATCAATCTGGATAAAGAAGAAGCGTCCATAAAAGACAGCAAAGAAGTGGTCAGAATCTGCACTGTATACGCCCAGAAGGGAATGGTTAACATCTTCATTGTGGTGTTCTTCATGTCATTGGCCCTGGCATTCTATGACCCCTACTTCTTTATCGGTTACCTAGTGGGAATCGCCTTCTTTGGCCTCTTCCAGGCCATTTTCATGGCCAACGCTGGTGGTTGTTGGGATAATGCCAAGAAAGTCGTTGAAGTTGATCTGCAACAGAAAAACACCCCACTGCATGAGGCCTGCGTAGTGGGTGACACCGTGGGAGACCCTTACAAAGACACTTCTTCAGTGTCAATGAACCCAATCATAAAATTCACAACACTTTTCGGTCTGCTGGCCACAGAAATTGCTGTTACCATGACAAGCAAGGGATTAAAGCTGGGCCTGGCATCCATATTTTTCGTAATAGCGCTGTACTTCGTATACCGTTCATTCTACGGCATGCGCATTACTGTTGGTGATCTGGCAGAATAGACATACAAACATGACCAAGTAGCAATAGCCCTTCGCTGTAAAAGTGAAGGGCTATTTTTTCCCGTAGCATCAATTATTGTCAGTGGCATATTGGTCATGGTATAAGAAATAGCTAAAATATCGACCGCCAGGAGATTGAGATATGCAACGCATGGCAAGATTTACGATGCTGATGACTTTTGTGTTCTTTTCCGGTTGTGCCTCACAGGGTTCCCTGGACAACGTGCGCAACGATGTTGACGCCGTCAAGACCCGTCTTTTCTCCATTGAAAGGGAAATGGGCGGCATCCGTGACGAATCAAAGACAGGTCAGACCAAGGTCAAGGATGATGTGGCCTCCGTCAGAAAACTTTCCGCAGATATCCAGGCCACCATCGACAGCGCCAAAAGCGACATGCAGACACTTAACGGCCGCATCGACGACATGACCATCAGCGCCAAGAAGCAGACTGAAGAGATGGCCCGCTATCGCGAAGACAGCGACAAGCGCATTCTGGCCCTGGAAGAGCGCATTGTAAAGCTGCAAACCACCCTGGAGGAACTAAGCAAACGCAGCGGAGACGGCACGGCGATCAACCTTTCAGCCCCATCTCCTGAGGCGCTTTACAAAAAGGGACTGGAGAAGTTCAAGGCTGGCGATATGGCGGCCGCCCGGGACAACCTGAACAAATTTATTGAGCAGAACCCCAAGCACGAGCTGATCCCCAATGCCCACTACTGGGTGGGTGAAACCCTTTACGGCGAGAAGCAGTATGAGCAGGCCATCCTGGCCTTCCAGGAGGTGATCAAGAAATATCCCCAGCAGCCCAAGGTACCGGCCGCCATGCTCAAACAGGCACTGGCCTTCCGCGCCATCAAGGACACCAAGAGCGCTCGCTATGTGCTGAGGAAGCTGGTGGAGAGCTACCCCAAAAGCGAAGAAGGCAAAAAGGCCAAAACGCTGCTGAAACAGATCAAGTAACTGCGGGGGCCGGCGACCGTTGTCCGGGGACCGGGGGCCGTGAATATGAAAGGGCGATACGCATCACGCGTACCGCCCTTTTTTTATTTCAACTAACCATGAATTCTAGCAAAACGTCATGAGGAAGCCGGGATACACGGCGCAAGCGAGTGAAAAAGCGAGGCGTACACGGATGTACGTTGAGCTTTTGAGCGAGCAGCAACAACGCTATAATGTCCCCTTGGTGGACATTACCCCTTCCACCCGGCCATCCACCTGCGTAGCCATATCCATGGCACGGCCAAAGGCCTTGAAGCAGGCTTCGATAATGTGATGCACGTTATCGCCATAGGCCACGTTGACATGCAGGTTCATCCCGCCATAGTTGGCGACGGCCTGAAAGAACTCCCGGGCCAGTTCCACATCAAAATTGCCCACTTTCACCTTGGGCAGGTCAGCATTGTAAACCAGATAAGGCCGGCCGGAGATGTCTACTGTCACGTTGGCCAACGTCTCATCCATCGGCACCACGGCATTGCCGTAGCGGCGGATGCCCTTTTTATCACCCAGCGCCTTGCGGAAGGCCTCTCCCAGCACAATGCCGATGTCCTCCACCGTGTGGTGAAAATCAATGTCGATGTCACCTTTAGCCTCAACCTGCAGATCGAACAGTCCATGACGGCTGAACAGATCCAGCATGTGATCCAGAAAAGGCACCGAGCTGTTGATGCGCGCCTGGCCGCTGCCGTCAATATTCAGGGTCAGCTTGATGCCGGTCTCTTTGGTGGTGCGTTCTATTGTCGCTGTACGTGACATGGTTTCTCCCTTTGAACCGTTATCCGTGTCCGTTGACCGTACTCCGTTATGATTTTGCAAAAAACTGCTGAAGGCTTTGCATAAAGCTAGACCGTCAACGGGTAACCGGCACCGACACGTTATTATCCAATTTCCTGCATGGCCGCCAACGTCCGCTCCATCTCCTCCCTGGTGCCAATGGAGATGCGCAGCCCATGGCTGAGCAGCGGGTCGGACAGCAGTCTGACCAGGATCTTGCGCAGATACAGCGCTTCATATACGCGTTTCCCGTTACGGTCCGGCGGTGTGGCAAAGACAAAATTAGTGCTGGACGGGATCACATCATAGCCAATGGCGCGCAATCCGTCGCAGAACCACTCCCTGGTTTCGCAGACCTTGCGGCAGCACTCGCGCAGGTACGCCTGATCCCGCAGAGCAGCCAGACAGGCGGCCTGGGCCAGACGGTCCAGATTGTAGTGGTCACGGATCTTGTCCAGGGCGGCAATCACCTCGGGACGTGCAACCGCCAGTCCCAGCCGCATGCCGGCCAGGGCATAGCTCTTGGAAAGAGAACGGGTCACCACCACATTGTCATATTTCCTGACCAGCTCCAGGGCCGTACTGCCCGCAAAATCGGCATAGGTTTCATCCAGTACCAGCATGCCGCTGCAGCGCCTGGCAATATCCTCGATGTAGTCCAGCGGAAATACAGTGCCGAAAGGGGCATTGGGAGTAGTCAGAAAAAACAGCTTGCCGTCGTAACGCTCGGGGAAGTCCTTGATGAGAAAATCATCTGTCAGGCCAAAGGTGCGTATCTGGGCCCCCTGCACCTCAGCCAGCGTGGCATAGTAGGAATAGGAGGGGTTGACATAAGCAATCTCTTCCCCCTCGCCGGCAAAGGCACGGATCAGATTATTGAGCACCTCGTCGGAGCCATTGGCCATGATCACCCAGGAGGGGTCGAATCCATACAGCTGTCCGGCGGCTTCGCGCAGCAATTGGCTGGATGCGCTGGGATAGCTGCGCAGACTAGCCCCGTCGCTGCCCAGTTCTGCCAGAATGGCCTTGACCACCTGCGGTGACGGTGGGTAGGAGTTTTCATTGGTGTTGATCTTGATCCAGGAGTTGACATCCTCCGGCTGGAATCCGGGGACGTAAGCCTGCATCTCTGCGATATTCTTGCGTAACCTGCTCATATAATCTTCCTTGAAATCAATCTTGTATGTCCACGAACCACACGAAAAGCACGAAAACAAACATACCATCAAGCCTAAATCACTATCCGCTCAACACTGGCTTTAGGATAGCAGCCAAAATTTATCAACAAACCAAGCCGCTTGCCGGATGCTTTCAGGTAATTCAGAACCTGAGCCCTATGCTCATTAGCAATAGCAGACAGGGCTTTCAGCTCAACCACTATATTGTCATAACAGATCAAGTCCGGCTTATAAGACAGTCTCAGGGGTTCACCTTTATAATAAAGCGTCAATTCCTGCTGAGACCTGAAAGGTATATTTCGTTTTGCCAGCTCTTTTTCCAGGCATTCCTGATATACCGCCTCCAAAAAGCCGCAGCCCATTTCCCGATACACCTCGAAAACAGCCCCCTGGATCAGATAGCACTCTTCTTTGAACAAGATAGCTTTTTCCATGTTTCGTGTCTTTCGTGTGTTTCGTGGACAGCAAAAAGTCTACCCTTTTCTGACTGACACCGATCTGGCGTGGGCCTCGAGTCCTTCCAGGCCAGCAATCCGTACGATATCATCCCCCAGGCGTTTCAATCCGGGTTCGGAGAAGAAGATCAGCGAAGACTTCTTGACGAAGTCGTCTACCGACAACGGCGAGAAGAAACGGGCCGTGCCGCCGGTGGGCAGGGTATGGTTGGGGCCGGCCAGGTAGTCGCCGGCCGCCTCCGGTGTCCAGTGCCCCATGAAGATGGCGCCGGCGTTGGTAATCTGCGACAGACAGGCAAACGGCTCGGCCACAGCCAGTTCCAGGTGTTCCGGCGCGATGCGGTTGGAAAAGCTGATCGCCTCGGACAGGCTGGAGGCAATGATGATGGCCCCGAACCTCTCCCAAGAGGCCCTGGCAATGGCCTGCCGTGACAGCTGCACCAACTGCCGCTCCACTTCGGCTGCCACCGCTTCTCCGAAGCGGCGGTCAGTAGTAATCAGGATCGATGAGGCCAGCTCATCGTGTTCGGCCTGGGAAAGCAGGTCAGCGGCAATATGCGCCGGAACGCCGCTGCCGTCGTTGATCACCAGGATCTCACTGGGACCGGCGATCATGTCAATGCCCACCTGCCCAAAGACCTGTTTCTTGGCCGTGGCGACAAAGATATTCCCAGGCCCGGTGATCTTGTCCACCCGCGGGATGGTTTCAGTGCCATAGGCCAGCGCCGCCACAGCCTGTGCCCCGCCGATGCGGAAGATACGGTCGACACCGGCCAGACGGGCCGCCGCAAGCACATGCGGATTGCTCTCCCCGCCCGGCGTAGGGCTGACCATGATGATCTCCTCCACCCCGGCCACCTTTGCCGGCACGGCGTTCATGATCACGCTGCTGGGATAGCTGGCCTTGCCGCCGGGCACATAGATGCCCACCCGGGCAAGCGGTGTCACCTTCTGCCCCAGCATGATGTCTGTTTCTTCAGTGGATAGCCAGGTCTGCTGCATCTGTTTGCCGTGAAAACGCGCCACCCGCTCCACCGCCAGCTTGAGCGAAGCCAGTTCTGCCGCGGAAACCTTGCTGAAGGCGTCATCAATCTCGGCCTCGGACACTTCCAGGCCGGACACGCTATCCGCATCCAGGCGGTCAAAGCGGCGGGTCAGCTCCAGCACGGCGGCGTCGCCGCGCCGGCGCACATCGGCGATAATCCCGGCCACGGTCTGCTCCACCTCGCGCCCGGTTTCCTCGTTGCGGTTCAGAATGGCCGAAAACTTCTGCTCAAAGTCCGTATCTTTTATGTCAATGAAAAGCATTTCAGCCCTCGGCAGAGGCCAGCACCTGCTCCAGCCCCTTGATGATCTCGTTGATGCGGTTGAATTTAATCTTGAGACTGGCGCGGTTGACAATCAGCCGGGTGGTGATGTCGGCAATCTTCTCCACCTCCACCAGTCCGTTCTGACGCAGGGTTTCACCGGTTGACACCAGATCGACGATGCGCTCGGAAAGCCCCACCAGCGGTGCCAGTTCAATGGAACCATACAGCTTGATGATCTCAACCTGGATCCCCTTGGAGGCAAAATAGCGCTCAGTCACATTGGGGTATTTGGTGGCAATGCGGATATGCGACCAGCCGGCGGGGTCATCATTGCCGGCCAGATTGGCCGGTTCGGCCACCATCATGCGGCAGTAGCCGAACTTGAGATCCAGCGGTTCGTAAAGATCCTTGCCCTGCTCCATCAGGGTATCCTTGCCGACAATGCCAATGTCGGCGCTGCCGTACTCCACATAGGTAGGTACATCGGTGGCCCGGACGATCATGTAGCGCATCCGCTGCTGCGGATTCTCAAAGATCAGTTTGCGCGAGTCGCTGAGCAGTTCGCTGCAGTCAATGCCGATCCGGCCAAACAGCGCCACCGACTCCTCAAGAATGCGTCCCTTCGGTATTGCGATGGTAATGAAATCGTTCATAAGCTCGGAACTAGGGACTAGGGACTAGGGACAGGAAAAACATGCTTGGTGTACTTGATTCAAGATCATGCAATGAACCTTGAACTTGGTTTTTCCTGGTCCCGGATCCCGGATCCCGGGTTCTTACTCCTTTACTCTTTGTATGTCGGCCCCCAAAGCCGCCAGTTTCTTCTCAATGGATTCGTAACCGCGGTCCAGGTGATAGATGCGGGAGACCTCGGTGGTGTTGTCTGCCGCCAGCCCGGCAAGGATCAACGATGCCGATGCGCGCAGGTCAGTAGCCATGACCGGCGCACCGGAAAGCTTCTTGACCCCCTTGACCGTGGCGGTGTTGCCTTCAATGGTTATATCCGCTCCAAAACGCAGCAGTTCGGAAACATGCATAAAACGGTTTTCGAAGATATTTTCACTGATGACGCTGGCGCCGTCGGCAATGCACATCATGGCCATGAACTGGGCCTGCATGTCAGTAGGGAAACCGGGGTAAGGTCTGGTCTTGATATTGATGCTGCGCAGTTTTTTCGGCCCCTTGACCCGGATCACATTATCACGACTGGTGATCTCCACACCGGCATCCTGCATCTTGAATACCAGGGCGTCCAGATGTTCCAGCTTCATCCCCTTGATCTTCACATCCCCTTCCGTCATGGCGGCGGCGATCATGAACGTGCCGGCCTCAATGCGGTCTGGCATAACATCGTAGCTGACCGGTTGCAACTCGCTGACGCCCTGAATCCGGATCGTGTCGGTACCGGCCCCTTCAATGCTAGCCCCCATTTTGTTGAGGATCTGGGCCAGGTCAATGATCTCAGGTTCGCGGGCGGCATTTTCCAGCAACGTTTCACCCTTGGCCGTGGCGGCCGCCATCATCAGGTGTTCAGTCCCCCCCACCGTAGAGATGTCAAAGTTGATGCGTCCCCCCTTCAGCCGCTTGGCCTTGGCCTCCACATAACCATGCTCCAGATTGATCTCTGCCCCCAGCGCCTGCAGCCCTTTCAGATGCAGATTGATCGGCCGGGCCCCGATGGCGCAGCCGCCCGGCAGCGACACGCGGGCCTTGCCGAATCTCGCCAGCAGCGGCCCCAACACCAGCACCGAGGCGCGCATGGTCCTGACCAGGTCATAGGTGGCCTCATAGCTATTGATGCCGGAACTGTCGATGCGGACCAGATGTCCGTTGCCCTCGATACGCGCCCCCAGGGATTCCAGCACCTTGATGGTGGTATTGATGTCACGCAGAAAAGGCACATTGCCGATCTCGTTGACCCCGGGTGCCAGAATGGTGGAGACGAAAATGGGCAGGGCCGCGTTCTTCGAGCCGCTGACCGTCACCTCTCCCTTGAGCTTTTTACCGCCTTTGATGATAAGTTTGTCCA
>Ga0302250_1002797_pt1 | contig 10172 bp, 8 predicted proteins | sample AAG_RA_Asp_MG_FD_193536 | JGI IMG/M metagenome (GOLD analysis project Ga0302250, IMG submission 193536) | Enriched activated sludge microbial communities from anaerobic digester in WTTP, New Holstein, Wisconsin, United States - AAG_RA_Asp | ecosystem: Engineered > Bioreactor > Anaerobic >... | reverse complement strand
CCCGCTCCTGCCGATAATCCCGAGGATCTCTCCCTCGCCAATCTCAAAGGAGATATTCTTGAGAACCCTGTTACCATCAAAATCCATGCAGAGGTTCTCAACCGTGATCAATGGAGCCTTCATAGTACCCTTGTATCTAATGTAGCACAGGTCGCATATTACCTTTTATATGATACACCGCTGCCGTCACGATCGCAAATTTTCCCCCCGGCAAGGAGATTCTCCACGATCTTCCTGACTTCGCTGACATTTTTCACCACGTAATCCGCTTCCTTGAACAGCTCCTCGGGGCGATCGCCCGGCTGTTCAATGGTCAGGATGGCGATATCGGCATTCCGCAGGGCAAAGAGGTCATTGATCCCATCACCCACCATGAGGACCTTGTCGTACTCCTGGCGGAGATCATGGACGATCTGTGCCTTGATCGAGGGTGTGGCAACCCCGTACACCCGGTCACGGGGGATGCCGAAATGGTCGGCCATCCTCTCAAGCTTGGTTACCCGGTCCCCGGACGCAATGAACGTGGGAATGCCCATGCGGTGAAGGGCTGTGATGGTCTCCTTTGCGCCGGGGAACGGCCAGCCTCCGGCAGTAATGGCGAACTCGACTGCCCGGTGCGCCATGTTGATGATCGCCCCGCTGTTGAGGGTGACCATCTCCTCCGCTTTGCATACGGACCAGACGTTCCGGATGCACTCCTGGAGGTCGCCTGCAAGAGCCCGGTGATCGGTATACAGTACGTCACCGATGTCCTCGGCAGTCAGGATCTTCCGGGTGCAGCTGACCCCAAAGCCGATATGCCGGTCGATCAGGTACTCGGACAGGAGCGTATCCGGAGGAACGGTCATCAGATCCTTGGAATGGACGGGGAGGACGATGAGCACACGGTCAGGAGAACTGAACGTCAGGGTGGTGGTCTCGATCCCCGGGAGCAGTTTCCTGTTGCAGATGTCCTTTGCAACGCGATAGGTAGAGAGGAGTGTTCCGGCACTGTCAAAGACAACGGCGACAGACATGGTGGCACCCGGCAATAACTCTTTGTAGTTCCCTGATAGATCGGATCAGTGAAGCTGATGACCGTACCTGAAACCGCTGAGAAGATAAAGAGCATGGAGATCCGGGGTGCCGGCAGGATCGCCCGGACGGCAGCCGAAGCCTTAAGGGATCATGCTCTCTCCCTGGCTGCCCCGGACACTGCAGCGTTCAAAAAGGAGATGGAACAAGCCGCAGCGCTGCTCGTCTCGACGCGGCCCACTGCCGTATCGCTCCCGAATGCCGTCCATTATGTCATGGCCGGCCTTGACCCGTCCGTGAACGTGGACGAGGCAAGGAACGGGGTTATCCACCGCGCCGAACAGTTCATCCAGTCCTCGCAGCATGCGGTGGAACGGATCGCCGGGTTCGGTGCCCGTCATATCCGGGATGGCGACGTGATCCTCACGCACTGCAACTCGGAGGTCGCCCTCGGCTGCATGATCGAGGCCCGCCGGCAGGGCAAGGAGATCGAGGTCTTTGCAACGGAAGTCCGGCCCCGGAACCAGGGGCACATCACGATCCGAACCCTGAACGATGCAGGGATCAAAACAAACTTCATCGTCGATTCGGCGGTACGGTCATTTATCAACAATGTCAATCTCGTCATTGTCGGGGCGGACGCAGTGACGGTGAATGGGGCAGTGGTCAACAAGATCGGGACCTCTCAGGTGGCCCATACCGCTGCCGAGGCGAGGGTGAACGTGATCGTTGCCGCTGAGACCTACAAGTTCGCACCCCGGACCGTTGTCGGGGAACTGATTGAGATCGAGGAACGACCCCCCAACGAAGTCCTGCCTGACGAGATCGCACGGACGCTGCCGAACGTGACGGTCCGCAACCCGGCATTCGATGTCACCCCGCCGGAATATATCGACCTCATCGTCACCGAACAGGGGGCCATCCCGCCGCAGATGGCCTACGTGATTATCCGCGAGTATCTCGGGTGGGAGATCGGGGAATTTAACCCGGGCGGTGGTTCCCCAGCGGGTTTCAACGGGGAATAATTGCTATCGGCAGGGAAGAGGAAAACCGTATATGGCTACCGGTCACCGGACCGTCAGTTTCATATAATTCTCCGGCAGGGTATTCCACTCATCACTGTTTTTCTCTCATCTCTCCCCCGACCATCTCAAAGGATAAGTTTCTGGAAAGATTATCTATACGCATGCAGGGATCAAAACCCATACAAAAGACAGTTCCTTTTTCCAAGCTCCAGATTGAGAAGCTGGAGAAGGAATACCCCACGCCGTTCCATATCTACGATGAAGAGGCGATCCGTGCCGGATCGCGACGGTTATACAAGGCATTCTCGTGGGTAACAACGACAGACGGGAAAGCGGGCGGATTCAAGAACTACTTCGCGGTCAAGGCCCTCCCCAACCCGTACATCCTTCGTCTCCTGTACGAGGAGGGTATGGGAGCAGACTGCAGCTCGCTCCCCGAGCTCCTGCTGGCCGATGCTGTCGGGATCAAAGGAGAGGAGATTATGTTCACCTCCAATGATACGCCGGCAGAAGAGTTCATCCAGGCAAAAAAACTGGGGGCAATCATCAACATCGACGATATTACCCACCTTGACTTCCTGGAGAAGACCGCGGGGATCCCCAAGCTTCTCTGTTTCCGCTACAACCCCGGGGACGACTACAGCCACGGCAACCCGATCATCGGCAATCCGAGTGAAGCGAAATACGGGCTCACGCACGATCAGATCCTCAGGGCATACACAACCGCACAGCAGAAAGGTGCAACCCGTTTCGGCCTGCACGCTATGATCGTTTCCAACCAGCGCGATGAGGAGATTCTTGCCGATGCAGCCCGGCTGCTCTTCAGCCTCGCCGTCGAGATCCATGAGAAAACCGGCATCCGGGTGGAGTTCATCAACCTTGGCGGGGGTATCGGCATCCCCTATTCTCCTGTCGATCACCAGGTGGACATTGAGGACTATGCACGCAGGGTGCACGGGCACTATAAGGAGATCATTGTCAAGAACGGTCTTGCGCCAATACGCATCGTCATGGAAAGCGGAAGGGCGGTGACCGGACCGTACGGCTACCTGGTCTCCCGTGTACGCCACGTTGCGAAGAAGCATCGCGATTATGTCGGGCTGGACGCGTGCATGGCAAACCTGATGCGTCCCGCCCTCTATGGCGCTTATCACCATATTACGGTGCTGGGAAAAGAGGACCGTCCCCTGGACCACGTGTACGATGTGACCGGCAGCCTCTGCGAAAACAACGACAAGTTCGCAGTCCAGAGGATCCTTCCCGAGATCAGCTCAGGGGACCTCATGGTTATCCACGACACGGGAGCGCATGGCTACGCGATGGGGTTCAACTACAACGGCAAGCTCCGGTCTGCCGAGTTCCTGATGCAGAACGGTGGTACATTCAAACTGATCCGGAGAGCAGAGACCGCAAACGATTATTTTGCCACCCTGGACTTTGAAGGATCGGACTTCTCCGGCCTTGCACGGAACAAGGCAACCTCCCCTCCCCAGGTAGGGAACAAAAAATAATATGATACGGTGCAGGAATATCCCTGCGATACCGTTTTTTACTATTCCGCAATAGTGCCAACCGATGCCTTTATGGAATGGCACAACTCTCCAGAACAGTACGCAACAGCCGGGTATGGCAGGGGTTCCGCATGGAAATTCATTTCAGCAAACTGTACGAGGACGGCAATGATTTCATCGTTATCGATGAGCGGGAGCATACCGTTATTCCCGATGACATGAAAGGGCAGTTCGCAGCAATTTACTGCGACCGGCGCTTCGGTATCGGGGCTGACGGGGTGATCTTTCTCTCAAAATCGGAGAAAAACGATCTCCGGATGCGTCTTCTCCAGCCCAACGAGAGCGAGGCTGAAATATACGGAAATGGTATCCGCTGCCTTGCCAAGTACGCGTTCGATGCCGGGTACGTGAAGGAGACCTGTACCGTGGAGACTCTCGCCGGCGAAATAGCAATTTCAATGGGGTACAAAGAGGACACATTTGCTGCAACCATCACTATGACACCGCCAAAATTCGACAGGAACGATATTCCTGCCACCGGTTCGGGAGAGTACAATGAGACCATCGAAGGCTACGAAGTCCATGCCGTGAACACGGGTGTCCCGCATGCTGTCATCATCGTTGACGCCGTTGATGCTGTTGATCTCGGGTCGATAGCCCCGAAGATCTGCCACCACGCCAGTTTCCCGAAAGGTGCGAATGTAAACTTTGTCGAGCGGACCGGCCCAGACAGCATCCGGATCCGGACATTCGAGCGGGGCGTGGAAGATGAGACCCTGTCATGCGGGACTGGCGCAACGGCTTCAGCAGCCGTAGTCCACAAACTGGGACTTGCCGGTGATGTCGTGGATGTCGAGACAAAGGGAGGGCCGCTGACGATCTCCCTGAACGATGGCGGGGCGAAGATGGAAGGCCCGGCTACAACGGTCTTTGCCGGCAGGATTATCTTCTGATCCCGTTCTATCGTTAATCGTACTTCAACCGAACAGGGCAAGGGTTGCCTGGCGCGGGGTTCCTTCAAAGGCCAGGTACGGCATAGCCCGCTTCAGGCAGGCCGCGTCCATATCCAGATCATCAGGACCACGGATCCATCGATCCTCCCGTGATGCAATGATGGTGCGTGCGGTGGTTGGACCGATACCCGGGACCCGGATCAGATCAGCGAAAGAGGCTGAGTTCAGGTCAACCGGATCGCTGCCGCGGGCAAGGAGTGCTTTCGGGTCGTCATTGGGGAGAATCCCGTTGTCGTCCAGGAGAGGGAGAAGTTCCTTTCGTGAAAAGCCGTATTCCCGTATGAGGCTGTCGACCTGGTACCAGCGTCGCGGTCGCCACGCAGGTGTGCTTTCATGGGAGGAAAGCCGGGTCTTTGGCAGGGAATGGAAACCGGAATAATAGATCCGCGACGGGTGCATCTGCCCGTAGAGCGAGGAAATGCAATCGAAGATCTCCCTGTCGGTTTCCCCCGCGGCCCCAATAACGAGCTGTGTCATGAAACGTCCCGGAGCAGCATCGGCGATCCAGCCGATCCGCTTGATGATATCGTTCGCATAGTCCTTGATCCCCGACAGGAACCGGAGCCGGCTCTCCCCGGTTGTCTCGACATTGAGGCTGATGCAGTCCGCAAGCCGTGCAGCCTCACGGATGTCATCACGGCTCGCCCCGGGAAGGACCTTCAGGTGCAGGTACCCCGGGTAACCCCGGCCTCTGAGGATCCTGGCCGTCTCGATGAGCCCGTCCATCACGTCATCGGTGTCGTGTGGCACTCCGGAACTCAGAAAGAGCCCTCCGGTAAGGTTGTTCCGGTACTGTTCGTGGACGATCTCTGCCAGCTCATGGGGCGCAAACGAGTGGTGCGAACGGTCGAGACGGACCGAACAGTAGGCGCAGTCATACGAACAGCTGCCATGGAGGAGCACCTTGAGCAGCCGGTTGCACCCGGCTGCGTGCGGGTTGCGGGTGATGCAGATCTCTGTCGAGAGCTGCTGCATACACTCCCCGGGAACACAGATGTCATACTGGCTTTGTGATGTCAGCCGGGCCAGCTTTCCTCCGCATCCGGTCATCACTCCAGCTCTGATGGGGACTGGTTAATAAGTACAGGGTTCGGGGGGCGAAAGTGGGACGACGGTATCGTCCCCTTGCCGTAAAAGAGGTTCCTGTCTGCTCAGGGGTCTTACTTCTCCCTGCCTGAGATGTCGCGGGAGATATTCAAAAACTCCTTCACTGTCCCGTCATGGTCGCGGATGATGCGGGTCGTTGACTCAAAGAGGATGTACTGCCCGTCCTTATGCCGGAACCGGAATGTCGATATGATGGTTTGTTGTCCGGTTTCGTAAATCCCGTGGAGATCCTGCATCACGCCCGGAAGGTCATCGGGATGGATCATGGGAAGGACAGACTTCCCCAGTACTTCCCCCGGCTCATACCCGAGGAGTGTCTTTACGGAGGGGGAGGTGTACAGCAAAACACAGTGCGGATCCAGCCGGTGAATAATGTCCACGCTGTGCTCAGCGATGAAACGGTTCTTCTCCTCGTTCATCCGCTGCTCCTGCTCGGCGACAACGCGCTTTGTGATGTCACGCGAAACACCGAGCACGGACGTGATGTTGTCCGTGGCGTCTGAAATGGGCATCAGGGCATGGTCGAACCACAGGATTTCCCCGTCAGGTGTTGCCATGGGGCTCTCGCTCCTCACGGGCTCACCAGAAGAAAAGACCTGCCGGAGTCCCCTGAGCTGGCCAGCAGAGACATCGGAGGGGAAGAATTCGCTTCTTGGCTTTCCTATCATCTCATCCGGGGTAATATGGTGGAAAGCTGCCGCCCGCCGGTTGACGTAAAGTACCCGGTCATCGCGGTCAACAACGAAGATCATGTCCTGGGATGCCTCTGCAAGGGAGCGGTACCGGGCCTCGCTCTCCTTTAACGCAGCCTCGATCCGGTTGCGTTCCGTAATATTACGGACAAAGCAGACCGAGATCTCCTCTTTCTCGCGCGTCACATAAACCGAACCGATCTCTACCTGAATGATAACGCCATCCTTTCTCCGGTGCCGTGTCTGGAAGAACTGTTTTTTATTCTTCCGCAGGTCCGCAACCGACTCCTCCCACCTCCCCGGTGAAAAGTCCGGGTCGAGATCGAATACAGTCATTGCCATCAGTTCCTCCCGCGAATACCCGGTCTCCCGGCAGGCAGCCTCATTGACATAGAGAAAGTTTCCCGCCATATCCATCCAGAAGACCTCGTCGTATGCGCTGTCGATGGAGGTCTTCATGAGCCGGAGCTGGGCTTCGACCTTCCGGCGCAGGGTAACATCCCGGATTATTGCAAGGGCTACGGTTCTGCCCTTGAATTCGAACAAATGAATATTGAGCTCAACGGGGATTCTTTGGCCATCTTTCGTAAGGAGAATTGTCTCCGCTGTAATGTGGCTCTCTTCCATCAGTATGCGGGCATTCGTACCAATACCTGTCGGAGAGTCCGGGGCAACGAGATCCCGCGGCGTCATCATCAGAAGTTCTTTCCGGGTGTACTTCAGTTTCCGGCAGGTAGCATCGTTCACCTCGATATAGGTTCCATGCTCCCTGGTTTCGGTGAGCCCGTGTAACGTGATCATGTCGCTGGCATTGTTGAAGAGGGCACGAAACTTTTCTTCGCTCTCGCGGAGGAGAGCTTCCCCGTGTTTCCTGTCGGTGATATCCTCAAAGATGAGGGAGGCTCCCTTCTGCCCGTTTGTAAAGACGATGGGAACAATGCGGTACGAGAAGGAGCGTTCGCATGAGGGAAGGTCCAGTTCGCCCCGGGAGGGTGTCCCGGAAGTTCCCTCCTGGATGGATGCGAGGAGCCGGGGATAGTTGTTATCGAAAAAGGAAGGGATCTTGGTGAACTCGATATTTTTTCCGGTAACTTCTTTCTCCTCTGAGCCGATGAGCCGGACAAACGGTCCGTTGAGATACACAATACGGAGGCCGGCGTCTACCTGCATCACGAACTCGGAGGAGAGGGAGAGGACCGAAGAGACCGGCAACCGCTCGGAGAGGCGGTAGATCTTGGCCATCCCGAAATGGCGCATCTCGACCTGCCCGGAGATGAGAAGGTTGTCAAGGTAACGGCCTGCGGTGTTCCGGTTGATATCGATCTTTTTTACAATCTCCGTGATACTGAGCCCCTGCGGGTTCTTCCGCAGAAGATTGGTGAGCCTCGCAGTGATCTCCCTCCGCAATGCCATGTGCGAGGGAACTATTCTGCGTCTCACGATATAATTGTTCCAATCTTACGGGCGTTATGAAAAACCGTGGAATGTAGCGGAAGGATGGACAGATGCGAAGAGAAAGAACCTATCGGACACTGATGCCGTCTCCCGTGATCTCGTATTCGAAGGATGCACCCTCCGGGCGGGATCGGTGCTTGACCAGGCGCGCCCTGCGCAGTCCCGGCTTATCCGTTTTCTCCAGGCGTACGATCACCTTGGAGATGTGTTCCAGTGCCGTCCCCCCAAGGCCGTAAAAGGTGTTCTTGATGGTATCCATGTACACCTGGTTGGTGATGATGACCGGGATCTCGTACCGCTTGGCATAGCCAAGGAGGTGGATCATCTGCCGGGTGAGCGCCTGCATGGCATCGCGGCCCTTCTCAAGGTCGGTGCGGTACAGGGCCGTGGCCGAGTCGATCGCGAGCAGGCCCGGCTTGTGCGCTTTCAAGACCTTCTCCACCTCGAGGATCATCGATCCCTGGTGCTCGAAATCGACCGGCTCGAAGAGGAAAAAGCGCTCCGCAATCTTCTCGGTGTCTTCACCCGCGATCTGCCGGAACCGTTCGGTCGAGAATCCCTCCGAATCGATCCAGGCAACCACATGGCCGGCCCGGAGGCAGGCTATCGCGGCAACGAGACAGAGCGTACTCTTGCCGCTCGCGGGCTCACCGTAAAACTGCGTGATCGTTCTGAGCTCAAGCCCGCCGCCCAGCAGGGCATCGAGTGCTGCATTCCCGGTGGTTCGTTTCTCGGTCTTCATGGGTCTGTTGTCTTTTCCACATTGGGGCTGGTATCCTATAAAGCCCGAATACCGGGTTATTCCCGGCCGGAAACGGGCCCCTGTTTTTCCCGCAGGTAGCAGATGGTCCCCTCTTCAGCCCCGACACCTGAAGGGACTTCATCAGTCCTGACAAACCCGTTCTTCTCCAGCACCCGGATGGATGCGGTAAGATGGGGATAGGTTGTTGCAATGATCCCCCGTATGCCTGGAAGGGAGAAGATGACCGGGATGAGTGCGCCGACGGCTTCGGTTGCGTAACCCCGGTTCCAGAACTCTTCCAGCACCGAATACCCGAGAACAGCGGTATTCGGGTGCCCTTCTGCCGAAAGGATGCCTCCGTTTCCGATAAGTATCCCTGTCCCTGTTGCCGTATCGTCGAGCACCCAGTACCATGCGGCAAAGAGTGGTTCTGCCGGATCCTTCATCATCCGGAGAAACTCGCGGATAACTCCCTCATCCATGAGCGGCTGCGGCCATCCCGCCGGTATCGTTGCATCAAGAAGAGAGGAGAGTTGCTCCCTGTCGTTCAGGTCCGCTTCAAGGATCTCCCGGGTTGCCGGAATGAGGGATAGCCGTTTTGTTTGCAGGGGCGTTTTCATGGGTATATGCACTGACCGGGGAACACGATAACATTTCCAAGATTTTTTGGAAGAAGTGGGGGTTATTTCCGCACCTGCTTCCAGGCCGTCTCCTCAATAATCCGGAGCACCTCACGAACCGGGATACCAACTTCAGAAGAAAAGATCCGCGCCGGCTCGAACTCCGCCTTGAGCATGTAGACCGAGCCATGCATCCACCCCAGTTTTACCGGACACTTCTTTGTCGTTCCGGCAATCTCCACCTCGATCTCTTCAACCGTCCGCTCCGCGATGAACCGGTGGACGGAAGGTATGCAGCGGATGCCCAGCGTCCCGAGCTCCATGGCCATCAGTTCAGCGATCTTCGTGCTCGTCTCCGGTAGGCAGATCACCCGGATCAGGTAGCCCGGCCGGCCTTTCTTCATGACGATGGGGATTGCGCTTGCATCCCTTGCGCCGGCATCCATGAACCGGGCGATCGCGTGGGCGATCACCTCGCCGCTCACATCGTCAACATTCGTTTCGAGGATATCGACCGTGTCCTCAGGGTTCCCACTATTGGTGCCTGTTGTCTCTACAACCATCGCACGTAACACGTTGGGCGCATGGGCCGGGTCCCGGGTCCCGGCCCCGTAACCGAGGGCTTTGATGGTGTATGCCGGTAACTCACCGGGAGCACCCGCGGCTGCCTGGAACTCGGCCAGGAGTGCAGCACCGGTGGGGGTGCAGAGCTCCCCCGCGTGTACCCCGGAGATCGTGGAGAGATTCGCATGCCGGAGGATTGCCGCTGTTGCCGGTGCAGGGATGGGGAAGGTGCCATGGGATCCGGTGCCGGTTCCATGACCGAGCGTAACTGGCAGGATATGGACCCGGTCGATACCAAGAGTGTGGAGAGCGGTGCAGGCCCCGACGATATCCGCGATTGCATCATCGGCCCCGATTTCGTGGAAGTGGACGTGGCCGCCATGTACCTCTTCCTCTGCGGCATTGATCCGTTCGAAGACCCGCCGGGCC
>Ga0302250_1002794_pt1 | contig 10175 bp, 2 predicted proteins | sample AAG_RA_Asp_MG_FD_193536 | JGI IMG/M metagenome (GOLD analysis project Ga0302250, IMG submission 193536) | Enriched activated sludge microbial communities from anaerobic digester in WTTP, New Holstein, Wisconsin, United States - AAG_RA_Asp | ecosystem: Engineered > Bioreactor > Anaerobic >... | reverse complement strand
CCATCACTTTCACCGATAATGCCTGGAATGCTTCAACCCAGGTTTGGCGAACCGGTGAAGGTAGCTTTACCTGGACCCACACTGCTCTGGTTGCCAAAGGAACGGTTGTTAACATTTCCCTCGGCACAACTTTTACAGTTGACTTGGGCACAGTTACCACCAATACCAGTTTCAATCTTTCTGCTTCCGGGGATCAGATCCTTGCCTATGAAGGAACAACTGCCCCCACAACCAATGCCGATGCCACCTGGTTGTTCGGTTTTTCCATCGAGAACTGGGTTTGGGCTAATAACTCCAATACTTCAGATATTCCAACTGCCCTTATCGGCGCAAGCATAGGGCTTACCGGCTCGACTACAGAATTTGACAACGGCTATTTTGCCAATGGAAACACTGCTCAAACCGCAGTTGCAGTCTCTGGAACCAAAGCCGAATTATTGGTTCTGTTCTGTGATAACACAAAATACTACACTAATGATACCGGGCCACTAACCTTCCCTGCCTACACTATTACCGTTGGTGGCGGCGCACCCACCCCCACCATCATTATTTCCGGTACACTTCCCGAGTTTTCTGCCTACACTGGAACCCCGTCTGGATCAGAGGCCTATATGCTTAGCGGTAGCAACCTGACCGGAAACATCTCTGTTGCAGCCCTAAATGGTTTTCAGTATTCTACCGACAACAGCACCTGGAGCAATAGCCTTTCTCTTCCCAGCAGCTTCAATGCAGGAGTTTACGTTCGCTTGACCGGTGCAACTGCCGGAAGCTTCTCTGGGAATATTGTTCATAGCAGCCCTGGAGCTGCTGATGTAAACTTGGCTGCCAGCGGAACGGTAAGCGACCCTGTTCCCACCATTAATGTAGGTGCTACCCTCACTCCCTTCAGTACCACTACCGGCACCCCATCTGCAGCCCAAGTTTACAACCTCGATGGCTCTTTCTTAACTGCCAACATCGTTGTAACCCCACCTGCCGGTTATGAAATGTCCACCGACGGAACCACCTACAGCTCGAGCCTTTCGGTTGGACCTGAATATAGCGGCGTGGCATATATCCGCCTCACAGGAACAACAGTGGGCACCTATACCGGCAATGTAACCCACACCAGCACTGGTGCTACTCAGGTAGATGTGGCCGTTACCGGAATGGTGAGTGATCCAGTAGTCCCCTCTGCTTTCTTTGAGGAGAACTTTAATTACACCGCTGCAACCTTGCTTACTGATAATGGCTGGACAGCTCATAGTGGAGCAGGCACTAATTCACCGGTAGTAGCAAGTACTGGACTCACATATCCCAACTACCTTCCCTCTAGCGGTTTATCTGGACAGACACTCGGTAATGGAGAAGACGTGCATCATACGTTTGCGCCACAAACCTCAGGAACAATGTATGCATCTTTCTTATTCAACGCCGCATCTTTCCCCAACACTACAGGTGACTATGTTTTCCATCTTGGACCAAATCCTATTGGCACAGATTATAAGGGCAGGATATGCGTTCAGAATGATGCCGTTTCAGGCAATTTCAGATTTGGAATTACCAAAGCTGCCTCTGCGTCTGGTGCAGTCTGGACTGACTACAGCTATTCAATTGCTACTACCTATCTGATCGTAGTGAAGTATGTAATCAATCCCGGTACGGGCAATGATGAAGTATATATGTGGGTAAATCCTGCTATCGGAGCCACAGAACCTGCAGTTCAGCTTGCCGCTTCAGACGTAACCGGAGCTGATGCAGCCAATATTGGTGCTTTTGCCATTCGACAAAGCAGCAATAGTCCCCTGGCAATCATTGACGGCATCCGCGTTACCAACGACTGGGCCAAACTGTGGGATGGCTCTCAGCCTCCAACGCCTGAAATCCTGGTTACCGGTGAGCTTGATCCGCTGGCATGCATAGTGGGCTCTCCTTCAGAAGAAATCACTCAATATACGCTTGATGGCACAAACCTGCAAAGTGGGATCACTGTTACCGCTCCCACTCATTTTGAAGTTTCGCTTTCGGCAACCGAAGGCTGGGCTCAGAGCATTGTGGTCAACGATGTTCCTACAACTGTTTACGTTCGCATGAATGCCACAGAAGCTGGAACTCAGGGTGGCGACATCATCCATACCAGCCCCAATGCTGCAAACGTCAATCTGCGCGTGGTTGGAGAAGCCTACAGCCCATCCGTGGTATGGAATAATCCAGAAAGCCTTCCCCAATTCCTTACCGAAGCAAATACGCCTTCAGCAGCTCAATCATATGCCCTTAGTGCCACAAATGCCTTAACCGATCTGATTGTCACTTCAGCAGCACCATTTGAATTAAGCCAAGCTGCTACAGGTCCTTGGGGTTATTCGCTTACTCTGCCATCTAACTTCAATAGCAATGTTTATGTTCGCTTCAATCCCACCAGCGCAGGTGATTTTAACGGACAGATTTTACATAATACTGCCGAAGCCACCGAAGATGCTGTTTTGGTTACAGGATACGCGTCTCTTCCTGCAGGTAACTATGCTACCGACCTCTTCTTCTCGGAATACCTCGAAGGGGGAAGCAATAACAAAGCATTGGAGATTTTCAATGGCACTGGCGTCCCTGTTGATTTGGTAAATTACAAAGTGATTCTGTATTCCAATGGAGCAGCTACACCAGGCAACACCCTCACTTTCACTGAAGGTACCATGCTTGCCAATAACGATGTGTATGTAATTGCCAATGCAGGCTCTAATGCCGCCATCTTGGGACTGGCTGATGTTACCAGTACTGTAACTTACTACAATGGTGACGATGCCGTAGCCCTGGTAAAGATCTCTCCAGACTCCATGATGGTAGACATCTTTGGACGCATTGGTGAAGATCCTGGAACGGAATGGACTGCCGATGGCGGATACTCTACTCTAAATAAGACCCTTGTCCGCAAACCAACTGTAGATGAAGGTATTTCCGTGAATCCAGGTGCTGGATTCCCCACCCTGGCAACGGAATGGGATGTGTATGCTCAGGATACCGTAGATTACCTGGGAACCCACACCTTCACTCCTGGTGCTCAGATTGCTGAAGCTCCAGTGCTAAGCCCTGAAGGTGGTTTGTATACCTCCACAGTGAACGTTAGCATGAGCACCACTACCCCTGGAGCCACCATTTATTACACCACCGATGGCAGTGTTCCGGATAATAATTCCACTCCCTATACTGCTCCTGTGGCAATAAGCGCCACCACCACTGTGAAAGCCATCACCTATGCCACTGGCTATACCCCCAGCAGCATTAGCACCCAAACATATATGTTCCCAACCCCCATAGCAAATATTGCTACCCTTCGTGCTCAAGCTACGGGAACTACTGTTTATCAGCTTACCGGCGAAGCAGTGCTCACCTTCCAGCAGGCTACCCGTCATCAAAAGTACATCCAGGATGCCACTGCGGCAATTCTGATAGATGATGCAGCCGGAGTTATCACCTCCACTTATAACCTGTATGATGGCATAACAGGCATCACAGGAACGCTTACCGCTTACCAAAATCTACTGCAGTTTGTACCTGTAGCCGATCCTGGAGCCGCCACTTCAACGAACAACGTAGTAGTTCCTGCAGTGCGCACTTTGGCCAGCATCACCTCCGATGATCAGGCCAAGCTACTGAAGGTAATGAACGTAACTCTGGATGCAACCACTATTAACTTCCAGGATGTGGCCGAAAACATCAACGTCACAGATGCTGCGGGTACGATAGTGATGAGGACCTTCCCCGCCACAGATTATTCTGGAACCGCAATTCCAACCGCAGCGGTTGACATTGTTTGCCTGGGCGGTCAGTTTGGAACCACAATGCAGATCAGTCCTCGTTTCCTGGCTGATATAACGCCTGCCGCCGGAACCCTGGAAGCCCCGATTATCAACATCAGCCAGGTAGGCGGAACCGTTAGCCTTAGTTGGGCTGCAGTTGCCGGAGCTACCAGCTATCGCGTCGAAGCCGCCGATGATCCATACGGCACCTTCACCGAACTCAGCACCACCACCAATCTCTTCTACAGCGGCGCTGCCACAGCAAAGAAGTTCTATCGCGTGATCGCCATCAACTAACATAGCATAACGCATAAGTAAGAAGGCGGAGCCAGATTGGTTCCGCCTTTTTGTAAAAAGAGGAAAGCAGGAATAAGGCCTTGCCCGACCGAAATTGAGCTCGCCAGGCTTTGGGACAGGCAACTGAGAAGGTACTCAAAAACATCAATTATTGCTTGACAGCTCACAACTGCGTAAGCATTATGCACCAGGTGTAGACTGGATCGGTTTATGGGACCGGAAATGCTCTTGTAACAATGAAAACGAAGTTGGAAATGATGATTGGCTGCCTTATGAAAGACCAAAGGTCAGAAATATACGAAGGAGATCAGAGAAATGATCAAAACCAGATATCGTGTTTTTACCCCCCCCGTGTAGGAGCCATGGCTAAACTGGCTCTGGTATTCTTGCTACTGATTACTTTTTATAGCTCGTGCTTTGCGTACGATCTGTATGTTGATTCAGAGGCTGATCCATCAGGAGCAACAGGCTCAATCGAACATCCGTATGTCGCCATACAGCATGCAATTGACCATGCTTTAAATGACTCCCTGCCCTACGGTACAAACGTTATCATAATTGTGAACAATAATCCCACCGTTTATCAAGAAAATCTGAATATCAACTACGGCACTCCAGCCAATCCACATAATGTAATTGATATAACTATCCAAAGTGAGCTCAGCGATCCAGAGACCTGCGTGATAGAAGCTTTAAATGATTCATTGCCCGTCATAACGGTCAAGGGGCGCTCTGATTGTAAACTGAAACTCTCGGGATTTACAATCAGGTTCAATTCCATTAGCATGAATGAACAGAGAGGAGTATTCTTGGATACACCTACGTTTCCCCATGGCTACTTTCACACAATGGATGTTGATAACTGTATCTTTAATAATTGCACAAAATCGGTGTATGCATGGGGAGACGTAGTGGCAGTAACATGCTTAAGGGTGTCAAATTCCAAGTTCAACCTGGAACAAGTAAACGCGCCGCCAGCAGGCATATTGGCCCCGCAGATAGGATATCAATCAAGTAGTGCCTATATAAAGGACAACGTATTTATTCGTCATGACCCGGATACATTCGTTAGTGAAGCAATACATTTTGGTAGCGGATACAGCGTTGTGGAGATTGAAGGGAATAAGTTTCAAAATGTTCAGATTTATTCAGATTTACAACCTGATTCCCAGAATATTGTTGTAAACAACAATGAGTTTAACGAGTCATATCTAACTTTTGCATCACGAGGGAATTGGACAATTACTCATAATAAGTTCATTGGATTATCTTCTCCAAGTGATCCCAGTGTAATAAGTCTTTTTGTAAATGTTAGCTATCTACCAACTGAGTGTATAATTAACAGCAATCTTTTCTACAACTGCTTTCTACCGCTTGAAGTCGGATTTCCATACAGCTCTCATACTTCAGGAATTGTTAATGTAGCCTTGGAGAGAAATAGCTTTATAAATTGCGGAGGGATCCTGAGTTTACAACGTCTGTCCGATATGCAATCTTCGTCAAACTCAGTATCCTTGTATCGGAACAATCTCTATTATGGTACTTCGAATGCACCTTTTGTAGTTATCGATCAAAATAATGATCCCCTTGTACTTACAGGAGATAGGCGGATCCCTGTATCATACTCGCATTTTAGTGCTTCGCTAACCGCCCCAAGTTCATTATTACTAGACAATCCGAGCATTTCATACGGCGATCCCGGTATTGTAATTGATGATGTAAATCACACATACACACTTGCCTGGAATAACAGCATCCGCAGCCCTCTGATCATGGCTGGACATGGGAATGAAGGACTGGGGACACCCTACCATGCCAACCGGCTTGATATTGGCGCTGTTCAATATTCAGAGCATCCCCATGAATTTGTAAGCTACACTTTCCCGCCATACTCTGAAAGAAATGGTTTCAAGTGGATGAGTTTCCCTACCCTGGATAGAATCTGGAATCCCGCTATGAATGAACCGGATGTGGCGCAGATTTTCTTTAGTCCATTAATGAACAATATGATTCTTCATGATATTGCTTGGAAAGTAGAAGATGATAATCCACAAGCTATCCAGTTTGTTAATAATGAATGGACTGGCTACTTAACTCACCAAATAATTCCCCAACAGGGTTATAAAATCCAAATGGCTCAAGGGCTTCAGAATCCACAGAATATATCCGTTCCCGGCATTATTCCTCAGGTTGCACAATATCCTCTAGCAATAAAAGCTCATCTATCCTCCCAGCAGACCGGAATAGACAATGAGAATTGGCTCGGTTATTTTAACCAAAACAGCACCCATGTCCGGGATGCGTTTGTCGGGATCATAGACAATCTCTGGTCCATTCAAACCCAGAATTGGACGATGGTCCGGGATAAACCAATGCCCGGAAGACCCTGGATATATGCTCTGCAACAAGGAAAAGAACCAACCTTAAGTTATGGGGATATGGTGATCGTGAAATGTTTTAGCGATGACCAGTTTATCTGGAATGTTGCTGCCCCAAGCCAGCTTCCAGTTGAAAAGGAACTGCCAGAATACTATGAGTATGAGGAAAAACCCGATTATGTCCCCCTCTATGTGGAGCTGGACATCCACAATCTTCCCAAGGAGATTGCTTTATATGTGGATGATGTCTGCAAGGGAGCAGCAGTGGTGACTGACAGCCTGGTGGAGATACCTGCTTACATCCTGGACTGGGTAGACCCCAATGCTATTATTGAGTTGCGCTGTGTTTATGACGATAAAGCGGCTGTTGACCAGATTCCAGCCTATCGGGTCTGGAATCCGAATAGCAATTCCTACGAAAACAAAGCTCTTACACTGAATCGCAAGAATTACTATTATAGGCTTAAACTCGATCAGAATAGTGAAAACAGCCCTGCCCTGCCGAAGACTGCCATGAGCGTTTATCCGAACCCCTTCAATCCCAGCACTACCATCAGGTTCAGCCTTCCTGTGGCGAGCAAGATTCAGCTGGAGATATACAACCAAAAGGGTCAATTGGTAAAAAGTCTTGCTCAGGGCAATGTTGATTCCGGATGGCATAGCAAAGTTTGGAACGGAACCGACAATCAGAATAGGAGAGTGGCAAGCGGTTTGTATTACAGTAAACTAAACATCAATGGCAAGAGAATCGTAAAGAAAATGGTTCTGCTAAAATAGATTTTTGGTTTCAGTTGTCAGATATCGGTTATCGGTATCTGACACCTGAATCATGATGAGTGATAAATGACAAAACTAACCTTTTCAGATAAAGCCTATTATCGAAAGAGGAATGCCTGTTTCCTCGCTGGCAATGCCAGCCTGCCTGTAGCTGGCTGCCACGCTCCCGCCAGAGACGGGTATTCCCTTCCCGCCAGAGGCAGGAATTCCGGGTTGCTACCCATAACCATGCAATTCCTTTTGATAGCATTGATTATGTTAAATGCTAGATCTTGGCTTTCTGCAAACACTCTTAAGGTAGCGCTTGATGGCTCTCAGCCCTATTCGGTGATTCAGGAGGCGATCAATGCCTCTGTCAATGGGGATACGGTGCTGGTTTACCCGGGCAGATACATTGAAAACGTGGATTACAACGGTAAGAACATCACTCTGGCCAGTTTGGAGCTTATTACCGGCAATTCAACTTACAGAGATAGTACGATTATTGATGGAAACTATAGTGGATCGGCAGTTAAATCCATTCTTGCAATAGATAGTGCGGGATTATTGGGGTTTACAATAACAAATGGAACCGGATCCATATTTTATTATTCTCATGGTTATCCTATACAAAGTGGTGGTGGTGTTTGGCTAAAAAACGCTGTCGCATTCATTATCAAAGACTGTCTCATTTTTGGAAATACCTCATTTTCTGGTGGGGGAATCGGGTTAAGGAGCAGTACTGCATACATGTCAGGGACAATAATCAGAGAAAACCATGCTACTTCGGGAGGGGGAATATACCTTGCTGGTGATGGTCAGGTTGTGTTCGATCAAATAGACCGCTGCAGTGTATATAACAATACAGCGGGCAATACTCAAGATATCCTCGGAGCCGATACAAGGTTGGAGACAAATATCTATCTTGATATTGGAACAGTGCTTCCTATTAGTGAGTATTATGTTTATTATTCAAAAAGTGCTCCTACATGGCCTGGAGGTTTTCCAGTCATAGATATTCAACGAGGATATCGAATTGAGATTAATCATGATTTCTATGTATCACCTACAGGGGATGACAACAACAATGGATTAAGTTCATCATCTCCGTTAAAAAGTATTTATAAGGCGATGCAAATGGTAGCCTCAGATAGTCTGAATCCAAAATCAGTTCACCTGGCAAGAGGAGTTTATTCTACCAATGATGGCCAATTTTTTCCAATCAATACGAAACCCTTCGTTAACTTAGTGGGAGATTCGCTTTCTTATCCAGTTCTGGAAAACTTGATTTATCGTTGCACGCTAAATGTAGGCTTGGGTAAATCGCGCAGGATCGAAAACCTGGAATTCGAGTTTGGCAATAACAGCTCCGGACCGGTAGCAATAAGTGGAGGCAGGATAAACGACATTCTAATCAGAAACATCAAGATAAATCCTTTTACAGAGCCATCCACGGGGAGCTTGTCTTTTGGCACAAACAACTATTATCCCGCCAGTTATATCTTGGAAAACGTCGCAGTTAAAGGGCAGAATTCCGATTATCAATGCGGTTATTACAATAACATGCCGGATGTTATAATCCGAAATTTGACCATTGAGGGATGCCATAATACCGGAGATGAGCTTGATGGTGCCTGGGCTACTTTCTACTTCTATGGCAATAAACTCACACTGGAGAATTCCAAGATCATCAACAACACTATGGACTATGACGACATGTCGGTAGTTAGCATCGGGATGAGGAATGCTGATTCTAACAGCCGCCTGATCATGAATAACGTGCTGATCGCCAATAATCAAAGTGGAGGTTACACACCCGTGTTTATCGCTGCCTATACGGATTCCACTTCCATTATTAGCAACTGCACCTTTGCCAATAACAGCGGCAGCAATATTGCCAGCATCCTGAATGGTAATCTGCGGATTGCCAATTGCATCTTTGACAGTGATGCCCCGGTAGAGATTCTCTGCCAGGGAACCTACCCAAACACCGTATCGCATGTGAGTTTTGAAAACAACTTCATTCGTGGTTATCCCAATAGCTTTTCTTCTTCGGCGGTAAACCAGATCAGCTTCAATGATGTAGTGCTGACCGGTGATCCGGGATTTTGCAGCGGGATTGCTGATGATCCAATGTCCTATAGACTAGGCAATAGCTCTCAATGCCGTGAGGCGGGAACTCCAGACACCACAGGTTTGTATTTGCCGGAATATGACCTCTATGGCAACCAGCGGGTATTTGGCTCAGCAATCGACATTGGCTGCAACGAGTGGAATTATCCGGTATTGATACAGGATTCAAATATTCCTGCGGTAATTCCGCTAAGCGTATATCCCAATCCGTTCCATCGGGAAACAAGGATAGGATACTCGCTCGCAAAACCTTCCCTGGTGGAAATAAGTATCTATAACCTAAAAGGGCAATTGGTGCGGAACCTTTACAAAGGAAATCTGTGCAAGGCCGAACAAGCTATAAGCTGGGAAGGCTGTGATGACGAGGGCAGGCGAGTGAGCTCAGGATTGTACCTTCTGCAGCTAAAGCTGGACGGAAAACCACAGAGAGCAACAAAGCTGCTTAAGTTGTAGATGCAGGGTCCTTAAACCGCCGCTGATAACCTCAACTTGGACAAGTGATGCCTTAATGTTGCTTCCGCGGCTAACGATGTGGAGCATCATTATTAATCCTGGCCAGGACAATCACATTAGTCGTTTCTCCCCTAGCAGTCCAGAGAAGAGGATTGTCTTGACAGAATCAGCCCCTTTATTCATGAAGAGATAATCAGTTATAAATAAAAGGAGATGATGATGGATTCTGAAAACACCACTCTGGACAAGGGGCAGGAGATCGAAACGCTTAGCGACGAAGAACTTCTGAAACAATACGATGAGGCTGAAGAAGACAGCGATAGATTACAGGAACTGAAGGAAGAGCTAGCTAAGCGCGGCTTCAGCTTTGAAGCCGATGAGGAAG
>Ga0302250_1002793_pt1 | contig 10177 bp, 11 predicted proteins | sample AAG_RA_Asp_MG_FD_193536 | JGI IMG/M metagenome (GOLD analysis project Ga0302250, IMG submission 193536) | Enriched activated sludge microbial communities from anaerobic digester in WTTP, New Holstein, Wisconsin, United States - AAG_RA_Asp | ecosystem: Engineered > Bioreactor > Anaerobic >... | reverse complement strand
GAGAAACGGAGGTACCCACACCCCTCATTGCGCTACACTTCACGCCAGTCGCCATCATGACGGCCGGCTAAAGTCCCTGGGTAAAATTCAACGCGCACCGCTGGGTACTTTTAAACGCGCGCCGACATGCCATGGCATCAATGAAGGCCACCAGCTCGTCGCGGTCTGCCTCTGCGCTCGCCTCGATACGTTTTCTCAATCCCTTGAGCACGGTCCTTTCATGATCCCACCAGTGAATCACCGTTCCGTCGTTTCCTGCCAGAGCATCCCGCAGTGCTCGGACAACTCCAATGCTGGGGTCCTCACCGGGCTCTGCCATCAGGCATTGGTTGGCATGACTCAGTTGGCCATTATGGTGAAGCACGTGATGTGAGAACTGGAACAGAATGAGTTCATTTGGCTTCCGCCCTTTATGGAATGGAAGCGCCGGGCGCGCAGTCTCGAAATCAATAAAATGGAGGGGATACCGCCAACTCGCAAAGGCTTCGCGCAAGTTTCCTGTTTCGAGAAAAATAGCTTCCCCTTCGCCCTTGGCCTCTTCAATTTGCAAGACGTGACGTTGGGTTAGAGAAATATTTCCCGGTTCTTCCTTGATCTGAATATCCTTGGTGTCCACTTCAGCAAGTGCAATCCGGTTGGCGCGAAGCAATGTGGCAGCTTTGCTGTGCTTGTATAAGCCGAATACGCTCTCCGGGCGGGGGAAAGTAATCTTGCGGTGATACTTCAGCTCCAGGCACTCAGCCCAACCGCTGCGGCAATCTTCGGTCAGTTCGCTCGGATCACAGTAGAACTCACACTTCTTGCACTGTGATCCTATGTACGGTGGGATATCTTTCCCCTCAGCCAGTTCACTGGCCAGCCAGTTGATCAGATCGCTGAATTTCTGCTCTCCCGCAGGGGTTTCCACCCAATTCTCGCGAAGAGTTTTAACCTCTTTGGTGACGTCGTGTGCTTTCAGCAAGGGTTCGGCAAGCGATGTGGGATCGAATTCCGGATGAGTCACCACTTCGACCCGACTACCGTGGCGCTTGATCTCAAACTGGGATCCTACCCCCGACAGCGATGCTGTAGCGGATGTATCCAACAACATCAAATATGGGGTTATTCGCCATTCCGGGTGACATTGTTCGAGCACCATGTTTTGAAAGGCTACGTCGTACAGATAAGGCCGCCACTCCTTTTCGATGGGACTCCGTTGTGCACGGAACGAGTCCTTGGCACTGTTGAACCCTTTGGATTTCACCTCGATCAGTTGAATGTCATTGCCACGTTTGACCAGAACGTCGACCCGGATCAACAGATTCCCATGGCGAAATGTTGGCTCGAACAGGGTGATCGCTTCCTGCTCAAGCAGTCGTTCGGTCTCACGAATCTGTGCAGCGGGAAGGCCGTCTTCAATTTCAATACCTCCCGGATACATCAGTTTTGCCAAGGCTCCGACTTGATGCCCCCATTCAGCCAAGGCTTTAAGCAAATCGTCACTGTTCTTGCTGTTGGCGTAGCGAGAATCAGTGGAATAGACGAGCTTGCGAGGGCATTCAAGAGCGATTTTGAAACGGCTTTTGCTGAGCGTTGTGCTTTTCACTGGATTCCCTCCGCAGGTAAATTTTTTGAGTACGAGGGTACTTGAGTTGCTCCTGTGTTGTCGTGGCGTTCTTGTTCGCTGACAAATGCTTCCATCTCTTCGATGACTGAATCGAGTTTTTTCCTATCCACTCCCTTGTTAAGCGCTTCGGCGACAAGTTCGGCCGACGTTTTCTGACCTGACAATTTGCGGAGCGGGTTCATTACGTACAGGTCCAACCGCATTTTCCAGTTGATGCTTGACCACCGTTTGGGGGGTATGGGTTTCAAGGCTTCTCTCGCGATGTTGTGTGAAAACGCTTGTGAATCACTTAAGTGGCTCAGTCTTTTGGCGAATCTTTCGCCAAACGCAAAGAGTTGACTACGCTCCTACCCAGCCTCAAATTGGCCTCGTCTCCTGAAGTGTCGAGTACGAAGTAACGCTGGCTATCGCTACCAAGCGCCCAGAAGCAGAGCCCGTCAGCAGCATGGAAGCCTGTTTTTGCATCCTCTCGACTACAAATAATCTCAACCTTGTAGCCTTTCCAGCCGCGCCCGTTAACCGGTTCTGCGGTTGTGGGTTTAAAGCGACCGATATTTGAGCGGCACAGATCATTCATGCAATCAAAAATACCCTCCCTATGATTCGCGGAAAAAAAATTTCCTTGCCCGACCTTGACGTGAAGCAGATAGTCGTAGGGTCCATGCATCCGTTTACCATTCATCAGTAGTTCCGAATGATTCTCGCCATGAGCTCCATTCCGTCGGGGGGCTACCCTACTGTTCAGAACATAAACATCGCTTCCTTCCGTCTGCACGACCAATCCCGATGGAAAACAAAATTCGATACCAAGCACCGGATTGATATAAGGCTTTAGATTGTGCTTTTGGGCACCGCAATTTATGGCGACTGCATTACCGGATATCAAAAAACCCAAAATGCAAACGATCATACGCAAGGATAGGCACTTGTCTTGTAGAGGTGTCACCCGACCTTTGCCCCGCATGCTAGAACTTCCTTCTTTGGTCATATCAGAGAATAAAGTAAGGCTCTACTGTGAACCGGATGCCATCTGAATTTCCGCGCGTAAAGTCGGTAAAGGAAATATCGTTCATTCAATTCATCTCCGATTGATCTGCCATCTCGTACTTGCTCATGTTGTGAGCGGTCTTGCTGTTGGGGTGACGTTTACTGTAAGAGATTTTGGCGACATATGGCGTCGTTGATTAATCACCCGAACCCCCTGAGCGAATCTCAGCACAGAAAGCCCATTCCCTGCTTATTGGCACCGGGCTTCAAACGACACTCGTTTTCAAGCTCCGTCAGAAAATCACTCGGTTCAAGCGCCTCGCCGAGAAGGCTGGTTTGCCGTTTGATGACGGCGAAGTCACCGGGGACCAGATTATCAAGACGCTGCAAGCGATTCATCAGCGTCGGCGTCAGGCCAGCGCCGTCGCCGTTCAGCGCTTCCTGAATGAACAACTGCTGGCGCTGTTCAGGACGCAGCGCCTTGAAGCCGATCTTGAAGGCGAAACGACGCAGCGCCGCTGCATCGATGTGCTCAAACAGGTTGGTCGCACAGATGAAAATCCCGTCAAAGTGCTCCATCTGCTGCAACAATTCGTTGACCTGGCTCACCTCCCAGCTCCGTTCTGCATGCTCACGGTGACGCAGGAAACTGTCGGCCTCGTCCAGTAACAATACAGCCTGCTCGGTTCGCGCTTCATCAAACATTGCCGCCATGTTCTTTTCAGCATCCCCCAGCCACTTGCTGAGCAAGTCGGATGCACGGCGGGCAAGCAACGGACGATCCAGCGTTGTGGCAATGTGTTCAGCCAACGCTGTCTTGCCAGTTCCAGGCAAACCATAAAAACACAGCGTGCTGGCCGGGCGGCGCTGTAGGGCTGAGATCACGCGGCCAACACCATAGCGGCTGTCGATATTCAGGTAATTAAGTGAGTAACCCGTCGCATGGGCACGCATTTGGGAAAGGCCGGATTGACCGAGAGCAAGCTGGCAATTGCGGATCACACGTTGAGCGAGCTGTTCGCTTGCCTCTGCGCCACTTTGGCCGGCCAGCTCGACGAAACTTGCCGCGCTTTCCATCAACGCGGGTGTCAGTGTGCTATCGGCGGCCAATTGATCAATAAACTCGTGACGCATGCCTGTCCCGGCCAGATAGCTCCGCGCTATGGCTTGACGAATGCGCAAGGGCGGTGTGCGGATTTCCAGATGATAGGAAAAGCGGCGTAGATAAGCCGGATCCATCTGTTCGATGTCGTTACTGATCCAGATGACCGGTACCTGATTGTTTTCCAGCGTGTCATTCATCCACGCTTTTCCCGTTGCGGCATAGCGGCGAGTCGCCGAGGGACTCACGGGGTTGAAGCGCTCAGGAAAAACATCTTCGATCTCGTCAAACAGGATCAGCGCGTCCTGTCGTTTGGCAAGAAACTTTTCGGACATCTTGAGAAAGGCCAGGCGTTCTCCTTTCCGGATCGGCTCACCGTTATCAAAATGGTCGGCAACTTCATAAAGATGGGCACCTAGTGCTTGGGCAAGAACCGTGGCAAAGGCAGTTTTTCCCGTCCCCGGAGGACCATAAATCAGCAAATTGACGCCCCGGCGCTGCTGCTGCATGGCACCTTGCAGATATTGCGTGAGTGCCGACAAATCCTCTGCCAGATGGGGGAAGTCGCGGGCGGACAGGTCACTCGGCTTTGCCGGCTCCAGGAAGTGACGGATCAGATCATCAACCGAGTCGTGCGTTTCGGCAAAACAGGCATGACACCACGCATTGAGCGTGATCATCTCGTACAACTCGTCTGCCACTTCCGGACGTTTCAGGAAGTTCAGATTGCTCAGCATGGCAGTCTGCTTGAAGGCGGCATGGACCTCGGTGTCGTCGACGGCGAGAAGGTAGGCCAGCATGGTGGCACCATCGGCTTCGTTCTCAATATACGTTCCCTGCAACACCCCGCGTACAGCCTTGTTCTGGCTGGCGACGGCCGCAAGGTGGAGCAATGCGGCCTCCGTTTCCGAAAACGAAAGCACTTGCTGGAGCAGCAGGACATTGTCCAGAACGCTATCAGAAGCACCCTTGAGGTCTTCTTCAAGAGCTTTACGCGAGGCAACGATCAGGCTGTTAAATGCGGCCGGTTCATATTTGCAGAACGAAGAGAATGCCGGCTGGGTGTCGTAATCTCCCCCGGAAGACATCTGCTCCCAGGCGAGTTGCGGGGGCATTTGCGCCAATACCTTCCGTTCTTCATCTGGGCCATCGTAGTAGCAGAAAAACTGTTTGAAAGTGGTTTCGCCCCACTTCAGATAAGGCGCGGTGATCTCAAGGAAACGCTCAGGGTTCTGAGTTACGAAGCCATTACGGACCTTGCTCAAGGCCATGCGCAAGGCCCACAAAGCAGCTTGCCGTGCCTGCACCGAGGACGGAATCGTAGCGCGCTCGAAGGATGGTCCGCGTGATACGGCACGGCGTGGCTGACGTTTCATCATGTTCTCCAGTTGATCGACACTGAAGATGATGAACTCAATTGACGACATTTGGCGTCGTCATTTTCCATCGGGTAATTCGTGGCTTGCTGCGAACACCTGAGCAGACCAATGGCTATTCAGCTAGTGATAGCTTTGGAGTTGTTAGCCGTTGGTATACGAAAGGAAGCCATCGCATCGACTGTCTACCATGGCTGCTTACAATCAAATACCAGTCGCTCACTTTGAACTGGTTGGACGTCAGCAATGGCCGACGAGCGGAAATAACGAGTTTTCCCCTACCCCGCTTCATTTGACATTACTCCCCAAGTGTCTTTAGGTCAGCTGTACCATGATGTAAACACACGATCTTCTTTCGCTAATGCCCGTTACGCTTTTTTATGCGAAAAAACACTCTCAATGGCCATATTCACCGAATCGGCCCGTCTAATCCCAAGCACACAGTTCGTTCAGTAATTCGACGCTGACCATCTGCTCATGTTGCCTTCGCTTGGACAAACTGAGCCCACCGATGAACACAACATACGCCGATCTCCAATGAAATCCGTTGCCAGATGGAAAGCCTTTAACGAATACTACAATTCAATTCCGGTTGCCGATCGGATACAGGCAATCCGCGCTGGCTTTTCAGCCAATCACCTCCACGCGCTTGCCGAGACGCTCAATGTCCCGCAAGCAGTGATTTTCCGCCTGGTTGGCCTCTCCCCCTCAGCCGCAAAACGCCGAATCACCCTAAACTGGAATCTCAGCCCGTCTGCCAGCGAACGGCTATTGCAGATAGGCGTCGTCGAAACTCGCACGGTGGCCGTATTCGGCAGCGCTGATCGTGCCCATGAGTGGTTACGAACACGGAATCTCAGTTTGGGGAACGTATCGCCGCTGTCCATGCTCGACACGGGGCCCGGTACACAGGAAGTCGCTCGTATCCTGAACGCAATCGAACACGGCGGCACCGCTTGAGGTCGCCAATCTCACTACTCAATAGATTTCTGGCAAGGAAACGCACGATGAAACACGCCAAAAAGAGAATGCTTCCCATGATCGCCCGCCTCAACGCCAGTACTCACCGGGCTGACAGTGCGATGACAGCGGCGCATGCCGCCATCCGTGCGTCAAACAAGCGATTGGCGCGCAAGAAGCCCAGATACACACTCACGGAATTGATCGCCCAAAGCCCCGGCGGCCTCCACATCGACAAAGAGTGGGATTTGGCGCCGCCGGTGGGTCGCGAGTTGCTGTAAGCGAATGGCGACATGCGTCATTTACCAGTCTCCTGCTCACGAAGCCAATCGGCCTTGCCGTATCGGAAATTTGGAAACTCGTTCTGCAACGTCGTCTGGCCGAGCAAGAGGCGTTTTGCCAAGGAGGCAACCAGGGCCAGTTCGGCTTCGTTTCGGACTTCCAGCGGAACAATCAGGCTAACGCCCATTGCCCAGTTCAGACGCTCACGTTTCCATGCCGCCGACACATCCAGATCGATGCCTTCAGCTTCCATTTGCTTACGAATTGTCCGCAGATGATCGTAGTAAGCGTCTTGCGCCGCCGATGGCTGACGGGAGGTATAGCTGACAATCTTTTTCCGGGACTTGCCGACCTTCTTGTAGTTGGTTGTCGCGCCCTCAAACAGCCAGTCATCCTGCGGGTCCGGGCCTGCCCGTTCCCAGGATTGTTCTTCAATGGTGGTGCTATAGATATACCGTGGGTGTTGCCACCAAACAATGACGCGCCGATTTCTGAGGATGAATCCAACGTCATCCCACCAAGACAGGCTATCGGGCTCTGTTTCAGCATAGGAGTGGGGAATAAATAGCCCTCCCTTGTCCAGTCGCCAGGGGTGTTGCCGATGGTATTGGCGCTGCATCTTGCCAAACAGTTCTCGCTTACGGTTTTTCATTCGTTATTACCTCTTTTAGGGGCTTCGGATTCTTCGGTGGACAGGCGCACTGAATAGCTGCATCCCGACAAAACTGGCTTCGGAGTTTTCAGTGGACGCGGCGTTTTACAGTCCGATATGCTACATCTCCGAACATAGTTGAACGTCGGCATTACGCCGGGTATGATGACCTTGCTTTCTGGTGCATTGAGCACCTTGCAAGGTGAGCTGTCACCGAGTCTTTGCGGCCATCACAGCATTCAACCACGAGCGAAGTTCCTATCGGAGCTTGCGCCGACAACACCAGCCTAACGAAAGTTCGTCTGACAAAGCCTCGAAGCCATACGCCTAGAGGCACACATCTCAAAACCCTGCGGGTACGCTATGCCTGCAAGGGTGTTGCTCCGCGTTTTCACAAGGAGCAAACATGCAACGCATGACCTGTTGCGCCTCTTCCAGAAAAGTATATACTGAATATATACAGTATCAGGAGAGCATCATGAGCAACTTACTTCTCAAATTCAAATCCAAGGATTCGCCATTCGGGGTGACGCGAGAAACCCTGAAGGCGCTGGCCGACGAAATGGACGTAAGCGAAACGATGGTGGTGCATCTGGCCATCTCGCGTTTCGCAAAGGAAATCCTTCCCTCTTACGAGATGGATGATGGGCCGCTGACAACGGCAGACATCAATCGCACTTGTAAGGCTGCGCAGCCCATGCTGCCAAAGGGAAAGGTGCTTAACAAAAGAACCCTTCTGTAAGGGGGGCTCATGTGGGAATTACCTGACCCAGGGGATATTGTCTGGTGCTGGTTCCCCCAAAGGCCGCGCGATGCTCCTGGGCCTAAACCGCGTCCGGCCCTCGTTCTAGCCATCACTGAGTATGAGGATGGAACAACGGTAACTGTTGCGTACGGAACTTCGCAAAACGTCAGCAAACTATTTGCGGGCGAATTTGCGATACGCAAAGGGGAGCACAAAACCGCCTATGAAATAGCGGGGCTGTCTTATGACACGAAGTTCGACCTGCGCAACAAGGTCGAATTACCGTGGAATGAAAGTTTTTTTGCGGTGCCACCAAATCCTGCTCATGGGCGAACTCCGAAACTCGGAAGTTTGCACGTAGGCATGATGCGAGCGCTTGAGGCGGCAGCAAAAGCCATTCACTAGATGTGATTTTTCTCAAACTCAAGCCCGGCTCATCCTTTGGATGGCCGGGCTTTTACAGCTTCGAGGTGTTGCGGGCCAAGCTGCTGTTCTCCGATATGTTGCAGAAGAAGGCACGTCGCGTGAAAACGGTGAAGATCAAGAAACGGCCTCGGTTCGACGATGTGCCGCACAAGGCAAAGTACCTAATGATGGGCCGGATGACCTACTCCGAGCCTGAATATGTGACCCGTCAGGTGGTGCGCGAAGTCAATATCGGAGCCGACCCGTCCACCTTACTGGCCGAAAACGACACTTGGCCGACCAAGGGATAACTCAGGCTCCGTCTACCGAAGAATCCGAAGCCCCCTCTTTTATTACCCTTATTTGGAGGTAATGGATTACCTTTATTTCCGCCATTTTCTCTGGACCACACAGAGCGCCGTATTGAGAAAGAATCAAAACGGCGACGTAAAGGTCGAAATAACTTGCTCTCGGAACTGACCGACAAAATTGAGTTGAGGCCTAAAGACGGCTTCCGTGTTACTTGAAGATGTAAAGGCGATTGCAGGTAAATCGCGATTCATGTCGTTTCGTCCCCCAACGCAGATCGGCATTTGGGCTGCAGAGGGGCAATTGTTGCCGACATGTTCCACTGCAGCAGGCTGAAACGTCGCCTTGAGACTTATTACACGCGCCTCGGGTATCTCATATTTAAGATCATGCGCGTATTGCACCAAAGTGGTCTCAGCAAACGTGAATAGCCATCCTGTTCGGTCTTTGTCGTGCGTCATGCGAAGAATTCGACCTAGTACCTGGCGATAATGCAACTCCGTTTTGATCACGCTGAGATGACAACATATCTGCAGACGCGGGATATCGGTACCTTCGCTAATCATGCCCACGCTGACGATCCAATCATTACAGGAATTCCGAAATTCCTCTATTTCTATCGAAGCATCAGGATTTTTGTAGGTAACGACCCGTACCGACTGCCGAAAAGTCGAGGCTAGCTCATCTGCTATGAGTTGGGCATGCTTAACGGAACTGGCCACGACAAAGCCAGCAGCTTTGGGGTTATTCCGTTTAATCTCTGCGAGTTTTTTGCACCCTCGCCCGAGCATGAATCTGATCGCCTCTATATCCTGAATCAAATCTTCATAACGTACCGCCCGTGATTTCATCAACTCTGATAACGAAGCAAATGAGCGAGGCTCAATGTCTTGGCCGGAAATATGGACCTCGCCATGGTCAATCAAAACAATCTTAGGGATCCGACATACGCCATCAGCGATTGCTTGTCGCAGACCATATTCGAAGTTACAACGTATTTTTCCCTCAGGGTCCGAGTATTTTGCGAGGACAATTGGCAGGTCGTCACTCCGCCAAGGTGTGCCAGAGAGCGCAAGCGTGAAGCTAGCTCGGCTCTGAATATTAGTGAGAATTTCTAATCCCCACGCATTCGCATTCTGGTAGTCAGATCCCGAGCAATGGTGAATCTCGTCGAGCACAACGAGCACCCGGTGGCGATCAAATATCTCCCAAAAATCCGGTTTGAAGTGCAACAAGCTTTGATAGGTATACGCTGCCCCCACCGCGCCAATCCTGCCATCAAATCGACGCCCCAATACATTTCTGAATGTTGATGTCGTCGATTGTGCAACCTCCGCAGAAGGAGACATGCCCAACACGAAATCGATCTGTCCCGCCTCAATGAGTTTTTTCGCGACGTTTGCTGCAAGAATCGTTTTCCCCGCTCCTGGCGTCGCTAGACACATGAAGTGATCTTCATGCTCATACCACTCCAGAACCTGAGCGAGGCAGGTCTCCTGCCAAGGCCGAAGAGTCATATCGGTCGATGTTCGGGAAGTTCGGCCAGAATATTTTCCACTGCCCTAATGTGACCAAGAATTTTGGAGCTCTTCTCTCGCGAGAGGTGATAGCGCGGTTCCAGACGCCCCTTTAACTCAGGAAAAAGCTCATGAAGACGCATGTACTCTTCACTTTCACCAATCGCCGCCAAGAGGTCGACCTGATAGGTTTTTACGAGCGCCTGAAGTTTTTCTTTGGTGCGAATCTCTTCGTT
>Ga0302250_1002791_pt1 | contig 10181 bp, 11 predicted proteins | sample AAG_RA_Asp_MG_FD_193536 | JGI IMG/M metagenome (GOLD analysis project Ga0302250, IMG submission 193536) | Enriched activated sludge microbial communities from anaerobic digester in WTTP, New Holstein, Wisconsin, United States - AAG_RA_Asp | ecosystem: Engineered > Bioreactor > Anaerobic >... | reverse complement strand
CTGGTGAGCACAGCACATGGGTTCCGGTGGAGAACTCGCCGTTGAGCCCGTCCTCCATCAGACTGAGCAGTTCCAGACAGGACTCCTTGAGGTTGCCTTCGTCTTCCTTGATAGAAAACTCGAAGGACACCGATTCCGCCGTGAGATCGAACTCGTCGAATAGATCAATGATTTCGCTGCCATCGGCATCCAGGATCTTTCCCTTGAGTGCCCCCATGCGCAGGTGTTCCAGCGTGATCGCATGCTTGTTGCGCATCGTCTCCAGATGGCGGGCCATGACGCCACCAATCGCTTCCATCTCGGTTTCCGATCCGAACGCGCGCAGGCCCTGGACCTCCTCGGGCAACACCACGTCGTCGTGCGGGATATGCGGAATGACGAAAGAACGCAGCTTGCGCTTGCCACGCTCGCCGACGGTACCGGGCGAGCCCGGCGCGCGGGTCGGCAGCAGGTTCAGGCGACCGGCATACTCTTCGACGATGATCTGCCGCGTGCGCACGGGTCGGACGGGAAACAGATTCAACGATTCCAGCCGACCGTAACGATTGGGAATCAGGTTGATGGCCGCCGTCAGGCTCACCATTGAAAAGCCGGGGTTTTCAAAGGGGTTTTGCATTTGGGGTCTCCAGAAATGACGAAACCCGCTGTGTACGCGGGTTTTGCGGGAAAACTAATGGGACGGTTAGGACGACGATCAGGCGCTATCGCGCACCAGGATGCCCAGGGCCGCCAGTTGGCTGATGGCCACCGCTTGCTGAGGTGTCGTGATGTCAGACGGCCAGAGCACGGCGCCGCGCGCGACGATGGCGTGACGGGCGATCAGGATGGCGTCGGGTCGATCGGCCAGCGTGGCGTCGATGTCGTTGCCGAGCACGCCCACAGCAGCTTCGGTACCGTCTGTCGCAGCCGGATCGAACGCCTTGAGTTTCGCGGTTGCCGTTTCACGGCCGACCACCGTGCCCAGAGACAGAACTTGCGTCACCGCGACAGTGTCTTGTTCGCGCGAGTACAGGTTGGGGGCTTCGTATTTCAGCAGGTCGCCGAGATTGTTCGGTTGCGTAATGCTGGGCATGGTTTACTCCTTTTGGGTGAGTTTCTTTACTGCAGCGACCACCGGACTGTCTTCCGGACGCTGGGTGGTTCCGGTGCCGGTATCTGCGGTGATGCGGGAAGTGATCTCCGGCTGGTCGGCCCGTGCATCGAGCAAGGCGCGCCGGACTTGTGCTTCGCTGGCCCCGGACGCCAAGAACTCGGCGGTGCGTTGTGGCTGGCCGGCGATCAGGCACAACTCGGCGATGGCCTGAGATTCGATGCGTCCGTTGGCTGCCAGCTGCGCGAGTGGTGTACGGGTAGTTGCTTCGGGTTGCGGAGCGCCATCCGTGTGCGGAGGATCTTCACTCGGTGCTGCGTCAGTTGGTGCATCGGCCTGTTCATCAACGGATTCGATGCGGTCAATCGTTTCATGGTCATTCATGGAATTCTCCAGGTTGGAATGGACAGCGGAAACTGCGCCGCGGCGCGTTGCTTGCGGGGTGGCCAACCGACGTTTGGTGGCTAGCGTATCGGCGAACTCAGTGAGCACCTGATCAAACGGCATCACGGCATCGGCCAGTTTTGCACCCACGGCGTGCTCCCCGAAATACACGCCCGCCTCGGTAGCGCGAATAGCCTCCCGATCGAGGCCGCGCATGACGGCCACTTGCGTGGTGAAGATGGTGTAGAGCCGGTCGACTTCGGTCTGCAGTGCCGTGGATGCCTGCGGCGTCAGCGCTTCGTGCGGTGAAAAATCGTTCTTGTGGCCACCGGCAAAGATGGCTGTGTAGTTCAGTCCGTCCTTGGCGTCTTTGACTGATTGATCGACATGCAGCGCGATCACGCCAATGGAACCGACGCCGGCGGTCTGCGACAGCGTCAGGCGTTCACTCGCGGCAGCGATGGCATAGGCAGCGGAATACGCGGCATCATTGGCGTGCGCCCAGACGGGTTTGACCCGACTGGCGGCGCGAATGCGCGCGGCCAGTTCGAACACGCCACCGGCTTCACCGCCGGGTGAATCCATATCGAGCAGGATGCCCGCGATCTGTGGATCAGCCAGCGCAGCGTCCAGACGCGCACCGATCTCGTCGTAGGACGTCAAACCCGAGGCGGCATCGATGCCCATCACCCGTTTGACCAGGGTGCCGACGACCGGAATCACGGCGATGCTGGTCTGCGATGACTCATGCGCAGGTTTCGGCGCGGGTATCGGTAACGCCATATCCATCTCGGGCAGGCCGATCCGCGAGCCGAGCACGGACAGGATGACGTCGAGTTTCGGACGCGCAATAAGGAGTGGCGTCCCGATGAGGCGGGATGCCAGATGGGAAAGCAGCATCGTTGATATTCCTTGGGTGATTTACAACGTTTGTGGCAAATTGAGAGTGATAGAAATCTTTGCCAGCACAGAGTCTGTAATGAGCACTTCGACCTCTATTCGCATCAATCAGACGCTCTACGACCAGGCGCGTAGGGAAGCCATAATCGAACACCGCACAATCGCCGGGCAGATCGAGTACTGGGCTAAGATCGGGCGTGCGGCGCTGAACAATCCCGACCTGCCGGCTAGCTTCATCGCCGAGTCGCTGGCGGCACTGTCCGAGCCGCGTGACGAAACGACTGTTTTTGTGTCGCGATCGAAGCGCCCGTGAGCCACGTACTGCGGCAGGGCCGTGCGCGAGTTTCTATCGCGACCTCAAACATTCGCAGGGATTGATTCGTCCGCCCCGGTAGAACCTGCCGCCTGCACCGGTCGATCGTGGCGCGGGTCGGAGTCGAAGATCAGACCGAGTTCATCCGCGCGCTGGTTGTCAGCCGCGATCTCGCGATCGATGTCTTCGGCGTCATAACCAAAGGCCGAGATGGCTTCCGAGCGCGACTGCAGGCCGGCACGAATAGCGGTGACCATCGCGTTGAATTCTTTCTGCGGATCGACCCACTGCCAGCCCTGCGGAATCCACTTGGCCGACAAGTATTCACGCTGGCGACGACTAAATCCTGGCAGCGCCAGTGCTCCTTCCAGCACGGCTTGCTCCATCCAGGCATGCCAGATCGGACGACACAGCTGATGCACGATCACACCGTGCTGGATAGCTTCGCAACGGCGCCGGAATTCCAGTAAGCCAGCCCGGATCGACGAGTAGTTCACCTGCGTCAGATCCCCGGTCAGCATCTCGTAGGTGATGCCCATCGCCGCGGCGACGGCCCGAAACTGCATGCGCAAAAATTCGGCGTAGCTGGCGCCGACGTCGGCGGGCTGACTGAACTTCACATCCTCGCCGGGCTCCAGGATCTGCATCGTGCCCGGTTCCAGCCCAGCCAATGCTGCACCGCTGGCGTCCGGCAATCCTTCACCCATCAGGTTGTCTTCGGGCGAGAGGCGTGTGATGAAGCCTGCGAACATCGCCGCCGTCTTCTTGCGCACGAGTTCAGCGTCGTCGTACTGGTCGAGTTCGTTGAGTTTAACCAGCGCCCGGGCGAGCCACGGTTCGCCCCGGATCTGTCCGGGCCGCAGCGGGCGAAACAGGTGGATGATTTCGCTGGCTGGCACCCGCACCGTGTCGATGCCGCCGATACCGGACATCGGCGCCAAGGAACCGTCGCCAGGATGTGAACGGTAGAGGTGGTACGCCACGCGCCGCCCGAGCTTGTCGAATTCGATGCCCGCGCGGATCACATTCCCCGAAGCCAATTCCTGGTTCAGCGTGGCTGGGAGGTGCTCGGGTTCGAGCAATTGGAGTTGCAGTCCCACCGGCAGACCATCCTCCGGGCGGCGGTAGCGCAGCCGCACGAGGCATTCCCCACCTTCGAGCATGGCGCGACACGCCAGAGCCTGCAGTCCGTAGAAATCAGTCAGTCCTGCGGCATCGGCTTCCTCGCACCAGTCCCACCACAGGCTGTGAATAGCTTCGCGCAGCGGCTGATCCGCCAGCATGCTCTGCGGCTTGATGCCGGTCCCAATCGCGTTCGACACGAAGGACTCGACACCCGCCGCTGCCCAGGCATTACGACGCACCAGATCGCGACTCTTGGCGCGCAGTTCATTCTGCGTGAACGCCAGCGCAGCGACTGCGCCGGGATTGCCGACTTGCCAGGCCAGTGCGCGCCGACCACCGCCGATGCCATCATAGATCGGTGACGGATGACCGAAGAGCCCGCGCCGAATTTTGGAGAACCATTTCATCAGGTCGCCTTCCGGGTGTCGATGCGAATCTGGCGCGTGGTAGGCACGCCTGAAGCACGGGCCAGTTCATCCTCCACGGTACGAATCGCCGCCTGCAGTTCTTCGATCGATCGGTACTCGATCGTCTTGTCGCCGAAGCTCACGCGGCGCTCGCCTGTGGCCAGCGCGCGCTTGAGTACGTCGAGTTGAGTGAGGGTGTAAGTCATCAGATCCTCATCGTCTGATCTATCGCGTTAACCAGCGGCTCTTGATGACGCGCCGCCCGGTATTGCGGTTGCCAGAAACCGCGAGGCCACCGCCGAATCTGTCTCGGTCAGTGGCCTCGTCGGGGTTGTGGGTTTGCATCGAAGGCGACTCATCTGGCGGCCGTTCCATCCCGAGCTGGCGCTCAAGTTCCCGCCAGTGGCGTTCCTCGAAGCGATCCAGCCCAGCCGCCGAGGCGGCTGCCCGGGCGTAGACGTAGCAGTCCAGTGCCTCGTTGCGCTCACGCATCTTTTGCCATTCGCGCACCGGGAAGCCGTTGCGATCGCGGCGGGTAATCAGTTGTTCGGCGCAGAGTTGCTGGATGAACTCGGCGTCGATCTTGGGCAGGTGGACAAACCCGGCCGGAAACACCGGGGTCAATCCGTCCTCGCCGACATCCGCGCTCTTGCGCAGGTTGTTATAGAACTCCAGCTTGGCGATGCCACCGGCGACCGAGAACACCTTGATGCCCCGGCGCAGTTTCTTGCCACCCTGCGTCATGTCCACGGCAGTCGGCGTACCGATCAGCGCAGCACCGCGGGCCACGCCCTTGACCGCCATCACCCGGCTGTCGCGGCAGGCGCGCACAAAGGCATAGGATTCCTGCGTGGCAAAGCCGGTATCGAGCGCAAAACGGGCCAGCGGCATCGCTGCACCCGAGGCGTGCGTCCACGATTCGGATAGCATTTCGGAGAGGCGTTTCCAAACCGTGTCACGCGCCGTGTCGCCCATCAGTACGCGGTGCTCGACCAGCCACGACTCCTTGCCACGCCCGAAGGCCCAGACGGAGGACTCGATGCGATCCTTCTGCACGTCGGCACCGCCGACCAGCAACAGACTGCCGGCAGGCACGCTGCCGATGCGGTAATCCTCGCGGCGCTCGACGAGGCGCTGCCAGTCCGGCGCTTCGCCTTCCTCGACCCAGGTTTCGCCCAATTCGGTGTTCTTGAAGGTCTTGATGGCGGCCGCTGAGCCGGATTCCTTATTGACGGCCGCTTCCCATGCGGCGGCAATCTCACGCCAACTGCGCCAACCGACCGGACTGTAGAGCGACGACAGGTGAAACCCCGCCGTCTTGCCATCAGCCATCGCGCGCCACTCACCGTGCTCCAGCATCCAGGTTTTGTGATGCTCGGCAATCGCGGTGTCGCAGGACTCGCAGATGTAGGCGGCCGTTTCCGGTTGCCCCTTGTCCCAACGCAGCTGCTCGAAGCGCAGCCACTGCCGATGCCCGCAGTGAGGGCACGGCACGAAGTAGCGGCGCTGGTCGCTGGCTTCATACTCGCGTTCGATGGCACTGGCGCCCGAGATCGTCGGTGTCGAGACGATGAGGATCTTGCGGCGCGTAAACGTGCGTGTACGTGCCTCGGCCAGCGAGATCGCATCGCCTTCGCCCTCGACATCGAGCGGATAACCGTCGACCTCGTCGAGGAACAGATACCGCACCGGCATCGAACGCAGACCGACCGCGCTGTTGGCGCCCGTCATCACCAGCACGCCACCGCGAAATTCTTTCGCCAGGATGGTGTTGCCGGCGTCCCGACTGCGGGCCGGCGCGATCAAGTCAGCTAACACCGGCGACTCTTCGATCAGCGGATCGATACGCTGCTTGGAGTTGCGCTTGGCCATCTCTACCGTCGGCGAGACCGCCATCATCGGGCCGGGGGCGTGGTGGATCACGTAGCCGATCCAGTTGTTTCCCATCTCGGTCGCACCCAGTTGCGCCGCCTTCATGAACGCTACGCGCTCAACCGGCGAGGTCGGCGACAGGCAATCCATGATCGCTTTCAGATACGGTGTGCGGCTGGTGCGCCAGCGCCCGGGCTCGGCCGAGGCCTTGCTGGAGAGCATCCGGTGGCGATCCGACCATTCGGATACGGTGAGCAGCGGATCGGGCGTGAGTCCTTCACGCCACGCCCGTTCGATCTCGGCTGCGCCTTCGTAATCTTCCATCATCAATCCACGCGCGGAAGCAATTCGCCCAGTTCGATCATGTGCTCACGCACGGCGGCCTCCAGCGTCACGTGCATCGTGTGCGGATCGACCCCGAGTGTTGATGCCATCTGCCCGGATACGCGCGCGGGCCAGTTGAGCCAGGCATCGCGCTCGACCCGGGCCAGCTTGAAAACGTGCGCCACGGCCTGCGCCCGATCCACCAGTTCTTTCTTACGGTGCGCCAACTCCAGGTTGTTGAGCTTGGCCTTGAGCACTTCGTTGACCGTGCGCGCCTGCAGCAGCGAGGTGCCGCCTGTCGACAGCGACGGTGTGCTGGGTTCGAGTGCCTCGCGCTCTGGCAGCTCACGTGCCTTTGTGCTGTGAACCTTGGGCGCGGCGGTCTTGCGCGGTTGCAATGTGTTTTGTGCCCACTGCGCATCCGCCGCATCCGGATCAATCGTGCCGTCCGACAGTGTGGTGATCCGCCCGGTGTCGATGGCCTTTTTCACGGCCACGTGCGACACGCCACGGTGGCGCGCGTAGGCGCGAATCGAGAGTCCCATCGTCACCTTCAATCATTTGTTCGACATTTGCGCAGATTGAGCTTGGCTTCCATCGGGAACAGCGCCTTCATACGCTCGTCATCAACGCCATCAAAGGACACGGACATGAGTCAGATCGACACCATCCTCACCCTGATCGCCCAGAAGCATCTCGGCATCGAGACGCTGGAAACCCGCAATGCCGACAGTCTTGATTTCCACGACACCGCGGTGTGGTGCATCAAGGACGCCCTGGAGGCCGCCTTCAAGGCCGGCGCGGAGTTGGGCGCATCGCTGCCCAAGGCAACGGAAGCTGACATCGCCCGCGATTGATGGCAAGGCCACGGAGCCAAGCGAAAAACGCTTGGCTTCACTCGCGAACAGCGCGTTCATCACATCACCCGATCAAACACATCAAGGAGAAGCCAATGACCACGACTCAACTGACACCGGCCCAGCAAACGATCCTGACCCATGCGATCGAATACACCGACGGCAAGATCGACTGGTTCCCCGACAACATCAAAGGTGGCGCGCGCAAGAAGGTACTCGACGGGTTGTTCAACCGCGCACTGATCACCACCGACGGCACCGACTGGTTTGTTGCCGCTGAGGGCTACGATGCGCTTGGGGTCGCTCGCCCTGCGCCACAGGACGTACCGGATGTCGCCGCGGCGCCCTTAGTCACCGATCCTGCATTGGAGACCAACGTGGCCGCCAGTGAGGCCGATGTAGCCAAAGAAACCAAACCGCGCACCCGCGAGAACAGCAAGCAAGCCGAAGTGATCTGGATGCTGCGACGCCCCGAAGGCGCGACCATCGACCAGATCTGCCAGATCACCGGCTGGCAAGCACATACGGTACGCGGCACCTTCGCCGGCACCTTCAAGAAAAAGCTTGGCCTGACCATCACGTCCGACAAGCCGCAGGGCGGCGAGCGGGTCTACCGCATCGCCTAAAAACGGACCGCACGCGTTTCGGTGTGGCAAAAAGTGATGGCGAGAGGCGCCATGAATAGCTTGGCTTCTCTCGCCATCAGCGCGTTCATGTGGGTGTCGCAACGATCACCCCGGAGAGCACCATGAACGCCCCCACACGCCACACACTCAAGAAAGGCGACTGCGTTGCCTACTACATCCATCGCAATCTCAGCACGGGTCATCACTGCACGCGAAACGAGCAGGTGCGTCGTACTGGCATCGTCCAAGGCTGGCGCGATGGCAAGGTCATCGTGCTGCACAAGGCGGGGTACACCGAGGACCTGGTCGAGACGGATCTCTACTTTGTTGAATGACTGCTGCTCCGTTACCTGGGGTCGTAATGTTTTCCAGGCAAGAAACAGCGCTCAATCTCACGCAAGGATTTGAATCCAAATCCGCGGATGGCCAACAGTCCTTCTGGATAGCGCTCGATGATTTGTTGTGAGGTCGTCAATCCCTGGCCAAGCAACAATTTTGCTGTTCGCGGGGTGAGCATAGCCAATTCATCCGCAGAATTTCTCGGTGTGACAACAGTCGGACGAGGCATCGATCAACTATCCCATTGATTGACTGAGATCGTCGTATGCTATGCCATCTGCCGCGCGGGTAGCCAGTTTTCCAGTCCATTCCTGCCACCGGCACACGATCACATCCACATACTTCGGATCGAGTTCAATCAGTCGCGCCACACGCCCTGATTTCTCTGCCGCAATCAGCGTCGTGCCAGAACCGCCGAAGGGATCGAGCACCAAATTACCCGGGCGGCTTGAATTGCGGATCGCCCGCTCGACCAACTCCACCGGCTTCATCGTCGGGTGCAGATCGTTCTTTTGCGGTTTCTTGATGTTCCACACATCGCCCTGATCGCGGTCACCGCACCAGTGGCGTTGCGCACCCTCGGGCCATCCGTACAAGATCGGTTCGTACTGGCGCTGGTAGTCGGCGCGGCCGAGCGTGAAAGTGTTCTTGGCCCAGATGATGAAGGTCGACCACTTGCCACCGGCGGTGCGGAAGGCCGCCTGCAGCACATCCAGTTCGCTGGATGACATCGCCACGTAGATGCCGCCCCGGCAATGCGCCACGATGGGCGTCAATGCCGCCAGCAGGAAGTCATAGAAGTCATCACCCAAGTTGTCGTTGAGGATCGCGCGATCTTTACCGCGCATCTTGTCCTTCGCGCTGTTCGCGTAGTTCACGTTGTATGGCGGGTCGGTGAAGACCATGTCCGCCACGTCGCCTTGCATCAGACTGTCGTAGCTCTCGGCCACGGTCGAGTCGCCGCACAGCAGCCGGTGCTGGCCCATGATCCAGACATCGCCCGGGCGCGAGATCGGCGTTTCGCCAACCTCCGGCACTGCATCTTCATCAGTCTGCCCCTCGTTGTTGGACTCATCGCCCGCCAGCAGTTCGGCCAGCGCATCGGCGTCGAAGCCGGTGATGTCCAGATCGAAGCCCTCGCTCTGAAGTGATTCCAGCTCGATGCGCAGCATCGCGTCATCCCAGCCGGCATTCTCGGCAATCCGATTATCTGCGATGACCAATGCCCGGCGCTGAGTCGGGCTCAAGTGATCAAGCACGACCACGGGCACGAGTTCCAGCCCGAGCTTCTGCGCAGCGGCGAGCCGACCGTGTCCCGCAACGATGATGCCGTCGCTTCCGGCGAGGATCGGATTGGTGAAACCGAACTCGACAATCGATGCGGCGATCTGCGCCACCTGATCCTCCGTGTGCGTCCGCGCGTTGCGGGCATAGGGCAGCAGTTTGGCGGTCGGCCACTGCTCGATCTTGTCGGCCAGCCAGTTCATGCCGCCACCTCCGTTTCGCGTTCAGCGGCGACCTCGTCGAAAGACTGGCCGGTGGAGATCAGCGTGACCGGCACGCCCGGGTGGTTTTGCTGAAAGCGCTTGATGGCCACGTCCACGTATTCCGGCGCGATCTCGACACTGCGGCAAATCCGACCCGTGCGCTGGGCGGCCAGCATCGTCGTGCCGCTACCGCCGAATGGTTCGAACACGATGTCACCTGATTCGGTGTAGGCCTCGATGGCGAACTCCGGCAACGCCACCGGGAACACGGCCGGGTGGTCGATGTCCTGTCCGATCTTGCCCTTGTGGCGCATCACGCGGATCACCGAGTCAGGGATGCGGGAGTCCTGCGTCGGCTGGCCCTTGTGCGTCCAGCCGCCCACCTCGCCATCCTTGCCGCGCATCGCCGTGGAGGAACCGTCAGCACGTAGGTGCGATTCCTGCCCGGCGTGCTTGC
>Ga0302250_1002788_pt1 | contig 10187 bp, 6 predicted proteins | sample AAG_RA_Asp_MG_FD_193536 | JGI IMG/M metagenome (GOLD analysis project Ga0302250, IMG submission 193536) | Enriched activated sludge microbial communities from anaerobic digester in WTTP, New Holstein, Wisconsin, United States - AAG_RA_Asp | ecosystem: Engineered > Bioreactor > Anaerobic >... | reverse complement strand
GTCGGCGTCTCGCCGGACATCGAGTTGATCCCCGCCCGGACCAGCGGGGACTACGTGACGCTGGGGACCGGCGACGAGCGGATGCAGCGGGACCCCAAGCGCAAACTGGAAGCCTTCGGGAAGGTGGCCGACGACCGCCCCGAGCGGCGGCTGCGATACCTGTCCGCCGACGACTCGGGGGACCGGGGCGCGGAGGACGACGACGATCCCCCCCTGCGGGACGACGAGGCCTTCCGGCGGGACGAGGTGATCGACCTGGCCCAGCGGGTCACGCTGGCGATGTCGGGGTCCAGCAGGCGCCGGGGCCTGGCCGAGGTGGACCCGTCCCTGGAGGCCTGGGGGAAATCCGAGGATGAACGCCTGGTGGCGGCTTTGAACGCCCGGGGGATCGACTGGACGGCCGGTCCGGCCGGGAACGGGTCAGGGCTGGAACTGCGGTGGTCCGTGGATGCCACCCAGCCCCTGGTGCCGGACCGCAAGGTGACCTTGAAGATGACCGCCCGGAACAACGGGAAGGACCCGCTGTCCCGGATCCGGGTGGTCACCGAGTCGGACTTCGAGCCCCTGGACGGACGGGAGTTCCTCTTCGGACGGATGCGGCCCGGCGAGTCGGTGACCCGGGAGATCCAGGTCCGGATCCCGGCCGATTCCTGGGAACGCCAGGACCGGGTGGACTTCCGGCTCTTCCAGGGGGAGGAGGAACTGGCGAGGCCGCCGTCGGCCACGGTCACCGTGGCCTCGCTGCCCCGGCCGCTGTTCGCCTGGGACGTGCAGGTGCTGGACGACCAGGGGAACGGCAACGGCGTGCTGGAGCCCGGGGAGAGCGCCACGCTGCTGGTGGACCTGTTCAACGCCGGGGAGGGGGCGGCCCGGAAGGTCCTGGTGACGGCCCGGAACAAGGAGGGACAGCAGGGGCTCCAGGTCCGCAACGGGAGGGCGACCCTCGCCCAGGGGCTCAAGCCCAAGGAGTACCAGCAGGTGCGGCTCCAGGTGGAATGGCCCGCGGGACAGCGGGAGATCCAGCCGCTGCTGGAACTGGGGATCCTGGACCTGACGCTCCGGGAGGCGGTTTCCGAGGACGTCACGTTCCCCGTGTCCACCACCCGGGTCCCGGCCTTCGAGGAACGGCGAGGGGCCCTGAAGATCGGTCCCGCGGGGGCCACGCTGCGCCGGGCGGCCCTGGAGAACGCGGCCCCGATGTTCCACCTGCCGTCGGACTTCCGCATCCGGGCCCTGGGTAGGCAGGGGGACTGGTGGCGCGTCGAGGTGGAGGAGGGACGGGTCGGCTTCGTGAAGGACTCGGAGGTGTCCTGGGACGGCCAGGACGGTGCGCGGTTCAGCGCCCTTCCGCTGGTGCCCGAAATGGGACACGTCCCGCCGATGATGGACGTGCGGATGGAACCCGGCGCCGCGGGGGACGGAAAATGCGGATCGGTCCGGATCCGGGGGATGGTCCGGTTCCCCGGGCGGGAGGGGGAGGCCCGGCGGAAGATCCTGGTGTTCCGTGGCAACGCGAAGGTCCACTTCTGGACCCGCCAGGGGCCGACCACCGAGGCCGCGGTTCCCCTGGACGCGCTGGTGCCCCTGGTCCAGGGACGGAACGACCTGATGGTGGTGGCGGTGGAGGGCAAGGACCGGACGACGGTCCGGCGCTTTTCCCGGTGGCAGCCGGAGTCTCCTTCCTGCGCCGCCGTCGGGTCCCGGGCAGCGGGGGAGCCATGAGGTGTCCGGGTCTTCCAGTGGCTGTCGCGATGTGCTTCCTGGTCCTGACGGGGGTCTCCCGGGAGGGCACGGCACGGCCCGAGGAGGGCGTCCAGGCCTCCGGGGCGGGTCCCCTGATCCGCCAGGGAGCCCGGCATGCCAGGGCCCGGGACTGGCGCAGGGCCCTGGAGTCCTTCGAGGCGGCCGTCCGGGCGGACCCGGTGCACCTGGACGCGGCCTTCAATGCCGGCAGCGTGGCCCGGAAACTGAACCGGTGCCGGGAGACCCTGCTGTATTTCCGGGCCTTCCTGTTCCTGTCGCCGGGCACCGACGACGACGGGGCGGCCCGGCGGGCCATCGAGGCCTGCGAGGCCCGGAAGGGGGAGACCGGGATCCTGACCATCCGGGGGGAACCCCGGGGGGCGGAGGTGTCCCTGAACGGGGTGCTCCAGGCCCGGACCCCGGTCAACCGACTGAAGGTCCCGGTGGGCACCTGGCAGGTCCGGGTCTCCTGTCGGTGTCCGGATTTCGACGACGTGGTCCAGGAGGTGCGCATCGAGGCGGACCGGGAGACGGAGGTGGGGATCGACCTGCCCAGAAAGAAGGGATACGGCCACCTGGAGATCCGGACCAGTCCCCCGGCGGGGGTCGAGGTGCTGCTGGACGGGGAGCGGGTGGGCGAGACGCCGGTGGAGCGGATCCGCCTGGAGACCGGGAAGCATTTCCTGGAACTCCGCAAGGCGGGATTCGAGCGGTGGATCCGGAACGTCCTGATCGAGCGGGACCGGGTGACCGCGGTGGAAGCCGAGATGGAAATCGCGCCGTGACCGGGGGAATCCGGGCACGGGGAACGGATGGATGATGGAACCGAACGGATGCAACCGGAACGTGGACGAGGTGCCCCGGGGGCTGCTCCCGGGGTCCCAGGAGAGGCTGCTGGAGACGGGGGTCGCTTCCCCTCCCGAATCGGGAAGGCGCTTCCCGGTCGGTTCGGAGGAGTGGCGGTTCCAGCGGGGCGACCTGCTGGTGGTCCAGGCCGATCGCGGGGAACTGCTGATGCGGGCCCGGGAGCCCTCGCGGCGGGCGCTGGTTCCCCCGGGAGGCCATTTCCGGGTCGTGCGGAGGCTCGGCCCCCGGGAAGGGCAGGCCCTGCTGGACCGGACGCTGTCCCGGGAGCAGGAGGCCCGGGGCGTCTTCGTGCAGGCGATCCGCAGGCGGGGCCTCGACATGCACCTCTCGGAGGTGGAGGTGTACCTGGACAACCGGGTGGCCTTCCTGTTCACGGCCCCGGAACGGGTGGATTTCCGGGAACTGGTCCGGGAACTGGCCCAGACCCTGAGGACCCGCATCGAGTTGCGGCAGGTGGGGGTGCGGGACGAGACCCGGTGCACCGGGGGACTCGGACCCTGCGGTCTGCCGGTCTGCTGTGCCTCCTTCCTGCGGGATTTCACCACCGTCAGCATCCGGATGGCGAAGGTCCAGGGGCTGGTCCCCAATCCCCAGAAGGTCTCGGGGCTCTGCGGGCGCCTGATGTGCTGCCTGGCCTACGAGCAGCCATGGTACGCCGAGGCGATGAAGGGGTTCCCGAAGATGAACTCGATGGTGACCACCCCGAAGGGCGAGGGGAAGGTCAAGGAACTGCTGATCTTGAAGGGGGCGGTCCGGGTCTCCCTGGGCCCGGGAATGCTCGAGGAGTTTTCCCTGGGCCAGATCTCCTGGAAACGGGGGGGCGGTTCCGAGGCCGAGGCCGCCGGGAAGCCCTCGGAAGAGGGTGCCGACGAGGCCGAAGGCAGCGACGAAGAGACCTGAAGCGCCCGCCTTCCCGCCCGAACAGACCCCGAGGAGGAAGGGGATGACCCCCGCCGGATGGTTCGATTCCCACGCCCACCTGAGCCGGGAATTCTTCCCGGAGGACCTGCCGGAGGTGATCTCGCGGGCCTTCGAGGCGGGCCTGGACGGCATCCTGGACATCGGTTCGTCGGCAAGGCCGGAGGCCTGGCAGGAGGCCATCGAAGTGGCATCGTCCCATCCACGGATCTGGGCCGCCCTGGGGGTGCACCCCCACGAGGCGGACCAGGCGACGGAGCGGACCTTCGAGGACCTGGAACGGGCCCTGGCCCACCCGCGGGTCGTCGCCCTGGGGGAGGTCGGGCTGGATTTCCACTACGACCTGTCCCGGCGGGACACCCAGGTCCGTGTGTTCGATCGGCAGATCGAGATAGCCGCCCGGCTGGGCAAGCCCCTGATCCTGCACGTCCGGGAGGCCCACCGGGAGGCCTGGGAGGTCCTTCGGGGCCGGACCCTGCCCTGGCCCCCGGGGGTGGTGCACTGCTTCACCGAAGGGCCGGAGGTCGCCCGCACCTGGAGGGAGATGGGCTTCCTGATCAGCATCCCGGGGATCGTGACCTTTCCGAAGGCCGGGCCCCTGGTGGAGGCGGTCCGGGGGCTCCGGGCCGAGGACCTCCTGGTGGAGACCGATGCTCCGTACCTGGCGCCGGTTCCCCACCGGGGCCGGCGCAACGAGCCGGCATTCGTTTGCCACACGGGGGAGTTCGTGGCCTCCCTGAAGGGCCTGACCCCCCAGGACCTCGCCCGGGTGACCCGGGTCTCGGCCCGGAGGCTGTTCGGGCTGCCCGCCGACGGGGACCTCGAACCCCGGGTGGTCTATCCCATCCGGTCCTCCCTCTATGTGAACCTCACCAACCGGTGCACGCTGCACTGCACCTTCTGCAGCAAGTTCCGGGACTGGGTCGTCAAGGGCCACAACCTCCGGCTCCGGGGCGAGCCGTCGCCGGAGGTCCTGTGGAACGCCCTGGAGGAGGCCGGCTTCCGGGGGTACCGGGAGGTGGTCTTCTGCGGGTACGGGGAGCCGCTGCTCCGGTGGGAGGTGGTCCGGGACCTGGGGCGCCGGGTCCGGGCCGCCGGCATTCCGGTCCGGGTGAACACCGACGGGCTGGCTTCCCGGGTCTTCGGGCTGGACGTGCCCGAGGCCCTGGAGGGGGCCGTGGACGAGTACAGCGTGAGCCTCAATGCCCCCGACCCGGCGACCTACGCCACGATCTGCCGGTCATCGCTGGGCGAGGAGGCCCACCGGGCGGTCTGCGACTTCATCCGGTCCGCCCGGCGCCACGCGTCGCGGGTGACGGCCACCGTCGTGGCCCTCCCGGGGATCGACATCGAGGCCGCAAGGCGCTTGGCGGAGGAGGACCTGGGCGTGGGCTTCCGGGTCCGTCCGCTGGACGATCCGGGGTGAATTGCCGGGGCAGGGGATCCGCCCCGTGGGAGGGCCCGGGCTTGGACCCGGGCCTGGATCGGAGTCCAGCGGTCCAGTCCAGTCCGGGGTCTGTGAATCCACGGAAATCCGTGTTTTCGGGCTGTTGGGAACCGTCGTCTTCGGCATCGACCTTGCAGGAATCGGCCGGGTTCCTGGCGGGGAGGAAACCATGCGGGGCATCATGGCGGTTCTGGCGGGGCTGTGGATCCTCGGGACGGCCTTCGGGACGGCCCTGCCCGGGGCATCGGCCCGGGAGGCCGAGGGAGGCGGACTCCCGAACGGGATGGCCGCCGGGACCAGCGAGGCCCGGGAGGCAGCCGGGGTCCGGGACGACCGGGTCGCGGTGAACCGGGCCGACGCCGACCAGTTGATGCGGCTGCCGGGCATCGGCCCGAAGAAGGCCCGAGCCCTGATCGAGGCCCGGGACCGCCGGCCCTTCCGGCGTCCGTCGGACCTGAGGCGCGTCAAGGGGTTCGGTCCGAAGACGATCCTGCGGCTGGCGCCCCTCCTGTCCTTCGAGTAGGTCGAACCGCTCGGTCGTCCCGGGCATCGGCCCCTTGGTCCGGAGGCGGCCGGACCGCTATACTGTGCCCCGGAATTGCCGCCGGGACCGGGGGACTCATGGGAAAGCGGCTGTGGCTCGTCGTCTGGATGGCGGGTTGCCTCGGGGCGTGCGGCGAAGGCCCGGGTCCCTCGCTGGGGTTCCTGGACCTGGCGGCCGGGGATCCGGGAAGGGCGGACCTTCCGGGGGACGACGGGGTCGCCGACGAACCCCGGGACCCCGGTCCCGAGGACGGGGTCGGGCCGGACCGGCCGGAGGATTCCTTCCCCCCCCGGGACCGGATCGAGGAGGCGGACGAGGGGGACCTTCCCGGGGCGGATCTCCCCGGCGAACTGCCCTGTCCCTGGGATTGCGACGACGGCCTGCCCTGCACCCGGGACTGGTGCGACGGCGGCACCGGCCAGTGCCGGCACGAGGCCATCCCCGGCTGCGTGCCCTGCCGGGACGGGCGGGACTGCTTCGACCGGGACGGATGCACCCGGGACTTCTGCGACGGTGGCAGGTGCCGGTGGGATCCCATTCCCATCGACGGATGCGTCTCCTGCCTGACCACGGGCCTCTGTGACGACGGCAACAACTGCACCCGGGACCGGTGCGTCGGGGAGGGATACTGCGTCTTCGAGTGCGACTGCCTCTCCACCTGCCTCGTGGACGAGGACTGCAATTCCGCCGACCTCTGCACCCCGGCACGGTGCATGACGCTGCGGGGAGTCCCGGGGGCCTGCAGCGAGACCGTCTGCGTCACGGCGCCTCCGCCCTCCTGCGACGACGGGAACGCCTGCACCCAGGACCTCTGCGACCCCTCCACGGGGCAGTGCGTGCACCGGACCCTGGAGGGGTGCGTTTCCTGCCACCCGGGGGACCCCTGCGACGACGGGGAACCCTGCACCGAGGATCGCTGCGATCCGGACCTGGGGATCTGCGTGCACCCCCGGTCCTCCTGCGACGACGGGAAGGCCTGCACCCGGGACTGGTGCGAAACGGGAACCGGCTGCCGGCACGTTCCCCTTCCGGGCTACTGCGAGGGGGACCAGGAGTGCCGCGACGAGGACCCCTGCACGGTCGATCGGTGCGACCAGGAACAGGGCTGCTGCCGCTTCGATCTGCGCCCCGGCTGCCGGACCTGCCGGCAGGACGCCGATTGCGACGACCGGGACCCCTGCACCGAGGACCTCTGCGACCTGTCCGCCGGGACGTGCCGGGCCGTCTGGACATCGGCTCCCTGCGAGGACGGGGAGGTCTGCACGGTGGGGGATCGCTGCCGCCTGGGGATCTGCGAACCGGGGGCCTGGGCGGACTGCGACGACCGGAACCCCTGCACCGAAGATGCCTGCCTGGCCGGCGTCGGCTGCACCCACGTGGCCAACGACGCGCCGTGCGACGACGGGGATCCCTGCACCGAGGGGGACCGGTGCATCCAGAGCGCCTGCCGTCCCGGTGTTCCGGCCGTCTGCGACGACCGCAATCCCTGCACCTTCGACGCCTGCGAGCGGCCCTGGGGATGCGTGTTCTCCCCCATGGAGGGTCCCTGCAGCGACGGGAATGCCTGCACGGAAGGGGACCGGTGCGTCCAGGGCGCCTGCCTTCCGGGGCCTCCGGTGGTCTGCGACGACCGCAATCCCTGCACCGACGACCAGTGCGACCCGGCCCGGGGCTGCCGGTTCGTGGCCAATACCCTGCCGTGCGACGACGGGGATCCCTGCACCGAGGGGGACCGGTGCGTCCAGGGCACCTGCCGTCCCGGCCTTCCCCGGTCCTGCGACGACCAGGTCCTGTGCACGCTGGACGGCTGCGACCCCCAGGCCGGCTGCTTCCACCGCCTGAACCTCCGGGACTGCAACTGCCTCGGGAAGGACGCGAACTGCCTGCTCCCCGGGGAACGCACCTGCTGCCGGCTGGTCGATCTCGGGGGGAGCGGCGGGTCCTGGCGGTGCCGGACCGGCAGCGACTGCCCCTGACGGGAGTCCGTCGAGGTCCGCAGGCATCTCCAGCACGGACGTGGCCGGAAGTGGCGGCCCCCCTCGGGATCCCCGGCACCGGGGAAATTCCCTTGCCGCGGCATTTCACGATAGACTCGATCCATATTCCTTCCCGGAGGATCGACGATGGACCGACCGGATGCCTGGTACCAGCATCCCCGGAACCTGGTGGACCTCTGGGAGGACTCGGTGGCCGCCCATGGCGACCGCCCGGTCTTCGGCACGAGGGGAGCCGACGGCCGCTTCCAATGGATGACCTACCGCGAGGTGGGCCGCCGGGTGGACGACGTCCGGGCCGGCCTGGCCCGGTGCGGCATCGGGGCCGGGGACGCGGTGGGGCTCATCGCGAACAACCGCCCGGAGTGGGCCATCGCGGCATTCGCGACCTTCGGCCTGGGGGCGAGGTTCGTCCCGATGTACGAGGCCGAACTGCCGAAGATCTGGCGCTACATCCTCCGGGACGCGGGGGTCCGGGTGCTCTTCGTGGCGAACCCCCGGATCCGGGAGACGCTGGGGGACGTGTCGGACCTGCCGGACCTGCGCCGCATCGTGGTGATCGACGGGGACGGGGAGGACTCCCTCCGGGCCCTCGAGGAACAGGGACGCCGGCAGTCCGTGGCGTCCATCCGCCCCGGGATCCACGACGTGGCGAGCCTCATCTACACCTCGGGCACGACGGGCGACCCCAAGGGCGTGCTGCTGACCCACGGGAACTTCACCACGAACGTCCGGGCGGGACACTCGCTCTTCCCGGACATGAAGGCCGGGGAGGTGGGCCTGTCGATCCTGCCCTGGGCCCACGTCTACGGCCAGACCGCCGAGCTCTACCTCTTCACCTCCTTCGGCGGATGCCTGGGCATCGCCGGCGGTCCCCTGACGGTGGCCCAGGACATGGCCGAGGTGCGGCCCACCTACCTGATCGCGGTCCCCCGGGTCTTCAACCGAATCTACGACGCCGTCTGGCAGAAGGTGCGGGAGGAGGGGGGCCTCAAGAAGCGGCTTTTCGAGGCGGCCGTCGAGGCCGCCCGCCTGCACCTGGACACCGGCCGGGGGGGACTCAAGTACCGGCTGCTCGATCGCATCGTGCTCCAGAAGGTCCGGGATCGCTTCGGAGGACGCCTGAAGGGGTCCCTTTCGGGCAGCGCGAAGATGAACCCGGAAATCGCCCGGTTCTTCTTCAGCCTGGGGATGCCGGTCTACGACTGCTACGGCCTGACCGAGACGTCCCCCGCCGTCACGATGAACTGCCCCGCGGCCCACCGCCTGGGCACCGTGGGACGACCGGTGCAGCACGTCCGGGTGGAGATCGACACGAGCCTGGTGGACGACGGGAGCGGCGAGGGCGAGATCGTCGTGTACGGCCCGAACGTGATGGCGGGCTACCACAACAAGCCCGAGGCCACCGCGGCGGTGATGACCCCCGACGGCGGCCTGCGGACCGGGGACCGGGGACGCCTGGACGAGGACGGATATCTCTGGATCACCGGCCGTTTCAAGGAGCAGTACAAACTGGAGAACGGCAAGTACGTCTTCCCGGCGGCCATCGAGGAGGAGATCAAGCGGATTCCCTACGTCCTCAACGCGATGGTCTTCGGGGAAGGCCGGGCCTTCAACGAGTGCATCCTGGTTCCCGACGTGGAACGGCTGCGGCACCACGGCCGGGAACTGGGCCTGTCCGCCGATCCGCCGGAACTGCTGTTCCGCCGGGAGGACGAGGTGGGGAGGGCGCTGCGGATGCTGGTGGCCCGGGACGTCCAGAACCACCTGAAGGGCAAGTTCGGGTCCTACGAGATTCCCCGGCGCTTCCATTTCGTGGAGGAGGACTTCACGGTGGCCAACGGGCTGCTGACGCAGACCCTGAAACTGAAGCGCCGGGCCGTGATGGAGCGCTTCGCGGACGTCCTGTCGAAGGCGTCCGACGAACCCCTGGACCAGGCCTGACGTCCCGGGAGATCAGGGCCAGGGCCCGTAGCCGAGCCGCACCAGGCGACGGTTGCCCGAGTCCACCACCCAGACCTCCCCGGGACCTCCGGGTGCCAGGCCCATCGGGAAGCGGAACTCCTCGGGCTCGGACCCGAAGGCGCCGAACGTCCAGAGGACCCGGCCTTCCTGGGTCATGTGGACCACGCGATGGTTCTGGGAGTCGGCGACCCACACCGTTCCCCCGGGGGAGACCTGCGCGTGGTAGGGCAGGGAGAGGGCCGGCCCCTGGAGGGGGCGAAGGACCTGGAGGAACGCCCCGTCGGGCCCCAGCACCTGCAGCCGGTTGTTCTGGGAGTCGCAGACGATCAGCCGCTCCCCAGGGAGCAGGGCGACGCAGGAGGGGCTCCGGAACCGGCCGTTGGCGGTGCCGTAGGACCCCGTGGCGAACCGGGGCACCCCCCAGCGGCCGAGGGCCTGCACCCGGTGATTCCCCGTGTCGGCCACGAAGATCCGCTCCCCGTCCTCGCTGAGGGCGACGTCCCGGGGGTCCAGGAACTCCCCGGGACCGGATCCCTGGCGGCCCAGGACCAGCACCGGGATCCCCGAGGGCGTCAGGGCCTGGACACGGTGGTTCTGGGAATCGGCGACCCACAGCAGATCCCCGGACCAGGCAAGGCCCCTCGGGGACAGGAAGCGGCCCGGATCCTGTCCGGGTCCGCCGAGGGTCCGGACCTCGCGGCCCTCGGGG
>Ga0302250_1002787_pt1 | contig 10187 bp, 9 predicted proteins | sample AAG_RA_Asp_MG_FD_193536 | JGI IMG/M metagenome (GOLD analysis project Ga0302250, IMG submission 193536) | Enriched activated sludge microbial communities from anaerobic digester in WTTP, New Holstein, Wisconsin, United States - AAG_RA_Asp | ecosystem: Engineered > Bioreactor > Anaerobic >... | reverse complement strand
CGCCAAGACCCAGCACAATGAGGTAGCACCTGGCCAGTTCGAAATCGCCCCGATTTTTGAAACCACCAACATCGCTACAGACCATAACCAGATGGTCATGGACGTGCTCAAGCGCACCGCCATCAAGCATGATATGGTCTGCCTGCTGCACGAAAAACCTTTTGCCGGCGTAAACGGTTCCGGTAAGCACAACAACTGGTCCATGAGCTCCAACGACGGCCAGAACCTGCTTGAGCCTGGCAGCACTCCCCATGAGAATGCACAGTTCCTGACCTTCATGATGGCTACCATCAAAGCGGTTGACGAGTATGCCGGTCTGCTGCGTTCCACATGCGCCAATGCCGGTAACGATCACCGTCTGGGTGCCAATGAGGCCCCGCCAGCCATCATCTCCGTATTCCTTGGCGATCAGCTGGCCGATATCCTTGAGCAGATCGAAAAAGGCGGCGCCAAGTCTTCCAAAACCAGTGCCGATATGCAGATTGGTGTTACCACCCTGCCTGCCCTGCCCAAGGACGCAACCGACAGGAACAGAACTTCTCCGTTCGCCTTCACCGGCAATAAATTTGAATTCAGGATGGTTGGCTCTTCTTTCTCCGTCGCAGGCCCGAACATCGTCCTCAACACCATAGTTGCCCAGGCCCTGAAGGAGTTTGCCGACAAGCTGGAAAGTTCCAAAGACTTCTCTACTGAATTGCAGAAGCTGCTGCAGGATACTGCCAAAAAGCACAAGCGCGTTGTATTCAACGGCAACAACTACTCAGACGAGTGGGTCAAGGAAGCCCAGAAACGTGGGTTGCCCAATATCGCCAACACCCCGGACGCACTTAAGGAATTTGGCAAGAAAGAGTCCGCCAAGCTGTTCGTTGAGCATGGCGTATTCACGGAGAAAGAGGTTCACTCCCGTTATGACATCATGGTTGAACAGTACAGCAAAACCATCAACATCGAAGCTTTGACCATGATCGATATGGCTAAATTGAGCATAATGCCAGCTGTCATTGGATACATTACGGAAGTTGCCCAGTCGATTTCCGCTGTCAGCGCCGTATCCACAAAGATTGATGTCTCCACACAGAAAGCGCTGTTGGAAGAGCTCTCCACCAAACTGGCATCCATGAACAAAAATGTCAGCGAGCTGGAAAAAGCGGTTACAAATGCTCAGGGCATCTCCAATGTTGAAAAGCAGGCCGCTGCTTATCGCGATAAGGTCTTTACCAAGATGCTGGAACTTCGTGCAGACAGTGACAGCGTTGAGAAACTGGTTGCCGCCAAGAACTGGCCGATTCCAACCTATAGCGATATGCTGTTCGTACTTTAAAAACTGCTCTATAGTCTTTATCAAAGGGGCCTCGTCCAGAGGCCCTTTTTTTGTGCCCGAACTTCGCCTGGTTGCGCTTTGTTTCCGGCTTGGTATAGTTTATTTCACAATATCAGGAGGACACAAATGACTAATCTCAAAAAATCAAAGGGCGTAATTGCCATTCTTACAGGGGGTGGGGACGTACCCGGTCTCAACCCGGCTATTCGTGCTGTTACCATCAGGGCCTTGCGTGAAGGCTATCAGGTTATCGGACTTCGGCGCGGGTGGGCCGGCATCATGGACATGGTCAGAGACCCCAAGGCAGACAACAGCAACTGCTATCAGATGCTGACTGAGGATATCGTTAACAGGGCCGGCAGAACCGGAGGGACGTTCCTGCACTCTTCGCGCACACGACCCAGTCATGTCAAGAAAAGCGCGGTGCCGGAACATCTCAAGGAGAGCTATAACCAGGAACTTAACGACCTGACTCCGGAAGTCTTAAAAAACCTCGCATACCTGGGCATTGATTATCTGATCCCCATCGGTGGTGACGATACGCTCAGTTACGGCGTACGACTGTTCCAGGAAGGCATGAAGGTAATCGCCATTCCCAAAACCATGGACAACGATGTGCCGGGCACGGATTACTGCATCGGTTTCAGCACCTGCGTTACCCGCACCATTGAAATGACCAACCGGCTGCGCACCATCGCCGGGTCGCACGAGCGCATCCTGGTGCTGGAAGTGTTCGGTCGCTATGCCGGATACACGGCCATGGTGCCCACGCTGGCCGGCGCTGCCAACCGCTGTGTCATCCCCGAGTACCAGTTCGACATCGATCATCTGACTGAACTGCTGGTGGAGGACCGCCGCCGCAATCCAAGCAAGTATTCCATCGTGCTGGTATCCGAAGGCGCCATGTTTAAAAACGGGGAAATGATTTTCCAGAATGCAACCACGGATGCTTATGGGCACGCCAAACTGGGTGGGATTGGCGACCTTGTCGCGGAAGAGATCAAAATGCGCAGCAAAAATTTCAATAACGGGCGGACTGTCGACATCATCAACCAGAAACTGGGCTATCTTGTGCGGGGAGGAGACCCTGACGCCATCGATTCCATTGTGCCGATGGCTTACGGCAATCTTGCCCTCGACCTGATACTGCAAGGGATTCATGGACGCATCGTCGTGCTGAAAAACGGCCGTTATGACAATCTGCCGATTGAGGTTGTCACCGCAAGCAAAAAGCTGGTGGATGTCCCCCGGCACTACAACACCAAGCGTTTGCGGCCATGTTATGAAAGTTTCGAGATGAAGCCACTGTTCCTGACGACCTGAGAGGGTTTCAACATAATAAGCGGGTTTGCTGAAAAGCACGCCCGCTTTCAATAATAATCCTTCAATCCATGATCCACTCAGCAGTAATTTTCAAAATACCACGCTGTGCAGATCACGCTTCTTATACCTCCAGGCAAAGGCCGCCCCACGCACATACCAGTCGATCAGAAAAACACCCCAGACCGCATAAAGTGAAAGCTGCAGCCAGCTTACTGCCGCCCATGTAAACAGAACCCTGATGCCCCACATGACCAGCAGCGTGACGATAAACACGTAAAATGTGTCACCTGTGCCGCGCAAACTACCTGCATATACAAACGACACCGCCAACGGGATCTGGGCAAACGCCACCAGCCTCAGAAATACGGAACCTTTTTCGATGACTTCAGTGTCATGGGTAAACAGGCTGATCAGCAGCTCCGGCACGGTTAGAAACAGCACGGCCATGCTCCCCATAACCAGCAAGGCCAGCCGCAGTGCCTCCACATGGCTTATATGCGCACGTTTCAGCTTCTTCGCCCCCAGCGACTGCCCCATCAGTGTAGCAGCGGCCGTGCCCATACCCGCACCGGGCATGAATGACAACGATTCGATGGACAGGCCAATCTGGTGGGCGGCATAGGCGGCTGTGCCATAACTGATGATAAAGCTGGAATAGATCATCTGGCCGCTCTGGTGGGCGATCCTCTCCAGGGCTACCGGCCAGCCAATGCGCCAGATGCGTCCAAACAACTCCATATCCGGCCGCTCAAAGGCCAGGTATTTTTTACGCAAGGCATGAAAAAGCAGATAGGCACAGCCAACACATTCCGAGCTATTGATGGCGATAGCGGCACCTTTTATCCCCATGGCAGGCAGGCCAAACTTGCCGTAGATCAGCGGCCAGGCGATCACTACATGCAGGATATTGACGAGGATGATGGCCTCCATGGGTGTGCGGGTGTCGCCGATACCATGCATAATGGCTGAAAGTACGTTCAGCCCGGTGGTCCAGATCATCCACAGGAACACCAGCCGAATATATTCGGCCGCCAGACCTTGTACTTCGGCGTCAGCCCCCATCAGACGTGCCACCTCATCCCCATAGAGATATCCCGTTGCTGAGCAGATGGCCGTCAGCAGCAGACAGGCCAGACATGACACTGTTGCTGCACGGGCAGCATCAGGCTGTTTGCCTGCTCCCCACAGGTGTGCGATCACAACCGTGGTCCCGGTGGAAAGACCCCAGAATACGGTCATGGCAACAAACATCAGCAGCTGGCCCAAGCCGGTGGCGGCAATCGCTGCCGCTCCCAGTCCTCCGGTCAGGAATACATCAATTATTGAAACCAGTCTTTGAAATAGTGAGGAGAGCAGAACCGGCATGGAGAGGCGCAAGACATCGCGTCTAATGGAGACAGGGCGTGATTTGACAGCAGATTTTTCAAATGGATTAAACCGCATGGTTTGTTATAAATCTATGGCACCTGGAGGTCAACGCCTTACTAACAAAAAAGGCGGGATAATTCCCGCCCTGCCAGTGATCGCAATTAAGCTAGTTTGCTAAGGTTGCTGCTGTAACCTTCGTAACACCGCAGACGGATCTCCGCAGTAGTTTTTCAAGAGCCTGTTATCAGCTGACATAGTCCAGCAGCGACAGCTGGGTCAACTTGGCAGTTGCGGAAAGCGATGCCTGAAAAGCGGTCTGCTGCTGAGTCAGCTCTACCCCCAGCTTTGCATAGTCAACCGCCTGAACATTATCTACAACTGTCATCAGTGTGCTGCGGTTATTGGTGTTCATTGTCTCCATGGTATTCAGTCGAATCTGCCGGGTGGCAATCTCATTCTGCGCGGCATTGACCTGCTTGGCCCCGGCAACCAGGGCCTGTGCACCGGCTGCAATCCCTGCCGTGTTATTGGCACCGACCGCGGTAATAAGGTCGTCCATAGCCTGCAGGATGTTGGTGCTGCCGTAAGGCTGGCTTGCAGCTGTATCCGCAGTTAGAATCTGGTTGCCTGGGATGTTCAGCTTCATGGTGGATGAATCGGCAATATTAATATTCAGCGTGGTCTCATCACCGGAATAATATGGTGCCGTAGCACTGAAAGGGGCTGTGGTGCTGTCGGCGCCGGCAAAAATATAGGTTTCACCATTGCGGGTGTTGCCGTAATCAACCAGCTGTTGCTTGAGGGTTTGCAGCTGCGATACCGCGTTTGCTAATGTACCGGTCTCCGAACTGCCGTTGATCAGTGAGCTGGCCAGCCCCTTGGCCAGTTCTACAGTATCATACATACCCTGTAGGGCTGTGCTGGTAATTTGCATCTGAATCTGGGTCTTGTCGATATTGCTTTTATACTGGTCGCTTGTTTTGACTCGATCAGCAATATTCAGCAACAAGTTGGTAGCAATCGGGTCATCACTGGGCCGGTTGATATTCTGGCTTGAAATCAGCTGTTCGCTGATTTTGTCCAGCTTTGCCCTGCCCTGCTGAATATAGTAGAGGGCACTGTCAGCCGATGAGTTTGGCGTAATTCGCATATCGTTCTCCTAGCGCAGCATGTTCAGGGTAACATCCAGCATCTCGCTGGCGGTGGTGATCAGCTTCGCCGATGCCTGATACGAGCGTTGGTATTTAATCAGATTGGTCAACTCTTCATCCAGCGAGACGCCGGAATTGGATTCACGCACAGCATCAAGCTGTTTGAGATAGGCGCCATCCTGAGCAACGGCATTCTGGCCGGCCTGCACATCCAGTCCAATCTGGCTGACCATACTGTCATAATAACCGTTGAATGTTGTGGTGCCGCCTGACATGGTGTTGGTACTTTTGAGTTGTGCCATCAGCAGGGCATTACGGTTATCACCTGCGGCGAAAACACCGGCAGAGCTGGCAGCGGCAATCTGGTTTGTGCTTGTCAAGGCGGCATTGACAGTAATAGTCGCCGCACTGGTTGCCGGGTTGAATATGGCAATGCCGGCAGCCCCTGTAAGATCGCGTCCTGCCTGATGCTGTGTATTTATCTGCGTTGCGATGGTCGTTGCCAGGGTATTAACCTTGGTGAGATAACCCGGCAGCGTTGTATCCCTGAGCGTAACGATGGCACCCAATTCACCCGTCGTCGGAGTTACGGCTACAGCAGCCCCGCCTCCTGCCGGGGTCAGGTTGACCGTATATGTAGGCGCCCCGGTCAGCGAAAATGCACCATACTGGCCGCCTGTAACCAGCGCTGCACCGGAATCTTTGTAAACCACATCTGTGGTCCCGTCAGCATTCTCCGTAAAGGTGATGCCGATCTGGCTGGAAAGATCGCGTACCAGCTGGTCACGTTGATCCTTCATCTCATTGGCATTGCCGTAAACTTGTTCGGTATATTTGATCTGTTCATTCAGCTGGGCGATGCCCTGCAGGGTCAGATTGATATCTCCGGTCAATGAAGGCAGCGCATTGTTCTGGGTGGCAATAGCATCGGTCAGATTCTTGCTGACAGTATGAAAGTTGTCCGCCAGGATTTGCGCCCGGGTGATTACAGTCTGACGCTCTGTGGTACCTGCGGGGTTGAGACTCAGATCCTCCCAGGCACCGAAAAAATTGGAAATGGCCGTACCCAGCCCGTCATTGGACACTTCATTAAAGGCAGGTTCGATCTGCTCCAGGACCTCACTTTTCTTTGTATCAAAACCCTTAGTAGTTTCCGCATCCACCAGCTGTTTCTGCAGCAGGCTGTCATAATAGCGTTCAACGATCGAGATCCTGACACCGGTGCCCAGAGGAAAACCGTTGTGAGTAGTCGGCGGCGCAGATTCCAGTATGACTCGTTGCCTTGAATACCCGGCGGTGTTTACATTGGCAATATTTTCGCTGGTTACCTCCGTGGCTACACTGTATATGGCCAGCCCGTTTTTGCCTATATCCAATACGCTGCCCAGTCCCATGCTAAGCCTCCCTGTTTACCAACACTGAACCTGTCTGGCGCTGCTGATAACTTCCTGTGGCCCCGTAAACACTGGACTGACTGACCAACCTTGTCAAAAGTTCCAGCGTGGTGCCGACAGAAGTATAGAAATTCTCTGCAATTTCTCGGTTGAGCGCCAGCAGTTGGCTATTGTTATCGCCAATCTTGTTGATTTCTTCATGCAGCCTGGGAATCTCACGGTTTCCCCTTTGCTGCAGTTTTTTTGCAATTGCCCCCAGGGTGCTCTCTGGCGGCAGCCCCAAGCTTTGAGACGTCTCCTCAAGGCGCTTTTTCAGCGCTGCAGACTGCTGTTCTATCCTGGAAGCCAGCTCCTCTTTTCTAGTGTTAATGGCATCAATGGCTTTAATATTGACGTTGGCCAGTTCTTTGGTTTCCTGATCCAGGCAGACGCTCAGTTCTTTGAAAAGTTCCAGCAGCTTTGTCAATTCATCGGCAAGATTTTTGATGATCATGTATTACTCCAAGTTTAGCGGCTTTAACCTTTTTTATCGACAGTCCTGGCAATTTTTTTACTTTCCTGTCTGATAATATCTTTCTCAATCTGCTTGGCCAGACCAAAACCACCCCGCTTAACCGTCTGCGCAACATACTGTTCGTCCAGCATGGAACGGTAGATTTCCTCTCCGCGACCACCACCGGTAAGGCTGTCCGGCTCGACAGTCTCGCGCATGGACTTGAGCATCATAGAGATGAACAGACCTTCAAAATCCTGTGCCGTCTTTTTAATCTGCTTGAGCTGCTTTTCTGTCAGTGCACTGCCGTTTGTAGCGGCACGCTGCAGCTGCTTGGCCTTTTCGACGCTGGTATCACTGATACCAGGCAGATGTTTTGAGATTGTATTATCCATATTTCGTCTCTTGCCGCCAATCCGGGTTTATGAACAGCTTAAATAATGGTCAGTTCGGCCTGCAAGGCACCGGCAGCCTTGATCGACTGTAGTATGCCGATCAGGTCTCTGGGGGTAACTCCCAACGTATTCAGAGCCCTGATGACCTCACCAATTGTGGCGCCTTCAGACATGACCGTCAGACGGCGTACCTCCTCCTCAACCTTCAGATCGGTTCTTGGCACTGTAACAGTCTCACCGGTTCTGCTAAACGGTGCCGGTTGGGACACCTTGGGTGTTTCCTTGATCACCAACGATAGGTTGCCATGCGATACCGCTACGGTTGATATGCGCACCTGCTCGCCCATGACAATCGTGCCGGTCCTTTCGTTGAGCACAACCCTGGCGATGGAATCTGGACGGACTTCAAGGGTTTCTATGCCGGAGATAAAATCGATCATCCTTGATGCATAGGCGCCAGGCATCCTTATCGACACAGAAGCGGGATCACCTGTGGTGGCAGTTCCGGCTCCGAATCTTTCATTGATGGCAGCGGCAATGCGCGAGGCCGTAGTAAAATCAGCCGAGACCAGGTTCAGCCTCAACTCTGATCTGCCGGCCAGGGTGTTTGGCAGTTCCCGCTCAATCAATCCGCCACCGGGAATTCTGCCGGCGGTAGGGTGATTCTTCTGGGCCGTGGCTGCCTGCCCAGCAAAGGCAAAGGAGTTTGTCAGGACAGAACCTTGCGCAACGGCATACACCTGCTTGTCTGCACCAAGCAAAGGCGTCATGATCAGGGTACCGCCGGCAATGCTCTTTGCGTCACCCATGGAAGAGACCATTACATCCAGACGGTTCCCCTGCTTGGCAAATGGCGGCAGTGTAGCTGTTACCATTACAGCCGCCACATTCTTGAGCTTGATAAGCGCCGGATTGACCGTGACCCCCATACGCTCCAGCAGGGTGGCAACCGACTGCAGGTGTATCTTGGCCTGATCGCTGTCGCCGAGGTTGGTCAGGCCGACCACAATGCCGTAACCAACCAGCTGGTTTTCCCTGACCCCTTCAAAAGCCGCCAGATCCTTGATGCGGATGGCATGGGCATTGGAAACCATGATGACAATCAATACTAATGTGAGAATAATTCGTTTCATATGATTCGCCTTGATGTTCAGAACGGCCATATCTTATCCAGAATGTTCATGATCCAGCCCGGGCTCTGGCGGTCAGAAATAACACCCTTGCCGGTATAGCTTATCCGGGCGTCTGCCAGGTAGATTGAATTTACATTGTTCGCCGCATCAATATCAGCCGGGCGTACCGTGCCTGAAATAACGATGATCTGGTCTTCGTTATTGACCTGAACATTGCGACGCCCCTCAATCAGCAGATTGCCGTTCGGCATTACCTCAACCACCTTGGCCGATATGGTCGCGCTTAAGGTTTCCTGGCGGGATGTGGAACCGGATCCGGCAAAGGATGTGTCAGTGCTGGCGCTGATCATTTTGGACAGGTCAAGATTGTTGCCTTTCAGCATGCCCGGTCCGCTTTCCAGTCCCAGAAAATTTGGGATGCCCGCCGTGAAAGAGGAGCTGCGGTCCGTACCGGTTGCTGCCTTTTTGGAGGCGCTGGCAACCTCTGAAATGACGATGGTGACAATATCACCCTTTCTTCTGGCCTTGAAGTTTTCTGTCAGGCTGCCGGAAGTCGACTGCCAGATAGAGCCCTTGGAGTAATCCGGCTGCGGCCTGACCATCTGCTGGTCAAATGCGGGGCTCTTGACCTCGGTTCTCTGTATGACGCAGCCGCCCAATGCCAATCCGCAGCTCAGTATTATCAAAAATATAGTTTTCATTATCCGTTTCGCCTCACTTCACATCTCAATACACAATGGCAACGCTATCCGCACTAAGCACACGGGCCGGCATTTCCTTCAGTGAATTCAGATTTTGCACAATAATCGTATCACCTGCCGCCCCGGAGCTTTTTGCCTTGCCCGTCACCGTAATCCGCATCCGCTCGTTTTCGGCAATGATTGTAACCAGCTGTCCCGTTTTTATCAGCGGTGGCTTTTCCAGCTGTTCCGGCCTGATCGGCACATTAGGCCTGAGAGTCATGCGGGCCCTTTGACCAATGGCCTGCTCTGGCGTTGGAATGTAGCGTCCCTGAACGCTTGCCAGATTCTGCTTTTTCAGCATCAGGTCACTGTTGCTGATAATCGTGCCAAAGTTGATCTGTCTGACAGTAAACACCATATTGACAAGCACTTCAATTTCAGCCCTGACATCCATGTTGCCGACTATACGGCCATCCTTGCGAGCAAGCACGGCCAACGCTGCCCGTCCCCAGCCCCCCCATTGCTGAGGTGCAATTACCTCATATTCGAGTTGGCCCTGAGGCAGCCCCCCAAGATTGTTCACCTGAAGTCGTTTTATGATGACCTCTGCACCCAAGCCGGCATTTTTGTTCTGCACATAGGCCGTCACTGCATCCCTGACTTCCTGTTCTCTTTTAACAGTGGGTGAAGCAGCTTCTGCGGCAAGCGGCATCATCAGTGCAAAAGCTGTTATGTAAATAATGATTTTTAACATATCTTACCTGTCTGTTTAGCTGCAATGTAACTATTGCCTATACATCTGCATAAGCAATGCCATCAATTATCTGCGCAGATTGTTGGCAGTCTGCAGCATTTCATCAGCGGTCTGCACCGCCTTGGAATTGACTTCGTAAGCCCTCTGCCCCACGATCATATTGACCATTTCC
>Ga0302250_1002786_pt1 | contig 10190 bp, 9 predicted proteins | sample AAG_RA_Asp_MG_FD_193536 | JGI IMG/M metagenome (GOLD analysis project Ga0302250, IMG submission 193536) | Enriched activated sludge microbial communities from anaerobic digester in WTTP, New Holstein, Wisconsin, United States - AAG_RA_Asp | ecosystem: Engineered > Bioreactor > Anaerobic >... | reverse complement strand
TTGCCCAGGATTCAAGCGGATATCTATCACAGCCACATCCCCAGTCCCCTCTTCGCCTATAGGTTTCGGCATAAAAAGCCTCATGTGGTAACCTATCACAATGATGTGGTTCTCCCGGATGCCTTTCAAGGCCATCGCCTGCCCCGCTGGTTTTCGTCATCCGTGGAGAAAAGCAGTGATAGGCTGGTCCGGAGCATTTTGGATAGAGCGGAGACTATAGTAGCCACAACCATGAGCTATGCCCGGACCTCTCCTGTGCTTCAGGACTATCTGGATAAGGTAAGGGTGGTGCCAAACGCAGTAACTGCGTCGCTCTATCCCCGCCGGAAAGAAAAAGAGAATTATGTCCTTTATGCCGGCAGAATGGTGGGCTACAAGGGTGCGGATGTGCTCATTAGGGCCATGAAGGAGGTGCAGAAGACGGAAAACCTGGAGCTGATGATGGTAGGGGAAGGAGAGGACCGCCTTCGTCTGGAGAAGATGGCAGAGAGGCTGTCCGTTCGGGCCAGGTTCACAGGCAGACTGGAGCGAAGCATGTTTATAGACACAATCTCCCGAGCAGAGATGCTGGTCAATCCGGCCCAGTGCCGCCTGGAGGCCTTCGGAATAGTGCTCCTGGAGGCCATGGCCTGCGAGACTCCCGTACTGGCCTATGACACTCCGGGGGTCAATGAGGTTGCGGGTAAGGGAGGCTGCATTTACTCAAACTGGGAGGAGCTCTCTGAACTGATCATAAAGCTTCATAATAGCCCGGCCAGGAGAGCGGAATTGGGACGGAAGGGAAGGCGAGCCGTGGAAGAGAATTACTCCTGGAAGAGGGCTATCGACCTCATGGAGTCGGTCTATAAAGAGGTGGCATGAATCCAGGCGAGGGCCCAGGGAGAGGCCGGGACTAAAGAGGTTGCAGGGCTGGAAAATGCCTGGGAGACGGAAATTTGATCAATAAATTAAAAAATAAATTTGGAGACGAGAAGGTCAGAGCCGGGCTTCTGGCCATATTCATGAGCCTGACCTCAATTATAATCATATTGGAATTTACAGACACGTCCCTGAGCTGGAAAATGGCCTCCCTGGTCCGGCCAGAGTTTCTTTTATTGGGACTGGCACTGCACATGTTCTCCTGGGTCTTTTATGCCCTCAGGCTCAGGCTCCTGGCGTCTTTGGCCGGGCATGATATCACCTTCCGCCTCTCTCTCATATCCACATTGGCCTCGAATTTTTTGGGCGCTCTCACCCCTTCCTCTGCCGGGGGAGAGCCGCTGCGGATCAAGATCCTGGCCGATGACGGCATGAGCTACGGGAGCGCCACGGCGGTGGCCGTAGGCGAGAGGCTTTTGGACAGCATCTTCTTCGTGGGGGCGCTGGCCGTCTTCCTCATATTCACGAACTTTCTGACCGGCTTCGGGATCAAGGTGGGGGCCTTCTTTTTGCTTTTGCTCATCCTGCTCCTGGCCTTTCTCTGGCAACTGGTCAGCCACCCGGAGAGGATATCCGGATTTGTGGCCTGGATCAAAAGGAAGACCGGGAACAGGCCTATTGTTTACAGCCTGGAAAAGGAGATCTGGGCCTTTCGGGACGCAGGAATTCAGCTGGCCAGGGAGACTGTTCGCCGCACCCCGGCCATGGCTGCCGTAACCGCCATGATCTGGATGTGCGACTTCCTGGTTCCATCTGCTCTGCTCATAGGCATGGGCTCGGACCCCAGCTTCCTTCTCTCCATCACCTCCCAGATCATCCTGGCCATAATCGCCATATTGCCCCTGACACCGGGTGGCAGCGGCGTGGCTGAGCTTTCCATGACCTTTCTTTACTCCAAGTTCGTGCCGCCACTGCTCCTGGGACCTCTGGTGATACTCTGGCGCCTGGCCACCTATTTCTCCAATATCGTGGTGGGGGCGGCCTTTGCCGGGGCGTCGATCAATGGAATGATGAAGAGATGAGGAGATCAAAAAGAATAAACCGGCCGGCTATGCCGGCAGACCGAAGCCCGGGGGGATGCAGTTCCGAGAGAGCAGTAGGGCCAGTTTCTGACCGCTACAGAAAATGGCCTCCACTTCGCAGCCTGGCTGAGAAGCCCCATCTCTAATTATTCGGAAGAAAGGAGGCATGGGGCCAAGCCCGGCCTTGATCCAGCCTGCTAAATGGTTATCCACTTACCCACAGAATTTTGCGAGGAGCCAAAAAAAGGATTGGGGAGAAGGATTTAGCCTGCCATAAGAACAGATAAACACCTACGGCTTCAGCGATCCTTAAGCTAATCCCTGATTGCATCCGATTTCACTGGAATCCTGCACCCCTTTCATTCTTGATTGCACTTACTTGGATGGATTGGGTGTTATGATTGCCAGATAGATGGCAGCCAGGGCGACAATCATATGGACCGTCTCTTCCAGCATGGGCATCCATCCCAATATCATTCTCACCAGGTTATAGCCGAAGGCATACAGCCCCAGTTTAGACCTCCCACGATAACCAGCACTATGGCCAGCATATCCAGCAAAGACAATTTTGCCAATATCACACCTCCATGCGATCGGGTCAAAACTATAGTTCAGATAAAGAAATATAATTAACTTACATGTTAAAACATTAAACCTTTTGATGTTTTAATTAGGCACTTCCTTCCAAGACATGGAAATGTAAATAGTGAGACTCCGATCAACATTATCGTAGACTCGTTTCAATTGGGGCACGTTTTTTCAGACAGGGCAGGATAAATTTTCAAGCCCGCCCTCAGGTAGCAATCAACAATGCGACCAGCACCGACATCCTCACCAGCATGCTGATGCTGGTGGAGACGAGCACCAGATAAAGCCCTAGCCTCATGCCGAATACCCCGGTGTAATTGGGCAGGAGCGAGCGCAGAGAATAAAATGGCAGCATAAAGAGGCTGCCCAGCATCAGCACCATGATGGCCTTGGTCTCGGATATGCCACCGTTCTGGATCAGGGGTCCCAGCAGGGTTATCCCCGCCTTGGGGCTGGCCACATAGACTGTGAGAGGGATGATGGTCTCCGGGGGTATGGAAAAGAATCCGGCCAGGGCGGTGACGTCCAGAGACTGCAGGATCCCCTCCCGATTGAGATAGAGTACCAGAAAGGTCATGATAAAGTACAGGCCGGCAATCCTCAGGAATATGCGCCTCTGCCTCTTCAGGGCTCTTTTTGCAGCTTTTTTATATCTATCCCATCGGTCCGGCGGAGAAGGCGAGGAATATGAACCGGCCGCGGGACCGCTCTCCTGGCCTCCCCCGCGGGAGGAGGATGCCAGTGCAGGAGAGAGCCCTGCGGCATCTGCATCCAGATAGGCCCGGCCCAGGACCATGACCAGAGCCAGCTTGATCAGGCCTGTGGCGATGGAGATGAGGGCATAGGCTCCCCCCACGAATATGCCCAGGACGGGAATCACAAAGGCCAGCTGATAGGTGAATAGCTCCCGGAAATAAACCGGCACGCTGTTCATGATGGCGCTGAGGAATGCCTGCCGCTCACTCAGGCGCCCTTCCTCCTTCAGCCCCGCAATCATAGTATTGGCGGCCAGGGCTGAGCCCAGGCTGACCACAAATGAGGAGGCGGATGCGGCAGGAAGATGGGACAGGGATACAAGCGGCCCGGCCAGATGGGATATGCGGGAGAAGGCGTCCAGTTCCAGAAGAAAGCCGGTCAAAAAGAGCATGATAAAGACTGTGCTCATGGGGGAGACGGTATCGCCCAGGGCCTGGAAGAGCAGATGTAGCATTATCGAGTCCTTGATCTTTTTAGCTTCCAACTGGATTGGCGTACCGAAACTATAAATGTTCTGGCGTATTCTATGGTATCGCTACTCGGCAAGGCGCTCTCGAGGGCTTTGGATTCAGAGAAGACAAAACCCCCAGTTACAGGCTGGAAGAGGAGGACAAAAGGGGATGCTTACAGATCTGGAAGAGAAGAGAGGCAGGCTCAGGCAGGAGTCCCACGCCATTGGGGATAGACATAGCCAATTAAATGCTGAAGCAAGCAAATGGGCCGAGAGGCGAAATGAGCTCAACCGGGCTACAGAAGGGCTGATTGAGAGAGCCAAGTCCTTCAAGAAGCTGCGGGACGAGAGCAACAAAAATGTGGCCCAGTCCAAAAAGAAGAGGGATGAGTGCAACGAGAATATCAAGCAGCTCTATGTGAAGATAGAAGACCTCCAGAAAAAGCACAACCCCACCGGCGAGCGCTCTATCAGAGATCTGAGCCGGGAGATAGACCATCTGGAATTTCGGCAGCAGACCGAGGTTTTGAGCCCGGAAAAAGAGAAGCAACTGGTGGATAAGATCTCCGCCCTGCGTGCGGAGTTTAAAGGAAGAAAAGAGCAGCTTGAGAAGAGCGAGGACATGAAGAAGCTTCTTGACCAGGCTCAGGCCCTGAGAGATCAGGCATCCACTTACCACAATCAAGTAACCAGATTCGCACAACTGGCCCAGGAATACCACGACCAGATGATCTGCTCTTTTAAAGAGGCAGATCAGACCCGTGCCGAGGCCGATGCCGCCCAAAAGGAGTTCTTGAAGGCGCAGTGACTCCTGTTCGATATTTTTTCCAACCGCTTTAGACTTGAGCATAACCTGAACTGGCCGAGACATGCTCCTTATCAAGCCGGTTAATGGCGCCGGGTTCAGCCAGGTTTATTACCCGGCGGCGGCAAAAGATGAATTATGAAATCCTTCTCTCCGGCGATGGCTGCCCGGGCCCTCTGGCAGATGAGGATTAAAAAGAGGCCTTTTGTCCTCTCCCACGGCATAACCTCAAGCTGCAACCTGCGCTGCCGCTTCTGTAGCTACTGGAAGCAGCCGGGCCCGGAGATGAGCACCCCGGAGATTTTCAGGATGCTGGATGAGGCCGCTGATTATGGCATCGGGATCTACAATGCCTGGACCGCCGAGCCTCTGATGAGAGAGGAGCTGCCCCTCATTCTGAGCCATGCCCGGTCCAGGGGCCTGGTCACCTCCCTGGTAACCAACGGCCTGCTTTTGGAAAAAAAGCTGGCAGATCTCCGGGATCTGGACATGCTCTCCGTCTCATTGGACGGCATCAAGAGCTACCAGGAGCTGCGGGGGATAGACCCGGCCCCGGTCCTGGATGCAATTCGGGCGGCAAGGAAGGCCGGACATGAGATTCTCATCAACTGCGTCATATCCGGAAAAAATATTGGCGAGCTGGAGGATCTGGTGCACCTGGCGGAATCTTTAGGCTGCTGGATCTCTTTTGAGCCCATGCATCTGTTTCCCGATATCAGCCAGCAGGTCTGGCAGAGCCTGGCGATCAGGGATATACCCCAATTTGAGGCGGCTATAGAGCGGCTCATGGATCTGAAAAAGAGCGGATCTCCCCTCATAAATTCTCTAACCTACCTCCAGATGATAAAAGATTTTCAGAGGCAGAACAGCAAAGAAGCCGGGCGCCAATTCACCTGCCATGCCCCGGAGATAATCGTGCATGTGGCGGCGGACGGGACAGTTGGCGCCTGCCGGGTGCACCAGGAGCCTCTTGGCAATGTGAGATCCGGCCTGGCCAGAGCCTGGGAGGATACCAGAGAGAAGAGAAAGGAACTGGCCGCGGAATGCGCCGGATGCCTTTTCTTCGGCTATGTGGAAAACAGCCTGCTCTATGATTTTGTGCCTGAGGTCATGCGCCACTACCAGTGGATGTGAAAGAGACGGATGTGAAAGAGACAGAGCAATTAGCTTGAAAAAAGCCGGGGAGAGGTCCGATGCCTCGGGGCAAAAAAAATCTAATAAGAAGTCCTGGCAGGATGGGAGGATGGAATTCGATCCTCCTCCTTCACCAGCGCCTCGCCTTCTCATTCCGGCTTGCTGCCGATGTATGTCCCTCTGCCGAGAAGTACATAATCGTCAAAAGGCCCGGAAGGACTGGGCGAGGTGCTTCTCTCCGTGCATTCCACTATCTTGCCGCCCACTCTGGCAAAGAAGCTGGGGGATGAATCAATCCGCGCCCTGATCTTCTTTTGCTTCTCGGAATAGAAATAGTAGCCGTCTTCCTTTGCCATTTTAATGCACCTCATATCCTCTTCCCGTCGTCTTCTTCCTTAATTTTTGACCGCAGCTCTCACATTCTGGTTTAAGATGATCCTGGTTTTGCGCTATCCACATGGAGCCGCACATGGGACACCTGGGAAAGAAAGAGTCAGAGCCAGGCACCATCTCAGACCCTCCTCTCTGTACCGCTAGCCATGCTCTCGTCAACTTTTCCGATGTTTATAAGGTAGCGAATCCTCATTCCTTTGCCGTATATCGTCTCTTGCCAGCTATTGCACTGAGTCAGTATCACTCATATCAGCCACCATACATGGGGATCTTTCATAGCTTTGCAGCCAAGGCAAGCCGCCGATTTTCAATTCGGCGTCGATGGCAGCAATCTCATCCGCCGCGGCGGCAATCAGTTCGATAAGCTCCTTTCGCTTTGCCAAAGCTACCAAATAGTCATAGGTCATACCAAACCACCTGCAAGTGAAGGGTATCGATCTCAATTAGAGCATCCGAAATCCCTCTTCAACCTGCTAAATCCTTTGATTGATATCCTGCCGGTCTATGCCAGCCATCCCACACCGACAAGAACAGCTACCATTCCAATACCCATGGCTGCGCCTAGAGTAAGCAGTCCTTCAACCAGGAATGCCTTCATAAATCCAAACCCCAGATCGATTTGGCTTCTCATCATCTGGAGCATGACATCTATGGAAGGCCCTTCGCTGCTTCCTGCTATTCCGGCAAATATGCTGCCCCTGAAGTTCAAAGACTCATTTAGTTCAATTCTCTTTGTCATCGCCTGGCTCCAGAAGGAGTTGGCCCGGCAGCACTTCAGTTACAAAGGCTGCAGTAGAGTATGATGACCCGGTAGGATTCATCCTTTGATGCAGTAGAGTATGATGACCCGGTAGGATTCATCCTTTTATGCTCCCTGAGATGAAAAGATCAGGATCACTTCATCAGGCCAATCCTTTCAAAGCAAATTTTTTTATTGCCATTCTGCTCTCAAGCTTACAACACCCAATCCAAATCATAATTTGGACTGGGCCTCAAATGCAGAATTTTTTCGCAGATGTATCTAAGGACACATCAATGCCGTGCTCTTGGCAAAAAACGCTAATAGCGAGCTTCGACATGCTTTTCAGGTTTTCCTTCAACTTATATATATTTTGCCTTGGAAAAAACTTAGGACGGACCCTGGAACCAAAAGCTCATCAACCCCTCCTGCCATTCTGCTCGTCATGTCTATTCACCCCATTGAATTCCGATACGGCACCAAAGAGATGAAGGCCATCTGGGAAGAGGACTTCCGGCTGCGCTGCCTCTTCCGGGTGGAGGCGGCCTTAGCAAAAGCGGAAGAAGAGCTGGGCATGATTCCCGCCGGGGCAGCGGCGGAGATCGCCGCAGCGGCGGAGTCAACCCGCCCGGAGCGGGCCAAGGAGATAGAGGATGAGATCGGGCACGACATGATGGCCACCGTTCTGGCTTTAGCAGAAGAGAGCCCTCAATTCGGGGAGTGGATCCACCTGGGCGCCACATCCAATGACATCCTGGACACAGCCACCGGCCTGCAGATCAAGGCCTCCCTGGATATCCTGGAGCCCAAGCTCAAGGCCCTGCTATCCCTCTTGTTGGACAAAGCCCTCCAGAACAAGAACCTGGTCTGCGCCGGCAGGACACACGGTCAGATTGCTGTCCCCACCACCTACGGCCTGCGCTTTGCCATCTGGGCTTCGGAGGTGGGCCGGCACATCGAGCGGCTGGCTCAGCTGCGCCCCCGTGCTGCCGTGGGCAAGATGAGCGGAGCAGTGGGCACCCAGGCTGCCTACGGAGAAAAGGGCATGGAGATCCAGACTCTGGTCATGAAGCATTTGGGCCTCGTCGAGGTGGATGTATCCAACCAGGTGGTGCAACGCGACCGGCATGCCGAGCTCGTCTGCTGGATGGCCCTGGTGGCATCCACCCTGGACAAGATATTCGTGGAGATGCGCACTCTCCAGAGGACGGAGATAGCCGAGGTGGAAGAGGGCTTCGGCAAAAAGCAGGTTGGCTCCTCCACCATGCCCCACAAGAGAAATCCCATCAAATCGGAACAGATCTGCGGCCTGTCCCGCATCGTCCGGGCCCAGCTCATACCCGCCTTCGAGAACATACCCCTCTGGGATGAGAGGGATCTGACCAACAGCAGCTGCGAGAGGATAGTCTTTCCCGAGGCTTTCGTCTTCACCGACCATCTCATCAGTCTGGCCACTCGTACCCTGGAGCGGCTGACCCTCCGGAAGGAGAACATAGAGAAAAACCTGACCATGCTGCGCGGCCTGAATATGGCCGAGAATGTCATGGTCGAGCTGGCCAAAAAAGGGGTAGGCCGCCAGCAGGCCCATGAGATCATGCGCCAGAGCTCCATGATCGCCTTCGAAGAGAAGAGGGAACTCGCAGATGTGCTCCTGGAGAATAGCATGGTCATGCAGCACCTTACCGCTCAGCAGATATCATCCCTGCTCGACCCGCATCAGTACATAGGAACTGCGGTATCTCAGGTGGAGAGGCTCTACCAGAAACTGCATCGCCTCTATCTGGACTGAACGAAGGCAGTATCATTTCTATCATTTATGCCTGCTGTATTTCTGCTCAAGCCGGGATCGATCGAGAGGGATGAGCGAGGGGTCATACTGGACGCTCGATCCTCCTCTACACTGATCGTAAGCCAGGGCTGCACGATAGTAGTAGATACCGGTCAGAAGGGCGACGAAGAGGCCATCCTTCAGTCATTGGAAGAGCTGCAGATAAGGCCGGAGGAGATTGATATTCTGGTCAATACCCATTGCCATTCCGATCACTGCGGCAACAACCACCTTTTCTGCCGGGCCAGAACTCTGGCAGCAGCTGCAGAAGGTGAGATGATCGCATCAGGAGTCCGGGTCCTGGCCACCCCCGGCCACAGCCCGGATAGCATCTCCGTGGTGGTGCGGGCAGAAGAGACTGTTGTCCTGGCCGGCGACGCCCTTCCGACGATGGGAAATTATCTAAAGAAGGTCCCTCCTGCTCTACATACCAACCGCAATCTGGCCCTGGCCAGCATGGTCCGAATAATGGCGATTGCGGATATTGTGGTTCCAGGCCACGATAGACCCTTCTCTCTTCGAAAAGATGCTTATGTTGCTATGCCATTTCAGATCGGATCAAAGGAGCATTAGTGCATTCTGCCGGTTGGTTGGCTGTATTCTGGAAAAAAATCATCTCTTGATGCTCCGCATATGAAGGATAGATATATCTGAAAATAAAGGATTAGGCAAGCTATAAATACTTATAAAATGTATAAGATACTTGAATGCAGCTAAAATTGACATCAAAGGAGAGGTTAGTTCTTTACGGTCTTGCCAGATATCCGGGGCTCAGCGACATAGATCTCGCTTCAAACATTGGCGTTGATCGCTCTACCATATTCAAGAGCAAAAGAAAGTTTAGAGATTGGAAGCTGATAAAACTTTTAAATGTTCCATCCGGAGAAGCTGTCGGTGCCGAAATCCTGACCTCAGTATTCGTTAAGTACAGTCCGACTGCACCTTTCGAGGTAAGGCGTCTGTCTCCTCCCTACCAGAAATGGCTGAGTCACCCCAATTGCGTCTCCCACACTGCTACAGATACTGATTCGGTATCAATCTTCTACTCCCGCAGCCTGACCGACTTCCGGTTGAACTTCGATCCCATCATCGATGAATACCATCATAATGACTTCGTGGAGGATATCCAGTATTTCCATTATCCTTTCCAGGTTTCCAGCTACACTGCAGATGCCGCTCTGGCTGTGGACGGCCTTTTCGACCTGAGCCGATCCGATCTTCCGGTCCAGGTCATGCCGCCTAAAGAGGCCTTGAACGATGAAGGACGCCTCACCGAGAAGGATAAGCTCACCCTCTACGCCTTTGTCAAGTATCCCATGCTCTCCGATCTGGAGCTGTCCCGCCGAACAGGCATATCCCGCCCCACCATCTCCGGAAAGAGGACAAAATTCTTCCAGAGCGGCCTGTTATCCCGGGAGGCTTATGTGGATTGGCAGAAGATCTGCTGCGAGTTGATGTCATTTTATCAGGTCAAGATCAGACACGGACACGATCGGGAGGATCTATCCACGGTATATCAAGCCTTCCGCAGGATCGGAGCGCCTCTCTTCAGCTAC
>Ga0302250_1002784_pt1 | contig 10192 bp, 7 predicted proteins | sample AAG_RA_Asp_MG_FD_193536 | JGI IMG/M metagenome (GOLD analysis project Ga0302250, IMG submission 193536) | Enriched activated sludge microbial communities from anaerobic digester in WTTP, New Holstein, Wisconsin, United States - AAG_RA_Asp | ecosystem: Engineered > Bioreactor > Anaerobic >... | reverse complement strand
CAAGCATTGTCGGCGCGATGTCGGCCAGCCGGCCGTCTGCGAGCAGACTGGCCTGTCGGCGGTTTTCATCAACCAGCACAAGCCAGACGTCGTTGTTGGTATGGGCCGTGTGTGGGCGGCCCTGCTTGTCGACCATCTGCTCCGCATTGCCATGATCGGCAGTGATGATGGCGATGCCGCCTTTTTCCTGCAGCTTGCCAATGATCTTACCTACACAGCTGTCAACAGCTTCCACCGCTTTTACAGCGGCATCCATGATGCCGGTATGGCCAACCATGTCGCAGTTGGCCAGGTTGAGGATGATGACGTCATAGCTATCCTGCTCCACTCTAGCCAGCAACTCTTCGGTTACGGCGAAAGCGCTCATCTCCGGTTTCTGGTCGTAGGTGGCCACCTCTTTGGGTGAAGGGATCAGGCAGCGCTCTTCACCGGCGAAAGGTGTTTCGCTGCCGCCGTTGAAGAAAAAGGTAACGTGGGCATATTTCTCTGTCTCAGCAATGCGCAGCTGCCTCAGGCCGGCATCGGATAGCACGCCGCCCAGGATGTTGGTCAATGGCTGTTGTTCAAAGGCAATCGGCAGTCCAAAGGTGGCATCATATTCCGTCATGCAGACATAACTGGCCAGTTTTGGGAGCTTGCAGCGTTCAAAACCGTTAAATTCATCCAGTGCAATGGCCCTGGTGATCTCCCGGGCGCGGTCGGAACGGAAATTGAAAAAAATGAAGCCGTCACCGTCACTAACTATGCCAGTCGGTTTTCCGTTTTCTGCAATAGCAGCCGGAAGTACGAACTCGTCTGTGATATTGGCGGCATAACTGAGCTGGATCGCCTCTGCAGACGAATTGCGCAGTTCCCCCTGGCCGCAGACGATGGCATTATAGGCTTTCTCCACACGTTCCCAGCGGTTGTCCCGGTCCATGGCATAGTAGCGTCCCATTACGGTGGCAATCTTGCCGCACCCGATGGCTGTGATCTCGGCTTCCAGCTGCTCCAGATATTGGGCCCCACTTTGGGGCGGGGTGTCGCGGCCATCCAGCAGGCAATGTACAAAAACATCTTTCAATCCTTGCTGTTTGGCCAGTTTCAATAATGCATACAGATGAGTATTGCAGGAATGTACCCCTCCGTCTGACAGCAAACCGGCCAGGTGCAGCCTGCCGCTGCCGGCTTTTGCCTTGGCCATGCACTCCAGCAGCACCTGGTTCTGAAAAAAATCACCATCATCAATGGCTTTGGTGATACGGGTCAAATCCTGGTAGACGACCCTGCCGGCGCCGATATTCAGATGACCGACCTCGGAGTTGCCCATCTGTCCTTCAGGCAGTCCGACGGCCATGCCGGATGTATGAATCGGGACATGGGGGTATTGGGCTAGCAGACGATCCAGGTTGGGGGTTTGGGCCTTGTTGACGGCATTGTTTTCCGGGTTGGGATTGATGCCCCAGCCGTCCAGAATCATCAGTAAAAGAGGGCTTTTCATGGTTACTCCCTTGTTGATTGGTAACGATTTAGAAACTTTACGGTAAATCTGGAGTGCCTTCAAGTGAAATCAGGGCTGTAGTGGTGGATTTAAGATATTCTGGAAATTAGATATGCCGGAAATACATGTTATGCGGTGGTTGAGTAGAAAAAGAAAAAGGGTTTACAGTACAAACTGCAAACCCTTTATGATTTGAATGGTCGGGATGACTGGATTTGAACCAGCGGCCCCCTGCTCCCGAAGCAGGTGCGCTACCAGGCTGCGCTACATCCCGAAGAATTGATTTCTTAGCACCTTGGTGGAGTGCCTGTCAAGGCTAAAGTCGGGAAAAAGATGGTAGGTGCAGCCTGGCTAAACAAAAAGTATGTTGCTAATCCAGAGGGTTGGAACGGTATGTGTAATTTGAGGCTATCGCTTCACGCACATAGGCAATCATCCCTTGCCGCCCTCCAAAAGGTGCTGCGGCCTCCGGATTTTCCTTCAGCAGCATGTTGACCAACTCCTCCGGGGCGCAGGCGGCTGATGTATTTGGCGGAGGCTCGGAAATATGCTCACACTCCCTGAACGATGCTGTATCGACAAATATTTTGTTCATCTGCTTATCCCCGGAAATGATTCCAATGATCTAAAAGGCCGTTTGCATCAAAATTTATCACAAGTTCGGCCGGAATCATCAAAACTCCTGACCATGACACGTATTTCCTTATTGCTGACACACTGCTTTCATAATTGCGCGGAAGGCATGATCAGGTGACGATCAAACACAACGGCGATGGAGCGGAAATACTGATTGGCATGTTGGCAGGACGGCCTGATGCATTGTGTTTTATGTAAACCTGTGTTACACAACAACTTCCGTAATGCTGCCGGGGTTATCCCGCCGCAATTGGGGAGAAGAATCTGGAGGATAGTGGGATGTCGATTTTTGAACTGCAGCAGCGTATCAGGCAGCTTCTCAAGGAGCGTAACGCCATTTTGCTGGTGCATAACTATATGCGTGACGAGGTACAGGCGATTGCCGATATCACAGGCGATTCACTGGCCCTTTCTGTTGAAGCGGCCAAGACCGATGCGGATGTGATCGTGTTTTGCGGCGTGCATTTTATGGCAGAATCGGCGGCCATCCTGTCGCCGGATAAAAAGGTGTTGCTGCCCAGGCCGGATGCCGGCTGCCCCATGGCTGACATGGTCACGGTCGAAGGGCTGAAACAGCTCAGACAGCAGCATCCCGGCGTGCCGGTGGTTACCTACGTCAACTCATCCGCCGAGATCAAGGCGCTTTCCGACATCTGCTGTACCTCGGCCAATGCAGTCAGCGTGGTCAAGTCACTGCCGGATAAAAAACTGATCTTTGTGCCTGACCGTAACCTGGGGCGCTACATCGCCTCCAAACTGCCGGAAAAAGAATTTATCTTCTGGCAAGGTTTCTGTCCTACCCACGAACGTATGACCGTTGCAGCGGTACAGGCCCAAAAGGAGGCACACCCGGACGCTCTGTTCATCTGCCATCCGGAGTGCGCCCCTGAAATTGTCGCCCTGGCCGACCAGGTCTGTTCCACCAGCGGCATGTATGATTTCTGCAGGCAGAACCCTGCCAAGAAGTTCATCATCGGCACCGAAGCGGGCATTCTGTTCCGTCTCAAGGCGGAAAACCCGGACAAGCAGTTTATCCTGGCTTCGCCGGCGCTGATCTGCCCCAACATGAAGCTGACCTCGCTGGAAGATGTATTGTATGCGCTGGAGCAGATGAGACCGGTGATCAGCGTGCCCGCAGAGATCCGCATCCCGGCCTTGCGCTCGCTGGAGCGTATGCTGGCGGTGCCGCGCGACTGAGCCTGTTCGGTTGATATGACAACAAATCAAAGGCCGACCCGGCCCTGGGCCGGCCGTTTTAGTTTTCCACCCATCGCCCTTAATCTGCCATTCATCGCCAAAAAAGTACCATTCAGATAAAAATCAAAGGCCTGCCTCTATTCAGGACTATATTTAAGCCAATTATTTTACAGGGGAGGAGCATATGGTAACGTTTTTTATCTCTCTGGCTATCCTTGTTGTTGGCTACTTTGTCTATGGCACTTTTGTGGAAAAGGTCTTCGGGGCGGACCCCAACAGAACGACCCCGGCGATTACCATGGAAGACGGGGTTGATTACGTGCCGATGCATCCGGCGCGTATATTTCTGATCCAGTTCCTCAATATCGCCGGTCTGGGCCCCATCTTTGGTGCTATTGCCGGTGCCTTGTGGGGGCCGGTGGCATTCCTGTGGATCGTTTTCGGTACCCTGCTGGCCGGTGCGGTGCATGACTATTTTTCAGGCATGCTTTCAGTCCGGCATAATGGCGCCAGCATCTCAGAGGTAGTCGGTATCTACCTGGGCCCCACCATGAAGCAGATCATGCGGGGCTTCTCGGTTGTGCTGCTGCTGCTGGTCGGCGTGGTTTTCGTGCTGGGGCCTGCCAAGCTGCTGGCCACCATCAGCCCACTGAGTGTTTCGGTCTGGGTCATCGCCATATTCATTTACTATTTTGCTGCTACCATGCTGCCGATTGACCAGCTGATCGGCAGGATCTATCCAGTCTTCGGGGCGGCCCTGTTGTTCATGGCGGTTGGCATTGCCGGCGCCCTGACCATTGGCGGTTACCCCATGCCGGAACTGACCCTGGCCAACCTGCATCCCAAAAACCTGCCCATCTGGCCGCTAATGTTCATTACCATCGCCTGCGGGGCGATCAGCGGTTTCCATGCCACCCAGTCGCCCATGATGGCCCGTTGTATCACCAATGAAAAACAGGGGCGCGGGGCGTTTTACGGCGCTATGGTGGCCGAGGGGATTGTGGCCCTGATCTGGGCGGCAGCAGGCATGACCTTCTATAACGGCACCGCCGGTCTTGCCGGGGCGCTGGGCAATGGTGGTCCCGGCGCGGTGGTTCACACCGTATGCACCTCGCTGCTGGGTGGGGTTGGCGGCGTGCTGGCCATGGTCGGCGTGATTGCCTGCCCGATTACCTCTGGTGACACCGCCTTCCGCAGTGCCCGTCTGACCATCGCCGACTTTCTCAACAAGAGTCAGGCCACAATCCCCAGCCGTTTGGCCATTGCCGTGCCCTGTTTTGTGATCGGCGCCGTACTCTGTAATGTTGATTTTGCCATCATTTGGCGTTATTTCGCCTGGACCAACCAGACCCTGGCCATGTTCGTACTCTGGGCAGCTGCGGTTTACATGGTTGAAAAAGGCAAGCTGCACTGGATCGCCTCGTTGCCAGCTACCTTCATGACCGCTGTCTCAGTGACCTATATCCTGCAGGCGCCAGAAGGCTTGAAACTGGCGACCTCGATTTCTTACCCGGCCGGTATCGCAGCGGCGTTGGCTGCCTTTGCATTCTTCATGGTGCGCTCCAAGCGGGTGGAAGAGAATGAGGAAGAAGAGGAAGTAGAAGAGGCGGCCTGATTATAACAGGCTGAAACTGTTACAAAAAACTTGGGTGCGGTTCTTGACGAGAGAATCGCACCCTTTTTTATGGTCTTTGCACTCCGTCTAAAGGTCCAAGATATTCTTCAGGGCCTTTACATTGTAGCGGCTAACCGGGATTTCCGTATTTTCCCTGTCGTCCATGAACAGCTTGTAGCCGCCGTTGAACCAGGGGACTACCTCCCTGACATGGTTGATGTTAACCAGAAAACTGCGGTGCGGTCTGGCAAAACCCGTGGCTTGTAGCTTCTGCTCCAGTTCGTTCAGTGTGCAGCGGGAGCGGAAACGGCCGTCCAGCGTATGCACGACGGTCTCGCCTTCTTCGCAGCGGGCGTAGATGATATGGTCCGGTGCCGTGGGGATGATCGATTCTCCCCGATAAAGTGGCACCTTGCGGCAGGTATCGTTTTTTTCTGAAAGGCTAGGTGGGGATGTTGCTGCAGTCAGCAGCCGACTGGCCTTGGCTACGGATTTTGCTAGCCTTTCCCGGGTGAACGGCTTGCAGAGGTAGTCGATGGCCTCCACCTCAAAGGCCTGCAGGGCAAATTCACTGAAGGCGGTAGCAAACACCAGCAACGGCCTCTGCGGCAGTTCGCAGAGGAACTGGGCCAGCTCGATACCGTTCATGCCCGGCATCTGTATATCCAGAAACACCAGATCGGGGTGCGTTTCCCTGATGCCCCTGAAGGCGGCAGTGCCGTTGGCCGCCTCGCCGACGATCTCCACCTCTTCAAATTGCTCCAGCAGAAACCTCAGTTCCCGGCGGGCCGGCGCTTCATCGTCAATGATAAAAACCAGCAGGTTAGCCATCAGTTGGGCACCGTGAACGATACGGTTGTCCCTTTCCCGGGGCTGCTCTCAATGCTGAGTGCGTATTCGCTCCCGTAAAGTGCAGTCAGGCGGGCGTTGACATTCTTGAGGGCGATGCCGGCCCCTTGCTGGTGCTGCTGCCCGGTTGACTCGGCAAAAAGTGAAGCCAGTTTTTTCTGATCCATGCCGACACCGTTGTCGATGACGCGGATATGGACGCCGTCCTCAGCGCGGGTGGCCCGGATGGTTACATCACCACCGTCTTCCCTGATCAGGATGCCATGCTTGAGTGCATTCTCAACCAAAGGCTGCAGTATCAGCGGCGGCACCATGCAGTTGTCCACATCCTCGGCGATATCGAAATGCACCCGGATGCGTTCTTCAAACCGGGCCGACTCAATAGCGATGTAGGCCCGGCAATGCTCCAACTCTGTCGACAAAGGCACATCGGCAGTGCCGGGGTTGATATTAGTGCGGAAAAAGTCGGCCAGCTTGACCAGCAGGTCAGAGGCCACCTCCGGGTTGATGCGGGTATAGCTGCGGATGGTATTGATGGCGTTGAAGAGGAAATGCGGATTGATCTGGGCCTGCAGTGCCTTGATCTCGGCGTCTTTGACCAGTTTGCGCTGTTCTTCCAGGTCGGATATCTCCAGCTGGTTGGAAAACAGGTGGGCCAGACCATTGGCCAGTTCCATATCCAGCGTGGTGATGCCGTTTTCTTTTTTTCGGTAAAGCTGCAGGGTGCCGATGATCTTGTCCCGTTTTTTCAGCGGCACTACAATGGCGGAGCCGAGCAGGCAGTCCGGCAGACTGCAGCCGATCTCCTCTCTGTTGAGCGGGGCTGTGATGCGACCGCTTTTCAGGGCGATTTCGGTGGAGGCGTGCATGATGGCGATGCCGGGTGGATGCCTTTCCTCGTCAGAGCCGCGATAGGAGAGCAGTGTGGTTTCATCGGTAATGGAAACGCCATCCAGGTCGGTCATTTCCACAATAATGCGGGCTGTTTCCGATGCTGACTGCAGGTTAAGACCGTTACGCAGGTAAGGCAGGGTGCGCAGGGCAATGTTGAGGGCGGTCTGGGCCTGAAAAGCGGCAAAGCGCTCTTTCTCCCGGTAGACAGAGGCGATCAGCTCGACAAACAGGGCCAGGCCGAAGGAGTTGATCAGGATCATCGGCAGACCGATCAGTTCCACCAGTTCCAGCGCTGCCTGAAACGGCTTGGCCAGCAGCAGCAGGATGATCATCTGCAGCGCCTCAACAGCCACCCCGGTGATAAAGGCCACCAGCGGATCGAAAGGCATGCGCTTCAGGCGGTGATAGATCAGGCCTCCGGCAATACCTTCGACAATCGTGGCCACGGCGCAGGCCAAGGCTGTAAAACCACCAATATCAATGAGATAACGGTGTCCGCCGGCGATCACCCCGGCTGCCGCACCTACCAGCGGTCCCCCAAGGATGCCGCCCAGGGCGACACCGACCACCCTGGAGTTGGCAATGGCGTCATGGATCGGCACCCCCATGTAAGTACCTATAATGCCAATGAAACCGAACATGATGGATAGGTAGAGCTTCTCGTGCCGGCTGATGTTGCCGGTGAGCAGCCGCTTGAAGATGTCGAAGCGCATGATCAGGATAAAGGCGATGGCTAAGATGCCCAGGCGCTCCAGCAAGTCTATCAGTAGAAGTGTCATCTGGCCCTCACAATTCGAGCAGCTACATAAGGATGCGGGTCAGGAAGTAATCGGCCACCAGTATCATCATGAAGGAGAGTACCACGGATCTGGTGGTGGAGATGCCGATGCCGCGGGCGCCACCCTTGGTTTTCAGGCCGACATAGCAGCAGATGATGGCAATGATGCCGCCGAAGACAAATGATTTGGCCAGGCCATTGGCGATTTCGGTAAACTTCAGCGCCGTGCGCAATGAATCGGTATAGGTTGCGTAGGAGAGGAACAGACGCGGGTGCAGATGGCTGATGATGGCGCCGCCGATCATGCCGACCACGTCGGCGTAGATGGTCAGCACCGGTACACAGATCAGGGCGGCGATCAGACGTGGCATGACCAGATAACGGACCGGATCGATGTCCAGGGTTTTGAGGGCATCAATCTCTTCATATACTTTCATTACGCCGATTTCGGCGGCCATGGCCGAACCGGCCCGGCCTGCCACCAGGAAGCTGGTCATGACCGGTCCCAGTTCACGCACCAGAGACAGGCCGACAATGCTGCCGATGATATCCTGGGTGCCGTACTTGGCCAACTCCACCCCGGTCTGCAACGCCAGCACCATGCCGACGAAAAAGGCCATTACCGATGCGACCGGCAGGGTCTCATAGCCGATGATGGCCATCTGGGTGAAGATGGAGTTGCGGTTGCGGGGGGCTTCGCGGAAGGAGCGCAGCGTATGCCAGAACAGCAGCAGCACTTCACCGATAATACGGAAGAAATACAGCAGTTTACTGCCGATGAATTCAAAGAATCGGGTCATTTGCCCCACCTGGCTACAGGCAGCCACAAAAAAGTCAGGCTGTTTTTTTTGTCGTTGCTGCTATACCCGAACAACCCTTTGAATAGCCTGAAGTCGGTCTGTTTTGAAGTCGAGCTGTAGGAGGCCAGCGGAAACAGTTCCCAAGCGTTGTCTTGGCCGCGTTGTTCGCTCCAGTAAAGATTCCACAGCAGCGAGGTGGCGCCATCCCCTTTTTCGTTACGTTTGGAAATGAACAATCGCCAAAGCGGTGCCCAGCTGCGTTCCACGCCGTCATTCCAGACGATTGGTTCCAAAAGCGCCGGCATGGAAAGGGTCTTGAAACCGTCTTCGTCCTGCTTCCAGGCGTACAGGGGCCAGAAGGTGCTTTTGCTTCTGCTCTTGCCGAGCTTGGGCCAGGACTCTTCGGCATAATTGAATAAAAAGTAGAACAGGCTGGTTTTGTCCTGTGTAAATGTTTCCGATGCAATGGTCCTGTGTCTGTAAATGGGCCACATCACCCAGCGGCTGCTGGTGTCCTTGATTTTTGATTCCGCGTAGAAAGGTAAATAACGCTCGGTGTTGGCATCCTTGTAGTTGGCGGTCATCCAGAAAGGCCAGAAAAAGTGGCGCTCCACTACCTGCTGTTTGCCGTCCCTGACCACACCGCAGAAGGGCCAGGGGGCGTGGGTGGAGCTTCTTTCCGGCGAACTGCTGGATGCATAGAATGGCAGCATTAAAAAACGATCGGTGGGATTCTTTGTGTTTAAACCGGTTTTTTCGGCGATATGGAATGGCCAGAGCACGAAGCTTTTTTCGTAGACACCGGCTTTGGCGGCCTGGCCGTAAAATGGCCAGACGTGAAAACCGCTTTCATTTTCGCCAGTTGTGCTGTTGAAGATTGGATACAGCCAGTTGGTGGAGGTGGTGCCGTTTTTGACGGTGCGGCCGTAGATGGGGAACATGGCGTAATGGTATTCGTCTCGCCAGAAGCGCTCGTAGATGTCGCCGTAAAAGGGAAATACCGAGGTATACGGACCGTATTTCTTGGAAGTGCCGCTGATATAGAAGGGGAACAGCATGGTGTCGCGTTTTTCTTCAGGGGTGCCGGCCTTGTCGACCTTTGTGCGGAACAGTCTGAGGATGTGTGTGTCAGTGTCGGCTTCCGAGCTGCTGACGGTGGCAACCGGATAGAGCAGGTCGGTTTCTTCCGCCTGCGGCTCAGTGACGTTGAAATACATCGGCCGGATGGCAGTGGTTGACTTGCTGCCGTTATGTTCCTGTTTAAAGATGGGGCCGAGGATGGAAAGATTGCTGTAGCCGGTATTGGGGCTGCTGCGGTAGTCGAACAACGGCCAGAAGGTGTAGATGCCGCCGGCATCCTGGGCAGTGAGCCGCTTGTCTTCAGCATGTGCCCCTGTCGTATGCATGGTTGCCAGTAAAGCAGCCACTAAGATACGGCAGAGGGTTTTCATGGATGGTCCGGGCATCTTGGCTCCAGTAAGAAGAATTAAAGCATTATTCAATAACATATCTTGCTAGTCAATCAGTAAAGGGTACTGGTTTTACAAAAGTATTACATATATCGTCAGCCTGTTGTTGCTATGATTAGTGCTCTAATGATACCCGCAGATGGCGGGGCTTGAAATGCATACAGGTGGAGGCAGTTTATGGCTAACCCATTGAAAATTGGCAAGCATGTTGTGCGTTACCCTGTGATTCAGGGTGGCATGGGGGTACGTGTATCCGCAGGACGCCTGGCCGGAGCAGTTGCCAAGGCCGGCGGTGTCGGATTGGTGGCGGCGCCGGGTATCTGTCTGAATTCTCCCTTCTACAACGGCAAGAATTACTTCAGCGCCGATGCAGAGGCGTTCAAAGATGAGGTGCGCAAGGCCTATGAGATTGCACCGGACGGTATTGTCGGTGTTAATGTTATGGTTGCCCTTTCCGATTACGAGCAATTGGTC
>Ga0302250_1002783_pt1 | contig 10194 bp, 6 predicted proteins | sample AAG_RA_Asp_MG_FD_193536 | JGI IMG/M metagenome (GOLD analysis project Ga0302250, IMG submission 193536) | Enriched activated sludge microbial communities from anaerobic digester in WTTP, New Holstein, Wisconsin, United States - AAG_RA_Asp | ecosystem: Engineered > Bioreactor > Anaerobic >... | reverse complement strand
GGCGGCTTGCGTAAACAGATCGACGTTGTGTATCTTATTGCTGCGCATGAAGTTTCTCCGGATTAGGTCCAATACGCAGCTAATATACAAATTATGCCCAATTAATACAATTTTTCAGAGGTTTCTAATGGTAAATAACCACAGAATGGAAAAAGTAAATAGCCATGGGAGGTAATAACCTGTAAAATAAGATTTCTCATTTCAATAAGACGAATCCTGCCCATGTTATACACAAAAAAGAGGAGGTATGTCAATGAAAAAATATGGATTTGTGCACCTATTTTGCCTCATACTCATGCTCGGAAATGCTGTATTCGCCCAAGAGTATCTTGTACCAGCAGGCGAAGGCGATGTTCGCATCAACAATGGAGGCACTCACAACTATGATGGAATAATCTGGACTCTTTCTGGCGTGAATCTCACCCAGAGGTATGCAGTAGTAAAAAAAGGAAATGATCCGGTCGAAGAGGTTGATGAAGAAGATTATACCATTTTTTCAGGAGGTTATATTGTATTCTGTACGTTAGTTGACGGTTCCGGTGCTCTGCTAAGTTTTGGGGAGAGTAACAGCGGCTATGTATCCTTTGATAATACAACAGTCACAGGTGCACCTGGAAGCCGGATTTCTTTTATCGGCAGTTGCGGCAGCACTAGCTTCGTTGATTCAGATCCACGGTTTTATAATGATAAGACAGCAAACAGCTGGTTCCACCATTATCTATTCAGCAGCTCCAACAATACCTACACAACCTATTTTGATATTCCTGCAGGGACAGCTTCAGGTGACTATGAAATCTGGATATCTGTTCCATTGGTTAACAAGTCAATGTTTTTACGCAAACTCATTATCCGTGTACAAAGTATTTCCCCACCTTCACCTCCATCACTAATTTCTCCAATCAATAACGCCAACGCCAGCGGAACTACTATTAATTTCGCATGGTCCGGTGTAAGCGGGGCGACAAATTATTGGGTGCAGATATCCCGAAATAGCAGCTTCAGTAATCTCTTCTATGATGGAGCGGTGGGGAATTATGTTATCGTAGCGATTTCTGGTTTCCCAAACGATGGGACCGTTTTTTACTGGCGAGCTCGAGTGCAAAACTCAGCTGGTTGGGGGAGTTATGGGTCGGCGGAGGATTTTGTAAATGGTTCGATTCCAACCCCAAGCTTGAGTTCTCCCGCGAATAATGCCACCAATATCAGCATCAATCCCACTCTGAGTTGGAATAGTGTTTCGAGTGCTACTTCCTACTCCCTGCAGGTCTCCACCAACTCCAGCTTCTCAAGCCTGGTGGTCAATCAAAGCGGCATCTCAGGCACCTCCTACTCAGTCAACCTCAATTACAATACCACCTACTACTGGCGCGTCAATGCCACCAACAGCGGCGGCACCAGCGGATGGTCCTCCAGAACCTTTACCACCATGCAGGAACCCGTCGTCGCGCCCGATGACCCGACCCTGGTCTCGCCCAACAACGGCGCCACCAACGTCAGCATCAATACCTCCCTGAGCTGGAACTCTGCGGCCAGAGCCGTCTCTTACTCCCTGCAGGTCTCCACCAACTCCAGCTTCTCAAGCCTGGTGGTCAATCAGAGCGGCATCTCAGGCACCTCCTACTCAGTCAACCTCAATTACAATACCACCTACTACTGGCGCGTCAATGCCACCAACAGCGGCGGCACCAGCGGATGGTCCTCCAGAACCTTTACCACCATGCAGGAACCCGTCGTCGCGCCCGATGACCCGACCCTGGTCTCGCCCAACAACGGCGCCACCAACGTCAGCATCAATACCTCCCTGAGCTGGAACTCTGCGGCCAGAGCCGTCTCTTACTCCCTGCAGGTCTCCACCAACTCCAGCTTCTCAAGCCTGGTGGTCAATCAGAGCGGCATCTCAGGCACCTCCTACTCAGTCAACCTCAATTACAATACCACCTACTACTGGCGCGTCAATGCCACCAACAGTTCTGGAACTAGCCTATGGTGTAGTCCTTTCATATTCACGACCTCTGGCAGAAATTCGTATCCATGGTTTCAGCCCAATACAGGCCTCAGCCATTCAATAATAATACAGCTCGATGTCAATCCAACCATAGATGGCATGTCCTTGACAGATGGTGACTTGATCGGTGCATTTTACGATTCAAGCGGCATAATAGCGTGCGCGGGATACGATACTTGGACAGGACGTAGCAATATCGTAATCTCAGCAGCAGGGAATGATGCTACAACCTCAGTGAAGGATGGTTTTAATGAGGGTGAGAAATTTCAGTGGAAAATCTGGCGTCAGTCAGACAGCAAATCATTTGACGCAACTGCCATTTTTCACCCAATCGGAGCGCTGGGTGGAATGATCTATTCAACAGATACATTCGTGACGAATGGTTTATCGGCTGTCGCAAGCTTGTCGGGGCTTTCAGTAAGCAAGCAACAGATTGCATACCGGGCAGGATGGAATCTAATCTCGTCCTACATCGAACCGAGAGCAGCAAGTCTGGATTCCGTTTTCGCTTCAAACAGAGAAGATCTTATACTTCTTAAAAACGGAATGCAAAAATCGTATCTGCCCTCGCAAAACATCAATCAAATCGGCAATTGGGTATCAACACAGGGTTACCAAGCCAAATTCATGCGGTCGGGAACATTAACTGTGATGGGTCGTATCCTGGCACCTGAAGCAACACTGATCTCGTTGACAGCCGGATGGAATTTATTGCCCTTTCTGGGTACTGCAGAAATGCCTATCATCTCAGCACTGGCTGCCATTAAAGACCACATCGTAATTGTCAAGGATCAGGATGGAAAAACCTACCTGCCTTCAATCAATATTAATCAGATCGGTACGATGAAGCCAGGCCAAGCCTATTTGTTAAAAATCCTTCAAACACGTACTTTTTCCTATCCATTCACCAGTCTAGGATCAAGTCGTACGAACGATGTTCCAAACAAATTAAATAAAAATGAAACAGTATTAGATCCCGGATCGGTTTGCCCGTGGTCAAGTCCGATCACCGGTACCTCCCATACAGCACTGGTGCCTACATGGGTTGATCAAAAAATCGATGCATCCGTCAGGCTTGAGTCAGGCGATGCTGTTGGAGTCTTTTATGATTCCAGTGGAGTGCTAACCTGTGCGGGTCATGAATATTGGGATGGCATCAACAGTATCGCTATATCAGCAGCCGGCGATGATCCCACAACATTGGCAAAAGATGGCTTTATCACCGGCGATTCACTCAAATGGAGAATTTGGAAGCGATCCACAGGCGAGGTTCTGAATATCAAACCCTCATACTACATGGTTGGCTCTCTCAATTCCGTAGTCACATCAGAAGGTACTTTTGAAGTCAACGGAATAAGTGCCATTTCCTCCTTCGGATTGACGGATGTCAATTATCATTTGGAGATAGTGCCTGAGGTTTGCAGTCTCGCCCAGAATTTTCCCAATCCGTTCAACCCTGTAACGACAATCTCCTATAAGCTTTCCGGGAATTGTCAAGTCAAGCTTGAAATTTATAATCAACGTGGACAACTGGTTGAGTGTCTCGTGAATGGGAAGCAACAAGCTGGCTCCCATTTGGCCAAGTGGCAGTGCAGATATGGCAATGGAATATACTTTTATAAACTAAGTGTCTTACCTGAGAGTAGTGATATGACACCCTTTACCGCCATTAGAAAAATGATTATGCTAAAATGAACCCACCGAGGCCTACAGGCTAGAAATGATTTTCATTTCGGCTTGACACTGTTCTTATAAAATGAAAAGAGCTTTCGAGTGTACGAAAGCTCTTTTCATTTTTCAAAAGAAAATATCTGCTTTCTGTAGCTGGTAAAACCATAGCATCATCAATCGTTTGCACCGTACAACCTAGCGCCAGCTCACACGACTTTATTAAATTTTCTGATGGATCGTTTTTAATCCAGATCAGTTCTCTTTTTCAATGCACCATAGATAAAATTCCCGTTCTGCTCCCCGTTACATATCCCTTTTACCCTTATTTTACGGCCAGATCAGCCAGAGGAAGAAAGAGGTCAGCACCGGCACGGTGAGATTGTCCGTCCCGGCCGGCGAGAGGGCCTCGGCGAAGGTCGCCACGGCAGCCCCGAGCAGGGTCATGAGCAGGCGGTCGGCCACGCCGATAGCGGGACTGAAGGGCGCCAGCGCCGAGCCCGGCAGAAAGGTCAGGGTCAGCCAGATCGCCGCAAGGCTGAAGGCGGCCATGGCGGTGCTGCCGATGTAGCTGCGGTAGTGGCCGAAGAACTGGTACTGCTTGCGGCCATAGCGCTTGCCGATCAGTCCGGCGAAGGCATCCCCCCAGGTCATCGCCATGATGCCGGCGATACCAACCGGGACGGGATCGACGGGTCCGGCCGGTCGCCACAGCCAGAGAAAAAGCAGGGTGATGGCGAGGGCGAAATATACCGTCCCGGGAGAGGATTTCTCGGTATCCATCTGGGAGAAGGTCTGGCGTTTGTAAAAGATATAATTGAGCAGGATGAAAGTGGCGAAGGGGATGATGCCCCAGCGCAGCTCGTCGAAGAACCAGAGGATGCCCCAGACCCACATCCCGGCGCCGATATGGATGATCTTGCGGCTGAGGTCCTGCGGCCAGCGCAGGCGCTTGCCTGCCGCCTCGACGATGGTCATGAGGGAAAAGGCGTAGACGTAGCTGACGATCAAACCGATGATTTCGAGTCTGGACATGGGTCATACTCCCGCAGTCAGGGATTAGCGCAGCATATCCGGGGGGGCCGGCCTTTTGCATATGTAACTCCCATTCGAGGCTGGTTTATTGCACCCCGGCGGAAAAAATCTGCTTGAATTTATGCCCCCCGTTGTGCATATTTCAAATAAGGGGGAGAGCATTAGCGGGCCCGCAGCGGGCCTGGAGGTCGTCATGAAATCCCGCGCGTTGAAAACCATTCTGGCGCTGGCGCTTCTGGCCGGCGTCCCGCCCCTCTCTGCACAGATGATCGCCGAGATCACCAGCCCGGTCGAGACCGAATTCGGCACCTATCTCCCGCAGCCCTCGCTCATTCTGCCGGCGGCGGAGGGCTACAGCGTCGCTCCCGACCTCAGCAATGTGGTCAACGCCGGCGATTTCAGCTTTGACGCTGCCGAGCGCGACCTCCTCGCGCGCAACCATTTTTTCGTCACCCCCAAACGCAGCGGCGACCACAGCGGCTACAAGGAGATGTACGACCTCTACAACGAGGCGCGCGAGCAGAATATCCCCATCTTCGTCACCACCGACGCCCTCCTCCACTCCTTCCACCTCATCTTCGACCACATGCTCATGGAGATCGAGGAGGCCCATTTTTACGGCGACCTCGACCGGCTCCTCAGCGGACTCCTCGAGATCGTCCAGTACCAGCAGTACCCCGCTGTGAACGAGGACTCGACCCGCGCCGCCATCCATCAGGCCATGGATTATCTCATCGTCGCCAAATGCATGCTTGATTCCACCTTTGACCCGAAAATCAACGGCGGCAGCTATATTCCCGAGTGCAGCCTCATCCGCAGCCACAACGGGCCGGCCGCCTCGCCCATCTTTCACTATGAGGAGGATTACACCCAGTACATCGTCCGCGGCCATTACACCCGCAGCGACTCTCTCGCCCGCTATTTCCGCGCCATGATGTGGCTCGGGCGCATGACCTTCGCCGCCGATCCGGACCCCCTCTTCGCGCCCCTCAACCACCGCGCCACCCTCAGCGCCCTCCTCCTGCTGCAAGCCATGGAGCGGCTCACCATCAACGGCGAGCCCGCCCTCACCGTCTGGGAGCGCATCTACGCCCCCACCGTCTTTTTTGTCGGCAAGTCGGACGACACCACCCCCCTCGCCTACCTCGAGCTGATCCGCCAAATCTACGGCGATGACTTTCGCGGCCTCGATGTCAACCAGATCGGCGCCGAACCCCGCTTCAACTCCTTCCTCGCGGCGGCGCTGGCCCTGCCGGGACCGCTGATCGAGTATCCCGGCCAGCCCAAGGGCTTCCGCCTCATGGGACAGCGCTTCATCCCCGACAGCTACGTCCTCGACCAGCTCGTTTTCAACAACATCCCCGACCGCTTCATGCCCACCGGCCTCGACGTCATGGCGGTGCTGGGCTCCGAACGCGCCTACAGCCTTCTTGAAGAGCAGGGCGAAATGGCCAACGCCGCCTACAAACAACGCCTCGATGAGCTGCGCGCCGAGTTCAAGGCCTGTCCGGCGGAAACCTGGGCGCAAAACCTCTACTGGAACTGGCTCTACAGCCTCATGCCCCTGCTCTTGGCCAAGGGGGCGGGCTATCCCCCCTTCATGCAGAACCCGGCCTGGGTCGACAAGGAGCTCTACGCCGCCCTCGGCTCCTGGGCGGAGCTGCGCCACGACACCATCCTCTACGCCAAGCAGAGCGGCACTGAAAAGTCGCTGCATGCGGCCAACCTGCTGCGGCAGGGCTTCGTCGAGCCCAATCCCCATTTCTTCGGCCGCATCGCCGCCCTCGCCCGCTTTCTCATCACCGGACTGGAGCAGCGCGGTCTGCTCACAGCCAAATTCGCGCGCCACCTCGGCGATTTCGAGGTGCTGGCCCAGCAGCTGAAAGGGATCGCGGAGAAGGAGCTGCTCGAGCGGCCCATCAGCAGCGAGGAGTACCAGACCATCCTGCAGTTCGGACTCGCCCTGCAGAGGCTGGCCGAATTCTCCGACCAGCCCGGTATCTCCGGCCCCTCGCCCTTCAGCGAGGAGGTCATGCCGGTCATCGCCGATGTGCACAGCGATTTCAACTCCATGACCTGCCTGGAGGAGGGGGTCGGCTATCCCTTCACCCTTTACGTCATCTGCCGCATCGAGGGCGAGCTGGTGGTGACGCGCGGGGCGGGCTACTCCTGGTACGAGTTCGTCCACCCGATGAACGACCGCCTTACCGACGAGGCCTGGCGGGCGATGCTGCAAAAGGGAGCCGCGCCGGACCCGCCGGCGTGGAGCGGCTCCTTTCTCCTCGGCGGCTGGAGCAACCCCAATCCCGGTTTTTACCTCTCCCAAAAATCGGGCGTCAACGCCCTTGTCGTCCGCCTCGCCGCCGAAAGCCTGGCCCCCGGCGATGGGCAGAGCATGACCATCACCACCACCGGCGCGCCCTTTACCGCAGCGCCGGCCGTGGCCCTGATCGATCCCCTCGGCCGGCAGAGCACTTTGGCGGGCGCGATCCCTGTCGAGGGGGGCTGGCAGCTCGCCATCCCCACGGATGGATTGACCGCCGGCCGTTATTACCTCGCGGTGGAAGGCAGCGTCAGGGATTTCGATGGCAGCGCGATCCCCCTCAGCTGCCGCACCGGCTTTATCGTCACCGGCGGAACCGCCGTCGAGTGCCCGCAGGCAGGAGCAGTTCCCTCCACACCGGAGCTGCTGCGCAGCTACCCCAACCCCTTCAACTCCTCGACCATGATCCGCTACAGCCTCGCGGCCCCCGCGGAGGTTCGCCTCTCCATCCATGATCTGCAGGGGCGCGAAGTCGCCGTGCTGCGCCGCGGCCGTGAAGCGGCGGGTTCGTACAGTGTACGCTGGCAGGGCGCCGACGGCGCCGGGAGGCCGCTCCCGAGCGGCCTCTATTTCGCGGTGCTCGAGGCCGGCGGACAGCGCCGGGTGTGCAAGATGGTGATGATGAAATAAGCGGAGGATGAGGACGGTCATGTTCACAACCGAAGAGGTCACCGCGGCGCACTGGCCCAAGGTGGAGGAGCTGTTCGGCGAGCGCGGGGCCTGCGGGGGCTGCTGGTGCCAGGCCTGGCGCATCGAAAAGGGCGAAAAGTGGGAGGAGGTCAAGGGCGCGGTCGCCAAAGAGCGGTTCCGCCGCGGCATCGAAGCGGGGACCATCCTTGGCATTCTCGCCTTTGAGGGCGGCACGCCGGTCGGCTGGTGCACCTTCGGGCCGCGGCGCTCCTTCCCCCTGCTCGACCGCACCCGCGCCTTCCAGTGCGAGGATGCGGATGAGGTCTGGTCGATTCCCTGTTTTTACGTGCCGCGGCCGCAGCGCAACCGCGGCATCGCCCATGCCCTGCTCGCCGCCGCCCTGGCGGCGCTGAAGGCGCGCGGGGCCCGCATTGCCGAGGGCTATCCGGCCAAACCCAACCGCGACGGCGCCTACATCTCCGCCTTTGCCTGGACTGGCACCGATTCCCTCTTTGAAAAAGCCGGCTTTGTCATGGCCGGCGATCCGGCCAGAAGCAAGCGCCGGGTGCGCAAGCGGCTGTAAAATATTACAGTATCACAATGCACCCCGATGCCGGCAGCCTGCCCGGCCGGAGGCGATCAACGCCGCATCAACCCTGGAGAAAAAACATGGAGCCACAGCTTCTGTCCGATCCGCAGCAGTATCCCACCGAGGAGATCATCTTTTCCCACATCGGCAAGTCCAAGGTCCTGTGGATCGCCTTCTTTGATCACCTCCGTACGGAGCACCCCGACATCACCCCGGAGTGGCGCTATTATAACGATGGCAAGAGCTGGCTGATGAAAGCGGAGGCGAAGAAAAAGACCGTCTTCTGGCTGTCGATTGTCGAGGGGGGCTTTCGGGTCACGGTCTATGTCAACGCCAGACAGGCGCCGGAGGTGATGGCAGCGGAGATTCCGGATGAGTTCAAAGCGCAGTACCAGCAGGGCATCAAAGCTGGCAAGCTCACCGGTTGGACGATCCTGTTCCAGAATGAAAAAGACTTGCAGGACATCCGGGCTTTGATTGCGCTTAAAAAAAGGCTGAAATAGGGGTGCAAACAAGCTCGATCATGGGGTAATGCCATCGCAGAGGAGATGAAACGATATGTGGCGCTGTTGATCAACCACATTCACAAGGAGAACAATATTCTCTTTCCGATGGCCGACCGGGTGCTGGATTCGCAGCTCGATGCGGAGATTGCCGAAAAGTTCGAAAAGCTGGAGGAGGAGGAGATCGGAGAGGGCAAGCACGAAGAATATCACCGCCTGCTCAAGCAGCTGAAAGAGAGCTATCTCGCAGATTGAACCGGTCCGGCGGGCCCGGCTCTCTGGCGCCCGCCGGATCCTCGCCCCCGTCATTTAACTCTTTACTTGTCACCTTGATTGGAGATATTTTTTTGTTCATCTATGGAATTCTCGCCGCCAGCCGGCGATCCCTGCTGGCCAGGTTGCGGACCTGGGCCACGCTTTTGCTTCCGGTAGTCGCTTTCCTTGTCATCACAGCCCTCGGCGGTCTCCCTGCCCATCTTGACCGCCTGCCCGACGCGGATCAGATACTCGTCTTTTTCAAGGAGCCTTTTGTCCTCTTTTGCCTGATCTGTCTGGGCTGGTTCATCAGCCGGATGCAAGCCGCGCCACTGCGCTGGGAAGAGTTTAAATATTTCAACAGCCTTCCGCTGGGCCACCGGCAACTCTACTATCATTTTGTATTGTCCGACTACAAGACCTCCCTCTGGGCGCCTCACTCTATCTCCGCTGTATACGCAGGGCTTGTTGTCGTAGCGCCCTGGCCTTACCTGTTGCGTCTGGCCACTGCGTGTTTTCTCAGTCATCTGCTCGCCCTGTTGTTTTCCCATGCCCTCCATCTGATGTGGATGACCCGTCCGTCTGAAACGCGAAATCCTGTCTACCGGGCGGAATCCCTGATCACTGTTGTGACGATCGTATTGTTTGCCTTTCTGGCGCTGGCCGGTCTGCTTTTTCCGCAGCTGATTTCAGGGGCGAACTTTTGGCCTCTGGTCATCGGAAGCGCGATCGCGGCGATGGTTTCCGGACATGCAAATACCCATCTGTTCGGAGTGTGGCTGCGCACCAACAACCTGTTCCGCGCTCCGATGCTGGCACAGGCGACCTATCGTCAACGCTCCTCCCGCTGGCTGCAGCCGCTTCGCGATCGCAATCCCTGGTTGTGGAGCCATTTGCTTTTAGTACAACGCCGGCGGCAAAAAGGTCTGGTTGTGTTGACAATGACCTTTGTCTTCCTCTCCTATCTGGCCTCGATGAATAACCGCATCTGGAGTGACCGATCCGGTGTGCTGCTGGCGATCGCTTTGTGCTATGCCGCGCTGTTTTCATATCAGGTCATGCGTCAGATGGGAACCGAGGGCGAATCGGTACCTCGCCTGTATGCCCTGCCGGTCGAGACGCGCTCCTGGCTCGCCTCTATGGCGGTTCCCGCCCTGGTCTGGCTGCTCCTCATCGATCTGGTTTT
>Ga0302250_1002780_pt1 | contig 10202 bp, 9 predicted proteins | sample AAG_RA_Asp_MG_FD_193536 | JGI IMG/M metagenome (GOLD analysis project Ga0302250, IMG submission 193536) | Enriched activated sludge microbial communities from anaerobic digester in WTTP, New Holstein, Wisconsin, United States - AAG_RA_Asp | ecosystem: Engineered > Bioreactor > Anaerobic >... | reverse complement strand
GCAGGTTCCGGCCCTCAAACATCCCCCGCTCAACGCATTCTGCCTGGGGCGGGTAAAGTACCTGCATGCCCTTTGCCAGGTACTGCTGTTTAAGATGTTCCGGAAGGGGGATCTCGCTGATCTGCATGTCACACCTCCAAAATAACCCCTTTAATTCCACTGAAAAAAGCCGATATTTCAGTTCTTTTAGAGAAATCTAACCAATAAATCAAATTATTCTCCACAGGAAATGCACCGGAATACATAAATATGAAAATCTGCTTTTGAAAAACCCCTCAGTAATAGTAGCTGATCATGTCCTGCTTTGCCTCTTTCTTTTTCCGGTCAAGGAACGCAAAGACATTCTCGTGGGGGACCCCCTCGATGAGCATATCCACGGCCGCCCGGGCGGTCTTGAGCTGCTCGGGGTACCCGATCAGGGCCACGGTCTTGCCGAAGACCGAGATCTCCACGTCGGTCATGTCCTCGATCTGTTCGCGGGCGCGGCCATCCTTCCCGATAATCCGTCCTCTCAGCCGGTCGAGCTGGCGGGGGTTGTCTGCCATGCCGGCAAGGTCGATTACTTCGAGGAGGAGGTCCTCATCCTCAATCATCTCGAATGCCCGTTCGGGCGAGAAGCCGCGGTTGATGGCATTGACGATCTCAACAGCCCTGAGGAGCGAGACGGTGTCCTCCTCGATCCCTTCGACCTTGACAAGCCCCTCCTTGCTGTCGATGGTGATGGTGGTGTGAGTCTTTGCCTCCAGCTCCTTTTTCGTGGCGCCGCCCTTTCCGATCAGCACGCCAACCCTGTTTCCGGCGATTTTTATCTCCTGCATCATAGCGTATCTCTCCCTTGTACGGTCTGGTGGTTCATAGGGCAATCCGGGCCGGCATCACGGCTTGGCAACATTCAACCCGGTCACGGCATTGAAGATCTCGACCTCGTCCCGGGTCTCGCAGCGGTTCTTAAAAAACCGGTTGATGTTTTTGATGTCCCTCATCAGGAACGGGAGGGCACGGGGGTGATCCCGGGTGACCGACTGGCCCATGTCTATGAGATATGGTTGGTCTCCGTACAATATATTGAACTCGCTCAGGTCCGCATGGACCAGCTCAGCCTTGTTGTACAGGATATCAATATCCCTGATAATCCGGGCATAGGCATCCGCGGGGTCTGGCAGGTCCGCGTTCCGGATCTGGGGCCAGGGAGTCTCACCATCGCCCATGAATGACATGATGAGGATGTTCCGGTCCCAGACGAATGGTTCCGGCACGGCAACTCCCGCCTCCCGTGCCCGGGCAAGATTGGAGAACTCCTTCCGTGTCCAGGCAAAGATCAGCTCCTTCTTGGCCTTCTTGACGTGGGAAAACCTCCTGTCCCCGACAATGTACGAACTCATGGTCGTAAAATTCGCCGTGCGGATCCGGTAGATCTTGATGGCGATAGGAACCCCGTCACGTTCACCATAGAATACGTTTGCTTCCTTGCCGGTGCTGATCGATCCCCCGAGCACCGAGAGCCATTTCTTGTGGACGAGTTTGTACAAGGAAAGGAGAGTGATCTCATCGAAGACATCATCCCGGACTTTGAGATCATTGGCATCCTTGATACGGACGCCCATCTCTTCGAGCTTCTGGTCGAACCGCTCCAGTCTTTTATCGATGTTGGTTTCCCGTTTCACGCGGTGCCACCGGTATTCGTTGATCCTGCAGTTCACTGGATGTAGTCACGGACGGGTGCAAGGATCTCGACAAGGGATTCCCCGCAGGCCTTCTTGAGGTCAAGCGGGTGGATCTCTCCTTTCCCATAGGCTGCTTCAAGGTCGGCATAGCTGCCGAATGAGCGGTCCCCGCCGAACTTCTCCGGCCGCTTGATAGTGATCTCCGGGAGCCGGGGGAAGACGTGGTGCTGGAAGATCTGGAGGATCGGGTTCTCCGCGATCTCCGGAGGACAGAACGCTTTCTGGCATTTCTTCCGGATCTCGTCTTCGGTATCAGCAACAGAGATGTAGTTCCCCTGCGATGAAGACATCTTTTTGCCGTCCAGCCCGTTCAGGATGGGCGTATGGATGCAGACAGGCGCCTTGTACCCGAAGTTGATGAGGTGCTCCCGGGCAAGCATGTGGATCTTCCGCTGGTCGATCCCACCGACAGCAGCATCGGCACCCAGCAGCGCAATGTCGGCAGCCTGCATGATGGGGTAGATCATCTGGGAGACCGTCGGTGTATCCATCTGACGGCCGACCTCGTCCATGCTTCGCGTTGCCCGGTTCAGGGTGATCTCCTGCGCGAGCCGGAGCACCAGCAGCTGGTATTCCCGGTTGAGCTGGAACTCGGATCCAAGGACGTACTTCACGTTCTTAAGGCCCAGCCCCTCGAAACAGCGCCGGTTGTAATCGGCCAGTTCGCGGACTTTTTCCATCGTCCCCTTCCGGTTCAGGAACGCGTGGAGATCGGCGAGCAGCACGGTGACCTCGAAACCCGCTGCTTGGAGGTCGACCAGTTTGTTGATCGTGACAAGGTGGCCGAGATGGATCTCCCCGCTCGGCTCGTAACCGGCATAGACACGCTTGACTGGTTTTGTGAGAAGCGCCCGGAGATCGTCGTCGGTGACGACTTCGACAGTGTTCCGGGTAACACGCTCGTATGCGTCCATCAAAAAGAATGGGTTATGAAGGGAGTTAATGGTTATTCTGGATTGTTTTGAAATTGAGTGCCGCGTTCGTGGCTGCAACGGACTTTGCTGCATCTTTCTCGCCGCCTATCATTGCGCGGATTGCATCGACGTTCTCCACAACAACATCGGCTTCCTGGTGGATGGCCTGGAAGAAGCAGAGCTCGTTCTTGTTTGCGTAAATGGAGTCTTCGAAGATGCAGTTCTCCCAGAGGTCCGAACGCTGCCGGCCGAGGTCCATCGCGAACTCCTTGAGCTCGGCGGTGCTCTTGAGCCCGGCCGTCTTCTTGATGAGACCGAGCCGGGGGTGCTTGTTGATGAGCTCGATGACCCGCTCTTTGGTAACCGGTTTCTTCGTGGTCATCTGGATCGCGTGCATGTGCATCATGGTTGTCGGGACGATCATCGCCATGGTGGTGATGGAGATGTGGGGGAGCACGGAAAGGACATCCGGCCCATGGTGGCTGGGGACGCTGACCGGGTCGAGGACAATCGCATCGATGGGCCCCTTCTTGATCTCGCCCGGGTCCGACCCACGGCGGACCATGATGGCATGGACATGGTTCACACCATATTCCTCGTCAATTTCATTGATGATCCGGCACAGGCCCGTGGTGTTGCACGAGACCACCCGGACGAACTGCCTGCCGATCGCGTCCTTGTAGTTGCAGGACGAGTTGAAGGAGAACCCTGCCAGTTCGTGCTCCTCTCCACCCTGCCAGAGGGCCTTCTTGCCCAGTTTTTCGTACAATGCCTTGTTCGTTGCACCGACTTTCCCCGGCGTAGCATCCACGATAACATCGGCCGCTTTGCACATATCCTCCACACTGCCGGCAACCTTGAGCCCGGCCTTCTCGAACGCATCCTTTTTGGCGATGTCTGCAATATAGAGCGGGAACCCGCGCTGCTTTGCCACGAACGCCTCTGCATTCGGCCGGGTCTTGGAGACGCCAATCACCTTCATGTCCTTCTGGGCGGCCACCGCATCGGCCACGCGCTTGCCGATGGTCCCGTACCCGTTTATGGCAACCTTGATCATACAATCGTACATTGCGCCGGAAATGAAAAAGCTATGCGAAACGATTGCACTGCCTGACAGGGAACAATGGCTGGTGTGCGTCCATGAATAACTTCCCGCTCAAACGAGACGGTTGCATGCCCATGGGTCACGTGGATATAAAAACAGGGTGCCCTTCAGATGAACAGCGCCTGGTACTTCACCACTTCCGTACTGTCCTTTGCCGATGCATAGAGTTCCAGCGGCTCTTTATTCACTTCGAGGAACCGGATGCCCCAGTTCACTTTCGAGAGCAGCTCCTTTGCCCGGTCTTTCTCCCCCATGATGTAGAGTGCTGCTGCAACCGCCTCGACCGAAGAGAGCTTGCAGGGTTTGCCGAAATTGACCGGGTTGGCTGCCATCAGGAAGGGGAGGGCCCGTCGTATCCTCCACGAACTGATTGCGCCGGTATCGAGTACCTCCCAGGAGCAGTCCAGCACCGTAAGAGATTTTACAAACCGGTCTGCGGGAGAGAGCGCCTGTTCTGCCGTTGGATCGAGTATGAGGGTATTCCTCGGGATCTGCTGGAGTTTCTGGAAGATTTTGAGAAAGCCGGCCCGTTCGAGTTTCTTGACCGTGCATTTCCGGGGATCGCAGCTGTTGTCCCGGAAGGCATACAGGGATATCATTGATCATCTGTGCGTGTCAACACTCTAAATAATGTACGTGCTCTGCAGCCCCTGTATCCTCAACCCGGGCCTCCGTGCCGAAGGGATCACGAAACCCTCGGACATCGAAGCGTTCCGGCGCACGCAGGCCCGGTGCAAAGAATTCGGGATCCGGATGATCCCGCTGCCCTGCCCGGAGATACTTTACCTCGGGCCTGCCCGCCAGCCCGGCACGTTCCTGGAACGACTGGACAGCCCGGCATTTTCCCGGCTGCTCGACGATCTCGAAACAGAGGTGAAGGAGATCATAAGGGAAAATGGCCCTCCTCTCTGCATCATCGGCGTCAACTCCTCTCCCTCCTGCGGGGTGACCACCACGTATTACGGAACCAAGGGAGATGAACCCCCGAAACGTGCAGGGAGAGGGGTGTTTCTCTCGCGGTTCCCGGGGATCCCTGCCATAGACACCATCACGTTCTCCCGTTACCGGGTGTACCTGGCAGCCCCCCTCTTCTCGGCAGCGGAACGGACCTATAACGCCTACCTCGCCGGCCTGTTGCGGGAGAACTTCTTCTTCGTCCATCTCCCGCAGGACGCCGGCGACGATTCGGCAGGAAGGGAGAAGGACGTACAGGCCAGGCTCTTTGATACCAATCTTGCAGCCCTTGATGCAGCCGACATCGTTGTTTCTATCATCGATGGGGCTGACGCCGATTCCGGGACCGCGTGGGAGATGGGATATGCCTTTGCGAAAGGAAAGAAGGTCGTAGCCCTCAGGACTGACTTCCGGCATGTCGGGGCCTGCGAGCACGTCAACCTCATGCTGGAACAGTCGTCCACCGTTGTCTCCACCCCGGAAGTCCTTCTCGAAACGCTCAGCGCACCCCTCCAGCTCAAAGACGATCGGTGACCTTACCCTGTCAGCGACCCCTGAGGATCTGCCTGAATCCACATAAATCTCCGAAGGAAATCGCAGTGCAATAATCTATATGGGACTATTTACGCAATAGTACTGAGTTATCATGGCGAAGAAACGTGAGGAGAAGGGAGACCGGAAAAGACCCTCCGGAACGGATGCCTGCGATCTGGACAACGGATTTGTCTCCCCCATCAGCACGTTCCGGGATCTTACGCCGGAAAATATCATCGCCCTCCTCACCCACAGCAGGTATGTTCTGATCCTCCTCGCCCTCACGGTGATCGGGGCCGTACTCCGGTTCTTCAACCTCGGCTTCAATTCCCTTTGGCTGGACGAAGCCTCGACCTATACCTTCGCCTCGATGTCCATCCCCGGGATCTGGGAGGCAACGACCGGTGGCGAGTTCAACCCGCCCCTCTTTTACTGGGTCGAACACCTGATGCTGATGCTCGGGAACAACGAAGTGATCCTCCGGCTCGTCCCGGCCCTGCTTGGCGTCCTGACCATCCCTCTCGTATACTGGGTTGGGAAGGAGTTCATGGACCGGAATGTCGGGATCATCGCTGCAGCGGCCTGCACGTTCTCCCCCTTCCTCATCCTGTACTCGCAGGAAGCCCGGGCATACTCCATGGGGCTCTTCTTCATCGCATTTGCCATGGTCTTCTTCCTGAAAGCTCTGAAGACCAACAAGACGGTCCATTGGGCTCTCTTCGGCCTCCTCTCAGCGCTTGCCTTCTGGGCCCACTTCTATACCCTTGTCATCACCGGGGCGCTGGTTCTCTATGCCATTGGCGTGAAGGTCATGGAGTGGAAGAAGGACAGTTCGGCGCTCAAACCCGTGCTTATCGGAGCAGGAGCCTTTGCCCTGATCAGCCTGCCCCTCCTTGCCGTTACGGTACAGCTCTTCGCAAAGAGGACATCGGGCGGACCGACGTTCGGCATCCAGGGTGCCGGCATCATCCTGGAGACGTTCCGCCAGCTGTCGGGATTCTCGGAGCTCGTGATGTTCCTCTTCCTCCTCTTGTTTATTGTGGGGATCATCCATGCATTTCTCATCGACCGGAACAAGGGCATCTTTCTTCTCGCCCTCACTGTTCTTCCGTTTGTCATCAGCTGGTTCCTCTCTTACAAGATCCCGATGGTGCCGCGGTACCTCATCATTCTGGCGCCGGTCTATTTTGTCGGGATTGCACTCTCGTATAAGCCTGTCTATGCCCTGCTTTCCAGCCGGAAGATCGTCTACGCGGTCATGGCACTGCTTGTCGTCCTCAGTGTGACCACTCCATTCTTTGTTGACTACTACACGTCGTATTCCAAAGAGGACTGGAGAGGATTTGCCGGACAGATGCGTCAGGCAGCCCAGCCGGGGGATATCTTGGTTCTGGTTCCCGGGTACATCTCCCAGCCGTTCAGTTATTACTACTCCAATACCACCGAAGAGACGTTCAGGTACGGTGCCCAGAGCGCGGAAGAACTGGCATCCTTCGGGGAATTGAATACCACTCAGAGGGTATACTATATCGTTACCGGGGATATCAGCTCGGCCGATCCCTCGGGAGGTTCTGTTGCCTGGCTCCAGGAACATACAAAAGGCGTTGAAGCGACGCCGGGAATTTATTTGTTCACCCCAATCCGATCAGGATAACACGTATAACGCTGCACCATCATGTATGATCTGACGGTAATCATCCCCACATTCCGGGAAGAAGCAAATATTCGTACCATCATCAGCGAAGTGGATACGGTCTTCCGGAACAGCTGCCTCAATGGGGAAATACTGGTTGTCGATGACAACTCTCCAGATAATACAATTGCCATTGTCACCGAACTCAAAAAGAGCCTGCTGAACCTGAATCTCCTCGTGAGGACAGCCGATCACGGGCTCTCGCAATCGGTTGCCGATGGATTCTCTCAAGCGAGTGCAGATGTCTTTGTTGTCATTGATGCCGATCTCTCCCATCCCCCGGCTCTTATCCCGAAGATGTATGCGGAAATCCGCGCAGGTGCCGATGTTGTGATCGGGAGCCGGTACATGGAAGGTGGCGGGATCCGGAAATGGCCGCTCAAGCGCCGGATCATCTCCCTTGGCGCGACCTTCCTTGGGCGCCTCCTCTTCCCGGAAGTTACCGATCCAGTCAGCGGATTCTTTGCTGTCCGGAAATCCGTCATCGCAGGGGCAAAACTGAAACCACGAGGATACAAGATTCTTCTGGAAGTGCTGGGGAAAGGCTCGTGGGAGAATGACAAAGAGATCCCGTTTGAATTCAGCGACCGGGAGATTGGATCAAGCAAGCTGAAAATTAAAACAATCATTGAGTACGCCCAGCAGGTAGCAGATATCACAGTCTATTCCTTTGTCCATCACCAGAGTGCAGCCTGGCGGGAATGGAAGAAAGTCTTCAAGTTCGGGATTGTGGGGCTTTCCGGCATTGTCGTCAATCTTGGGATCATGTTCTTCCTTGTTGAGTACACGGCCCTTAACGATTATCCAGCGAATCTCCTTGCCAGTGCTATTGCCATCGAAATATCTATCCTGAATAATTTCGTCTGGAATGATCTCTGGACATTCCGTTCCGAAGAGAACAGGAAGTATTCAAACCGGTGGTACCGTTTTGTTACCTTCAATATCGTATCGGCCGGGGGTGCAGTGATTAACTGGGGCATCTTCCTAGTACTGACTGCAGTATTCGGTATCTATTATCTGGCTGCCCAGTTAATTGGAACCCTTGTTGGGTTTATCTGGAATTTTACTGTTAATCGTCGGGTTACCTGGATCCGGAAATAGAAACCGATACCTATAACAATTCAATTTACTCTATGCGAATATTTGATCTGGAGAACTACAATGGTAAAGAAAAATAAGCCAGTTGGTGATGTATCGGGGAGTAAAGCGCAATCTGGAAAGCGGCCCCTTGAATTTTTTTCCATCAGGTTTGATAATGTCGATACAACGGTTTTTCGTCAGCATATCTTTTATCTTATCCTCGCATCGCTGATGACGAAGCTCCTCGTTCTCGTTGGCACACCAGTGATATTTCACTCCTTTATCGATTATTTCGATATCGGCTTCTATCTGGAACACGGGGTTATGCTTACGCAGGGCCAGCTGCCTTACGTTCACTATTTCTTCGATTATCCCGTCCTGATTTTCATTCCTATTGTAATAGCCCTTGTACCCGCACTGCTTTTTCAGAATGCCCTGGCATTCTTTTATAGTTTCCAGGCTCTGATGGTTCTCTGCGATATTGTCATTACCGTCTGTGTATACCTTATTGCCCTTAAATTAGGGAGTGAGAAGACCGCATTGTATGCAGGCCTTGTGTATGCAACGGCATTTTCTGCTGCATATTTTATTCTGACAAAATATGATGCCTTTCCTACGTGTTTCCTCATGATCGCCCTGCTCTTCACCCTCTACGGGCAGAAAATCATGGGTTATCTCGGAACTGCATTGGGTTTTTTTGCAAAGATTTTCCCCATCATCGCTCTCCCGTTCATGGTCCTGTACAATACCCATAGTTCCTCCCTCAAGCAGGAGATCCTCAATGTCTGTAGGATTTTCATTCCGCTCGCCGTGATATTCATCGTGCCATTTCTCTTTTTTGGGAAGAATATCCTCAGAACCTATCTCCCGGTACGGACCGGCATGGAATACTACTCGAATACGGCCACGTTCACAATCTATTCCTGGCTACATGATGTCTTTGGCCTGGGCGTCTCCCTTGACATGGTCCTCACGGTCATGTTTGCCATCATGGGCATCGGGCTTCTCGCGCTGGTCTATACGGCCTGGGCGTTTCCCAGGAAAGATCCCATGCTGCTCTTAAAACTGGTTCTGGTCGCAATTGTTCTGGTCATTTTCTGCGTGAAGGTCAGGAGCCCCCAGTATATCGTCTGGTTTACCCCAATCCTCTGCATTCTTGCCGTTGATGATTACCGGAAGATCATCCTGGTATACTTGGTCCAGATAACAGCCTTCATCGAGTTTCCGCTGATGTTTGGCGCTTATTATACCAGCACGGTGTATACTAACCCAACACTCTCCGGGGGATGGTATCTCACGCTGGCTGCGTTCACGCTTGAGTACCTGGTTTTGTTCGTCTGCCTCTGGTTCGTTATCAACCCGCTGGGGATTGTCAGGAAACTCAGGATGGGGAAGAGTAAAGCTGCATCATAACCTGTTTTTTACGGATTCCGGGATACGCCCCGGGAAAAAAACCCTTTTTATGAATGCCCAGCTCTCCGGTACACGGCGAGCATTTCTCCAGGGAGCCGCAGGGTTATCACACGATTCCGGGCAATCCTGTTGTCCAGGAACAGTCTGGCGACCGGCCTCAGGATCCTGTACCTGAACGCTGACTTGCTCAGGGACCCCAGACTTGTCGTGAACGGATATCTCTCACAGGCAACGGGAACGAATCCCACATCAGAGAACACCCTGTCTAGGGAGGTACGGGAAAAGAACTGGATGTGCTGGCCCTGGATGTACCACCATTTTCTTCCCAGTAACCGGGCAAGCCAGGAATCAATGTCACCGGTCCAGATGAAAACGTACCCGCCAGGCCTGACAAGCCGGGAGATCCGCGCAATTTCCTGTGCCGGTGATTCGAAATGTTCGATGACCCCGAAGAGCGTTACGATATCGTATTTCTTTTCCGGTGGAATCTCGCTCAGCGTGCAGGTGTGGATCGTGAACCCGCGTTTCTTTGCAATATCGGACGACCATTGCGAGAGTTCGAGCCCTTCGACAGCATAACGGCTTTTGGCAACCGCCAGAAAATCGCCGGTTGCACAACCGACGTCAAGAAGTATTCCGGAAGGGATGTATCTCTGCATGGTCTCTACGACCTTTTCTGCCGTAAGCAGGTGGGCTTCTTCGCGGCTCAGGTATTCCGCATCCACGACGGACTGATAATTCTTCCAGATATCATCAGCCGGAAGAATACAGAATGCATGGGAACA
>Ga0302250_1002779_pt1 | contig 10202 bp, 7 predicted proteins | sample AAG_RA_Asp_MG_FD_193536 | JGI IMG/M metagenome (GOLD analysis project Ga0302250, IMG submission 193536) | Enriched activated sludge microbial communities from anaerobic digester in WTTP, New Holstein, Wisconsin, United States - AAG_RA_Asp | ecosystem: Engineered > Bioreactor > Anaerobic >... | reverse complement strand
ATTCTCAGATTGGGATTGCAATCTGTCGGCACAGGAAGCCGTGGAAGCCCTGCTCTTTAGGGCGGGGAGCAGTCACGGAAAGGAGCTTTTGAATCGCCTGGAACCATGCGAAATTAATCATAAAAATATTAAAAAAAATCAGATTGATGAGCCCGTGGGATATGTGTAAACGCCATCAAGTTGGCTCAGACCATAGAACTTCTCTGCAAGCTCCTGGTGGACTTCCTCTGGATCCACATCCTGAAACAGCTCTGGATAGAACAGCTTGGCCATGTAAATCTGGCAGATAACAGAGCGCACGCCGTATCTGAGCTCTCCGGAGACCAGATAAACCCTACCATCCTTGACGGCCTTCACGTCAGCAAGCTCAGGGCGGGCGATGATCTCGTCTCTCAGCGTCTTCAGCTCATTTTCTGTGAATGCCTTGTCGCTGGACCTTTGCTGGATTATCACATCCGGATCAACCTCTACCACCCACTCCGGGCTGACGGTGGGATATGAATGAGTGCTGTTTCCCAGATCTTTTGCAATGTTGTCTCCGCCTGCCAGTCGGATCAATGTATCTGAGGGGTTGCCGTTAGAAACAGTGTAATACGGCTTTCCAGCCCATTCAAAGAAGACCTTGGGCCTGTCCTCAGGTTTTACGCTTGCGATGCGTTCTTGAATCATATCCTGATAGCCTGCGATAAAATCGGTGATCTCCTGGGCGCGCTCTTCCTTCCCCATCAATGCTCCCAGCTTTTCCATAACCTCATTATCTTTGGCCGGATCTACAAGGGACTCGAGCATCACAGGGATTCCTGCATTCTCAAGCTCTTTTGAATCATCATCCGACAGCATGGTATCTGCGATCACCAGGTCCGGATGGAGCGATATTATCCGCTCCAGATCTGGCGAATAGGAGCTCTTCCCGGCAATAGGCACCTCTTCTAAGCCCGGCGGGAAATGAGAATAAGAATCCCTTCCTACCAGGCTCTTTTCTCCATCCAGAGCATAAAGGTACTCTGCAACACCTGTCCCCAGCGATACAACCTTTTGCACCGGCACATTCACGCTTACAGAGCGTCCGGTGGAGTCAACAACTGTTATGCTCTCAGCACTACCCGCCATGATGAATAGGCTGAGGCATATCATTATCAAGACGATTTTCTTGAGCAAATGCTTATCCTCCTTGTTAAGATTAATTTGCTCTAGATCAATTTAACTTGTATATAAACATATGCTGATTAATTTAGAGTACTTTTATAAAAATTAGATGTTGCTACCTTAAATATATGGGCTAAAGCCATCCTGTCGTTGCGAGGGCAATTTTGAGAGTGGATTCATCATCCTCCGCGCTTCTCACATGGGAAAATCGATCTGACTCTCTGATACAGCTTCAATTTTCATTAGGATAGGCAGCTTTCTATTAAATCGGATTTTCTATCGAATTTGCGCCTTCTCGATACCTAAATTTCATTGCTCCATGGCGTCTGTTCTGCTTGTCGCCCAGCGAAAGCTTATTAAATCAAGTTAATAAGACTTAAATCAAATTAAGTTTATAGGCTTCGACATTCAGACGTGATGTTTCTGAATTAGGAGCGGATACGCAATCTGGGAGAAATGGAATCGAGATCAAGAGATAGGGCAACGGATTCCTATTGTATGCATAGGCTGTGATCCATTGTATTGGCTGCCCTGAAAAATTTGTATCTTGAGATCGAAGGATGGATGGAAGAGAAGATGTCGAAGGTGCTTGGTAATGGATGAGAAATATACCGATATTGGAGCCACTACTCCTGAGGCAATGGATATAAGCAGAAGGAGCAGAAAGATCATCTCGGAGATAGTGGGAGACAGAACGCCAGAGGACAGAATCAGACAGAGATGCGCAATAGCCACTGGCGACCCCAGTGTGGCCGAGATCATGAGGTTCGTGAAGGATCCCATAAGTGCAGGGCTAAGGGCCCTTGATGAAAAGGCCAGGATATTTGTGGATATCAATATGGTAAAGGATGGAGTGGTCAAGAAAGGCCATCAATGCTCCATCACAGCCATGATTGGAAAGGGCGATGATCTGGCCGAAAAAGATGGAATTACCAGGACTTCGGCAGGCGTTCTGGCATTTCAAAGCGAGTTATCTGGAGGCATCGTGATGATAGGCAATGCGCCATCTGCACTTCTAACTCTCTGCGACCTCATAGCCTCTGGGATTGTCAAGCCGGCCCTGGTCATCGGCACGCCAGTCGGCTTTGTGAACGCAGCAGCAAGCAAAGAACGTCTCAGGAGTCTGGACGTGCCGTCCATATCGATCGTGGGCACGCGCGGGGGAACGCCTATTGCAGTAGCAGCCATGAATGAGATGATCAATATGTATGATAGATCATGAGAATTGCGATCCTTTACCTCTTTTTTCCTTTCAAAAAATCGATCGGCGCCCCTTCACAAATAAACTCGGACGCCGTCGATATTTCCCGATCTTTTACAGCCCACCGCTCCTCGAAACGATTTTCTCTACTGGACCAGGCTGAGGTATCACTTCAGGTATTATTCGCTCAAATGGAACCTCATACAAAGGCTTCTTGAATTTCGATCCCGTCTGAGACGACAGGCACTGATGGAAGACATTGTTCCTGTTCAGCCCCGCCTCCAGCATCTGCGGCATGTTATCCCCCCTCAGGCGCGTGACATCGTTATCCCAGGCATACAGGTATGCTTCGCCAAAGCTGATCCTTCCATCGCCGTCCTCATCCGCAGAGGGCTCGCTGAAAGCCATGATATAGCCGTAGATCGATTCGCTGCCGCTGTCGGATGGATTGGGATCATCGGGTCCGTCTATGTCCGGATAGGATGAAGAATCTGTCGAGGCCGATGTGAATATCACGCGGTTGGTCTCTCCATCTGCTGTCAGGTCGCTTTCCGCGGGCACGAATGTTCCATCGCTGTATTTGCCGATCAGGCTGCCGCTATGGCATGCCTCCACGATAATCGCCATCTCTTTGCAGGTGATGCCGTCCAGCCAATTGTCCAGATCGCCTGCATATATCGTTCCGCCAGAAGTGCCGGTGGAGCAAACCAGGCCGTCAACTCCGCCATGAGAGCTGTAGAAGAACAGCACCTTATCGTTGACGCCAGACTTGGCGGCAACCTCGTTTATGGCCCATTGCACGTTCTCAATCGTATTTAGCGCATCCACGCCCGTATGGCCTGTATGGGGGCTCAGGAAGTAGATGTGGCTGTCGTCGATCCCCAGGCTCTTGAGAATGCTGTATATGCCCTCGGTATCTTCGTCAAAGGTATCTGGAAGATCATTGAATCCGCACACGATTACCGCCCAGGCGTCACACTGCGAGGCAACTGCCAAGAGACCTGAATCAATCATCCTTATGTCGGAGATTGCATCTGTTAGGCGCGACGGTTTCTTATAAAATGTGATGAGCGATGGATCGGCCCTGATTGACTCCTTGTCGAAGATCTGGCGAGAATCAACCTTGGGCCACCATTCCGTCTCTATGACCTGCTGATCTCTTGTAACCGCATCTACCACTACCAGCTTAACGGGATGGGCAAAATGCGCTCCTGGCATCTCGTCGATCATAAAAAGCCAGCTTGGGTTCTGGCTGACGATTGCAGCCGAAGGCCGGCCAAAAGTCTCAAAAGCCGGCTCTATCAGAGTACCCTGAGGCAGAATCTCGCTGTACTGAAGTACCTTCAATCCATCTTCCTGGTCGGCGTTAGCCCATAGAGGATTGACAATGGAATTCGGCTCTTCGCTGAATTATGTGGGTGAGGTCCGGCAGGGAGTATAGCCTCTGTTCCTCTGTGCCTCTGTGGTTAGGTCAGAGCATAGCGGTTCACCACAGAGGCTCAGAGACACAGAGAATTTCCGATTCAAGTTCACCCATGCCAAATAGCGAGGAGCCTGGAATTCTGTACTAGATTGGCGGCATCTGCCTTATTTAAAAGCGCCTGCGAGCCCTCGAATGCTGGAACCTCAGTATCTGTTGCAGCGGGCTCGGCCATAGAGAGAAGCTCTGAGCTTTTATTTGCCATTGAGATCATTTCGGGCTTTTGCATTACAGGACTGATCCGCAAATTTTCGGCCGCCATTGCCCCGATTCCCGGAAACAACGGTACCAATAGCAGCGCTCCCACCATTAAAGCAGCAGCTAACCTTATAACTGACGATTTTTCCACCTAAGACATCCTCCTGCGATAACAATACAATAGGTTATCTTTCGAACACTATCATGCTAGGGTCTTGCCTTTTGGCAGTGCTGTCAAAGACCGGCACCTCAATGACCGGCCACCATTCTGCATCCATGCTTTTGATATCTCCACTGACAGCATCCAGCAGCGCAATTATCGCCGGATGGGCAAAATGAGCACCAGGGGAAAGATCGATGAAGAACAGCCAGCTTTGGCGTTCACAGGCCAAATATTCAGACGCCTTGCTCTCATCAGTGACCGCTTGTCTTACCTTCGATCCAGCATCAATCAAGGCTGGGTACTGATGCATGCGAAAACTACTATCGTTGATATCCACAGCAACTGTGGCAATCATCATCTGTGCGGCATCCTCCTTGGTCATTAGCGTCTGGTTCAAAGAGCCGTTAACTGAATCGGATGCCTGGACAGAATTCGCCAAAATGATAAAAAAAAATGCTGTCAATGCAATGGCACAAAGCGCTAACAAATGCCGGTGATAACCGACTCTTTTGGCAAGCATGCCCAATCCTCAGGCCAGAATGCTTGCTGCTAGGATAAATATCTTCCTGATAGTTCATTATAATACATTGTCATGAATCTCAAGCTAATATTTTATCTGGATTTGCCGTCGAACCCCATCACGGAATCCTTGTGCGGATTTTTTTCCTGTTGGTTTTGCTGATAATGGACTGACATTTACCAAAAGGTTTATTAATCAATTTTACTAGTTTTAACTCAAATTTGATTGATTTAAGGTGATGGTCATGAGACTCAGAAGACATCTATTGAGGGAAGCTCTAAGCATATCGATCACCTTGATTTTGCTTATGGCTGCAGCAACTGTTTTATGCGCAAGCTGTGCTGCACAGGCCGCGTCTGAGAATATTACTATTATCGATTCGGCAGGGAGAGAAGTAGAGATTCCGTATCCAGCTAACAAAGTCGTCTTGCTCACAGCCGACAATTGCGAACTGGCGGTCGTATTGGATGCCCGGGATAAGGTTGTTGGAGTAGAAAAAAGCGCACCCGGTTACGCAGAAATTGGGGAGATGTTCGGGAAAGCAGCAAATGCCGGGGGCAGCCAGGAGCCAGACTTTGAGAAGATTGCAGATTTAAACCCTGATGTGGTCTTGGGGTATAAATCCTCACTTGAGAATGGAGTGGCAGATGAGCTGAAAGGCATGGGAATCCCCTTTGTCGTCTGCGAGTGCAACAGAATTCAAACTTTTGAGAAAGATGTTGAGCTTATGGGCAGGATTCTCGGCAAGGAAGATAATGCAAAAGAGTTTCTTGCCTTTCACAATTCCATAATGGATTTGATTGCAGAAAGGACCCGCAGCATAAGTTCCGATCAAAGGACTTCTCTGTATCTTACTGGGGGCGGGACAACATTTGGCAAAGATGGCGGCATAGAACCGTATTTGAGCGCAGTTGGAGCGAAAAGCATTGGCTCAGAGCTTCCTGGAGAATCATCAGTTACAGTGGATCCTGAATGGGTTTTGGATCAAGATCCTCAGGTGATCGTTCATTGGATTACGAGCTCAAAAATAAAACCAACTCCTGAACCCCTCATTGAAGTGAAGGAGTCTTACTCAAACGACCCCGTTTTGAACATGACGACGGCCGTAAAGGATGGAAGAGTGCACGTCATTGGGTGGTGTTTGTTTAAGGGACTGCGGTTCTCCATAGGTCTTCTATACTGGGCCAAATGGTGTCATCCGGAGTTGTTCCAGGATATTGATCCTGAAGAGTATAACCGCGAATATGTGAAAAAATTCTTGGGTATTGATCTTGAAAATGTGTGGGCTCAGTGAGCTATTACAAAATCATACGGTTCCTGGAGATCGCAATGGGGACCATATAATCTCCGATGATGAGCTGGCCATTGCGAAAGAGGACCGGAAAAGCGGCACGATCAGCTCTGATGAGCTTATGTGATCGATCTTTGTTCCACTTTTTGCAGACGACTAACCGAAAGATTATTAAATCAATTTGACTTGCTTTAATTCAAAATAATGTGATGTGGGAAAGAGCACATCTCATGGATGTACCGGCTTCAAAATTTCAAACGATAACCGAGATAAAAATGGCGATGTCAATATGAAGAAGATCAAGATCGCATATATCAGCACAACAGGGCTTGACGTATTCCCATTAATAACAGCGCTCGAGGAGTTGGAGACAGAAAAAGGTGATGTGGCAGAGGTCATTCTCCGATCCAAAGATGATCTGGCCGATCCAAAGACCATGGACGATTTCATGAGCTTCGCAGTCGGGTCGGATCTGGCAATACTGAGCCTTCACGGCGGCAAGGCGATCCTTGGCAGTTTCGATGAGATAGCCGGTAGACTAAGAGATGCAAATGTTCCGATGTACGCCCAGGATACGTCCAAGCTGGACCCTGAGCTCATGAGCATCTCAACGGTAGGTAGAGATGTGCATACCTCGATATTCCGCTATCTTGCCTATGGGGGAAAAGATAACTCCAAGAACCTGCTCCTTTACTGCCTGAATCAATTCCTCGGCACAAGCTACGAGGTCGGCGAGCCGAAGAGGCCTCCCTGGGAGGGGATATACCACCCGGACTTTGGCTACATTGCCACGCTTGATGAATACTTCCGGAAGAACTACAAAGAAGGCAGGCCCACAATTGGTCTGTGGTTTTACAGCGGCTTCTGGCAGGCCGACAACCTGAGGTTTGTCGATAGCCTGATCAGAGAGATCGAGAGAAGAGATGCCAACGTCATCCCGGTCTTTCTCTACAGCCTGAAGGATGTGGAACTCGGGACCAAGGGCGCCGAATGGGTGATTGATAACTATTTCATGAAAGACGGGCAGCCGGTGATAGACGCCCTGATCTCCACCCTCATGTTCTCCCTTACCATGAAGCCCAGGGATGAGGAGAAGCTTTTTGACAAACCATTCTTCGAGAGGCTGGGCGTTCCAGTGATTAAGGCAATACTGACCTACAACACCGAGGAGGAGTGGAGGGAGTCATTTCAGGGTTTGAATCCGATGGATGTGAGCATGAGCATTGCCATGCCCGAATTCGACGGAATGCTGATAGCGGTGCCCGTAGCCGCCAAAAAGATGACAGAGACTGACACGCTTACCGGAGCCAAGCTAACCAGATTTGAGCCGATCGATGAGAGGGTGCGAAAGATCGTCAGTCTCACCTTGAACTGGGCAAAACTGAGGCATATCTCGAATCAGGAGAAAAGGGTAGCCATAATCTTCCACAACTACCCTCCCAGAAACGACCGGATTGGCACCGCCTTCGGCCTTGATTCGCCTGTATCCGTATACAACATCCTGCGTGACCTTGAAGGGGAAGGATACGGGCTGGAGAGCCTTCCTGAGAGCGGCCAGGTTCTGATCGAGAGCATGATCTCCAGGGTCACCAACGACAGACGCTGGTCGAGCCCTGAGATGATGGCTGAGAAGGCGATCGACCTCGTCCCTGCAGAGCAGTACAGAAAATGGTTTGAAGAGCTTCCCGGGGCCATACAGGAGAAGATGGTCATGTCTTGGGGAGAGCCGCCAGGCGAACTCTTCGTCCACCAGGGAGAGCTCATAATCCCCGGAATCAGCAACGGCAATATCTTCATTGGACTTCAGCCGCCACGTGGTTTCCTGGAAAACCCTGAAGCCATTTATCACAGCCCGGACCTTCCCATACCGCACCACTATTATGCCTATTACCGCTGGATCCGGGACGTCTTCCGGGCTGACCTGGTCATGCACATCGGAAAACATGGCTCCCTGGAATGGCTTCCCGGAAAGTCGGTGGGGCTTTCAGAATCATGCTTCCCAGACATCGCCATATCCGATCTGCCTAACATCTATCCATACATCATAAACAACCCCGGGGAGGGAACCCAGGCCAAGAGGAGGAGCTACTGCTGCATCATCGACCACCTGATTCCGGTGATGCACAATGCCGACATTTATGATGAGATGGCGCAGATCGAGGTGATGCTTCACGATTATACTCATGCGGCATCCGAAGATCCGGCAAAGTTGCCGACTCAGAGAAAGATGATCTGGGAGAAGGTTTGCGAGGCGAAGCTTGACCACGACCTGGAGACAGATGAAGAGACCGCCTTCAGCGACTTTGACAGTTTCCTGGAGAGACTGCACGGATATCTTCATGAGATAGCAGACACTCAGATCAGAGACGGCCTGCACATCTTTGGCGAACCTCCAGAGGGCTCCAGGCTGGAAGAATTTCTGGTGGCCTTGACCAGATTGAAGAACGGAAAGGTGCCGTCTTTGAGAGAAGCTCTGGTTCATCTTCAGGGATTTGACTACGACCATCTGCTGGAGTGCCGGGGAAAGCTTTTGGACGGGGAAAGAAGCGGAGGCCATATCATCGAGGAGGTTCACGAGCTCTCGCTTAAGATCATGAAGCGGTTTCACGAGGCGGGATTCTCCGTCGACGATATCCCGTCAGTCCTATTAGAGATTGTGGGCCGCACAGACCCTGATGTTGAGGCGGTGTTAAGGTATATCGGCATGACCCTTGTGCCCAATATCGCCTCCACGACAAACGAGCTGACCAATACGCTGGTCGCCTGCAGAGGCGGATTTGTGCCGCCGGGACCTTCGGGGGCTCCTACCAGAGGAATGGCCGACATCCTTCCCACGGGCAGGAACTTCTACTCGGTCGATCCGCTGGCGATACCATCACAGGCCGCCTGGAAGGTAGGCATTGCTCAGGCAGAGGCTTTGCTTGATAGATATCTGAAAGAGGAAGGCAAGTATCCCGAGAACGTTGGAATCATAGTTTGGGGCACTCCCATCATGCGCACCAAGGGAGATGACGTGGCCGAGATCCTCTATCTCATGGGAGTTCGGCCCGTATGGGAGCCGCGCAGCGGAAGAGTAACCGGCCTGGAACTCATACCCCTGCAGGACCTGAACCGACCCCGCATAGATGTCACCCTCAGAATAAGCGGCTTCTTCCGGGACGCTTTTCCGAACATCGTGACCCTCCTCGACGAGGCAGTGGAGCTGGTGGCCAGCTTGAGGGAGCCGCCTGAATCCAACTATTTGGCCAGGCATGTGGCAGAAGAGATCGCTGAGAAGGTCGGCCAGGGAATCGACTTTGAGAAGGCAAAAGAGGAGGCATGCTACAGGATCTTTGGCTGCCGCCCCGGCGCTTACGGTGCAGGAGTGTGCGATGCCATCGACTCCAAGAACTGGAAGGACGAGCACGATCTGGCAGAGATTTACATCACCTGGGGGGGCTACGCCTACGGGAAGAAGAACTACGGCATAACTGTGCCCGAGCAGTTCAGGAGGAGGCTTGGCCAGCTGGATCTGACTGTGAAGAACGAGGACTCCAGAGAGTGGGACATGCTTGATGGCGACGATTTCTATTCCTTCCATGGGGGCATGATCGCTGCAGTCAAATCAATCAAGGGGGAGCTGCCCAAGTCGTACTGCGGTGACAGCTCAGACCCGGAGCGGGTGAAGATAAGGAATACCGTTGAAGAGACCAAGCACATCTTCCGGGCCAGGATTCTCAATCCCAAATGGATCGAGAGCATGAAACGCCACGGCTACAAGGGCGCTGGTGACATGTCAAGGATGGTGGACATTGCTTTTGGCTGGGATGCCACAGCTGAGGTTCTGGAGGACTGGATGTACGAGGAGCTTGCCAACAGGTACGCCCTGGACGAAAAGATGCAGGAGTGGCTCAAGGATGTGAATCCTCATGCTCTACTGAATATATCTGAGCGTCTCCTGGAGGCAATAGACCGGAATATGTGGAATGCAACAGACGAGATGAAACAGAAACTGAGAGAGGTGTATCTGGAGATAGAGGGGATGATTGAGGATGACAGCGCATAGGATCGATGAGGGCATCTATCACCCAAAAGATTTGGAGGATAGGGAAATTAGCAGAGCAGCACCATCTCCACCCGGCCGAATTGTCTCCCTGACGCCCATAGCATCAGAGCTTATCTGCATCTTCGGCTGCATCGACAGGATCGTGGGACGGGATGATC
>Ga0302250_1002777_pt1 | contig 10209 bp, 12 predicted proteins | sample AAG_RA_Asp_MG_FD_193536 | JGI IMG/M metagenome (GOLD analysis project Ga0302250, IMG submission 193536) | Enriched activated sludge microbial communities from anaerobic digester in WTTP, New Holstein, Wisconsin, United States - AAG_RA_Asp | ecosystem: Engineered > Bioreactor > Anaerobic >... | reverse complement strand
GCTAGGCGGCGGACCTGGGCAACCCTGAGGCGCAATACGCCGTTGGCGATAAGCTGACCGGGTATGACGACAACGCGGTACAGGAAATCGGCATCCAGATGTGGCGATGCGCAGCAGAACAAGGTCACGGGAAAGCCGGATTGGAATTGGGAACTTGGCTCAAGGGTGACCGCAACGCCGAAGCCCTAAAAGCTTATCAACTCGGTACCAAAGCCGGGAATGATCTCACCGCATTCTCCATGCAAAAAGGCTTTAACGCCCTCCCCACCGATGGAATTGAATACGTCGGCCAACCCAAAGACGAAGAACGCGCCAAACGCTACGAGGCCATCAGCGATTTCCTCTCCTCCTACTCCTACCTCCACCCCAAAGTCCCCGAGATTGACCAGATCGTCCCCTTGCCGCCCGCCAAGCTGCCGCCGTGGGACGGCACGTTCCAATGGTTGAAAGCCCACGAAGCCAACGTCCCGCCGCCCTTGCCCACGGAAGATCGCATCCGCGAGATGGCGAAGGCGAAACACCTCGACCCCGAAACCGGCCACCCGCTGCCGCAGAAACGCGCCGAGGCTGAATCCGCCCCCGCGCAGGCCGCCGCTCCGAAGCGTCCTCTCGGCATAACATCCGTCTCCTTGCAGCGCTGCCCGCAGAAAGGCATTTGGGAAGGTGCCGCCGAACTCGCCGTCGGCGAGAAACGCCTCGTCTTCCCTCAAGGCATGACGCTCCCCACCATCATCGTCCGAGGTCCCGAACGCAGCTTGCTGCAAAAACTCAAGGGCGTTCCGCCCAACGCGCTTGCCGAAACGACGTGGACGCTGGTGGCGTATGCGCCGGAGTTGGGGCAGGTGTGAGGTGGCAATGCATGAACCTTCGCCCGTCATTCCGGCGTAAGCCAGGAATGACGGATCCTGACTACTGGCCGTCGAGCAGGCGCCAGGTCTTCAGCTTGCGGTAGAGCGTGCTCGGGTGCATGCCGAGTTCGGCGGCGGTCTTGTGCCGGCTGAATCCGTTGCGCCGCAGGACTTCCAGGATCGTCCGCGCTTCGGCCTGCTGGCGGGCTTGCGCGGCTAGCGGCCGGGAGGTGTCGGTGCGGGATGGTAGTTGCCTTACCAAACAATCCGAATATTCCGCGGGAAGGTGGCTGAGGTCAATCAGTTCTCTGCGGCAAAGCACGGCGGCGCGTTCGATCACGTTCTCGAGTTGCCGGATGTTGCCGGGCCAGGGTTGTCGCTGCAGGGCGTCCATGGCCTCGGCCGTGAAGCCGGTGATGCTGCGTTCCATCCGCAGGTTGATCCGCGCCAGCAGGTCGTTGGCCAGCGTCGGGATGTCTTCGCGGCGCTCGCGTAGCGGCGGAATGTCTAGGCGCATCACGACCAGCCGGTAGTAGAGGTCTTCGCGGAAGCGCCCCTCGCGCACCAGGGCGAGCAGGTCGCGGTGGCTGGCGGCGATGATTCGCGCGCGCAGCGGCTCCGGCTGGGTGCCGCCGAGCGGCTCGAATTCGCGCTCCTGCAAGACCCGCAGCAGGCGAACCTGCATGGCCGGGCTGATTTCGCCGATTTCGTCGAGGAACAGTGTGCCGTCGCGGGCGAGGGCCAATCGCCCGGGCTTGTCGCGGTCGGCGCCGGTGAAGGCCCCCTTCCGGTAGCCGAACAGTTCGGACTCAAGCAAGGTTTCCGGCAGCGCGCCGCAATTGATCGCCACGAACGGTCGCTTGGCGCGGGGGCCGTGGTCGTGCAGGGCGCGGGCGATGACTTCCTTGCCGGTGCCGGTTTCCCCGGCAATGAGGACCGATGTCGGACTGTCTGCCAGTACCGGGACGAGATCGAGCACCTGCTGCATGGCCGGGTTGTTGCTGGTCAGGCGGGGGTCCTTGCGTTGGAGGGCGGTGCGCAGGGCTTCGACCTCGCTGAGGTCGCGAAAAGTCTCGATGCCGCCGAGCACCTCACCGTTTTCTCCCGTCAGGACCGCGGCGGAGACGCTGAGCGGGATGCGCTCGCCGTCGATGTCGACGACGTGGCAACGCCGGTCAATGATCGGCTTGTTGTCGGCCAGCGCCTGCCGGATCGGGCAGTGGCGTTCGCACAGCGTCGAATGCAGGACGTCGGAACACAATTGCCCGAGGGCTTCGTTGCGCGGGACGCCGGTGATTTCCTCGGCCGAGCGGTTGAAGGAGGTGATCCGCCAGTCGGTGTCGACGGTGAACACGCCTTCCGAGAGGCTGTCGAGGATCGCCTGGCTCAGCCCGGTGCCGGGAAGGTCAGGCATCGCGGCGGATCAGGATTCCCTCCGCTTCCACCAGTCCGCCCTTGGGCAGTGCGACGACCTGAACCGCGGCACGGGCTGGGTACGGTTCGCTGAAGTATTCGCTCATGATCTGGTTGAAGCGGAAGAAGTCGCCCATGTCGGTCAGGAAAACGCCGAGCCGGACGATATCCTGCAGTTGGCCGCCAGCCTCCTCACAGACGGCGCGCAAATTGCGGAAGACCTGATGCGCCTGCGCGTCGAAGCCGTTGGCCAGGTTGCCGCTGGCCGGGTCGATGCCCAGTTGTCCGGAGATGAAGACCATCCGGTCGACCGCGACGGCCTGGGAGTAGGTGCCGACGGCCTGCGGAGCGTGGGATGTGTGGATGACTTTGCGTTCCATGATGCCTCCGTAAGGTGAGTGAGACGGGCTGTGTCGCTAAAAAAACCGGTCAGGGGATGCCGGGCGCCAGCCGGCGGACATAGAAGATTTCACCTGCGTGCGCCACGGCCTTTATTTCGCCCGCAGCGATGAGCGCGTCGACCTCGGTCATCGACGCTCCCGATTTCTCGACGAGGGCGCGCAACGCCGATTCGCGCAGGGGATGCACGGCGGTGATGGCCAGGATGTCCTTGCGCAGATCGCCGCTGAAGGCGAAGGCGTCGCCTTCGCTCTCGGTCAGCAGTTCGGTGGCGACTCCCGCCGCGCTGAAGATCTCCCAGGCGCGGGCGATCGCCTGCTCGTCGGGCAGACGGATGTCCTTGACCGCCGGTGGGCGGAGCGGGACCGAAAGGTACGAACGGCTGATGCCAGTGTCGCGCAGGAAGCCGGCGGTTGCTGCCAGTGCCTCCTCCGTGTCGTTGATGCCCGCGACCAGCATCGTTTCGCTGACCAGCATGCCGCGGCAGCTTCGGGAGAATGCCCGGATCCCTTCGAGAATGTCGGCCAGGACGAGGCCCGTATGCGGCCGGTTGATGCGGCGCCAGAGCGATTCATCGACGCTGTCGACCTTGACGCTGACCCAGTCGGCGCGCAGCAGTGCGTCGCGGACCTCGGGGCGCCAGAGCAGCGAGGCGTTGCTGATGACGGCGATCGGCAAGCCGAGCGGACGCAGGGCATCGATCGCCGTACCGAGCGTGATGTCCAGCGTCGGCTCGCCGTCGGGGACGAAAGTGAGGTAATCGACCGGTTCGCCACGGGCGCGAACGGCGCCCATACGCTCCCGGACATCGTGAAGGATGTTCTCGGGTGAATGGAACGCCCGCGGAACGATTTCCGGGGAGCGCGTGGCGCCGATCTGACAATATACACACGAGTAGCTGCAGTGCTTCGCCGGAATGCTGTTGATCCCCAGGCTGTGCCCGAGACGGCGGGACGGGACTGGGCCGAAAGTGATTTCCATGGTGTTTTACCTCCCGGCGACCAGCGTTCCGACCGGTGCGCCGACACGTGCGGCGATCACCGGACATTTCACGACAAACAGGAAAAAGATCGGCCGCGGCGACTCCGAAAGCGTCTCGTAGTTGCCTTGTCCCTTGGCGATGATCATGTCGGCCCTGGCGAAGGCGTCGCGCAGTTGCCCGGAGCAATCGTCAAGCAGGGTGCCGGGCGCGTCCGAACCATTCGGGAAGACCGGTGCCAGTTCGGGCAACCCGGCGGTGATCGCGTCGTCCAGCGTCGCGCCGTTGAGGACCGGCGAGCCACGGACGAAGACGGTGACCTTGCCGCGCGGCAGCGCCTCGATCAGCACCCGGTCGAAGATGATTTCGCCGGCGTTGTCGGCAAGGTAGAGAATCCGGGTGGCGCGTTCGGCGGCGTCAAAAAGCGCGGATACATCGCCGTGCAGCGGCCGGGTCCAGATCGTCTCCATGTAGCGCGGCAACGCGTCCATCTCCATCTGCGTTTTTGCGCCGGCGTCGAGCAGGTTGCCGGCAATTGCCACCCGCACCGCGGCTTCCCGCAGGTCCGGCTGACGCGCCATCGATTCCCGGAGGTGGGGCAACAACTGGAGGGCCATCCGGTTCATCCGCTGCTTGATTTCCCGGTAAGGGTCGTCGCAGCCGAGTTCCTGCCGGATCAGGCGATGGATGCGTTGCCCCATCGCCGGTGGCGAGCCGTTCCAGTCCGCTTCGCTGATTACGCGCAGGAGCGTCCGCAGGATCTGCTCCCGGCGGTCGGGCTCGGAAACCGTCTGCGTGACGGCCTCGGCCGCCTGCCGGGCGAAGCAGGGGATGCATTCCAGCGCGGTTTTCATCGGATTCCCTCCGTTCAGGCGGGGGCGCTTTCTCTCTCAGTGGTCGCAGGCGTTGCTGCCGACCTGCAGCGAACCGTCGAGGCAGGCGGCAACGAGACGCTCTGGGGTATCGGCGGGCGCGCCGACGATGACCTCGATGCCTTGGGCAATGAACAACTGCTGTGCGCGCTGGCCCATGCCGCCGGCGATTATCCGGTTGACGCCGCGCTCGGCGAGCCAGGGGGGGAGCTGGCCGGGCTGGTGCGGTGGGGCGTCGACGTCCTGGCGACCGATCAGGGTATTGCTCGAACGATCGACGTCGAGTAGGGCAAAGCTGGCGCAGTGGCCGAAATGAACGGCGAGTTTGCCTTCGGCGAGGGGAATGGCGAAACGCATGGTCAGGCTCCTTGAGTAAAAACGTGGTGGTTCATTGCAGGGCGAGCTCTTTCCAGATGCCGCGGATGTCGTCGGCCGACGGGCAATTGGAATCGACCACCGCCATTTCCTGGATCTGGGCGCGGGTGACCGACGGGTCGTAGCGGACGCGGCCGACGATGCGGGCGCCGGATTCGCGCGCCTGGGCCTCGATGCGTTCGGCCATCTCCGGATTGATGTCCCACTTGTTGACGCAGACTGCCGCCGGGATGCCGAAATGGCGGGTCAGCGCCAGCACGCGTTCGAGGTCGTGCGCGCCGGACAGGGTCGGCTCGGTGACCAGCAGCACGTCGGTCGCGCCGGTGATCGAGGCAATGACCGGGCAGCCGATGCCGGGCGGGCCGTCGACGAGGATCAGCGGGTGTGCTGCTTCCTCCGCGATGCGCCGCGCCTGCTGGCGCACCGTGGTGACGAGCTTGCCGGAGTTTTCGGCGGCGACGCCGAGGCGGGCGTGCACCATCGGGCCGCAGGCGGTGTCGGAGATCATCCATTCGCCGCGGCGGCGTTCGGGGAACTCGATGACGTCCATCGGGCAGGTTTCGAGGCAGACGCCGCAGCCTTCGCAGGCCGTCGGGTCGATCCAGTAGGTGTCGTGGCCGGCCTCCGGGGCTGGTTCCATGATCGCACCGAAGCGGCACTCGGGGAGGCAGACGCCGCAGTTGCAGCAGACTTCCTCCATGACCACCGCCTGGTGTCCGCTCATGAATATATGCCGTTCGCGGATGGTCGGCGGAATGACCAGGTGCAGATCGGCGGCGTCGACGTCGCAGTCGGCGATCACCGGGCGTTCGGCGAGGCGGGCGAACGAGGCCGTGATGCTGGTTTTTCCCGTGCCGCCCTTGCCGCTGAGGATGACGAGTTCTTTCATGCGGCGCCCTCCAGTGCTGCGTGGTGCGCGATGTTGTGCCACAACTGCGCGAAGTGGGCGAGGTAGTCCGGCAACGCATCGACGATCAGTTCGCCGCGCGAGTAGGCTTCGGCGACGCGGCGGTCGTCGGGGATTTCGAGCAGGATCGGGATGTCCTCGGCGGCGCAGTAGCGTTGCACACGGTCATCGCCGACGCCGACGCGGTTGATGACGACCCCGAAGCGCAGGCCGAGCGCACGGACGGTGTCGACCGCCAGCGTCAGGTCGTGCAGGCCGAACGGCGTGGGTTCGGTGACGAGCACGACGAAATCCGAGCCGCGCAGCGTGGCGACGGCCTGGCAGGCGGTGCCGGGCGGCGCGTCGAGTATTGTCGTGATGCCGTCTTCAAGGCGTTCCTTCAGGGCATGCACCAGCGTGGAAGCCAGCGAGACGCCGACATCGAGGCAGCCGCTCTTGAGGGTTATGCTCCCGGCGCGGGCGGTCTTGACCACGCCGATCCGGTAGTCCTTCTCGCGGATCGCGTCCTGCGGGCAGACCAGCATGCAGCCGCCGCAGCCGTGGCACAGCTCGGGGAAGAGCAGCGGCGTCTTGCCGACCGAGGCCAGCGCATTGAACTGGCAGAACTCGACACACTTGTCGCAGGCGTCGCATTTGCCGGGGTCGAAGTCGGGAACGGCGATGTTGATCGTCTCCTCGCCGAGCGGCGTGCCGGCCAGGAACAGGTGGGCATTCGGTTCCTCGACGTCGCAGTCGAGCAGTTGCACCGGCGTGGCGCGCGATCTTTCCAGCGTGCGCGCCAGATTGACGGCCAGGCTGGTCTTGCCCGTGCCGCCCTTGCCGGAAGCGATGGTAACGATCATTCCGACCTCCCTCCCCGAAATCCTCGCTTCCCCCGATGTCGGGCCGTCGTTTCATCGACCTCGTCCTGCCAGCCGTTGCGGCTCGGCGTGATACCGTCGAATTTCCTGGTGAAGGGCTTGATGTCGAGCAGCGGCGTGCCGTCGAGGATGTCGGCACCGGCGAAGTGCAGCACGTTGCCTTCACGGCTCAGCAGCTCGACGACGCTCAGGCCGATGGCGTTGGGACGGCAGGGCGCGCGCGTCGAAAATACGCCGCGTTCCGTGTCCTGCAGGAAGGGCTTGACGCGCAGTTTCGGCGCCTCGGCACGATCGAAGTGGTAGATCAGATAGATGTGCGAGAAGCCGTCGAGATCATGCAGGCCATCGGCGAATTCCGGCAGCAGTTCGACGCGCCCGTGGCACTCCCTCGCGTAAACCGGCTGGATCGGTGTCTCCTGCGGCGCGATGTGCTCGCTGCGGATCAAGCCGATCGGCCGGAACACGATGCTGTCGTTGTTCATGCCCAGTGGCTCTCGACGTTGGCTGCGGTCGCCTCGGTCAATTGTCCGGCGCGGTAGCGGGCAAGGGCCTCGGCGACGGTCGGCGCGTCGGTGTTGTACACCTTGACCCCGGCGGCGGCGAGGACGCGGAACGCCTTCGGGCCGCAATGCCCGGTGACGAGCGCACCGGCGCCGGCCTTGACGATCGTTTGAGCGGCCTGGATGCCGGCCCCCTGCGCGGCGTTGAGGTTCTGCTGGTTGCTGATGACCTGGCCGGTCCCGCTCTCCAGGTCGAAAAGCAGGAAATTGCGCGCCCGCCCGAAGCTGGGGTCGAGCAGCGCGTCGAGGTTGTCGCCCGTGGTGGTGAAGACGAGTTTCATCGCGATATCGCTCCTGTGAGTGCGTTGCTTGCGCTAAATACTGGCATAAGCCAACAATAATTTCAAGCAAATGCCAGAATCTTTTTGCTGTTTTGTTTTGGCAATTTACTGGCATATGCCATAACATTCGTTTTTCGGATGATCGCAAGACGAGGATGAGATGCCAATAATCACACTGCCCGACGGGGCTCAACGCAGTTTCCCGGTGCCGCTGAGTGCCTTTTCCATTGCCCGGGACATCAGCGCCGGACTGGCGCGCAACGCGCTGGCCGTTCGCATCAACGAACGCCTGAGCGACCTGTCCACCGTGATTGATTCCGACGCGCGCGTCGCGTTGATTACCGACCGCGACCCGGAAGGACTCGACCTGCTACGTCACTCCTGCGCGCACCTGATGGCGATGGCCGTCAAGCAGCTCTACCCGGAGGCGCAGGTCACCATCGGCCCGACGATCGAGGATGGCTTCTACTACGACTTCGCCTATTCGCGCCCGTTCACGCCGGAAGACCTCGCACAAATCGAGGAGCGGATGCGCGAACTGGCGCATGCCGACCTCCCGATCGAACGCAGCGAAGTGCCGCGCGAAGAGGCCGTTCGCCTGTTCGAATCGCTCGGCGAGCAGTACAAGTGCGAGATCATCCGCGACCTGCCGGCGGACGCCGTCGTTTCGCTCTACCGCCAGGGCGACTTCGTCGATCTTTGCCGCGGCCCGCACGTGCCGTCGACCGGCAAGCTCAAGGCCTTCAAATTGATGAAGGTTTCCGGCGCCTACTGGCGCGGCGACTCGAACAACGCGATGCTGCAGCGCATCTACGGCACCTGCTGGACGGACGAGAAGAGCCTGAAGGCCTACCTCACCCGGCTGGAGGAGGCGGCGAAGCGCGACCACCGCAAGCTCGGCACGCAACTCGACCTGTTCCACTTCGACGAGTGCGCGCCCGGTTCGGTGTTCTGGCACAGCAAGGGCTGGACGCTGTTCCAGCAACTCATCGCCTACATGCGCCAGCGCCAGTTCGACGCCGGCTACGAGGAAGTGAATACGCCGGACGTGATGGACCGCTCGCTGTGGGAGCTTTCCGGCCACTGGGCCAACTACCGCGACCACATGTTCACCACCGAGACCGAGGACGGCCGCACCTTCGCCTTGAAGCCGATGAACTGCCCGGGCGGCGTCGCCATCTTCGCCAACGGGCTGAAGAGCTACCGCGACCTGCCGATCCGCATGGCCGAGTTCGGCAAGGTGCACCGCTACGAGCCGTCTGGCGCCCTGCACGGCCTGTTGCGCGTGCGCCACTTCACGCAGGACGACGCGCACATCTTCTGCACCACCGCGCAGATGCAGTCCGAGTGCGAGACGGTCGTTCGGCTGATCCTAGACATCTACCGCGACTTCGGCTTTGGCGACGTGGCGATCAAGCTATCGACGCGCCCGGCCAACCGCATCGGCAGCGACGAAACCTGGGATCTGCTCGAGCACGCCTTGTCCTCATCGCTCGACGCGATGGGGCTGGCCTACACGACCAATCCCGGCGAAGGCGCCTTCTACGGGCCGAAGCTCGAATTCGTCCTGCGCGACGCGATCGGGCGCGACTGGCAGTGCGGCACGCTGCAGGTCGACCTGAATCTGCCCGAACGTTTCGACATCGTCTACATCGACGAGGCCGGCCAGCGCGTGCGCCCGGTGATGTTGCACCGCGCGCTGTTCGGCTCGCTCGAGCGCTTCACCGGCATCCTGATCGAACACTACGCCGGTACCTTCCCGGTGTGGCTGGCGCCGGTGCAGGCCGTCGTCTTCGGCGTCACCGACGCTCAGGCCGACTACGTGCGCGCCACCGTAGACGCTTTGAAGCGCGTCGGCGTGCGGGCGGTCGCCGACCTGCGCAACGAGAAGGTCGGCTACAAGGTGCGCGAACACACGCTGCAACGTGTACCGTACCTGGTCGTCGCCGGTGAACGTGAGCGCAGCGAGGGTACGGTGTCGGTGCGCGACGTGAGCGGGAAGGATCTCGGGGCGATGACGCCGGAGCAGGTCGCCGCCCTGATGCAGCGCCGGCCCGCGTCGGCATGATCGGGCGCCCGCCCAAGTGCCGCCGCGTCTGCTGCCGTCCGGTGGTCGGCCTGTTCAAGCCGCATTGCGTGTCGTCCGACGCGCTTGACGAAGTGGCGCTCGCGCCGGACGAGATCGAGGCGCTGCGCCTCGCCGATCTCGAAGGCCTGTATCAGGCCGACGCGGCCCGGCTAATGGGGATTTCACGCCAGACCTTCGGCAAGATCCTCGCGCTGGCGCGCAAGAAGGTGGCCACGGCGCTGATCGACGGCAAGGCGCTGCGTCTCACCGAGATGTTGCCTGGATTCGACGAGACCGCGATCACGGCCGCGCCGGCGGCTATGCTGGAGTAAAGAAAGGCTCCCCGGAGGTGTCATGCGCAAGTGGTTGTGTGTCCTCATCCTCTCCTGGCTTCCGCTTCTGGCCGGGGCAGCGGAGCCGGTGTGGGCCGAGCCTGGCACGGACGGCACGCAGGTCCATCTCTACCTGTTCTGGTCGAAAGGCTGCCCGCATTGCCTCGAAGCGCGTCCGCGCTTGCTCGATCTCGCGGCGCGGAACACCTGGATCAGGCTGCATGACCATGAGCTGAACGCGCATCGGGGAAACGTCGACCGTTTCGTAGAACTCGCCGGCCAGGTCGGCGGCGAGGCGCGTGCCGTGCCGACGCT
>Ga0302250_1002775_pt1 | contig 10212 bp, 8 predicted proteins | sample AAG_RA_Asp_MG_FD_193536 | JGI IMG/M metagenome (GOLD analysis project Ga0302250, IMG submission 193536) | Enriched activated sludge microbial communities from anaerobic digester in WTTP, New Holstein, Wisconsin, United States - AAG_RA_Asp | ecosystem: Engineered > Bioreactor > Anaerobic >... | reverse complement strand
GTACTCCAGATCCAGCAGGTCTTGCATACTGGGTAGCTGAACTTAACAATGCTACAATGACACGTTCAGTAATGATTGAAGCAATGAAAAACGGTGCATTAGGTACAGATGCTACAATTATTGCAAATAAAGCAACAGTAGCTTTAGCATATGCTGATGCAGGCTTAGAAGGTACAGATTTCAGTCTTGCTTCTGTAACAGAAGTAACGGCTACTATGGATGCTGCTTTAGCTTCAGTAGTTGATTTAACTCCAGTTTCACATGCATTAATTGCTGGTGCTGAGACATTTACAGGCTCATCTGCAAATGACACAATTAGTGGTGTTACTTCTACTTTAACATCTGCAAAAACACTTGATACAACTGATGTTATTGATGGTGGTGCTGGTGTTGATACATTAAATGTCACTATGAATACAGCATTTACAGGATTTACAACAGGATCTGTAAAAAATGTAGAAAATATTAATTTAACAAATGCAAGTACAGTTGCTAGAACTTTTGATGCTTCAGGTATCACAGGCACTACTGCTTATACTATTGATGCAACTACAGGTGCAATTAGCACATTAAGTGATATGAGTGCAATTGCAGACATCACACTTAAAAATCAAAAAGTAGCATTTACAACAGCTATGGATACAGCATTTGTAGCGCTTAATGGTGCAGCTGATGCAATGAACTTTACAGTTGAAAATGTTGGTACAAAAGCAAATGCTACAGCTACACCTGCGGTTGCAGAAGTAAGCGTAACAGCTACACTTGCAAACATGGAAACAGTTAATCTTACAGTTGTAGGTGAAAACGTTGTAGAAATTGCTGGTACATCATTAAAAACTCTTAATGTAGCTGGTGATGGCAATGTTAAGATGAATTCAATCGCAGCTACTGTAACAAAATTTGATGCTTCTGAAGCTACAGGTAATGTAACAGTTGATACAACTGCAGCTATAGGAACTTTAACAGTTCTTGCAACTGGTGCTGGTGATGATGCTTTAACATTTGCAACTGCAGACGTAGTAGCTAATGGAGAAATTTCTGGTGGTGCTGGTACAGATACTGTATCAATAGTATCTGCAGCTGGCGGCACAGTACAATATGCTATGAGCGGTTTTGAAACAATTGCTCTTGCAGATGTTGATGGCGCTTTAACTTTTTCAGGAACAAATGTATCTGATGTAACTACAATTAGTACAGTAGCTGGCAATAGTGCTGCTACATCTTTTGTAAATATGGGTGCTGCTGATTTAACAATTAATGTTAAAGGGGCAACAGTTGACACAGGTGATTTATCATCAACACATACTGGTGCAACTATTGTTAATTATACAGCTGATGCTGCTTCTGTTACAGCTAAAACTGCACAAAGTACTCTTGCTGATTTAACATTAACAGGGACTACAGATTTAACAGTTAATATTGGTGCTTATATTGATACATCAGTAGTTGGACCAGATACTACTGGTGCAAGTATCACTGCTGCAAAAGCTACAGCTTTAACACTTAACGTTGCAAGTGGCATGAGTTCAGCAACTACTCCAGTTGAAACAACTGTATTTGGTAGTACAATTACAGCTGCTAAAGCACAGTCAATTATAGTTGACGCTGCTGGTAAATTAAACGGTACTATCAGTGCTGCAGTAGCTACTGATGCAAATATCACTAATGGTACTACTGCTGGCGCTCTTACTTTAACAGCAGCTGCAGTTGAATCATTAACTGTTGCAACTGGTAATACACTAGATTTATCAACTAGTACGCTTACAGGTGTTCAAGTTGCAAACGTAACTGCTGACCATGGTACAGTAACACTCGGTAATCTTGCTGCTATTGCTAATCTTACAGTTGCAGGCGCAGGCGTTGCAACAACGACTATGACAGCTTCAAAAGTTGTTGTTGGAAATCTTGGTGGAAATATTGATTATAGTATGGCAATCAACGCAAGTGGACTTAAAGGCGGATTTACTGCTGGAACAGTTGATGTTGCTGCTGGATATAATATAACTGCAAATGTTTCTGATTTAACCGGTGCTCTTGTTATTGGTAATATTGGTGCTACGGCAACAGGTGCTGCTGTAACTATTGATGCTGCAAATGAAGCTAGTACAGTTTCTATTGGAACAATTACTGCAACAGGTGCTGTTTCTGTCATTGGTGATTCAGTTGGAACATTTGGCTTAGGTGCTATCTCAACAGCAGGTAATGTTACAGTTAACCTTGATGGAACAGCTGGTGCAGTTACTTTGGCTGCGATAACTGGTAACAATGTTTCTGTTGATGTAAGCGATACTATTGGTGGTGTTACTTGGGGTGGTGCTGTAGATATTACAGCAAAAACTTCAGCTACCGTCGCTGTTTCTGAATTACAAGCGAATACTTTAGTTATTGCTGCTGGTACTGGTTCTACTGCATTTACAGCTGCTTTAACAGGTGGTATTGGTGCTGATAACTTTACTATTAATGGTGTTGCAACAAATACATCAATTACCGTAACTGGTAACTTGGACATTGGTACAGACGTATTGGCAATAAACAATTCACTTGCTACTGCTGCTAGCACAATAACTATTTCTGGTCTATCAGGCTATGAGACATCTACAATTACTTTAAGCACAGCTGCTGCAGTGAATGACACTGTAACATTAGGTGCTGGAGCTGATACAATTGTACTTGGTACTGCACTTGTTGGTGGTCAAGATAAACTAGTAGGTTTCTCTACATCAGATATTATTGATACTGTAGTTCAAGCTACTATATATGAAGATTTATCAGCAACTGATTTTTCTGCAGGTGCTGATCTAGCTGCTGCAGCAGGCTTAGCACTTGCTGCTGCTGGAACAACTGGTGGTGCTGAAATTAATGCTTTAGCATTTACATATGCAAGTAAAACTTATATTGTTATAGACCAAGATAGTTCTGATGCATATACAACTGCAGATACAATTGTTGAAATCACAGGTATCTCTGCAACTAATCTTGCTGCGTTAACAACAGCAAACTTTGCTTAATCAAATTAAGCAAATTAAGCAAATCCTTCAAAGCCCTTAAAAGCTTTTAAACCGAGCTTCCTCTCCCAAGGGGAGGCTCACAATTATACTTACCACTCCACTTAGTGTGTGCTAAAAAGCAAAAAGGGAGGTCTTACAGCCATGAGACCTCTTAATATGTAAAAGCAAACACTTAGGAGATTACTCAAAAATGCAAAGGGGTATAAAACCCTAGCCCCTTTCTTTGCTAGTACTATACTACTAACCCTACAATGCATGTATTATTATAAATAAAACTATTGTCATACTAAATACATTGTAGGGTTTTCACTAGTAGGGGTCAGGGATAAACTTTAAACTTTTACATGTAAGCACCTCTATTTTCATCAAACCACTTCTCCCACACATTCACTTATCTTTCTATCCTAAAATCGATTCTAGAGCCTGTGGTGACTTAACTAAAGCTTAAATATAAACCTTTGAAACCGTTTAAAATTTGACATCTCTCCGGTAATACGCAGGTAATATTACCATGTTTCAACATCGTATCTACGGGCATTAAAAAGCAATCATACCTGTAAAATCACTCTTTGTTTTCGCAGGTTATACGCAGGTAGCTTTTTTTCAAAGGCTTTTTCCTTCACTTTTTCCATACTTCAATAATTTTCGTCATTTTACCCCCTGCACGATTCACTTTTTTTCTTTTACAATGTGAAAAAACAAAAGGATAACCCATGAAACTGACCCAAGCATTTGTCAAAAGAGCTACATGTAAAGAGGGCATTAAAAAGCAAGAGTTTTACGACGATGACCTCAAAGGTTTTATTTTGGAAGTAAGAAACAATGGACGCAAAACCTTCTTTTTACGCTTCACCGATTCCCAAACCAAGAAGACCAGTTATACAAAAATAGCCGATGCCACTGTTTTACCCTTAGATGAAGCCAAAGGTAAAGCCATCAAACTCAAACGAAGTATCGAAGAGGGCAAAGATGTGGTTCTCACATCCCCTGAACCCTCCATTAAAGCCTTCACCTTATCCCAATTCTACCATGAACACTATCTCCCTTTCATTCAATCCCACATTAAATCATGGCGTTGTAATGATTCCACCTTTCGTATCCATATCTTACCTGCATTGGGTCATCACATCATGCAAGACATCACCAAATCAGACATCCTCAAATCCCACCATGCCCTCTTACGCTCCAAAAGACTCAAACCCTCTTCCTCCAACAAGTTCTTAACCTTTCTCAACCATGCGTTTAATATTGCAATGGATTTAGAAAGCAAAGGAATTACCTCCAATCCTTTACAAAACATCAAAGGAGTAAAGGTCAATAATGAAAAGGAACGCTATCTAAGTCCCTTTGAAACACAAGCCTTAATGGACGCTGTGCGTACCTCTCACAATCCCCATTTAAAACACATCATCCCCTTTTTAATTCTCACGGGGGCAAGAAAGAATGAATGCCTCAAAGCCAAATGGAAAGAGTTTGACCGTATCAAAGGCTTATGGGTCATCCCACAAGAAAACAGCAAGAACAAAAAGAAACGATACATTCCTCTCTCCCTTGAACTTCAAGACCTTTTAGACCACATTCCTAAAACATCCCCCTATCTTTTTCCCTCTCCCATAACCCATAAACCTTATGCCAATATTTACCACGCATGGTTTTATGCCAGAAACAAAGCAGGACTTAACGATGTAAGATTGCATGATTTACGACACACCTTTGCTTCCACACTGATTAACAATGGAAGAAGTCTTTATGAAGTCCAACAACTCCTCGGACATTCCACACCACGGATGACACAAAGGTATGCCCATTTGTCCAACAACACATTGCTGGAAGCCATTTCGTGTGCTGGGAAGGTGTTGGGGTGAGGGGCCTTGAAGAGTAAATTATAGAAAAAACAGTCTTTAGTGCTCAACATTAGAGTATAACTCACCTCAAAACTATTAAGCAATATTATTTATCAGCAAATCATAAAAAATGATCTGCTACTATGAATAAAACTATTTCAAAAATTACATCTCAAAAAGAATTACTATGACTCAGAAGTGGATGCATCCATACAAAAAAGCAAAAGATAGTGGGATAGCTAAAAAACCATATGAGTCATTGTGCAATGCATTACTTGATAGCGACACAAGAAACAATGATGATTATAAAATTTTACAATATGAATGCGCTATTAGAGCTCATTATAGTGATTTAAACAAACTAGCTCCACATAATGGTAATAATTTAAATGATACTACACAAGAACTTGTTCAAAGACTTGAAAAAAATGGATTCAATGTTATAGATTATGACCACTTTTATGAAGATGAAAAACTTATTGAAAGTCCATTCATTTCTATGTCTGACTTATTTTTAGATTATCTTTTTTTAGAACCATTAGGCAAAAAGCGTTTGTCAAACTGGATTGAGGAAAAAGTAGAATCTGCTCAAGAATATTGCACTGTACCCACACAAAACAATAGAACATTGACAGGAAATTATCATTCAATTTTTGCTCAAATAAAACCAAATGATAATTCTAAAAAAGCCTTTGTAAATTTATTTGGCGATGTCCCTAGTGGGAAAACTCGTGATAAACGAAATAATATTGCAGAAAAAATTACAAATATGTTTTACATGTATGACCAACTAAATTTCTTTCATGTAAAACTTGTCAAAAAAGAAGATATAGACCTCTATTTATTAAGTAAATACCCATCAAAAAAAACAATTATGCATTGGGTATCAAATGTAGAAAATGCAATAAAATCCTACAACACCTATCTATAAACTTAATGTAATATTATATTATCAACCAAAACTGCACCCTCAATTTTACTCAAAAAATCAATCCCAACGAAGCCCCATAATGAGATAATTCATCAATAAAACATGAAAAGGGCACAAAATGTCATTAAGTTCAGAACAAAAAAAATTGTTAGCACCTGAAGAGTTGGAACCAGAATGCGACTTCTCAAAATCAACACAAGCAAAAATGAGAATGGCTCACACTAGCGCAACATTGCCTTTTTCAAAGATAGGAGGAAAATGTATACGATATGACCGTTTACTAATTGACAAATGGCTTGAGTTAAATCAAGTACAAGGCGTTTCTAATGACTAGTGTTATGGAAATCGTAAAAAAATCAATTGATTCAGTGATAGAACCAGTTACAGTAAAGAAATTTACAGAATTATTTAGCAAAAAATGGTTGAGCTTTGGAAATATCATAACACCACAATTATTAAAAACATGGGAATTAAATTGCGTAACTATGAATCAGGTAGCAATTAGCAATAAGCACAAAGTAAAAATTGTCAAATATATTGTTTCAGCAGTAACTGGCTCAGGAAAAACTGAGTGTCAAATTACTTATTGTTCTTTATTGCCCAAACATATCAAAGTTCTAATTAGTACAAACCTTACTGATGAAGCTGACAGGATAGGACAAGCCATAAACAATGAATCTGGAGATAAAAGAGCATCAGCATTTCATACTAAAAATAGCACAACTATAGAAGAAGCCAGTCAGTATCAAATTGTAGTTGTTTCGCATGAATTTTACAGAAGAAATTTTGATGGTGGAGAAAGGTGGAATGAATTAGTTGCTGACAGAGACCTTGTTATTATTGATGAAGCGCTCGATACTCTCAAAGAAGTATCTATTAGTAAAAAAGATATAGATATTGCTATTAATATCTTTACAGAGTTATCAAAATGGAAAAAATATCAAAAGGATAGACAATTCCAAAATGATTTTGAAATGCTCAAGTACGAAAAAGAAATTTTAATGTTACTTGTTCAAGAGTGTGGTGGTGGTACTAAATTGATTAACTCTGAAAAATCATACGACATTCCTTTGGAGCAAATGCATCCGAGTATGTTTCCTTCATATCATGGACAACGAATCCACAATATTTTAGGTTTAAAATACAATTATTTAAAAGAAATTCTTACTCGCAATAGCACTATCAAATACAATGCAATTTTAACAAAGCGAGATGATTCAAGCAAAGACCGACTTATACGCAATGATATTATTAAAACTCTCAATAATCTTGAAAAATTAGTAGGAAACCAAGTATATATTACTGCAAATAAAGGAGATTATTCTTACAACCATGTTATTGATAGTACCCCAAAAAAGAGTCTAGTTTGTTTTGATGCAACTGCAGATGTTAATCAAATATATAATATTAGAGCAAAGTATCATAATGATCTCGCAAAAATAGAAAAATTTGATAAAGTAAGAAACTATGATGCGGTTACACTGCATTTAGTTCCAACCAACACTGGCAAAGGAAGCATTCAAGAAAAAAATATTAACAGTATTTTAAAATCTATCATTTTTGGAAAGCAAACTTTAATTATTTGCCATAAAGAAAATGAGGCTATTGTCAGTCAAATTATTCGTAATACTTACAGCGATAAGGATATCAAAATTTCGCATTGGGGTGCCATAACGGGTCTAAATACTTGGAAAGAGTTTGATACATGCGTTATCATAGGCTTAAATCATAAACCAAAATCTTTTTCACAAAACAGAGTAAATATTGCAAGTAATGAAGAAATAGCATTTGGAGAAAACCAAAAAGTGCTTAATCATGCAATTAGTACCTCCGATATTTCATCAGAAATTATACAAGCTATCAATCGCATTAGAGTGAGAAAAATCATATCAAGCGATGGTGGTTGTGAAAGTGCAAATATTTATCTTACTTTGCCTGTTTTTGATTTTGATGAGCATGTAACTCTTATACGCCAGCAAATGTTGAATATTTCTATTAAAGATTGGGATGTCGAAGGTTTGCTTACAGTTGCAGAACTAAAAAAAGGTCACTTGCAATCCATATTGCTGTATCTTGAATCTCATTTAATGCATGGGGATGAAATATCAATATATGAGCCAAGAAATACTTTAAATATCAATGGAAGAAGTTATAGCGATATTATTAATGCAAAAGATTTCGAAGAAAAATTAAAAATAACTGGTTATGAAATTTTAACCAAAAAAGAACTTGATTCAAAAGGAAGAGCTAAAAAGAGAGCAAGCAAGTATATTCGAAAAATTTAGGTAATCCAAATTTGGTGGTACCCTATAAGAAGGTTTTTTATTTTATATAGGGCTCCGCCAAAAATGGAAATAATTATTTTTTAATATTTTAATACCCTTCGGCTTTGGCATCCCTGCACTACGCTTACGCTTCGCTTGGGCGCCGCGCCTACGGGTTAATAACCACCCCTAATGACGCCGTAAGCACAAGGAGCAGAGCGATAGCGATGCGACGCTGTGGTTCAAGGCGTAAAAGTTAAATTACCTTTTGACACATACTTTATATTTATTATCGCATCTAAATCCAACAGGGCAGTTCATATCAAATTCACAACTTCCTTTGGTTTGAACACCTACTGAATCAGGCGATGGAGGAGTATATTGTTTTGTTCCATATTGATTTACGCTACCCATGCATTGACCTGTTGCTGAATATGGAGCCTTCACACATTTGTTACCAAATCCACATTCAAAATCACTAATGCAAGCGTAAAGTCCACTTACAAAGATAGCTATTAAAATGAATTTTTTCATAGTTTGTACTTCTTTTTAAGTTCAATAGCAATTGCCCCTTCTTGTGTATCAGGATAAATATTTTTCCAATTAGTTGGAAGACCACCATCAACTCTAAAAATAATGTCTCTTTTACATGATTTTTCAAGAATTTCCAAGATTCGAGACTTGTTATTTTTTAAATCCAATTCCAGATAGTATGCACTAAATCCTAGATTAGATAGTTCTTGTTCTCTTTCTGTAATATGAGATTTTTTGCCTTCTTTCCCCCAAATAATATTAAGCCACACTTTTACAATTTTATTTTTTTTGTCAATTATAATTGTTTGCGTATCACCTAAACCTAATGTAGCTTTATCGCCTGAAATTGGAAGATAAAAATATCTATCTCCTGAATTTTTCATCCAAGCTAAATCTTCAAAAGGGCAGGCAAAGGGAGAGTCATCTGCCGATACTAAATTAGAGTAAGCTATTGCAAGCAAAGTAAAAAGTACAAGTTTCTTCATAATCTTTTCCTAAATAATGATTTTACATAGTGATTACTAGTTGATAGAATGATGATATCCCAATAGAATTGAAGCTATCCTTAACAATTGAGAAAGCCTATTGAAAAATATTGAAGATGTGACAACTGAAGTTATTGATGCGTTCCATCTGCAAATTGGAAGAAATGTCAAAAAGTTGCGTGAACAAAAAGGATACAGTCAATTGGCTTTGGCACAAGCTTTAGGTCATAAATCTGTTGGTCTTATTTCTCAAGGGGAACTTTATCTCAAAAAACAACACTTCAACTTGGAGCATCTTTATAAAATCGCTTATATCCTTGAATGTGATATTAAAGATTTAATTAACACAGACACCCTCTAAACTCACTCACTTTTCAAAAATACATCGCGCAGTTTTTGTAGGCATATACTCCTATGTCACAATGCATAAAGTTCCATACCCCTCTAGGTCTCATCCATAAAAAGAATTACTTACCATAAATATATCTATCCAGTGTGATGAAATTAAATCACAAGGAGTTCCAATGTTTACTATTATCACGCTCTTAGTAGCAACACCCGTTCTATTGGTTTTATACATGTTTGGCTCAAAGCCAACACAAGCTCGTATCGAGAAGATATACGACAACAGTGCTAATCGAATCTTAGATGATTTGGAAGCAAGAGTTAAGGGAGAGTAATATCTCCTTCTACACTTAAACGCTCAAGGATAGTACATCTCTTTAGTTACTTTATTGATAATTGATATCATATTATTTTAAGCAAATAAGCGTATAATTGCTTTGCAATTAATTTGAAATATCCTCCCTCAACATAAAACCTTACCCTCTACAATCAACCTCTTATTGAAAAACTATTTATATTTATCATGAGTAATATTCTAACCAGTGTGATGAAGAGAAATCTATTTTCTCTATCTCATCATAGGAGCGTGTGCTATGCATGCACAAGATTTAGCGTTGATACCAAAACAGTATCAGAATATGACCTTAGGGAAGTATTTGGATGAGCTGTTTGGGTGGTATGAGAAGTTTGAACCAAAAGTTGTAGCAGGTGTTGGAGCACCTACTACGGATGCACATTCAAGTATATTTGAACACAGTTTAGCCAAGTATGGCTTAGGACTTAATGATTTAACTTTCAATG
>Ga0302250_1002774_pt1 | contig 10221 bp, 3 predicted proteins | sample AAG_RA_Asp_MG_FD_193536 | JGI IMG/M metagenome (GOLD analysis project Ga0302250, IMG submission 193536) | Enriched activated sludge microbial communities from anaerobic digester in WTTP, New Holstein, Wisconsin, United States - AAG_RA_Asp | ecosystem: Engineered > Bioreactor > Anaerobic >... | reverse complement strand
ACAAGGAACAGGCAGTACGCAAACAAAACCTGAAGTTCCACCTGCTAGCAATAAGCAAACTCAGGAGCCAGCTAAGCCTAAGGAAGCGGCTATACCTTCTGAGAACCCAACTCAGCCTCAGAAAATAGACCAAAAACCTACACCCTCGACATCTACTCCTACCCTTCCTCCTCTAGCCTCCAACCTGGCAAACCCAGCTACAGAACTGGCAGTTTTAAAGCCGGAAAAGCCAGTGGAAACCAAGAAAACTGAAGCCCCGGACAAGGCATTGCCCAAGGACGAATATGGTTCGATTGAGGTTTTGGTGAACGCAGATGGCGAGATTTTTATCGATGAGCATGAAGTGGCCTATAAGAGTATAAAAAAGAATACGATTTTGCCCATAAATCAGCTTAAAACCGGCAAATGCAAGATTACTTTCAAGTCCGTCAAATACATGGATACAAAGGAATTGATTATTGAAAAGGATCAAACCCAATTGGTGGAGTTCACTTTTCCGGAGCCTCCTGTGCCCAAGGGTTTGATGCAGATTTCAGGCGGAAGTTTTAGCATGGGTTCCAAAAAGGGAGACAGGGCGGAACAACCCGTGCACACAGTCAGCATCGGCACTTATGCGATCGGTATCACAGAAGTGACAGTGGGGCAATTCAATAGCTTTATCCAGGGAACACGCTATAGAACAACAGCCGAAATGAACGGCAAGGCCTACATTGTTGACAAGAAGAATGCGAACTTCAAACAGGAGAAAAACATTTCCTGGCGTAAACCTGGCTACGAAGGCAGCGACGACCATCCGGTAAGCTGTGTTTCCTGGTTTGATGCCATCAGCTATTGCAATTGGCGCAGCGCACAGGAAAACCTCCAGCCCTGCTACAGCCTGAACCACAGCTATAACCCAGGAGATTGGAGCAAAGGAACAATCATCTGTGATTTCTCGGCAAACGGCTACCGCTTGCCCACTGAAGCTGAATGGGAGTTTGCAGCCAGGGCTGGGCAAAAGGAATGCCTCTATAGTGGCGGTGATAATCTGGATGATCTGGCTGTTTATGCCAAAAACTGTGATTGGCAACCGAGCCGAGCAGCCTCCAAGCAACCAAACGGTTTCGACTTGTACGATATGAGCGGAAATGTGGCTGAGTGGTGTTGGGATTGGTATGAAGAGAGTTATTACTCAAGAAGTGAAAGCCAGAATCCCACCGGCCCTTTATATCCAAACCGAAAGACAGAAGGGAGAAGGGTTCTACGCGGAGGTTCCTGGTATAATGGCGATAAAGCCTGTAGAGTAAGCAGCCGGGAAGGGTGGGAACCTGAGCGTTGTGACAACGGAAACGGTTTCAGGGTAGTAAGAAGCCTTCCCTGAACGAAATGGAATCATGAGTATGTACTGAGATAGAAAAGGGAGATACAATGAAGAAAACAGGCCTTGTGATGATACTTATCAGCCTCTTATGGGGGCTATTGACAGCTATTCCGCAACCTCTACATATGATACCCTCGACCAAATCAAAGGAAGCTCCATTTGGTACGGATTTGTTCCACATTCAGGGCAAGACAGTGTATTGTCTGGATAAGAAAGGGGGTTTGATCAAAGCTTGGGATATCGAGCTGAAGGCCTTCATCCCAGGTTTTCTTGCCAAGCTTCCCTTGGGGACCAAGGCTGAGGATATCTGTGGAGACGAAAACAACCTTTACATCCTGGATTCAAAGGCCAGTGCCATTCAGGTTTTCAGCTATGAAGGAAAGCTGAATCGTAGCATATCCGGCAAGGGCTCTAAGGATATCCAGTTCAAGAAGGCCATCAGGCTGTTGGTAAATTTTCAGGGTTATCTCTATGTCCTGGACGCAGGACGAAACGAATTGCTATCCTTTACTAACGAAGGCATGTTTTTGGGGAAAGTGGATGTCTTTTCTCCTATTTCGATGTGTATCGGACAGGATCAGGTGATCAGGGTTTTGCTGGATAAGAAAACACATCAGGAGATGCAAAGCTTCGACATACACCTCAATCCCGGGAAAAGTTATGAAATCCTCACTCCTCAAAACAAACCTGATTATGTTGCTGATATCGCTATAAACCAGTATGGGGAAGTCTATACTTTATATACAGAAAGCACTAAGCTTGGAAAAGTGGATTCAAATGGTCGCTTACTGGGCAAAACCTGGGGTTCCAAAGAAAAAAGCGACAATATGGTTTCCTTTCTGGAACCCACCCGTATAAAATCTATCGCTGATCAGAACAACGCTATCCTGGCAATACTGGATAGCAAATCTAAGGTCGTGAAACTATATCTGGATAGCGATCCTATAAACTTGGAAAAACTGGAAGTTCCTCCCTTAACCATGCGCCCCAATCTGGAAAAGATTGCCGACCCTTTTTGCTACGACAATGTTTTCACCGACTCCACAGCCTACTATCTGTATGACACTCAGGTGCAGATCGGAACTGAGAAAAAAATTACCCGCGCCGTGGCTTGCAAAAAAGATGGCAAAACCCTTTGGACGATTTTTACAGCAGGAGAAGCCAAACGTGGCGTGAAGGGTTTTGATGCCCTGGCCGTCCACAATGGAAAGTTGTTTGTGGTGGATACAAAAGGTAGCAAGATATTCGTTTATAACAGCCAGACAGGAGAATACCTGGAAAGCTTTGCCTCCAAGGGCTCCAAGGATGGACGTCTTAATAGCCCTCGCAGCATCGTGATAGCCCCAGACGGAATGATCTATGTGGCGGATTGGGGAAACAGCAGAATCGCAGTATTTAGCGAAAACACGATGTTTATCGAAAACATAGAATTCACCGCAGAAAAGCTGAAACCTCAGTTATTAAGGCTGAGTGGTTCGTATCTTTTTTTCCTGGCCAATGAAGGAAAGATCTTTGAGCTACCCCTTTCTAATACAAAGAAACTCACTCCCTTGGCAAACATGAAAAAGATAAGTACTTTCGACATAATCTATGATGATAGACTTGGCTTTATCGACGGGGTAAGCCAACAATTGTATATCTTGCATAATAACAAGGCAGAGCACAAGTATTTTTCCTTCAATCCCAAAGCTGTGTTTCCCGGTTTTGCCAAAATCTTGCATATCCGATATAACCCGCGCGACAAGTCGCTTTTCATTTGTGATAGGTTAGCTGATAGTGCGAGGAAGCTGAGCTTTTATTACAGCCCCAAAAAACCAAAAACCATCCATTTGGGGCTGAATGCCAACCGTAAAGCAGAATTGCAATGGGATGTGGCCGAAGGCATAAACAGATGGCGCATAACTGAGGATTCAGAGCGGGGTACTTTTGTCTACATTGTTACTGAGCCAAAATATGTGGTAAACAAAGCCCAGGCCAGTATAAATAAATATTCTGTCTGTGCTATTTCCGCAGATGGGAAAACGGGTCCGTCAAGCGAAGAAATAGAAGACGCTTGGTCTTATGCAAATTATCTGACTGTAAATGGAAATTATGGTCAGGCGGTCCTTGCTCTGCAACGCGCAGCCAAAACAATCTCTGATCCTCGATTAAACGAGGAGATTGTGAATAACTACATGCTTGAAGCCCACAATTTGCAGCGTCTGCAGGAGTATGAAAAAGCGATCAAGACCATTGAAGCGGCCATCGCCGTAGGTGGAAACCGCAAGGAACTCATCATGGCCAAGGTGGAAGTATACAAACAAATGAAATCGTATCAACTGGGCATAGATATGCTGGAAAAATTCCGGGGTGAAGATAGAGACTTGCAACGGCAATTGATCTCTTTGTATTACCTTAACCGCAATTACCCAAAGGTGCAAAGCTTGGCCAGTGTCTATCTGGCAAGGTTTGACAGGGATGCGGAGGTTCTTAGCCACCTTGCCATGGCCTATGAAAACCAGAACGACTTCAACAGCGCTCTCATTTCTCAACGGGAGTTGGTCGCCATCCAGGATAATCTGGATAATAATCTCAGAATTGGCGAACTGCTAATCAAGACCCAGCAGTATGATGCTGCCAGCAGCCATCTGCAGAGAATGTTAACCAGATTTGGCGACCAGGGTGGAGATTCAATTAACAAGCTATTGGGTGATGTATCCTATGCCAAAGGCGATTATGGCAATGCCACAGACTACTATGAATCTGCCATCCGGATTAACCCTGGCAATGCTGAATACTATTACCGTAATGGCCTGGCTTTTACTGATGGCAGGAAAGCCCTGGAAGCTAAGATCAATCTGGCCAAAGCTTGGGAGTTAAACCCCGAAAACGTTGATTACGCCTTTGCCTTTGCCCGGGCTTTGGAGCGTGAAAGCCGTTTTACCGAAGCCCTGGCTGTGCTGGATGATATTTATAGATATGTACGCTCCGATGCCTCCAGCACCAGCTACAAGGATTTTTATGCTGATCTGCTTATCCGGGAACGCAGATTGGACGATGCGGTGAACGTACTTCAGACAGCGGTCCAATACGCACCTCAGGATCAAGCTCTATTAAACAAACTACAATCAGCTCTTTTGGCCAGGGAAGAAGAGAATAAAACAAAATCTGCCATTACCGTAAAGGCCTTTCAGTTTGACCTGGTGTTTCCAGCTTTGATCGAATCCTATAAAACCAATCCCATCGGCTTGATCAAGCTGATCAATAACCGCAGCGTGCCAATACGCGACGTAAAGATCACCATCACCATACCGCAGGTCGCAGATAACTCCTTCATGCACGTTATTCCGTCCTTGTTAGCTGGTCAGGATCATGTGGTGGATATAGTGATGCCTCTCAACCGACGACTATTTGAGCTCTGCAAGGATGGGCCTGTTCAATTTCCCACTTCTCTGGCGATTGATTACTACGAAAACGACCAACCTCTGCGGATTGTATCCACAAACATAACCATGAATGCCATGGGCATCACGGCGATGAACTGGAAAGATCGCAAGCAATACGCCAGTTTTGTAAATCCCCAGGATGAAAACCTGAGAGTATTCGTTAATACCCAGATTACCCAGCTATTCTCAGGTATCAGTACCAGCCAGTTGAATAAAAACATCCAGCGGGCTATTCAGATTTGGAGCTATTATTCTGCCAATGGTATACGATATGTATCGGACAATACGGCAAGCAATGTGGTAAGCGCAGAAGTGGATTATGTGCAGTATCCTTTTCAAACCCTGGTTCGCAAGGGGGGAGATTGCGACGATCTTCTGGCTTTGTTGGCGGGCTCGCTTTCGGTTATTGGCGTTCCCTGCGGTTTTCTGGATGTCCCCAACCACGTTATGTTGATTTTCGATACAGGGATGAAGCCAGAGGAAGTGATGAGCAGCGGCATAGAGGTAGACCAGTTTTTATTCCGCAACGATAAATACTGGGTTCCCTTGGAAACAACCCTGCTTGGCAAGGAAAACTTCACCACCAGTTGGAGAGAAGCTATAAAAAGGTACAAAGACTATTGGGAAAACGGATTTTCACCTGTGGCAATCGAATTTACCGACGCCCACAAGCTCTATCCTCCAGCACCTTATACCGAGGCAATTCCAGTTCGCCAGTTTGATGGAGCGTCACAGGCTCAAAGTCTTTTCCGCAGCGATAGCGAATCGATAATGCTGATGAGCCAGATAAGCAAGGAAGAAGAATTTCGCAATACTCTGGCAAAGTACCCTTCAAATCTTAACGTTAAAAATCAATATGCCCTTTGGTGCGTTCAAAATGATCGTTCAGCTACCGCCCAGGACCTTTGGAATCAGATTCTAAGACAAGATCCGGCCAATTTTGCCGCGTTAACCAATCTGGGCAGCTTGCTTCTTAGCAATGGCCTATATCAGGAAGCCAGGATAAAGCTATTGGAAGCACTGAAACAAAACCGGGAAAAAGACAATGTAATCCGTAATCTCTGCATCCTGGAGTATCGAAGTGGAAATCTCAGCAAAGCGCGGGAGTATTTTTATCAGCTCAGCGATCGCAATGTACTGAAGAACCTCGATCCCAAAACCTATGCAGACTTGATGGGTGGAGGAGAATAATCATGAAAAAGTTAGGCTTGTTTGTCCTCATGGTTGGCCTGTTGGCCAGCATTACCGCCGCAGAAGTAGTGGGAAAAATCCGCTTTCAGATTGGAGAGGTCCAATACCGGGAAACCCAAAACCAAAGCTACAAACTTACTACTCTGGGGATTAGCATTCACAAGGAGGGCTACCTGAAAACAGGCCCTGGGTCTTCAGTGGAAGTTCAATGGAACAATGGCAGCGTTAGCAAGGTGGAATCCAATACACAGATTGCGATAAGCAAGCTATTGGCAGATGCCAGCGTGAGTGCCAATTGGAATAGCAAGCTGAAAGACAGGATAAAAAACCTGCAAACTCAAAAACGCTCTGCCAGTTCCGAGGCCGGTATTCGTAGGGAGGAAGCGGAAGTAAAAAAAGAAAGTCAGCTCTTTTGGTATCAAGATACCATATACGACCTGCAGGAAGCAATCGACTATTATGAACAGAATGATTTTGCCAAAGCCATCCCGGTTTTTGAAGGCGTGATCCAGCAAGGCCCCTTGAAAAAGGAGGCTGAATTATCTCATGCCTACCTGATTTTGATATATGAGGTACAGGGAAACAAGCTGAAGCTGAAAAAACACATCGAATTGCTAAAGGCCGATTTTCCGAACAGCTCGACCTTGGATAGTTTGCCGCCTGAGCAGTGATCAATAGATGGTTTTGCGTTTACGCTATCTGGTGATAGCGCTGGCTATTCTGATAGCCTCTCTGGTCTGTGCATATATTCCTGTGCTGCAAACGGTGCTCAAAAATGCCGACCTGCGCATTTACGACACCCTTATGCATATGCACTATGCACTTACCTACGATAAAAACAGACCAGTTTATGATAATATCTGCATAATAGACATCGACGAGCATAGCATTTCCGAGCTGGGCCAATACACTTCCTGGCCAAACCTGTTCTTTGCCGATCTGGTGAACATCCTTTCCGAAGATGAGCCATTAGCCATCGGACTGGATATGTTTTTCACCGAAAGCGACAGTATAAGCGGTTATGGGCGAAAGAGGATGAGCGAAAAGCTGGCTTCGGTATCAGCAAATCAGGACGAAATTCTGGATGCCTTCAGCACCGACCAGGATTTTGCTGATGCTTTGCAAAGAGCTGGAAACGTTTATCTTGCTATGTTCAATAGCGATTACGCCACTTCCGACAATGCCCTTCCGGACAAACTGACTGCCTGGAGGATCAGCAATCCAGATTTCGTCAGCTTAATCTATCCTCATCCGCCCATTCCTATGCTTACCGAGGCTGCCAAAGGCATTGGCTTTGCACATATAGAGCCGGACGAATCAGGGACGATTCACGATTATCCCATTTTTCTCAGCCATGGCAATCTGAGCTACGTGAATTTCTCGATGCAGATGGTAATAGATTTGATGGGGGTAAACCGCATAAAGGTGGACAGCCATTGCAATCTCTATGACCATGACAAGCTGATCAGCAGGATTCCGCTTAGTCCCGATTCCAGGCTGTATTTTCATTACTATGGCCCCCAAAATTCTTTTCGCTACATACCATTTTCAGATGTGCTGAACAGGCGTATTCCACCAGGGTATTTCCGGGACAGGATTATCCTGGTTGGCAGCTCTGCTGCTGGCCTTAGGGATATTAAAAGTATCCCTTTGGACAACGACTACCCCGGTGTCGAACTTCACGCCACTTTTTTGCGGAACATCCTGGAGGAAGATTACATTTATTGGCTAAGCCCCTGGTTTATTTTGGCTGTGAACATCTTCCTGCTGGTGTTGTTGTCTCTCATTATTCCCAATACCAAGCCCCTGGTTTCAATCTCGTTTTTCATTGTAAGCTCCCTGCTTTCCCTTCCGGCAACCTATTTTTTATACGCTGCACACAATTATACTTACCAATATACAATGCTTATCTTGCCATGGTTCTTTGGCTTCCTGGGGCTTTTCATTACCCAATCGCACGAAATGGGGGTGGAAAAACGCAAGGTTCGCAACGCTTTTGAGCATTATGTTTCCAAGGAAGTGATCAGCCAGATTATGAAGGGGTCTCAACAGCTTACCGCAGGAGGAGAGAAGAAGACGATCAGCGTGATGTTTGTGGATGTCCGTAGTTTTACAACCCTTTGCGAAAACTTGAGTCCGAACGAGATAACCACCTTCATGAATAACTACTTCAATTTGGCAACGGACGTAATCATCGATAACCGGGGTTTGCTGGACAAATACATTGGAGACGCCATTCTGGGCTTGTTCGGAGCGCCAGTATCCTATCCTGGTTACGTGCAAAACGCAGTGAAGACGGCCATTACGATTAGGGATATCTCATATAAACTTGCTGAGGAAAACGCTGCTCATCCGATCCTTAAGGATTTCAAAATCGGTGCTGCGATTGCCACGGGCGAGGTGATCGTGGGTAACATCGGCTCTAACACTATTTTTAACTACACCGGAATTGGCGACAGAATGAACTTCAGCTCGCGCCTGGAGGGTTTGAACAAGGTTTATAAAACTAGTATCATAATCGATCAGGCAACCTATGATGAAGTAAACCAGATATATTTCTGCCGCAAGCTCGACCGGGTGAAAGTGAAAGGAAAATCCATCGAGTCGGATATCTACGAGGTGATCGACAGCTACGAGCGGATGCCCAGAGATTCACGAAAGATAACCTGCTTCCGGCTATATGAAACTGCTTTGTCGCTTATGACTTATGACCATTGCAACGAAGCCAAAGAACTGCTGGAAGCTGTCCTGAAGGAATATCCGGATGACGATCCCAGCAAGCTGATGCTGGAGAGGATCGAGCTGATCAACTGGGAAACCTGGGATGGAGTATGGCAATATGAAAACAAGTAGGTTTTAGAATCGGGATTCCAAGGAGTGGTAAACTCGGTAAGCCATTATCCACAACCACGAATACAGGGTTGAAAGGTTTGGAGCTTGAATAAGTAGGGAGCCGAGCCTGGGGTGGCTGAGTGCTCTGCCATCATAAAAAACACAGCTTATCGCTGAGGAGTCCCTACTCATAATCTAACTTGAAAGACCGTTGATTAATCAGGGTTACTGGCTGCAGCCATGTGCAATGGTCTTCTTGAAAGGATTTCCCAAACACCAGCTTGTTTACCGGGATCATACCACTATCATACCGCATGCTCATGTGGTATGATAGTGGTATGATAAGGTTTGAATACCTGGAGTTGGACAACGCCGGACGAAAATCGGGCAAAAAAAAACCGGGGAATATCCCCGGGTTCAAATCAATTCTTTACTCTTAAGTTTAGAAGACTACTTCCACAGATGCCCCAAACAGCAGGTCCATGGTTTCATTGTCATGCAAACCAAATGCGCCGAATCCATTTACGCTCATCTTTTCGGGGATAACCTGATATTCCACGCCGCCGTTCACTTCCAATCCCAGATCGGTTAGGTAGCCTGCCGCGCCAAACACCTTCATGTCTTCAGTCAAGCCATATTTCAACTGACCCACTGCGCTGATGAATACATCAGGATTGTACTGGTAAGGTGTTTGCCAATACTTGTTCACACCATCATGATGAGATCCTATGCCATAGAGATACAGGCCATTCATATACCAGGGGCTGATGGTTGTGAGTCCGTTTTCCATGGCAACAAGAACATCGCCGATTATGGTCATGTTTTCCACCTCGGCAGTGGCTTTCATGGTTGCGCCCATCCCTAGTTTTTCGTTGCTGTACTGGTAATCAATGAATCCCGTTAGATCTACAATTACCGGACCACCCTCAATTGTAGCGTAAGGCAATACAGATATTGATTGCATCTCTACGTCGTCTTTGTAGCCCGCAAAAGCGGTAAACCCAAAAGGAACGGGAGCCAGAGTTTCGGTCGCCATATTTGCAATGTACCAAGTGCTGTTGTCAGCGCCCATAGGGAATTTCATCAGGATGAATTCACCTTTGAAGCCGCTGATGTCATCCATTTTCAACATTGCTCCAGAAAAATAATCGTCCATTATCAAACCGCGGTGATCTGCCCAGTACTGCTTTCCAACCAGGATATTGGCATTCAACATATCCAGCCGGTAATCGATGAAGGCTTCGTTAACAGACAGATGGAGGTTCCCACCCGAGGGATCTCCCCAAATCCAGTCACCAGCTTGTAAGCCGGCTCTAAATCCGAGGTTTTCCGTGATTTTGCCGTCCAGGTTCAATCGCATACGGCTGTCGATGTAATTATCTAAATTCTCAGATGCATCGTCGTACAATGCGG
>Ga0302250_1002772_pt1 | contig 10233 bp, 8 predicted proteins | sample AAG_RA_Asp_MG_FD_193536 | JGI IMG/M metagenome (GOLD analysis project Ga0302250, IMG submission 193536) | Enriched activated sludge microbial communities from anaerobic digester in WTTP, New Holstein, Wisconsin, United States - AAG_RA_Asp | ecosystem: Engineered > Bioreactor > Anaerobic >... | reverse complement strand
TGCTTGACCAGGGGTTGATCTGCGGTTCCTGCATGATAAAAGCTCACAGCTTGATCCGTGCGAATTCGACGAACTGGATTCCTGAAGAATGTACAGCGCCAAACAACATCTTCTTTTTGACACTGTGGGCCATCCGCACGGAACGGGAGATAACACTCATGGGAAGAGCGGCTTCCTTCTCCACGGCATGGACGAGCAGGTCGGAATGGACGGAAGTCCCGCAGTAGACACGGAAGTGGTGCCCGAATTTGTATCCCGTCCGGGGCGTGAACCCGTGGCGGCGCAGCTCGGTGTACACGGTATGTTTCAGGGTGAGCTCGCTGTCGCTCTCGCTTGCGAGAGCAAGGTACTCGGCAAAACTCATCCCCGCATCCCCCCGCATGAGCCGGATTGTTCCCCGGTCCATAAGGTAGAGGAGTTCAACGGGAGCGAGCATGAGCCGCTCCGGGTCAAGCCGCTTGCCGAACCCGGCCTTCTCAAGGCTTGAATCTGCCGTTACCCTGACCATTGCCGATTTGCCGGTCAGCATTGCATCCGTTGGGGTGAGATCCGGCAGCGTACAGGACGCATCTGCCAGTTTCTGGAGCTTGATCTCGTAATAGGTCAGCTCCTGTTCGTCGTCAACGACGGCAAGGATGTACTGTTTGCGCATATTGCGCGAGGCGATCACTTCCTCGATCAGGCGTTCGAACAGGATCGGGTCACGCTCGGAGAGCACCCGGACAAGATAGAGCGACTCGCCTTTACCGGGCTTTTCCCCCCGCCGGAAGACCCGGAAGTCATGCGGCCCGGTCTGGACCACGTAACCCCGTTCCCGCAGATCGCGGTACACGAGAAAACTCCGCATGACCGTGGGCTGATCGGAGAACTCGGCAAAGAGGGTGTCAAACGAGTACCCGGGCACTTCGATCTTCTGGCGATGGAGAAGATACAGGGCCTCCTGGGGGGAGAGCCGGAGACCGTCTCCCTCCGGCCTGCCGTACCCGCTCTGCTCGTAGAGAGGGCGGCCTTCCCGCCCGGTGCGGATGATGGATCCGTCGAATATCGCTTTCACTGCCGGATCTATTTCTCCCGGATGGTATTAAGGGCGCCTGACGCGCGCCACGAGCGACCAGGAACACCAGTACGATATCCTGGCGAAATCCTTATGCATTACAAAAATGCGAATCAATGTCTATAAAAAGGGGAAAAACCAACCTTGAGAGTCCAATCGTATCTCATAAGTATGCTTATTTGCACGTCCCCGCGGATGAACACCATTCCGGGAAACCATGGGTAATACTATAGGATACACTGGTCCCCACACCGGAAATTTTTTCAAAGCCAGAAATAAGCGGCGGAAAAAATGGTGCACGAATACAGCGACCCCGGATGCCGAAGCAGGAGCAGACTCAACCTCTCAGGTTATCTCATGCGTTCGACCGTAAACGGTCCCGGCACCCGGGCCGTTGTGTGGGTCCAGGGTTGTCCTCTCCGATGCAAAGGCTGCTTTAACCAGGCATTCTGGGCCTTTTCTCCTGCGCATATTGTTCCAGCTAAGGAACTCGCAGCCCGCATTCTTACGACAAAGGGAATCGATGGCATCACCTTCTCCGGAGGGGAGCCTTTTGCCCAGGCCGGACCCCTTGCGGATGTGGCAGAACGGATCCTGGATGCGGGGCTCACGGTCGTCACCTATTCCGGTTATACCTTTGAACAGCTCGCCTCATGCCACGATTCGGATTGTTGCCGGCTCCTTGCTGCAACGGACCTGCTGATTGCCGGCCCGTACCGCGAGGACCTTGCCTGCAGGGACAGGTACCGGGGATCGGCAAACCAGCAGATCATTTCTCTTTCCGGAAGGATCGTGCCGAAATCAGTCCTTCCCGAACAGGATCAGGAAAAAACTGTGGAGTTTACCATCGCGCCTGACGGAACGGTCACCACAACGGGATTTCCACCCGACAGCCTGTTGACGCAGATGGCTGCTCGATGCAGAGGAGAGTAAGAGGGATGTCGCATTTCAGCCGTATCAGGACAACATTCCGGCACCGCGAAGCACTCGTGCAGTGCATGCAAGAACTCGGGTATTCGGTGGAGACCGACACGACCATCAAAGGGCACCATGGCCTTCACAACGTGGATATCGCTGCACGGAAGACCAGAGGATATGCCCTCGGGTTCGTGAAGAACGCGGACGGGGCATACGATCTCGTGGCCGACTGGTGGGGTGTCTCCGGCACAAGCGAGCAGAAGGTTGCAGAAGATCTGAAGCGGCAGGCAGGTGCCATCCAGCAGGAGTATGCAAAAAAAATGGTGCTGGAACAGGCAAAAAAGGAGGGCTTCGAGCTGGTGTCGGAGAAGAACGAACAGGACGGGACGGTGCAGCTCGTGGTCCGGAGGTGGCAGTAAATCCATGCAGATCGCTGAACCTGACTTCTCCCGCAGGCTCAATATCTCGCTGCGCGCCCGCGTGACCCTGATCGTTGTCATCACGCCCGAGGAGGAGCGGGCAGTGTCCGGGATCCGCGAAGTATGCGAATCCTGGGATCCGTCCCGCCAGTGCATTGCCTGGGACTGCGTGGGTGGCTTCTCCGTGCTTGTCGGCCCAAAAACCTTCCCCGGCCAGTCCCGCGACCCGCTCGCAGCGCTCGACGACATGATCAAGACCGGGGAAGACGCGGTCGTCATCTTAAAGGACTTCCACGAGTACTGGAACAACCCGCAGGTGAAACGACGGATCCGCAACTTCTCCCAGGAATTCCGGTACAACCGCAGGACAATCGTGATCCTGACCCCGGCAACACGCGTCCCGGACGAGATCCGCGACGAGGCGGTGATCGTCCACTTCCCTCCCCCAAATGCAGCCGAACTCTCGGCAGATCTCGATACCCTGATCACAACGAGCGGGATCACCTGCTCACTCACCGATGGAGGCCGCGAGAAGATCATCCAGGCCGCGCTTGGCATGACGCTGAACCAGGCCCGGCGGGCGTTCTCGAAGGCGATCGTTGCCCACGGCAGGCTCGATGACCGTGACATTGACGCTATCATCGCCGAAAAGAAGGATATCCTCAGCGCTTCAGACGCCCTGGAGTTCTACAGTTACACCGAAACGCCGGAGAATGTCGGGGGCCTTGCGGTGCTCAAGGAATGGCTGGTCCTGCGCGAGCGGGCGTTCACGCAGGAAGCGAAAAACTTCGGCCTTCCGGCCCCCAAGGGAATTGCCCTTATCGGCATCCCGGGAACCGGAAAGAGCCTCACGGCAAAGATGATCGCCGATATCTGGCATCTCCCGCTCCTCCGGCTTGACGTGGGATCGCTTTTCGGGAGCCTTGTCGGAGAATCCGAAGAGCGGACGCGCCGTGCCCTTGCCCTCGCCGAGACCATCAGCCCGTGCATCCTCTGGGTGGACGAGATCGAGAAGGCATTTGCGTTCGGCAGCGGGGATGCCGGGACAAGCCAGCGAGTCTTTGCCCACCTGCTGACCTGGATGCAGGACAAGACCTCTCCCTGTTTTGTCGTTGCAACGGCAAACAATATCGCAGCGCTTCCGCCGGAACTCCTCAGGAAAGGCCGGTTCGACGAGATCTTCTTTTTGGACCTGCCGACATTCGAGGAGCGGCGCGAGATCTTCTCGGTCCACTTACGGAAGCGCAAGTGCATCCCGGCAGAGTTCGATCTCGAGACTCTAGCGCGGGAGAGCGACGGGTATGTCGGTGCGGAGATCGAGCAGACGATCATTGATGCCATGTACCGGGCATTCAGCGAGAATATGCGCAGGGTCACGACGGAAGACATCCTCACCTGCATGCAGGCACAGGTGCCCCTCTCGGTTTCTCAGCGGGAGACGGTTGCAGCGCTTCGCACCTGGCTTGCCGAAGGACGTGCCCAGTCGGCATCCCGGGTGACCACGTCCCGTGCGCCGATGCACGGGAAGACAATTGCACTGGAAACGTTTGCACACGAGCGCCCGTAAAGAGAGTTAACGCATGAGGTCTGCCGCCACCCTCCCTGTTTTCGGCCCCCTGCTCCTCCGGCGCGAGATACGGAGGCTCTCCCGTAACCTGCGGAACGGGGATCTGTCCGCAATCGGAAAACTGGCAGAAATTGAAACAACCTCAAAGGACAAAGGAGCACGGCAGGTTGCCCGGGAGAGCCTTGCGTCTCTCATGAGCCAGGAAGCCATCGATGCCCTTTGTAACGAGGCATTGTTGCGGGAGGATCCTTTCCTGCGGGATCTTGCTCTCGAAAAGGGGTATACTCCGAATCCCCCTGGTGCAAAAGCATTGTTCCTGTTTCTTTCAGGACAGGACGAGACATTCCTCCGCTTCGATCCGGAGGACCATCATCCCAAGCTTGCAGAGGGATATGCAAACGCGCAAGCACGGATCCGGTTGCACGCACTCCGCTATGCCACGGAAAATGCAGGCACAAGCCGGGGGCATGTCCTCGCTCATGCCCTTCTGGGAAGAGAGCAGGACGGTGCTGCGAAGGACTGGTCGTACGGGGAATGGGCACTTGTCACGAAAACGCTTGCCTGCGATGCATCCTGGGATCTGCTCTGGAGACTCGTACGCATGGCACCCCCGGCCTTCTCCCGTGCAGCGCTCGAGACCATGAACAGTGCAGGCTGGCATCCCGAAGGCGATGAACGGCAGGTTTTTGAGGAACTCATCGCTGACCTGCCGGAATCCTGGAATAGTCCCCTGCCGGAAAAGCCGCTCAGTTCCAACGGGGTGCAGGACAGCCAGGTGCTGCGTCTCTCGTTCTCCCGGGACGGCACCCTCCTTGGCGCAGGATCCTGCGATGGCACCATTGCTACCTGGAACGTTGCGTCTGCCCGGCTCCTTGGTTCCTGTACTCCCGGTACCGGATCCCCGCATTTCCTTGCGTTCACGCCCGACAATACCCTGCTGATAGCCGGGGGGGACAGGGGCACACTGCATGCAACCACCCTCTCCGGTGAGCCGGTATGGGTCTTTGACGATCCTTCTCATCCCGTCGCGTGTGCGATCCTCTCATCCAGTGGCGAGGAGATCCTGGCCGGGGACAGAGAAGGATACCTCTTCAGCATGGGGTGCAAAACCGGGGCAGTCCGCTTCTCTGCGCCTTGCCACCCCTCTCCCGTAACAGCCCTTGCCCAGATAGCGGGGGGGCAGTCACTGGCAACGGGCCATGCCGACGGAACGGTCTGTTGCTTCGATGCGCTGACGGGGGTGATGCTCTGGACCGCCACGGGAACGGGCGACCCGGTCCGGGCGCTTGCCTTCTCTGAAGAAAGCGGCGGCATCCTCGTGATCCGTGGTCACGCTCTTCCGGTCTGCCTGTCCGGGCAGAACGGGAGCCTGGTCCGGGCCTTTGCCAGGCACAGCGGCACAGTATCCTGCTCAGCAATCTCCCGGGGATGCCGGACCGTTGTTGTTGGCACCAATACGAATGTGCTCCGTATCTGGCATGAGGGGGATAATCCGACCGTGGAAATTCCGCTCTACAACAGGGTGCCATCCTGTTGCGCAATTACGCAGGACGGAACCTGCCTCATTGCAGGCTGCAATGAAGGTACGGTGTTCTCTTTTCATCTTCCCGAAGGCGTAAAGACAAGGGAGATCCGTGCGTACCGCCGCCCGGTGAGTGCCTGCTCCCTGTCTCCGGAGGGAAGACTCCTCGCCCTTGCAGGTTGGGACGGGACAGTTGCTTTGAGATCTGTCCCGGATGGGGAGCTCCTGCGCACACTCCGGCGCTCTGCCGGGGCCGTCACGTCCCTTGCCTTCGCGGGGAGGGAAACCGGTATCCTCGCCGGAACAGCGGATGGTACCGTCAGGTTGTTCTCCCCGGGTTCCGACACGGCTGGGAGGTGTATCGATCTCTATACCCCGTCATTACGTACGATCGCAGCAAGTCCGGATGGCGCAGTCCTTGCATGTGCCGGAAAAGAGCCCGGCCTCCGGTTCTGGGATATCAGAACCGGAGGCCTCCTTTCTTCCTGCAGCGGGCTGAAGACCAGCGTGCGGTGCCTTGCGTTCCTGCCAGATGGGAAAACACTCATTACCGGTGGATGGGACGGACGGGTCCGGTTCTGGGACGTCCCGTCTGGGACGGCAAAAGAGGTATGCAAAGGCCATACCAGCACGGTCACCTGTTGTGCCGTGAGCCCGTCGGGTGAGCTGTTCGTGACCGGCAGCAATGATACAACCGTCCGTATCTGGCAGAGTTGCGATACCAAAGAACCGCTTGTTCTCCGCGATGCGGGAAAGGAAGTGTCCTGCTGTGCCATCTCCCCGGAAGGCACGCTTCTCGCGGCGGCCGGGGCAGATCCCGTGATACGGCTGTATCACCTGCCGGACGGGGCACGCGCATATGACATCCATCAGGTCCCGGGAATCCCCACGGTACTCTCGTTTGCCAGCAACGGCCTTTCCCTTGCTGTCGGGTACGCAGATGGGACACTGGCGTTCTATTCCCTGCATGACCGCGGCCTGATCCGGACGCTCCCCGCTCATGCCGGGGCAGTGACCGGGATTATCAGTATCGCGGAAAAGGACAGTGTTGTGACCAGCGGCGAGGATGGGAGAGTCTGCACCTTCAGGGTCCCGTTCATCCAGCCCTTATCCTTTGCAACGTTTGCCGATCTGGAGCTCGCACGGGAACATGCCGGAGGCACTGAGGCAATGGCAACCCAGTGGCGCTTTCTGTACCGGCTCCTTTCCCTCCGGTTCCAGGACGAGATCGAACTCTGCCCGGTCTTCCTGGATGCCGGCGCACTGGATATCCAGATTGTCGGGTGAGGCAGTGAGGGTCGGTACATGAACGCACAGGAACCTGCTCTCTCCCTTGGCGTGGATTTCGGGGACGGTGCCATCGTCTGCGGGAGTATGCCACAGGACGGGAGCGGTTTTTTTACCCATGCATTCCCCGGCTGGTCGGAGGAACTACCGGACCCGGGAGGATCCGTACCGATACACCGGGTTCCGTCCCTTGTACGGTATCGTGACGCGAACTACCATGATATCGGGAATGAGGTTGTGCGGGGGGGAAATTCTGATCACCCGGCAACGGCCCGGTGGATCCGCAGCTACCTGCTCGAAGAGAGCGGGGCACTGATCGCGGCGGGGGATGAAAAACGGGTAACGTTCCGCGATGCTGCGTGTGACCTTCTCGGTGCAATCCTGGTGAAGACCGTGACCGGGCACCAGAACATCCGTTCCGTTGTTTTTTCCGTTCCGGAAGATGCACCACCATGGTACAGGGACTGGCTTTCGAAGATCGCCCGCACTGCAGGCATGACTGCCTGCCACACCATCGCAGAATGTTCAGCAGCAGCGGCCGGTTACGGTCTGGCAGTTGAGACGGGGCAGTCGTTTCTCCTCTTTTCCTGTGACGAGACGGCACTCAGCCTCCGTATTGCCAGGAACAACGGGTCTTTAGACAGCGCAGACATGGAAGTGATCGGGTCAGCCCGGACAGACACCGGTTCTGTCATTCTGGATACCTGGATTGCACAGGAGATCGTGGAGAAAAGCCATCTGGCGTATCATGGAAGACGGGGACAAAGCCTGATCGATGCAGCACGTGCATGCGTTCCGGGGGTCGTGCAGCACCTTGCCCGTGGCGATGAGGCTGTTGCGGGATTTCCGGATCCGGTCTCCGGAAGGCCAATCACTGTAAGGATAACGGCAGACGACATTATCCGGGTGTTTGCCGATCATGGACTGCCCGCGATCCTTGACGATGTAATCCGGTGCGCACGCGGGGAGGCACTGGCACGGGGATACGCTGAGAGTGCACCGGCAGCGGTCCTGATGACCGGCCGTGGATCACTTCTCCCCGCGGTACAGGCACTTGCCCGGGAGCGTTTTTTTGGAGTTCCCGTTCTCTCAGATCACCCGCTCGATGCCATTGTGAGGGGTGCGTGCCTGTTCCGTTCCCGTAGCGCTTCTTCAGATCACATAAGGAACAACTACGCGCTCCGGTACTGGGACCCGGCCGCGCGGGAACATCGGTACCGTTTCCTCGTCCACAGTGGCGCACGATTTCCCAGTGCCGGGCAGGTCGCCCGGATCACCATCAGTGCCGCATATGACGGGCAGGCCCGACTCGGTCTCTCCCTGTTCGAAATTGGCAGCAACGGGCCCGGGACAGGGCTGGCACTCGAACTGGTCCAGGATCCCTCCGGGGGCGTCCGGGTTGCCGCGCCTGAAAAAGATGCGGACGAGGGGAGCAGGCCAAGACTCGTGAACGGCACAATACCGACAGTGCTGGCCGCCGATCCGCCTGGCGTAAAAGGGGAGCCCCGGTTCGAACTGACATTCACCATCGACCGTGAGAGACAACTCTGCCTCACGGCTCGCGATCTCATTACCGGGGCGATTATCAGAAGAGATGCACCGGTGTACCGGTTAACATAACGGGAGGAAAGGTATGGAACTACAGGAAATGGAAATCAATATCGACAAGGAAGGAAGAGTCCAGATAAACGTGAAGGGAGTACAGGGCACCGGCTGTCTCGCACTGACCCGGGATCTTGAGACTGCCTTAGGAGTAGTTGAGCAACGGGAATATTCCGCAGACTATTATCAGCAGGAGACAGGCGTCTGTGAGCACCGGACACTGAAATCCCGATAATATCGGGTCAAACACCGGTCAATTCCCAGGTCATAACGGGAAGCAGTCGCTAAAAACTCAACAGAAATTCTCCGTTACATAGATTGCATTATCAGAGGCGAATGCAACTCCGATCCCCTCCTGCTGGAAGTGGTAATCAAGAATATTATTCCGGTGCCCCTCGCTGTTCATCCACCCGTTTACTACTTTATTTGCGATAAATTCCTCAGTGCTCCATTGATATTCTGTCTGCATGACGGTCCCGTTGGGCGCGATAAGGTCCTTGTAGGTATCATACCGGTAGACCATCGCGATATTCTCGGAAATTCCTTCAGTATAATACGTTTCGTAATCGCGGACGCACGGATACCCGGCCCACTCCCCCCGCGCACGGGCATCCAATCCATCCGGGTTCGTATGCTCAAAGAAGTTTCGGAGCGTCATGTCGTAACTGTGCCCGCGGGCGATGCTTGCGAGGAATGAATCATAGGACAGGGTGGAAAGCCCGTTCTGCCGCCGCTCGTTATTAATCAGGTCATGGATCCGTACTTCAAGCGAAGAAGGATCGATGAAGGGCGCACCCTCTGTTTTACTGGTGTACGTATCGGGGGATGGCTGCGAGGGGATCCAGGTAACCGCAAGGGTGATCTGAGCCGTAAATGCCGGTGTAGGGGTTGCTGTTGGCACGGTTGTGGCCGTGGTCTGCGTTGTCTTCGGGGTGGTGGCAGGTATCCTTGTTGTTTGGGTTGTCACGGGGGATGCGGTTACAGGTACAGTCGTTGAGAGGGGCGTTGCGGTGGATGAAACCGCTGTTGTTATGGGTAATGGTTCCGGGGGCAGGGGAGTAATGCCTGCGGTCGCAGACACGGGCATCACGGGACCAGAAGGCTTTCCCGCAGCATTCCCCGCCATTTCCCGCAGCAGAGGAGACGAGAGAGCCCCCGCAACAATGATCACAATAATTACAGCAGCTGCAGCAGCCCCTGTCGCTGCCAACCTGCCGGTCAGGAGAGCCGGGGGGAGATCGGGTAATCTCGTCCCGCACTGCGTGCAGAATTTCTGCGAACGGTCGGACATGACAGCCCCACAGTTTGGACAAGTATTACGCACCATGCTATGGTGTGCATGGAACCTGCACAGGAAAAAAGATATGGGGGATTACCGGGCCAGTTCCCGCACCTTCCCGATATTGCCCCGGTCGTCCCGCCTCTCATCAACGGGTGTCTCGCAGACCAGCGGAAGACGGGAGAAGACCCGATTGTGGAGAATCTGGCGGAAGCCTTCCTCACCGATGAATCCGAGGCCGATATGCTCATGCCGGTCGAGGCCGCTTCCCCGATCACCTTTCGTATCATTGAGATGAATAAGCCTCAGGTTGTCAAGGCCAACAGCCTCGTCAAGCTGGCCGAGAGTCTCAGTAATACCCTCCTCCGTGCGGAGTTCATAGCCCGCGGCAAAGGCATGGCAGGTGTCAAAACAGATGCCGACACGCTCCTTTCCCTCTACCCCGTCAAGGATCCCGCGGATGTGCTCAAAGCTGCTGCCGACACTGTTCTTCTCCCCAGCGGTATTCTCGAGGAGGAGCATCGTGGAACCCCCTGCATTCGCGAGCGCCGTGTTGATTGCCTGGATTACGCGTGATCTCCCCCC
>Ga0302250_1002771_pt1 | contig 10235 bp, 6 predicted proteins | sample AAG_RA_Asp_MG_FD_193536 | JGI IMG/M metagenome (GOLD analysis project Ga0302250, IMG submission 193536) | Enriched activated sludge microbial communities from anaerobic digester in WTTP, New Holstein, Wisconsin, United States - AAG_RA_Asp | ecosystem: Engineered > Bioreactor > Anaerobic >... | reverse complement strand
GACTTGCACAAAAAGCTCATGCGCTACATTCGCCAGTACAACAAAAATGCCAAACCACTCAAGTGGAAGTATGCCGATCCGTCCCGCCATATCCGGTGCGATTCTTCTGGTTCAATGGACTAGTAAGGAGGCCGAACTCGTTGATAGGCTAAACTGTGGGGAAAACCGTCAGTCGATTGCCTTTGCCCTTGGCATCAGGACCTCCTTTATCAAGGACTACCTTGCCGCTAGGCCAGAACTGAAGCAAAGGTGGCAAACTGAGAATTTTACGCACGAGCGCGACAAGCACCGACAGCAGTTGTTATCAACGCTCGCGGCCCATCCTGGACTTCCCATCAAGAAGATTCGTTTAATCCCGGCGAACGGATTTCAGTGGCTGCTAAACAACGATCGCGAATGGCTTCAGCAACAGCTACCAGCAATTTGGCGCATTCCGAAGTGAGCATAGTGCACAAAGCAGCACCGATTATCAGGAGATCTGATTTCGGCCTTATGTGGGCTCAATACAAGGCTAATTATGTAGATGTCGCGATTATGGTGAGCCTCCGGATGTATAGGTTGTAGATGCTTGCCGCCATGGACTTTGCGACCTGAGAATGAGGGATTGAGCTCACCATAATTTCAGCGTCCGCGTGGAGTGGAGTAATCACGGAGGGCGACATTCAAGGACAAAACCGCATCGCCCGAGAGCGCGTAGCGCGCGAACTCATTTTCAGAGACATCTTCTGGAGCGCTGACGAACTGAGGCGGTATGACGTCGTCTGCGAGACGTCCGCGGTTCTGCAGAAGGTATGCCGTTTTTTTCTAAGCTCAGAGTAGACTAGCTGAACAATCTGTTTCACATGCCAATCGGCAACCAATAGCCAGCGCTCGGGGAGAGTTCATGTTCAGTCAGGTTGACATCGGCTTTTTCGGTAGCTTTACAGACCTCACTTGGAGGAAAAGCCTTAAGGATGCGGGCAACACCGTCCAGAACTTCAAGAGGCTCAACATCCTCTACGGACGGAACTACTCTGGCAAGACTACACTTTCGCGGATCTTCCGTGCTTTGGAAACAGGGCGCATTCCGCTCAACTACGTGGGCTCAACCTTCACTGTCCGCGGTGATAAGGGTGATGTGACGCAGGCCAGCCTTGCTGGTCATGGTTACGATGTTCGGGTCTACAACCGGGACTTCGTGAGTGAAAACCTGAGCTTCTTGGCCAATCAAAACAATGGCGAGATTAAGACGTTTGCCATAGTTGGTGAAAAGAACAAAGAGATCGAAGATGCCATTGCCGCGATTCAAGTCAAGCTAGGCAGTGTTGAATTGAAGGCGGGTCTTCGGCATGAACTAGAAGCCAAAAAGAAAGAGCGGGATCGGACGAAAGGCAATCACAAAACTGCCTTTGATGCTCTAGAGGGCAGACTTCGCTCTCATGCCAACGATAAGATTAAGCAGAACCGCACCTACGGCTCTGCTGTCTACAATATAGACAGCATCAAAAGAGACATTAATTCAATCAAGAAGCCTAGCTTCATACCGCTGACAACCGAGGGACAAGCGGCCAAGGTTAATCTCTTGAAGCAAGATGCTCTTCCTGACATCACTGATAACGTCTCGATCAGCCTGAAGATCGATTCAATCAAAAAGGTGGCTGAAGAGCTTCTTTCCAGGTCGATCAAACCGACGCAGGCCATTCAAGAGCTGTTGAACGAGACAGCCCTTCAAGCTTGGGTGAAGCAAGGCATCCCTCTGCACAAGGACAAACGAAGTACCTGCGCCTTCTGCCGTCAGGATCTACCCCACGATCTTTGGCTGGTTCTGGACTCTCACTTCAGCAAGGAGTCTTCGGATCTGGAGTCGTCCATCGATTCATGCCTGACGTCGGTCAACAGCGAAATTCAGGCCATTGCTGGCTTCATGACTTTGACCGGCGACAAGTTCTATGCTGAAGAGAAAGTCTCATTTGAAGCCAAGAAGGAATTTCTTTCCGACTGCCTGAAGGTCTACAAACAGGACTTGGAGGCACTGAAGAACGCACTGGATTCAAGGAAAGGCTCTCTCTTCCAGGCGGTTGCCATGCCGTCCGCCAAGCACGATTCAGCGGCAATTCAGAAGTGCGCAGACGACATCAACGATCTGATCGTCAAGAGCAATGGCCGCACTAGCTCACTGGAGAAGGACAAGGGCTCCGCACGTGAAGCACTGCGACTCACCGATGTAGCCTCCTTCATCGTTGACATCACCTATAACGCCGAATTGACCCGCATAGCTGCTCTTAAGAAGGAAGCCGACACTGCCAACACGGTCTACACCGACGCCGAAGCCGAGATCGTCAAGCTGGAAGCTGATGTGACACGCTTGCAAGGTCAACAGAAGGATGAGCGCAAAGGTGCGGAGCGGGTCAATTCCTTGCTCAACCACTTCTTCGGGCACGATGGCATCAAGCTTGAAGCCAAGGACAACGCGGAGAAGAATGCCGTCAAGTTTGAGATCACGCGGGATGGCAAATCAGCCTACAACTTGAGTGAAGGTGAATGCAGCCTCATTGCCTTCTGCTACTTCATAGCCAAGCTGGAAGAGCCTGACAGCAAGGGCAAGGACCTGATCATCTACATCGACGACCCAATCTCCAGCCTGGACGGAAACCACATCTTCTTCATGTTCAGCCTGATCGAGAGCTTGATTGCCAAGCCGTTCAAGAATGCGGACGGATCCAACGGCTATCGCTACAGCCAGCTCTTCATCTCCACCCACAACCTGGACTTCTTGAAGTACCTGAAGCGTCTATCCATCCCCAAGAAGAAGGTGCCAGCCGGGGACGACGGCAAGACCAAGAACGTGGATGACAATGAGCATTTCATGGTGGAACGAAACGGCCCGACAAGCAACATCATGCTGATGCCGTCCTACCTGAAGGACTACATCACTGAGTTCAACTACCTCTTTCACCAGATCTACAAGTGCAGGAACCAGGACGCCGCACAGGGTGCACATGAGCCGTTCTATGGTTTCGGGAACAACCTCCGCAAGTTCCTAGAAGCCTTCTTGTTCTTCAAGTTCCCGTACCACGACGACAAGAACGATGCGTTTGAACGAATCAAGAAGTTCTTTGGTGATGAAGACGCAACGGCAATCGCACTGGTGAACCGGCTCAACAATGAATTTTCTCACCTTGAGTCAATCCCAGATCGCGGATTCAAGCCTGTAGAGATTCCAGAGATCGCCAAAGTGGCGAACTTCGTCTTGGACAAGATCTATGCGGCAGATCCTCATCAATACAATGCCCTTTTAAAGAGTATTGGAGAGCCAGCGAGGACACACTAGAAAAACGGGCGCAAAGCCTCCCTTTTTTACGAGCGGAAGACCCCGCCATTGCCGTCAAACTTGATGAAGAGATGAGTTCTGGCTACCTCATCAACAATTGGCTGGATCTCGTATTTCTCACCTAGCACTTGGATAATGCCCTCCTTCAAGTAGTAAGCCCTGAAGATGACGACGACCTTCATCGAACTCCAGCGTAGATTTACAGAGTACCTGGCTGACGATACGCCAGAGGCTTTGGCCCAACGCAGCTACCTGATGGGATTCATGGGCCGAGAACAAGGCGTCACTTGGCCCGAGCTGCTGAAACACCGTTTGGTGATTATTCTGGGTGAGCCAGGCAGTGGTAAGACGTCAGAACTAAGAGCGCAACAGGCGTACCAGTCCGCGAATAGTTTCTTTCTGGAATTAAATCGTCTTGTGACGGAGGAAATTGCAGGCATCCTCGATGACGATGGGAATCACCGTTTTGGTGAGTGGAAAAAAGGGCATAGTGAAGCGACTTTTTTTCTCGACTCTGTCGATGAATCAAGAATCCTACATGCCGATGATTTCTTTACCGCATTGAGTCGGGTGAAGAAGGCCGTAGGCCCAGCAATGCCACGCACCAGGTTCGTAATTAGTTCCCGTATTAGTGCATGGCGACCAGAGACTGACCGGGCAGAGGTTTTACAGCGTTTCGCGGTCGATCCCATAACCAATAAAGTCACGACCATGGAAATGGATCGTACACAAGTTGGCCCTTCTGCGCCCAAGAACTCCGTGGTGAGGCAAGAGGAAGAAAGCGAAACCAAGGAAATTTTCGTCGTAACGCTTTTGCCGTTAAAACCTTCGCAAGTCGAAAAATACTCGACAGAAAAAGGAATACGAAATTGCCAAGCATTTATTGCCGCACTGGAAGAGGGCAATGTATGGGCATTTGCATGCAGGCCGCTCGATGTGGATTTGCTGCATGCCTACTGGAACGATAAAGGCGAGATTGGCAATCTGACCGACTTGTCGGAATACATGATTGCCAAATTGCTGGAGGAAACGTATAGCCGTAACAAACAGGACATCCTCACGCCGGGAAAGGCAAGGGAAGGTGCGGAATTCCTTGGTGCTGCAACGGTGTTCTGTCGCAGACTGAATTTCCGCATTCCGGATATGCACGAATCAGCCGGCGATAACACGCTTTCAACAGCCGATGTGGTGCCCGAAGACTGGCTTCCTAAGGAAAGGCATGCTCTGCTGGACCGAGCCCTGTTCGATGCTGGTTGTTACAGCGCAATGACTTTTCATCACCGCTACCACTCGGATTATTTGGCGGCAGCATGGATTGCAAGGCTGATGGCCCATAACTGCGGGATAGCTGCCTTAGAAGATTTGCTGTTTTCTGTAGTCAACGGCCAGCGCGTAATACGTCCGGCGCTCAAGCCTGTTGCAGCTTGGCTGATAACGGAAAACAATGAACCGTGGCGCCTCACAATGGCTGAAAGGATATTGGAATCCTGCCCGGAAATCCATCTTGCGAACGGCGATCCGGCAGCCTTACCTCTGGCATACCGGCGCAAGGTTCTGGACAAATTGGTCGAGCGCTATCAAGGCCGCAAACACGTAAGGCTGAATCTGGATCATGCCGCCCTGGCGAGGTTCGCTAATGCCGAGCTGGCGGGAGAAATCAACCGCTACCTTTTGGATAATTCCATTCCAGAAGATTTGCGTGCCGACTTGCTGCTGGTTGTGCGAGCGGGGAAGATGGTTGCATGCCTTCCTACAGCACTGGCTATCTTTTCAGACCCGCTCACTTCGGATGATCTTAGATCTTATGTGGCAACCGTCATTCGTGACGCGGGGGATGACGAACACCGCGGGCAGCTTGCCCAAGCGTGGCAAAGTTTGCCAGATATTTCCAACTCATTGCTCGCGCGTTTGTGCGAGGCCTTGTTTCCGCACACCATCGCGCCAAGTGGATTACTTGGGCTGTTACGCAGAAGCAATCAGGTTCCTCGTTACAGTACGGATTTGCCCTTTTATATTGGGGCGCTACTCAAGGAAAGTCTGAACCCGGCCCATGCGCAGGAGTTGCTCGACGGAATGTTGGGGTTGCTGGCGACACCACCATTGAGGAACAAGCCAGTTCTGTCGAAACATTTCTACTGGGTAACCTGCCTGATTCCCATTTGCCTACAAAGACTGCTTGCCTTGCAAGAACTGAGTAATGAAGCACAAGAATTAGCTATTTCCGCGATTTTTGTACTGGAGCAGGTCGCGCGCCACGAAGATGGGTATCGCTCTTCAAGTTCTGGAGAGGAGCCATCCGTTCAACAACTGCTCATACCCCGCTGCGAGTTGAGAAGGAGGTTGTTCTGGACACGTGTTGCCAAATTTCGCGACGAACACAAACGCGAACCAGCCAGATATGAACTCGGTGGATATGGAGAGGTAGTTCCGCTTGAGCTAGTGGATCTAGACTGGCTGCTAGCCGATGTCAGCAGTGACTTGCCGCTTTCAGACCGTCGGTTGGCGTTGGACAACGCAGCTAACCAGCTTCGGTCTGGGCACAAGAGCTTATTGCTCTCTGCTTGGACACTGTTATCGAGAACGAAGGGCGAACCTGAACTTGTTGCGCTTTGCCGTAGGTATATTTGGGGCCGACTTTGTTCCCCCTTTTGGGGGATCTGGCACCGGCATTTCCAGAACAAATTGCTGGAACGTTATTGGTGGACTACAAGATTCCATAGACTACAGCGTAAGTACCGAAAACTTCGTGATCGCTGGTGGTTATTGTGGCATCTGAGCGATCTGCGCAAAGGACTTCACCCTTACTCTCTGGCGCATTTCGCCCGAGAGGCAGGAAGGGACAGTAGCAGCCAATATGGTGGCTCAAACTGGGATAACGTCACTCAAAAATGGGGGAATGCAATTTCGGCTGCGACCAAACGGGGATGCGAAGTTGGTTGGCGTCAATTTATTCCGCCCCTGCCACACGAGAAACCAGAACGGAACTCTGTGGACAATCGACTGTTTGTCGGCCTATCAGGGTTGCTGACTTTGTGGCGTGAAGGTCGTTTAGACTTGGCTGCGCTAGCGCCTACCGACGCGGAATTACTGACTCTCTATGCCTGCAACGAATTAAATGGCTTCCCGGAGTGGTTTCCTGCGCTGCTTGACGTGCGTCCGGCAGAAGCGGCCAAAGTCTTGGCAAGGGCGGCCAACGGTGAGTGGAGTTATCCGGCGGAAATGGAGCACGTACATGACGTGGTTGCCAAGCTTGCCTGGATGCCCAGCCCAGCTGGAATGCTCGTGCAGGTCGTGATGGAACGCCTGCTGGTTGGCGACCCTGCAAATCCGCACATGCTTAAATGTGCGCTGGATGTCATTTTGCGTTCCAGTGAAAATGCTCCCATGGCTCTTCTCGATATCGCAAAGACAAGGGCTGTTTCATACACGACGGAGCAACCGCAATGGTTTATCTGGATGAGCATCTGGCTACAGCTAGATGCTCTGCCTGCGCTGGATTACCTCGAGTCTGTGTTAACCGTATTGGGTGAAAAAGCTGATGAATTGATAGTTGGTTTGTGTTCGGCTATCTCTGGCCGTCATGACGAACAGCAGAAAATCAGCAATCCTTCGTATCGCAAATGCACTTCCCTCGCCCGCTTCATTCCCTTGGTGTATAAGCATATACGGGAAGATCAGGACATTCATCGAGCCGGACAGGGAGTTTATTCGCCTGGCCCTCGCGATAATGCGCAGGATTTTCGTGACGGATTGCTGCGAGCGCTAGGAAGCAGCAAGGAACCGGAGGCTGAAGAAGTTTTGCGGGTATTGCTTGATGCACCAGAATTAAGAAGGAGCCATGACTGGATTCTTCATTTACTCGACGAGCGTAAATATCTCTTGGCTGACGATACGCCTTGGGACGCCGATGACGTCCGTACTTTTGCAAAGGTGTATCGCTCTGAACCTCGCTCGGACTATCAATTGTTCCGACTGATTGCTCGATTGCTGGTTGACATCAAGAATCATGTCGAGTGCTCGGAAAGCGCGGCAAACAGGCTATCTATCAGAAGTGGAGATCTGGAAAGAGATTTTCGCGGTTATCTGCATGGGCAGTTGGCCGAGCGATCACTCAATTGGTATTCCGTCACCCAAGAGAGCGAGGTTGATCTTGGGCAGAGGCCTGATTTACGTATAGAACGCTCCGGCCTGAATGCGCTGCCAGTGGAGATAAAACTAGCAAACCTGAAACACTGGACTGTGGCTAAGCTCTTGGAACGGCTCGAGAACCAATTGATAGGCCAATATCTTCGTCCGTCCAATGTCCGCCACGGCATATATGTGCTTGGTAATACGGAAGCTAAGAAATACTGGGTGACACCGGACTCACGCAAGCAGGTAAGTTTTCAGGAGCTTGTATCGCTGCTTCAAGAGAGGGCGAAGGTATTGCAATCTGAGCGGCGCGCACATGTTGATGGCATTGAAGTCATCGGAATTGATTTTTCTGATCCACGCCATAGGTGACTTAATGGTCGAACCTCTGAGCAGATAGTCAACGAGCTACTCACAATTCAAAAACTGACGTCCGCTGGCCGCGGAACACCTGTCGTTCATCTAGCGAGGGCTGTACGGCAGCTCAGGCCGAATATGAACTGCCCGAAGAAACAAAAAGGGCCGGAGAACTTGCCCGGCCTCTTCTCAGCTTGTTCTCCGACAGACTTTATTCTCGCCCGACAGACTTTATTCCTCCCAATCAACAGCAATTCACCAGTTCGACTCGTTCTCCGGCGTCGCGCTAATGCGGTGAATCGAAAGGTCTGCGCCTTCGTATTCTTCCTCGCGGTCGAGGCGCAGGCCGAGCGTCACCTTGAGCGAGCCATAGATGATCGCGCTACCGATCAGCGCGATGGCAATTGCCATGACGGTCATCGTCAGCTGCGACATGAAGGCCACACCGCCCGCGCCGCCGAGCGCCTTCTGGCCAAAGATGCCGGCTGCGATGCCGCCCCAGGCGCCGCACAGTCCGTGCAGCGGCCACACGCCGAGCACATCGTCGATCTTCCAGCGGTTCTGCGTCAGCGTGAACATCTGGACGAACAGCGCGCCGGCGACGCCGCCGACGACGAGCGCGCCGATCGGATGCATCAGGTCGGAACCCGCACAGACGGCGACGAGGCCGGCGAGCGGGCCGTTATGCACGAAGCCGGGGTCGTTCTTGCCGAGAAGCGTAGCCACCAGCGTGCCGCCGACCATCGCCATCAGCGAATTGATCGCGACGAGGCCGGAAATCTTGTCGACCGTCTGCGCGCTCATCACGTTGAAACCGAACCAGCCGACGGTGAGAATCCACGCGCCGAGCGCGAGAAACGGGATCGATGACGGCGGGTGCGCCGAGATGCGACCTTCCTTCGTGTAGCGCCCATAGCGCGCGCCAAGCAGCAACACGGCGGGCAGCGCGATCCAGCCCCCCATCGCATGCACGACGACCGAACCGGCAAAGTCATGAAACTCCGCCCCGAACGTCGCCTTCAGCCAGGCCTGAATGCCGAACGCCTGGTTCCAGGCGATGCCCTCGAAGAAGGGGTAGATGAAGCCGACGATGACGAAGGTGGCGATCAGCTGCGGGTTGAAGCGCGCGCGCTCAGCAACGCCGCCGGAAATGATCGCAGGGATCGCCGCCGCGAAGGTCAGCAGGAAGAAGAAACGCGTCAGCTCGAAGCCGTTCTTCTCCATCAGCACCTCGGCGCCGGAGAAGAAATTCACACCATAGGCGACCGAAAAACCGATGAAGAAGTACGCGATCGTCGACACCGAAAAGTCGACGAGGATCTTGACCAGCGCATTCACCTGGTTCTTCTTGCGCACCGTTCCGAGTTCCAGAAATGCAAAACCGGAGTGCATCGCCAGCACCATGATGCCGCCGAGCAGAATGAAAAGAACGTCACTCCCTGATTTCAATGCTTCCATACATCCCCCTGAAAAGAATTGACGGATGTAAGCAAACAATATTCCAGAACTTATTTATGTTTTATATCAGTACGTTAATAACATGAAGTCGAAAACAGTGAGCCAAAACCGTGCATTCCACCCCACCATGACACCATCTCGGGGAGCCTCCCACCTCCTGTCAGAGAGAATCTTCGTCTTGGTGCAGCGAGCCATCACCTCCAGAAGACTACCAGTGCCGTGCCGGAAAAAAAGAGGCCCGGGACAGACGGCCCGGGCCTTTACTTGACGACTAAAGCAAGGAGGTCACAAGGTCGACAAGTCAGGGAAGGGACGTACCGGGTCCTTGCCGTCCCAGCCTTCGCTCGCTTCGCGAATCAGCTTGAACAGCTTGCCCTTCGGGCCGGCGACTTCGGACAGCTCGATGACGGTTCCCGGGTGGTATTCGGTATCGAAATAGATGAAGCGCCCGCGCTCGCCGACCTCGCCCTGCATGATCGGCTTCCAGCCCAGGCCGACCAGGTTGTTCAGATCGCGATCGTAGTCCTCGGTCCAGTAGGCCACGTGTTGCAGGCCGCTCTTGCTGGTCTGCTGGAAGTCCCGGTACATCGACGGCACGTCGTTGCGCGTCTGGATCAGTTCGACCTGGATATAGCCCGCGTTGGCCAGCGCCACGGAGTTGTGCGGCTGGTAACTCTCGCCCTTGTAGCGGTAGTTCTTGATCGGCACCTGCGGGTTGTAGTACCACGGCCCGACGCCCAGCGTGCGCGACCAGTAGTCCATGGCCGCCTCGATATCGGGCACGACGTAGCCCAGTTGACGGATTGCTCCTAAATGTCTGCTCATGGGATCACTTCATTATCAGGTTGGGTAGCCAGGTCGAGACGGCGGGAACGAAGGTCACCACGCCCAGCGCCAGAACCAGGGGAACAAGGAACGGAATGGCGCCGGCCACGACGCGTTGCAGCGGCAACCGCGAGATCGAGGACACCATGTAGAG